>Ga0105046_10000169_pt1 | contig 79467 bp, 75 predicted proteins | sample MAT03_FD_78385 | JGI IMG/M metagenome (GOLD analysis project Ga0105046, IMG submission 78385) | Freshwater microbial communities from Lake Fryxell liftoff mats and glacier meltwater in Antarctica - MAT-03 (megahit assembly) | ecosystem: Environmental > Aquatic > Freshwater > Ice > Liftoff... | reverse complement strand
TAGACTGACGTATTTGTAAGACAGTTTATACTGCTAAAAGGTTGCCTCACGTATTTATTTTTTAGTTATTTCTATAGTCGTTGTTCTACAATAGGTCATTCTGAGACGTTTTTATAGACTTCAGGGTCGTATTTCTCCATATTAAAATTGCAGATCTTGAGTAAACTTATATGAAGAAATCAGTAGCTGCCTTTGTCCCTTTTTGGCTTATTTCTATTTTGCATTAAACTCAGTCATTTTTTTCAGTTATTCGTTCTTCAGTTATTAGAAGACATAAGCCAGAGAAGGAAAGTTTATGATACCATTCGCATCTGTGGAGCCATTTGCTGATTGCACTACATTACCAGCGGCATATAGTTTTACACTCACCGATTGGTTAGCAGCCCCTAAATTTGACGGAACGCCATTTCCACCCAATCCAACACCTCCAACGGAATTGATGCAGGTTAATTCTTTACTCCAGGGAAGAGATAATACGTTTACTGATTCAGTGGCGCCTGTAGCGTTAGTGTAGGCAACTAATAGCTGCCCCGAAAAATTGCCAGTAATTTCGTATTTAACGAGGCGCTTATTTACCGGTGTTGGCGCAGGGGGATCATTAGTTACTGGGGCGGGAGTGGATTTCTTTTTTTTACATGAAGAAAAGGAAATTGACAATAGCATTAATGCTAGACAGATGATGTGGATGATTGTTTTCATTTGTATAAGTTAGAGTTACTTTTAGATTTAGTTTATTAACAAGAGACAGGTTCGGGTATTTATTTATACTACTAAATCGAAACTATAAACTGTATTAGTTAGTTGGCTTTACATCGCTCTGGCAGGGTTCTATTTTTATTTCTAAAAAATCAATTTGTTTTTTTGGTACGTTAGAACTTATTGCTAAACATTGAAAACAGTCACCATTAGTTAAAAACTCTTCTGTCTCTTTTAATTTAACATACAGTGTTACCATATTGCCTTTAGTAATATTCGAAATAGGGCAGGTATTGAAGCAGGACGCAACATTCTGATAAGTTTCTCCGCTGCTCTCATCTGTCCAGTTCTCGTCGCCAATCTTTTCATTTGTTAGTAGCTGAAAAATAACCCGATCGCAATCGTAACGGATTATTTTTGCGGGAATCAGTTCACAGCCAGTTTTTGGTTGGTGAGAGTCACAATCCATTTTTTTACAAGATGCGAACTGTATTCCTAGTGAGAGCACAAGTGATGATAAAAATAATTTTTTCATGGTGTATTTTTTTAGTTTATATAGCTTAAAATGTTTTTACTCCTTTATTATTTTTTTTGTGACCAGGAATTCAGGGCCAGAGATTTCAGCAAAATAGATTCCAGCGGGCAGATCAGCGAGCTCGATCCTTGCAACTGAATTAGTGATTGTTTCTTTTAACAAGAGTCGCCCATCCATTGCAAGCAGTCTAAACTCGCTTAACGATTTGCCCTCTGTTTTTAAATACAAATATTCTTCTGTAGGATTGGGATAAACCGAAACACTTGACTGTTTTAGATTTTCTTTTAATCCAACTGATGAACTTGTGTATGAAAAATTTTTATTCCCAAATAGTTCGTTATTGTTGGTGTAATTTGTTTCGGTTGCGTTCTGGTTATCATTTATTTTTGCAATCAATCGGTAAGTGCCAAGTGGAACTTGGGGTTCGCTATCTAAATCCACTACCCAATTTGTAATATACAAAGTATTGGCATTGTTTAATTGGTTATACGATAAACCCGACTGATTAACGCGGTCTATCTCATACTCCGTATTGGTGTTTACATTTTTTAAAAATAAAGCCACGTCAAATGCATTAGAGTTAAAAAAGCCAACATTACGCACGGTCATTTGGGCCGTAATTTCATTTGTTGAAGCATTAAATGTGTATGTTGGCAACGTAACGCCAACATTAATTGAGGTAAGGTCTTGTGAATAGGAAATGCCTCCTGATAAAAATGTTGCTAATGTTAAAATTTTAAGTACTGTTTTTGATTCCATTTTTTTTGATTAATTAATTGATGTGATTGTTTATAAAGTTTAACTGACCGCTCATAATTGAGTTCTTTTCGATCACTATTATCTCTTGATTGTTAATTTTTTAGTAATGTTATTACCCGCGTTAATAAAATACACTCCTTCAGGTAACTTTTCAACATCAATAGTTTGATCCGTTTCATTTAATCGTCCTGTATGAAGTATGCGTCCGAAATGATCAATGAGTTTGTATTCAGTTCCTATTATAGAAAGATTTGACTTTAGTGTAAGTTGGTTTTGTGCTGGATTTGGATAAATGATTAACTCTTCTTTTCTGTGAGTTGACTCCTGGATACCAACTGTATTAATTCGAAATTTCATCACGGTTGTTTTCGAAAAATTTGAACAACTGGCGTCTTCGAACACCACATAAGGTTCGCTATTAAGAAATTCCAAAGAGTTGATTATCGCAGATTGACTGCCTAAGGTATGTGTAAAACAACTTGTTCCCACATTTACCCAGGCCGTCCCATCAAATTTCATAACGCTCCCCCTGCTGCCATTTGGAGCCCCGCAATTACTATAATCGCTAAAGGCGACGTAGGGTGCATTGTTGTGTATCGCTATTTTTGGTGGACCAACGGGACCTAATGTAAATCCAGCACTTCCGACGTTTATCCAGTTTGTACCGTCAAATTTTTTTACGGTTGCGTTACCACCTGCCGATGGATCAAAGTAGGCAACATAGGGTGTCCCGCCGTTAAATGCTAAAGACGGTTCAAAAGCCGGTCCGGCAGAAAAACCAGCCGGTCCCACATACACCCATGCCGTTCCATCATATTTCATTACACAAGCTTTATTGCCATTGGAAACATTGTGAAAAGCAACATAAGGTTCACCGCTGTAAGATGCTATCGATAAAATAATGGTAGGAATTGTACCAGGTGAAAAACCCGGATTGCCAACATTCACCCAACTTGTTCCATCAAATTTCATAACGCTTGCTTTGTTTGAATTGGCATTGTCTCTAAAACAAACATAGGGCTGGTCGTTAATAAAAATGATGGAGGGATAATCAGCGGCACCGGGCGAAAATCCCGGATTACCAACATTGACCCAAGTGGTGCCATCAAACTTCATAGCTGTTGCTTTACTGCCATTTGCTTGGTCTTGATATACTACAAAAGGCTCGCCACCATAGAAGGCTATAGACGGAAGATAAATACTGCCAGCGGAGAATCCCGGATTACCCACATACTCCCATGAAGAGCCATTGTATTTTTTTACAGTAGCGCTTCCATTGTTCACAGCGTCTTTGTAAACGATGTAAGGTTCATTTCCATTGAGTGCCAGCTTTGGGCTAGAGGCATTGCCGTTTCCGGAAGATTGACATGACTCGCCCACGTATTCCCATTGCGCATTTATATTACTGCAAAAGAGCAGCATTGGAATCCAAAAAAAGTAGTTTTTAATTTTCATGCTTTAGAGTATTTAAGTTTTAAAAATCGTTGGTTAAGCGTATAAATTAAGTACGCAAGCAAAAATATAGTTGAAAAATCTCTCATGTACATGTTATTTTTTAAGAATAATCTGTGATGTAAAGCTATAGAAAGGAAAACCATAAGCCGTTAACTTAAGTTAAGTAGTAAGCCTAAAATAGAGATGCAATGGCATTTCGATCTCACTTTTTTCAATGCATGTATTTTAGTCAAGGCATCTGAGGTTAAGAGAATAAAATGGGAACCAATGAAAGGATAAATTTTAGATTCGGATAAATGTACAGTTACTAAATTCATGCTTATTTTTTTAGTCTTTGGTTTGTTCCGAACGCACTATTAGCTTTCCAGGTATTTTTTTCACTACTAAGTTAGTCGGTAAAATCGACCGGTTTTATACCTGATTAATTGTAATTTATTTTACCTGATTACAGGTTACCACAACTTTAGCATATGGAATAGATGAATACCAATGCGGCTTTATAAAGAAATACCCTGTACTCGCTAGTACAATGGTATTTCTAACCTTTGGCATTTGTTCTAATTCACAATAAACTTTTTATGTAAAATGTTTTTACCAATACCAACTTCCAAGATGTAGGTGCCTTTACTGAGAGACTCTGTTTCAAGATTTTGCCTTTTTTCAGAGTTATTGTTCAGAGTTTTTACTTTTTTGCCCTCAACCGTTAAAATGATTAAAGAATGAATGTTCTGGTCGGCAATAGTATTGCTCACAAAGCTAGCATTGCCATCGTAAAGTATTTTTATATTTTCGTTTAGCATTTTTTGATATTCTTCTATGGCAGTTGTGTTCACATTTGTATTTGTGGGCGGAGCTTGCAACCATTTATAAATTCCATCATTCGTACTGCTGATTTCCCCACCGCACCAGCCATTGCCGTCTGGCACAAATGCAAGTGCAGTGCGCCCTTGTAAACTGTCTATAAAACTCCAGGTAGTTCCGCCGTCTGTTGTAATAGCACTAAATGAATCGAACTGAGAATATTCACTGCTTAAAATGTATGTGTTGGAGGTTCCCTTCACATAGCAGATATCATATTTAGCCATAAAACGACTTGAGTACGTAAAAGAAGTAGCGCTGTAAAAAACGGGGGTCCATGTAGATCCACCATTCGCTGTTTTATAAAATTTACCATTATCAACATAAACACTTCCTGAGTTACCGCCTCCACTTTGTGTAATAGCATTAATTGCCAAACCATTTAGGCTATCTTTAAATGCGATGGCCTTAATGGAACTATATCCCATTGCACCGTTTTGCCCGCTTTTTATGCTCCAGGTTAATCCTTTATCATTGCTGTAATAAACGATTCCTGCATAATCGCCGAGCCATATTTTGTTTCCAAGAACTTCATAGCTATTTATGGGAAGAAATGTTGGCTGGTTAAAGGGAAAAGGAAGATTTGTTTGCGCAACCCAGTTTGTGCCGCCATTCGTTGTTGTAAATATTTGATTTTCGCCCACCGCTACGCCTTCATTTGCATTAAAGAAATGCACAAACTTACAGGTACCTGTAAAGGTAGCTGTTGATTGATAAACCCACGTTAAACCTCCATTACTTGTTTTGTAAACTCTTCCATTGCTTAAATTGAATAGATCGTAGGTAGATACCCAGGCCGTGAGGCTATCAATCGCACAAATATTAAATGTAGTATGACTAGCGGGTGCCGAAATAGTCCCACTTCGCCAGGTAGTTCCGCCGTTTGTTGTACGTGTAAATTTACGCATAGGTGTTCCGCAAAACCCTCCCACATAAGAGCCTGTAATAGCCCACGCTACATTTGTATTTATAGCACTAATGTCGCTGATAAATAAATCTGTTCCCGAAACGTTTGCTCCCTGAAGAATCCAGGATTGAGAAATGGAATGTTGGCTCAATAAGCATGCTCCTAGTAAGAGAATACCATAAATCTTGTTTTTCATAAAGATGTTTTAATAGTTTGATAATGATTGGACTAATTGCAGGAGATTTGCAATAGTTAAGTAGAGCTTTGTTTTCTTCAAAGATAATGCGGTTAAGACGCATTATTTCATATTTACACAGACTGTTTAATTTTCTTGACGAAACAACTTTTTTAACGGGATTAGTTACAGAATCATTGTTAGATAAAAGAAGATGACAGTGAAAAAAAAGCAAAAATATATTTGTTTCAAATAGTTTATACTAGTTTTGCGACTTATAACAAAATACAATGGCTAAACTTTTTGATCTTATTTTAAAGTATAAACTCTTGCACATTGCATTTTGGGTTTATCAATTTATAAGTTTAAAACACGGTATTGCGCAGAATGTTAAAGACGATTATTACGTAGTGTTCGATACTTCGGTAATAATTATTTTCGAAATTATTTGTACTTACTTCGTTGTTTATTTTCTTTCAACAAGAACTCTTGAAAGAGGGAAATATATAGAATTTGTTGCTTTAACGCTCTTTTCAATTATTATTACTAGTGTATTAATAGTGTCGGTGAAAGATTTGGCGAGAGTGGTAGTTGACGATCGCCATCTCCGTGCCTATAATATTCTTCCCATGCTTATTAGCCACTTCGTTGGCCTGATTATTGAGGTTTCTGTTTTTATTGCGATGTATGCCATATATGATAAATATGTATCTGAAAGAAAAAAGGATAAGTTAGAAAAGGAAAGACTAAAAGCAGAGCTTCAATTTTTAGTAAATCAACTAAACCCACATTTTTTATTCAATGCTATAAACAACATTTGCTTACTGATAAGTGAGGACAAAGATCTTGCCGAAAGCACTCTACTCAAATTCTCAGACCTTTTACGCTATCAATTATATGATTGTAGCGCAAATGAAATGCCACTTAATAAAGAATTAGAATTTATTACTAATTATATAGCTCTCGAAAAAATTCGCTGTAATGAAGGCTTTAAAATAAATACAGACCTGAAAATAAGAGACAACACAATTCAAATTGCTCCTTTCATTTTACTTACGTTTGTGGAAAACGCATTTAAACACAAATCAACCGAGCCTCAAAATGGTTTCATTGATATTTCTTCAGACCTGAAAGACAATGTTTTTACATTTAGGGTAAGCAATTCCATTAGCTCAGTTCTATCACCTTTAACAGAGACAAAGGGTATAGGTTTGCAAAACGTAACGCGACGACTTACCTTACTATACGACGGTATGTATAAACTAGCTGTTTCAACACAAAATAATATTTATTCCATAGAACTTGAATTAATTTTAAAAAGCCTCTAAAATATGAATTGTATAATTGCTGATGATGAGCCCCTTGCTCGAAAGAGACTTGAAAATTTTCTAAACGAGATTCCATTCCTCAGTTTAAAGGCGTCATGCGCAAATGCAATGGAAGTAATGCTCGTTTTACATCAGAATGAAATTGACCTCCTTTTTTTAGACATCCAGATGCCAAAGATGACGGGAATTACTTTACTTAAAACAATTGCAAAGCCACCACTGACTATTATTACAACAGCATTCCCAAACCACGCACTTGAGGGTTACGAACTGGATGTTACCGACTATTTACTCAAGCCTTTTTCCTTCGAGCGTTTTGTAATTGCGGTAAACAAGGGAAAAAAAATTTACGATTTATCTCACGAGTCGAATGCAAAGATAAAAAGTGAAGAGGAATTTTTTTTTGTGAAGCATAACAAGGTCTTCGAGAAAATTTCGTTTACTGATATCCTCTATATTGAGGGACTTCAAAACTATGTGTTAATTCATACGGCCGATAGAAAATATACCGTGTATCTGAGTTTAAAAAGTATGGAAGACAAAATCCCCGCGAGTTTATTCTTAAAAATTAGCCGTTCATATATTGTGAATCTTGCTAAAATAACCAGAATGGATAGTACTGAAGTTATTTTAAATACAACTCATTTACCAATAGGGCGATCGTACAAGGATAAGGTTATGAGTATTATTCTAAATCCCTATTTAATTAGGCGATAAAATTCAAAACGAAGTGTAATTTTTTTGGACCTCTGCATCGACGAATTACGAAGCGAGTTCACTTTATAATTTTTTTTGCCGGGTATGAGACTAAATAATTAGATTCGTGAACCTATACGTCGTTAGGAGCTATACATTTTTTCCAGTATTGCATGATGATACTAATTGTTTGTTCTAAGTGAGCGACTGAATTTTCTTTGACAAAAAAGCCTTGCACAGACATACTATAAGCATTGACCACTGATTTTTGATCTGAGGCCGTTGTGAAAAATAAGTAAGGAATGCACTTGTTTTGCAAAAGCTCATTTGTACGCACCTTATCTCTTAACTCAAAGCCATTTAATTTTGGCATATTAATGTCTGACATGATAAGAAAAGGGATTACCTCTTTCCTGTTTAAATAATCAAGCGCTTTTTGGGGATCATCAAAAAAGAGTAACTTGTTGGGATAATTAAGCTTATTAAAAGCTTGCTCAAATAAATATTGATCATCCTCATCATCTTCAATGATAATCACTGGTCCATTTAAATTCATTTTTATTTTTTTTAGAGGATGTTCCGGGGCAGCTTAAATTATATTCCTGCTCTTAACTCGGAGGTTTTCGTACAAATATATCACTATTAAAGGCATTTTCGGCAGTTTATGGAATAAATTCTCAGTCGGGGAATTCAATCCTGAAAGTCGTTCCTTTATCAACCACACTTTTTACGGTTATTTTTCCACCAAGGGCTTCTACCTGGCTTTTAACCATGTACAATCCCATGCCTTTGCCTTCTACTTCAAGATGAAAACGTTTATAGAGTCCGAAAATTTTGTCACCATGCTTTTCCAGATCAATTCCTCTACCGTTATCCTTAAACTGCAAAATCACTTTACCTTTTCTCTTTTCACTGGTGATCATTATCAAAGGTGATTTTTTTGGCCGGGCATATTTAATCGCATTTGAAATTAAATTATAAAAAATGCTGTACAGGTAGCTGTTAAGAGTAAATATACGAGCTGCGGCAGAGAACCGCGTAATGATCTGTACCTTTTCCTTTTCCATAATGTTCTGGATGCTTGATTTAATTCTGTCAACCATCGTTGAAAAAAAAACACCTTCCTTTTTTTCATCTACATTATGCGTAACCTGGATAATTACGTTTAGATCCCTTATGATTGTATCTAATTGCTGAGTAGCCGTAAAAAGATACTTTTCAATTTTTAGCCGTTCCTCTGGTTCTGATTTGTTACTTTCTAAGAGACCGCACAGACCAAGGATATGTGCTATGGGTGCACGAAGGTTGTGAGAAATAATGTAGGAGAACTGTTCCAGCACTTTATTTCTTTGAACCATATCCGACAGGAGTTCCGCACGCTCTAATTCCAGAACCTTTGATTTCGTAATGTCTTTAGAATAAACAGATAAGCCTGTTGCAGAGGGATAAGCACTAATTTCATACCATTTATTCAAAAGCGGATAGTGGTCTTCAAAAACAAGCGCCCGCTGGCTTCTCACAGCCTCGTGATATTTTTTATACGACGTTGAATCTGTGCTATCTCCGAACACGGTCCATAAGTTTTTGCCTATGACTTCGTATTTCAATTTCATAAGAATTTTTTCCGCCTTCTTATTCCAATAAGTCACCATCCAGTTTTTATCCACTGCAAAAAAGGCATCGTCTATACTTTCAAGGATAATGTCTTTTTCTTTATAGGCTTTCAAAATATCGAGCTCGCTATTCCGAATGGCACGATCTGCTTCTTTTTGTTTCGTGATATCAACCGTGAAGCAGGAAAGGCCCACCACCTGGCCGTTTTCCCAAATAGGGTGAATGGAAAAACTAATGTAACTAAAGGTGTTATTAAGATGAAATTCCTTTTCAAATTTCACCGCTTCGCCTCCTAAAGCTCTTGAATATATTTCTTTCCAGTCCTTTGCTTGCAATGGATCTAATTTTTCCAGAAAACTATAAACATCATCACCGGGTTCAATCTCTATTCCATAAGCTTCTTTCAGACTAAGCTGCAACTGTTTATTAAAAGTGATGTATTTTAACTCGTTGTCGACCGAATAAATCAGAGCGTCTGTGTTTTCTATAATAGCCTTTAAGTTTGTTTCGGATCTCTGCATGCGCTGTTCTGCCAGTTTTCTTTCGGTGATATCTGACGAGGTAATACACAGCCCTTCAATTTTTCCTGAATTGTAAACAGGACCAATTGAAAAATTTAACCATTTTGTTTCGCTGTTTTTTTGCGGATAAGGAAAATCATATTCTAACCTTTGCCCTGCAATAACCTTGGAAATAGAATCCGCATAGTCTCCGGCTCTGGATGGGTGAATAAAATCAAAAATGGGTTCTCCTGTCTTAATCTCCCTTTCGAGGTTTTGAAAAATCATTTCCTTTGATTTGTTATTAAAGGTCTTTACCATTCCTTTAAGGTCGGTAAGAATAAATCCTTCTGAGGTATTTTCAAAAATAGCGTTCAGGTCAGACTGAGTGTTTTGCAGGGCGATCTGAGATTGTTTTATTTTAGTAATATTCTGATGAGAGATCACAACTTTAGAGTCATCTGTTACAAACCGCATGACATGAAGAACGAACCAGCGCTGCTCCACGGGCGAATGACAAGGATATTCGATTTCAAAGATCTGTTTTTCCTTTTTAGAAACGGAGCGGATTCCATCCAGGATTGTTCCCGCTAGCGCGTCTCCTTCGGCAAAAGATTTTTTACAGACACCGAAATAGTTGCTCCCGGTGGAGGTGCATGCCAGCGATGTTGCTCCATTGGCTTTGGCAAAATCATCCCAGGCCTTATTAACTTGTATAATAATGCCATTTTTATCAATGACTGCTATGTTAGCGGTCAGTGAAGAAAGAATTCCTTTGTTAACGCTCTCTAGTTCCAGAACGCGTTTTCCTTTTTCTCCATTTTGAAACAGCAGTTCAGCATTGGCGCTAAGTAAAGCGTGAACTCTTTTTTCTTTTTCTTCGTTTTGAAAGCGAAGTTCTTTGTTGGCGTGTATAAGCAGGCCTTCATTTTTTTCTCTCAGCCTTACATTCCGCGCACTAATAGAAATGCTTGTACTATTTTCTACTTCGTCCTTTAAAGGCTCCGTTGCTTTAAGCAGGCGCTTGGATTCTTTTTTATCGGTTCGCTTCTCCATAGTTAGTAAATCTATTTTTAATGAGGTCTGCATGCACATCAATTATATTTTAGTAAAGTTTACAGGTTATAAGCCTGAAAGAAACTTGAGCTAAACTTAATGTAAACCAGAGTGTGAATAAAAAGTGGTGCAGATGAACAATGCAATCGCTTCCTCAAAAATGAAGGCTAATTTAAAGCCACTCGGGCGGTTCTGGTTTATAATCTAAAAAATTCGTTTTTTTGTTTTGACTTTCTTGTTGGAGCAGACACTACTCTAAGTTAGGGTTATAAAACTACTAATGACCCACATAGTCACGTAAAATCAAATATATGGGAAATATTAACCTAATCTTGTTTGCCCAAAGTGGGATGTAGTCAAAATTGGATACTAGTAAATTGGGATTTCACAATAAGCAGTTTGCATGTAATGCAGAGTTTCCGGCTTTTGAGATGTCAAGCAAGTTTCAACAAGCAACCCTTGAAGGGAGCTCGTAATCGTAATAAAAAGTTAAGGGTTGATGCGACACTAATACCTTTTATTCTTAAGTTGAATTATGTACGTATAGGCTTCATCAATTCTTTCGAATGAAATTTTTTTTCTTTTTTACTAGTTTTTTAATTACTGCGTGAACTTCAGAAGCGTTGATCATTTTTGGTCTTTACTCACATTGTTAGCAAACATGAGAACATCCGCTCCCTCGTTGATCGCTGGTTCTATAGCCTTTTCCAATCCGTAGTTTTTAGAAATGGTGCCCATTTGCATGTCATCAGAAAATGCAACGCCCTTGTAGTCCAATAAACCTCTTAAAATACCGGTGACTACTTTTTTGGAAAGTGTAGCTGGAAAAGAATCGTCCCAGCGTTTGTTGATAATGTGGGCAGTCATGATCGCATCACAGATGCTGGAATTTAAAATACCTAAGTAGGGGTAGAGTTCTTTAAAGCTCCAGGTGTCTGTTACGTCCACAATGCCAAAGTGTGGATCTCTAGCTGAGCTGCCATGTCCGAAAAAAACCTGATCCTTAAACTCGAAAGCAAAAAATAATTTCAAAGGCCTCCTACTTTCTAAATCTCTTACAGTCAACGAATGAGCTTTTTAATTTTCGTATATCGAATTTTAATCGTAATTTTGCGATAGAATGGAAGGAAAGTTTCAAAGAAGCAAGCAGCTTGAGGTTTATAAACTCTGCGCCGCTTTAAGCAATACAACAAGGATCGCCATCCTCGAGCAAATAGCCAATAGTGAATCTTGTATTACGGGAGATTTTGTTGGAATGAAGGAAGTTTCAAAATTTACGGTGGGTCAAAAATGTGAAACAACTGGCTAGAGTTGGATTGATTAATGGCTCATTTACAAAAAATACAATGAGCTATTGTATAGATTACGATAAGCGGGAGGAATGGAAAAGCGTTATGGATGAACTTTATAATTCATGGATTAAAAATAAAAACAAGGTAAATCCTTCAAACGCGCCTTGTCCAAAAGATCACTGCATAACAGAATAATTATGGGAGCAACTAAAACAGACGAATTTACAATTAAGGATAATAAAATAGCCAAGTACGCAAAAGCACTCGGACACCCAGCTCGGGTCGCTATTCTACAGTTATTAATCAAAAAAAAATCCTGTATATGCGGAGATATTGTGGACGAGTTACCCCTCTCTCAAAGCACGGTTTCTCAACACTTAAAAGAATTAAAAGAAGCGGGGTTAATTAAAGGTGATATTGATGGCGTGAAAGTGTGTTACTGCATTGATGAAAAAGAATGGGCAAATGCGCACTCTTATTTAAGTACATTTTTTGAAGCCTATACAATGAACAAAAATAAATGCTGCTAAAAAATAGCTGTATGAATTATAGAATACCAAACAAACATTAAATACAAAAAACATGAACCTCTCTGAATTAAAAGTAGAATTAAACAACATCCAGGAATTAAATTTTGAATTACCAGATGGCACTATCGTTCCTCAGCATTTCCATGTCACAGAAGTAGGTCAGGTTACAAAGCACTTTATAGATTGCGGTGGAACGGAAAGAAAAGAAAAGGTTGTGAATTTCCAATTATGGGAAGCGGGAGACTTTGACCACCGGTTAGCGCCGAAGAAATTAAATGACATTATCAACCTATCTGAAAAAGTATTGAATATGGAAGACGGTGAAATTGAAGTGGAATACCAGAGTGAAACCATCGGTAAATACGGTTTAAGTTTTAATGGCAAGAACTTTGTGTTGTCTAATAAACAAACAGATTGCCTTGCTCCTGATAAATGCGGTATTCCCGTTGACAAACAAAAAGTAAAACTGGATGATCTACAGCCCGCAAGTCAAAACGCTTGTACTCCAGGTGGTAAATGTTGCTAAACTATTTTTAAAACTATAATGTTTACAGCAATAAAAAACTACTGCGATGAATTGAAAAAAGATTTCAATAGCATACCAGAAGATAGAAAAGTACTTTTAGAAAAAATCTCGCAATACATAGCAAGAAAGGGCTTAGGCAGTGAGCCTGTTAACCTCACATACATTTGTACGCATAATTCTCGTCGTAGTCACTTCGGACAGATTTGGGCGAAAGTAGCCAGTCAATATTACAACATTCCAAATGTTAATACTTATTCTGGTGGTACTGAAGCCACCGCGTTTAATACCAATGCTATTAATGCTTTGATCAGAGTGGGCTTTAAAATTAAACCAATAAACTTTGATGAGAGTGCTATTTATCATGTGCATTACGACGACAACCAAAGTCCACTAGAGTGTTTTTCGAAAGTTTACGATGACCCGAAAAATCCACAAAAAGACTTCGCAGCAATTATGACTTGCAGCGATGCAGAAGAAAATTGCCCGTTTATTCCTGGAGTTGATTTAAGAGTTGGAACAACCTACGATGATCCAAAAATGTTTGATAATACTGAATTACAAGATACAAAGTATGATGAACGCTGCGGTCAAATTGCATTGGAAACCCTTTATGTATTTTCTAAAATTAAATAAAACGCTCTATGACCAGCAACGATTGTGCTCCCGCAGCAGAAAGAAAAAAATTAAGCTTCCTCGACAGATACTTAACGTTATGGATTTTTTTGGCAATGGCTCTTGGTATTGCCATTGGTAACTTCTTTCCTTCTTCTTCCACCTTTATTAATTCGTTTTCTAGTGGCACAACAAATATTCCATTAGCCATTGGATTAATTTTGATGATGTATCCGCCCTTGGCAAAAGTGAGATATGAAAAAATGGGCGAGGTGTTTCGTAGTACAAAGGTTTTAGGAGCATCCCTTTTTCTTAATTGGATAATGGGGCCAATACTCATGTTCGTACTTGCGATTCTTTTTTTACACGAGTATCCTGAATACATGGTTGGATTAATTCTTATTGGATTAGCACGCTGTATTGCAATGGTTGTAGTATGGAACGAATTAGCGGATGGTGATCGGGAATATGCAGCAGGGTTAATTGCATTGAATAGCATCTTTCAGGTCTTATTATACAGTGTGTACGCCTACTTTTTTATAACCGTATTGCCACCGTTAATTGGGATGAAAGGGTTGGAAGTAAATATTACTATTGGAGAGATTGCAAAAAGTGTCGGCATTTATTTAGGCTTGCCTTTTATGGCAGGATTAATTTCCCGTTACGGCTTCATCAAATTAAAAGGAAAAGACTGGTTTGAAAATAAATTTATTCCATTGATCTCACCCATAACTCTTATAGCCTTGTTATTTACAATTATTGTTATGTTTAGTTTAAAAGGCGAATTAATTGTACAGATACCTTTTGACGTGTTGCGCATAGCCGTTCCCTTAGTAATTTATTTTGCCATTATGTTTTTCATAAGCTTCTTTATTGGTAAAAAAATGGGAGTGGATTATTCTAAAAGCACCTCCATTGCTTTTACAGCAGCAGGTAATAATTTTGAACTCGCAATAGCCGTGGCCATCGGTGTGTTTGGTATTAACAGCGGGCAGGCCTTTGTAGGCGTTATTGGACCTTTGGTGGAGGTCCCTGCTCTTATCTTATTGGTAAACGCTGCCTTTTGGATCAGGAGTAAATATTATAAAAACGGCCAATTCATAAATTAATTTACGAAAAGCACATCATTTTTTTAAAGATTCGTCTTAAACAAAATATAGTTAACGCATTATATCATGAAAATAAAATCAATTTGGTCTTCGATAGTAGGTGGTGTTATATCTGCGGTCCCAATAGTATTTGCAGCTTGTAAAGGTGGAGCCTGCGTTGGCGTATGCGTTACTCCGATAGCTTCTCTATTTGGAATCTCAGCCGCAACAATTGCTGCATCACCATTAATAAGTATTCTTGTGCCTTTGTTTATTGCGCTCAGTGCTGTGTCGTTTACGGTGTCCTATTATTCACTTTATGTCATTCCGAAGTTAAATTGCTCAACAGGTAATTCCTGCGAATGCGATTCAACGGATAAAAAGAAAAGGAAGATTAATAGTTCGAAAATTGTTTTTTGGTTAGGCTTAGTATTGAGTATTGGTTTTATCAGCTACTTTGAATACTCTAAATACAATTCTGCAACGAGTGAAACATGTTCACCTTCGGGATGCGGTGACACCACAAGTTCAGAATGTGCTGCACCCTCCGATTCTTCTTGCTGTGATTCAGAAGCTGCAACTACCGAATGCTCTTCCCCTAAAGGAGGTGAAGCCTGCTGTGAGAGAGAAACGGAAACGTCTTCTTCCAACCATTAGTTTTCTTAAGGCACAAGCTGGATACTTGCTTGGCAAGTCACTAAACCAAATAGACGTTTGCCACCCTGCCATAGGCAGGATGGCCCACACGACGCTCGGCAGACTAACCAGCCTTAAAGTAGCTGTATGGCCAGGAAATTTCCAAAAAAACGCAGGATCTACTTAATGGTTGTAAAAAATCATCGCAGGTTTTTTTTCCAGAAAAAAAGAAAAGATAGAATAATGTGGATTGCAAAGGCGATGGCTTTGCGAAAAGCTAAGGGAAAGTCGGCACGCACTTAGATCCTCAACAAGTCAGATTGATCCTTAGATAATGGTGGTCATACTTCAGACACTAAAAAAAGCTTCGCATTTGCGAAGCTTTTTTTAGTCTATTTTGTTTAAAAGGTGAATTACCAAATGCGCGCGCGTTCTTCCGGCTTGATGTACATTTTATCAGTTGGCTGAATGTTGAATGCAGCATAAAACGGATCAAAATTTGCAGAGGGGCCATTCACACGGAACATGGCCGGTGAGTGCGGGTCTGTATTGATACGTGTTCTGGTTGTTTCATCCCTGTTTTTAATGCGCCATACTTGTGCGTATCCTAAAAAGAAACGTTGATCAGGTGTGAAGCCATCAATAGCAGTTGTTCCTTTTCCTTGCTCTGTCATTTTAAATGCATCGTAGGCAATTGCCAGTCCACCAATATCAGCAAGGTTTTCACCCAGTGTTAATTTTCCATTCACATGCAGGTCGTTCAATACGGTATATTTGTTGTACTGTTCTACCACTGCACCGGTTTTGGCATTAAACTTCAAACTGTCATCTGAACTCCACCAGTTTTTCATGTTTCCTTTTTCGTCAAATTGTGCGCCCTGGTCGTCAAAGCCATGCGTCATTTCATGGCCTATCACCATTCCGATGGCGCCATAGTTAACGGCATCATCTGCTCCTGCGTCGAAAAAAGGAAATTGAAGAATTCCTGCGGGGAAAACAATTTCGTTATTTGATGGATTGTAATAAGCGTTTACAGTTGGAGGACTCATGCCCCATTCCATACGGTCAACCGGTTTTCCAAGCTTGGCAATTTGCTCTTTATGTGCGTGCATGCGAACACTTTGTGCGTTTGCAAAAAAGGTATTTCTATCAATTACAACATCGTTGTAGTTTTTCCATTTTTCAGGATACCCGATCTTTTTAAGGAAGGTGTGTAATTTAATGTTAGCTCTTTCTTTAGTAGCCTGGCTCATCCAGTCGAGGTTTTTAATCCTGTTTTCAAATGCTGTCTGAAGATTGTTTACCAATTCATCCATACGCTTTTTAGCGGTTTCGTTAAAGTATCTTTTAACGTAGAGCTGACCGAGCATTTCACCCAGACCCCGGTCAACACGGTTGGTCATTTTTTTCCAGCGCTGGCTGTCTTTTTTCTGCCCACTAAATATTTTTTCAAATTCAAAATCTGCGTTTGCAAAATCCTTACTTAATAAAGCAGCACTGTTGCTGATGTAATCAAATTTTAGTTTCGTTTTCCAGGCATCAATCGGTTGCGAAGTAAGTAGTTTGCTGAGGCCTTCGTAATAGCCGGGTTGACCAACATTTATGCTGTCTGCTTTTATCCCGTTTTTTTCAAAGAAATTTTTCCAACCAACATTCGGAGCTAATTTTTCCAGATCGGCCATACTTTTTTTATTATAGTTTGCCTGTGGATTGCGCAATTCAACCGGCGTGCGGTGTGTTTTGGCAATTTCTGTTTCAAGAGCAAGCACCGTTTTAGCATTTTTAGCTGCGGTCGCCGCGTCGGTTCCTGCTAGTGTAAACATTTTTTCTACGTAAGCAAGTAATGCAGTTCTTGAAGCTTCGCTGGCACTGTCCTTACGCGTATAATAATCCTTTTCAGGGAGTGTAACAGCTGTTTGGAAAAAGTGAGCAATGTTCATCACACTGTTTTTATCGTCGGCGCCAATATACATGCCAACAAAATCGCCCTGACCCTGGGTCTGCATTTCTGCTTCCAGGTTCATAAGCTCTTTGTAGTCTTTTAGCGCATCAATTCTTGCAAGCATTTCTTTCAACGGAGCTGCTCCTAATTGATCGATCGCTGCCGTATCCATACCGCTGGCGTAATAATCACCCAGCTTTTGTTCCATACTTCCTTTTTCACTTTTGCCGCCTGCCGCTTCTTCTAACAATCCCCTAAGCTTTGTTACATTGTCTTCGTATAACTTATAGAAGCTCCCCCAACCGCTTTGATCGTCAGGTATAACGGCTGTTTTTATCCAGCCACCGTTGGCATACATAAAAAAATTGTCACCCGGCTTAGTAGCAGCGTCCATTCCTGCCTTATCAAAATAAACGGTGTGGTCGGTTTCTGCCACTTTTTCTCGGTTACAGGAAACAAGTCCTATAAAAAGGAGAGTGCTTAGTCCGTAGGTAAGCGGACGAATGATGCGTGAGTTCATATGTATATTTTATTTGTTTTTGTGTTTGTTTAAGTTTGTTTAGAGCCTCCCAATAGCTTTTGGGGATTGTCTTCAAATAGTCAACCGAATAGGGTATGGAATATTTGTTTGTTTTAGGATTATAAATGATCCGTAAAAGTGTAAAAAAATAATGGAAGGAGAAAGAAAATTACACGAATGGTAGTAGGTTTAGAGCACCCTAAAGGGGGGATTTTTTGTAATTCAGACAGATGGAGATTCCCTGAACCTTCTTTTTTTATCCTCTATTTTCTGGTGAATAAATTCGGGCCAGGTAGAAGGGTCCTCAGCCTCATAGATTCTGAGTTTTTGATCTTTATCAGGACGAAGTAACTCCTCCTGTTTTACGTTAAGTATTTTTGCAGCGGCCTCCACGCCTGAATAAGCAGCGCCTCCAACCCCATGTGAAATTGTGCTCGCACCGCAAAGGAATAAATTTTCTATTTCTGATTTGGTGCCAAATGAAAAAGGACCGATCTGCGTTAATTTTTTTTCAGTGCCGTAAACATTGCCTTTTGTACCCTGAATGTAATACTGGTTTGTTTTCGGTGTGCCCAACTCTAGTTGTACCACATGTTTTTTAGCGCCCGGAATTATTTTTTCGACGTTGTTGAGGAGTTTTTTAATGATGATCTCTTTCTGATCGGCATACGCCTGCGAATGATAGTCGCTTGTTTTGTCAAACTTATTAAAACTCTCGTTATCGATGAATGTTACAACTTCAAGTGTATGATGCCTTCCGTTAAAGCTGGCAGGATCTTTAAGTGTTGGGCAACTTAAGAAGACAGCAGGAAATTCTTCTCCCTCAAGAATGTTGGTGTCTTTAAGATGGTCATAAACGGCGTCGAGGTTTTCGTGCTTCACCGACCAGTAATTGCCGGAGTCAAAGCCGGCCGAACGTAAGTCCATATCCAGCGTAAGAAAAAGAATAACCGATGTGACAGAGTATTTCGTTTTTGAAAGTTTTTTCTTCAGTCCCGCACTTAAATGTTCTTCGCCAACCATTTTTAAATAGGTGGCATCCGGATCGGCATTGGATAGAATAGCGTCTGCGAAGATTTTCTGACCATCTTCCAGTTCAACGCCAATCGCTTTTTTATTTTCGAGCAGAATTTTTTTTACGAATTGTTTAACGCGAATTTCGCCACCATGTTTTTTTAAACCAGTGGTCATCGCTTTCACAATGCCAGCGCCACCACCCATGGGGTAAAAGGCCCCCGAAAAATAATGATACATTACTACACAGTGCACCGGAAAGCTCGCCTTGTAAGGTGGCAGACCATGATCGCCGCACTGGATGTTGAGAATGCTTTTTAAAAGCGGATCCTTAATGTACCAGTCGATCACTCTTTTCACGCTGAACAGGCCGTATTTGCCCATTTCTTTTGTACGAAAAGCTATTGTCAGGTGATCCATAAATCCATTCATTTTCGGAATGAGCTGAACCTGCTGACTTACTTTTTCAACGAGCGTTAAATATTTTTTAATGTTTTTTCGTTCGGCGGGAAACCGTTGCGAAAGGCTTTCACAAAGAGCGTCGAGACCCGCAGGCATGTCAATTTTTTCTTTTCCAATGAGGCAATGCTCATACGCATTCGGATTCATTCGAAAAAAGACAAGGTCGTTGGCAATGCCAAGTGCTTTGTAAAGTTCATTGGTGGATTGTCCTTCGTCTAAAAGCCCAATGTAATGTACGCCCGGACTAAAACGCTGTCCTTTCAAGTGAAAGCTATGACACCATCCTCCGGGAACATAATGTTGTTCAAGCACGAGTACTTTCTGTCCGGCTTTAGCGAGGCAGAGAGCACCAGTAAGACCGCCTGCACCAGACCCAATCACTATCGTATCAAATTTTTCCTGCACCTGAATTATAATTGGCGTGCCGCAATATACTTAAAAAGAAGTTCTTTATTGGGGAATTGAATAAACAGTTCGAAACGAATAGTCATCTTTTTTTGCGTTAGACCAGTGTTTTTAACCACTTGTAAAGTTTAATGATTTTTTACATTGTGCAGATGAGAACTTGCTTTTTTTTGTATCACCTTTACGTCAGATCTGGTGGTAAATTAGACGTAGTAAGGAATGGATTTTAAAAAAACGGAAACAAGTACTGCTTCCATTTATAAGGATAAGAACGAAATAATACATGTTGTTATGCGTGAAGGAGCGCGGATGGATTATGACGATGCTCTGGACCATTACCTGGTTATAAAAGATCTAAGTGGCAATGCCCCGGTACTTAAACTGATTGATAGCCGGGCAGATTGGTCGATTCACCCAAAGGCAAGACGGTTTCTTGTTGGAAAAGAAGTTAAGGAAAAAACAATTGCACGTGCCATTGTCCACAATGCATCCCTTAAAACCGTGCTGATGATTTTTTTCAATGAGATGAATAAGCCAGAGGTTCCTACAAAAATATTTACTGAGTACGACAAAGCTTACGAATGGCTTTTAGAAGTGAGGCAGTTGGCAGTTGGTAGTCTATGGTCAATAGTTTATAGCCGATAGTTTATAGCCGATAGTTTATAGTCAATGGTTTATAGTGCCTGATGAACTGACGCTACTTATACCGCTTTAAAAGTTTGCTTACTGTAAGCCCTTGTACCACTATTGAAAAGAGAACAATGCAGAAAGTGATGACCATAAACATTTCAATGTAGGGTGTTTTTTTGCTGAGCGATAATACTAAGGCTACAGAAATTCCGCCTCGTAAACCTCCCCAGGTTAAGATTCCCAGGCCAAGAAGTTTATTTTTTTCGTCGCGGTTAAAAATTAGATACGACGGGAGCAGAGAGATAAACCGGGCAAGCAGCGTGATCACAATAAAAATTCCCCCCATCAATACATAGTGTAATTTTATAGGAACCATAAATATTTCGAGGCCAATGAGCACAAATAAAATGGTGTTACAGATTTCGTCAATCAGCTCCCAAAATTTATCGATATACTCAGCGGTGGTGTCGGACATAGCTTTGCTTTTACCGGCATTACCGATGAGTAAGCCTGCTACGACCATTGCTAAAGGACCGGACGCATGTATAGCACTTGCCAACGAATAACCGCCCATCACAATGGCCAAAGAAATTAAAATCTCACTTTGGTAATGGTCAATGGATTTCATAAGCAGATACCCTACGTAGCCCACAACCAGTCCAATTCCCAACCCACCCAAAACTTCCAGAGAAAAAATTTCCAAAAGACTGGCAGCTGTGAGGCTTTCTATTCCCAGTTGCATGGCGGAATAAATGATCATGAAAACAACAACACCTACACCATCGTTAAACAAAGATTCGCCTACAATTTCTACTTTTAGTTTTTTTGGAACGTTGTATTTTGCCAGAATTCCTATTACTGCAATAGGATCTGTTGGCGAGATAAGAGCGCCGAAAAGCAAGCAGACAATGAGATGTGGTTGATATCCGAATAAGGGTAATATCCAATAGGCGAGAAATCCAATTAGAAAAGTGGAGATCAAAACACCAACAGTTGCATAAGAAAGTACAGTAGTTCTTACCTGTTTTAATTCCGAGAATTTTACATGAAGCGCTCCGGCAAAAAGCAGGAAACACAAAATGATGTCCAAAACAAAAGAGCTAAAATCGAAGTCGATCATGTAACTTCTTATGGGGGCAACTGTATCCGGCGAAAAACGTTCAACAATTTTAAGTGAAACGCCAATGCCCAGACTGAGGATCATTACGCCAATGGTAGAGGGTAGTTTCAACCATTTATGATTTACGTATCCCAACAGGGCAGATAAAGTGATGATGAGAGATATTGCTGAAAAAATGCTCATAGAATAGTGGATCAAGATACAATTTAACATTCGGATTGCAGTATTTCGGCACTACAATTTTAGCAGAATAATTGGCCTTTAATTTGTATTTTAAGGCAATTAAACTATGACGGAACCTAAAAATCAATACTCCCTGATTAACCTCCTTACATACCGCTTTAACCTGGACGAGGAAAAAGCAGAGGAAAGTAAAATCATAGAATCGATAAAAGAGAATATTGAATTCAAAGGTACTAATCTGTGGACCTTGATCTTTGCTATATTGATTGCCTCTATCGGTCTAAATGTAAATTCAACAGCGGTTATTATAGGCGCTATGTTAATTTCGCCATTAATGGGGCCTATTATGGGCATCGGACTGGGATTGGGTATTTTTGATTTTCCGCTTATAAAAAAAGCGCTAAAGAATTTATTTGTTGCCATAGTCATTAGTTTAATGACATCTACAGCTTATTTCTTTCTTTCGCCTTTGCATGAAGCCCATGGGGAGCTGCTGTCAAGAACAACACCTACTATCTGGGATGTTTTAATTGCTCTGTTTGGCGGGTTAGCTGGGATTATTGCGAGTTCTAAAAAACACATTACAAATGCTATTCCGGGTGTGGCTATTGCTACCGCTTTAATGCCACCCCTTTGTACCGCGGGTTATGGATTGGGAACCGGCAACTTTTATTATTTTATCGGAGCCTTTTATCTTTTTTTGATCAACAGTGTTTTTATCAGCATCGCTACTTTTTTAATTGTGAGGTTCCTGAAATTTAAACCGGCTCATTATGTAAATCCTGAAATGGAAAGTAAAGTGCGTAAATACGTTTGGGGAATTGCCATTATCACTATTATTCCAAGCGTTTACCTTGCTTATCGTTTTGTGGAACAGGAAATATTTAAACAAAATGTACAAACCTTTATCGCAAAAGAAATTAAAGCAAGGGATCTTTTTGTGATTGATAAAGCAATCGAACCTTCAAACCGAAAAGTAAGGCTTTTTGTATATGGAGAGAACTTAAACGACAGTATTTCTGAAAAAATTATCGCCACAAAAGGTAACTATGGTTTAAAAAATGCTGAAGTCAGTATTGAGCAAACAATGAATACAAACCGACAAAACGAAATTGCCAATACCCGGGCAGATATGATGCCTGTGCTTGAAAGACAACTTCTTGAAAAAGATAAAAAAATTGCTGAGCTTGCTACAAGACTAAGCAATCAATTTCAGGTGACAGACTCTTCTCTCTTCCGTGAATTTACTGCATTGTATGGTAAACCGAAAGAGCTGATCATTTCAAAAACACTTGGATTCAATGAAAAAGGGCGGGATACTATTACGTTAATTTATTATTCTTTGGTTCGGCCAAAAAGAATAGATAAACGGCAACTGGAAGATTGGTTTAAGGAGCGCACGAAATCAGATCGCTTAAAAATAATAGGATATTAAAAATTGCCCGAAGCGCAAAAATTCTTTTTTAATTTTTTTGAGCCGAAGTTTTTTTAGCGAAAAGTTGGCTTCTCTAAGGAATTATTTTAAGCAAGAACAGAACCACAGTCAAAAGCAACGGTATTGATTTTATTGGGAATAATTCGCCTTTATTGTAGAGTTTAATACTCGGTTATCTATCTATTTTCAAACACGCTTCGGCTACATCGGCTATTTAAGGATACTTGAGCAATTAATTGTCGGATAAAAGAAGGGTATAAAATTTTCTTTAGTATAGGAATACTAAAACTTACGCCATGAAATCTCCAAATGAAGAACTCCTCACAATTTTAGCCCAATGCGCTACAGCCTGCAATCGTTGTTCAATCGCTTGTTTAAAGGAGCCAGACATAAAAATGATGACGGAATGTATCCGGTTGGATTTAGACTGCGCTCAAATGTGTTCACTTACAGCAGCTTTCGTTAGCAGGGGTTCCAATCATGCCAAAAACCTTTTAAAAGAATGTTCTGAGATTTGCAAGAACTGTGCTGACGAATGCGGAAAACACGCTCAGATCGAACATTGCAAAGTTTGCGCTGAAGCCTGTAGAATATGTTCTGAAGCTTGTAAGGCAGCCTAAATCAGTTTACACAATTATCGTTTCACCATCTTCTTTATAAGTAAGTGTATAAAATCCTTTCTTCCGATCGTTCCAGGTTTGAACATTTCCCATTTCCCTATTTCGTTCAAGAAGATTGAGATCGAGATCCTGGTAGATTAAGGTTTCTGTATTTGGTACAGCCTCTGAAGCTATGGCTTCGCGTGAGAACTCAACATCTGAAGGGGTAAGAATGGCAGATTGAGAAAAATGAATATCTAAATTATTTACTTCCGGTAAATTTCCTACACAACCCGTAATGACTGTGTACACCTGATTTTCGACGGCTCGTGCCTGTGCACAATATCTCACACGCAGATATGCCCTGCGGTCGTCGGTGTTAAAAGGTACAAATAAAATTTTAGCACCTTTGCTTACGGCTATTCTGGCCAGTTCGGGGAATTCAATATCGTAGCAAATTAAAATAGCTACTTTTCCTTTATCTGTATTAAATATTTCAATTTTATTCCCGCCTTTTACGCCCCACCATTTTGTTTCATAGGGGGTGATGTGAATTTTATATTGTTTCCCGTACGTCCCATCGCGTTTAAAGAGGTAGGATATGTTATACAAAGTGTCATCCTCAACACAAAAGTGCGAGCCTCCTATTATATTAATGTTATATTGGATAGCGAGCCGTGTAAAAAGCTTAATATAGTCCTCTGTATAATTAGAGAGTTCTCTCATGGCTGCTGCCGGCTTTTTTTCCGGAATAAAAGACAAAAGTTGCATCGTAAACATTTCCGGAAATACAACAAAGTCGCTTTTATAATCAGAAGAAGCGTCTACAAAATATTCGCATTGTCTTGCAAATTCCTCAAAGTTTTTAATGGAACGCATCTGGTATTGAACAGCACTCACACGCACATAAGGGGAGTAATTGATCTGGCTTTGAACTGATCTGTTTTTATACCCAAAATTTGTCCATTCTAACAAGGTGGCGTAACCAGCAGACTCTTTATCGTTTGGTAAATAATCAGGCAAAATCCGTTTGAGAGCAAAGCCATTCGCCAGTTGTGCTGTAAGAACAGGATCGTATATTTTTTTGTCGATTACCCGGCTCACATATTCATCAATGTCAATTTTCTTTTGATGCCTTGAAAAATTGGGCAGTCTTCCACCGATTAATATTCTTTTAAGATTAAAATGCTTGGCCAGATTTTTACGGGCGTCATAAAGTCTGCGCGAAAGCTTCATGCCCCTGTATTTGGGGTTGACCATGATCTCCATACCATAAAGTGTATCCCCTTCTAAGGTGTGATTGGAAATGTTGCCTTGATCGGTCAATTCTCCCCAGGAAGACGTTTCTGAATAGTTATTGAAATTGATTATTAAAGATGCGCTGGAAGCAACAATTGCATTCTCCATCAAAATGCATGTTTGGCCTTCAGGGAAAATTCTGATAATGTTATCGAATTGTTCTTGGCTCCAGGGCTTCATACCTGGAAAACAAATGAGTTGTAATTCTGTAATGCTTTTGTAATCTGATTTTTTTAGCTTTCTAAGCTTTATTTTTTTGGTTAAATCTTGTTTTGTTTGCATGTCATTAATGTACCAATAATTATGGAATTTAACTTTGATATTTGTTATTTAGATCCTTTTTAAGGGAATTTTAACGCTCGGTTATATAGGTTCAAACATCTTGTTGCGATTAGAGCAAATTCATATCTGAAAAAATGCTGTAAATCTCAGATGTTACAAGAAGTTGCTTACGAGTTTATTCGCAACAACCGATAAAAAGTAAATCCTTTACGTGATTTTGCTACTTGTCCATCTCTTGCAAAGGTCCAAACGTGGCGAAACTTTTTTACCCGCTTGCTGGATGTTAAAATCATTTTCCCCCGTTTTAATGTCCAGCTGCCGTTTACAACTATTTTTTGAGTGGATACTGAGTAGTCTTGGTAATAAAAAGTGTGGTTTGAATTAATCGTCAGCTTAATTTGAGCTGGGTCCGTACTTGAAACTCCAAAAGTCTCGATGTATGCATTAGAATTTAGATCGGTAAATGCTGACAAGAATGCCATCGCCAGGAGCAGGGTGAGAAACTTAATTGATTTTTTCATGTTTTATGTTTTTTTTGTGAATAGATAGAAATCGTTTTTCGTTAGTTTATTTTATTTTTAGGCGACTTATTATTTTCGCCTTGGTAATCACCTTTGTAAACGTCCGCACTCCATTCATTTGTTATGTGAAGGCGGTCAACTGTTTCACTTGACAATAATCTCGAAAGAGTGTCATACCTTTTTACAATGTATTTGTTATTCCTTTTTAATGCTCTCGTTTTAAAATTTCTTTTTTCGTCAAATAGTATTATTTTCTCAAACAAGGTTTCTGCGATGCAGCCTTTCCCTTTTTGTTTGTTAGTGAATTCATATAGAGGAACGCTGTATTTAGAAAAAACCCGATGCAAATTTGTTGTGTGCCAGGTCGAACCGGTTCGAGCACTAAAAGTATATTTGTAACTTTTTGTCCGATTGATGGAGTCTTAGGCTCGCCAGTGCATGCGAACAACGTTGTTAAGGTTAGTATTTTTAGATATTTCATTGTTTAAATTTCTCCGCACGGTTTGCAGCTTCCCGAAGGTACAATTTGGAAAACTAAAACGTCTATATTCTAAAAACCTTATTAGATCCACAAATGGTTTTATTCGCAGTGCTCTGCGACGCTTGGGTTGGTTCTGGTAGCGGTTTTGTTTTTTTAGGCCTACTGTTTTGAAAATATGTCTTGGTCCCACGGGCGAAATTCATAATATCTGCTTTTAGGTGCAAAGAAAAAATTAACGAATTTTTCCACCGATTGCAAATGCTTCGGTGTCTGCAAGGCTGAAGCAAACCGTGTGTCATAGCCAGTTTTCTTTTTTTAAACTATAACGTCTGTCCATGCAGTTGTCCTCAACATTAAAAAATTCTTTTTGAACAGTAAAAAACTTATTTAATATTTTGATTGATTTCAGATTGTCAACACAAACGTCAGCCGTTATAAGTTCTGATTTCATTTCTATAAAACAAAAATCATTGAGTCCTTTCGCTAGTTCTGTGCCGTAGCCATTTCCCCAGAATGTTTCTATAATTCGATAAGCAATTTCGTCTTGCTTTTCGTCATTTTTTAAAACTCCACAAATTCCAATTTGCTCATCACAACCTTTTTTGCTGAGACTCCATATTTTTGTGTCTGACGATTTTTCCAATAAGATTAGATCGGCTAATTTAGAATCACTTTCAGCTTTATTGAATGCTTTTTGAGGGAGCAGATTCATTACATTTGGATTACTCATTAACTCAAAAAATGCCGCTTCGTCATTTATTTCCAGATGCCTTACATAGTGTCTGTCCGAAAACTAGGTGTTTGGATGGAAAAATTCAGTTTCGAGGCGTGTTAAAAAAAATGATTGTGAGGTTTACTAGGGTAAATGAGCGATTATTTTTTTTGACACAACGACGAAAATGGAGTTTTCGGCCAAACACTACATAAAGTCTTTTTGTTTCAAATACCATAGTGGTCAATTCTTTTTTCTGCATATTAGTTGACGCCAACGGCTGACTGTGAAAAACGAAATTGAGGATTTTTTCATTCGGAGGCTTCCCTTGACAAAAAAATCGTTTAGGCGATTCTCAACGGTTTCGTTTTAGTTTTTTCACAACCTAAAGTTTTGGCGCAGGCGAAGAAGCGGATTTCGAAGCATTAAAATTTATGGCCCGCACAAAAATTGAGACAAAGCACAATCCCGATCTATCGAAATCATTTAAGCATCGAATCCGCTTTTTTGCCAAACGCCCCTTAGTGGTTCGTTGTTTTTAATTTGTACTTTTCGGGTTTGGTTTTAGTTCGCTAATAATTTGTCTTGCTTCTAAATCAAGTTGTACTGTTTCTCCATACCACTGAACACCTCCTTCAAAGTTGTCTTTTACTCTTGAAAATAGTTCTTCCATAAGTTCTGTAGTGTCAGTTCTAATTCATCCAAAACGTTTAATAAATGCTCCTTTTTGAAAGTGTATTTTTCAACGCGATTTTTTTATTAGTCTTTCCCTCTTTTGGATGCAAAGTTTGAATTAGCTCTTCCTTTATTGTATGTAGATTTTCTTGTTTCCTTTTAACTCATTGCTGTACAAATTTCAATCAAAAATCCGTCAAGGTCTCTAATGTATGAAACTACTTGCCCCCAAGGTTTTGTCTTAGGATTTTCAACAATAACGGCCCCTGCTTCAACCGCTGATTTAACAGTTGCTTCTACATCGTCTGTCGTAAAGCCAATTTCAATACCAAATGGCTTATTATTTAAATTGCTTTCAATAAATCCTTCAGTCAGGTTTGAGTTAGCCAAAGTTGTAGTTGCAAAAGAAATTGTGGTTTCCCCTGACACAATTTCAGCATAGTCGCCTTCTGGCGTAACAAATTTTTTCGTAAAGCCAAAAGCATTTTCGTAAAAATCAACCGCTTTATCTACGTTTTTGACGTAAAGAATTGTGTATGCAAATTTTATCATAGTCTTTATATTTTTAAAGCGAATTCTTATCCGCCGATTTCGGCCCTTACAATGACCGCTAACGTGTTCGAATAAGCCGTGTTTGATTATTTCAAATGATAAAAGACTTCGTGTCCGCCGTAGAGCTAAAATAATACAACAAACCGAAATATGCAATGGAAAAAATAAAGAGGCGACGTGCTCTGCGCTTGTTGAGTAGAAGGACTTTCTAAAAAATGCCCCGTTAAAGTCGTTAGATAGGCGTTCACGGGTAATCTTGTTTAGATCAATAAAAATTTGTTGTTTTTGTGAGCAGTAGTGTAACGAAAGAAAAATTGTTTCATACTCCTTCGTTGTTTATTTGAGTCTTTGTTAAAGAGAACAAATTCAAAAGGTATGTTAAGAATTCTCACTTTTGCCAGCCAGCGGTTCAGACTTTTCAAAATTGCCACCTATTTATTGATCTAGATCAATTATTGTTTTTTTTTGGTTAAATAAATGGTGAAATGCATAAACAATTGATCTGCGTCAACTATTTTTTATTTGATGAGGGCTAAATTGCGCTTGTTATACTTTGTTTGTGTTCAAACAGTTCTTCGTCTCTATTGTTTAATTTTTTAAAAAACATTACTATGGAAAAAAAATACACTCTTACAACTCAAGCCTGCAGGATGGGTTCTGAAAAGACTTGGTCTCGAAAGAACATTCATTTGTTTGGCTTAACTTTTATTTTTATCTTTTTTGCAAGCAGTATTTTTTCGCAAACCCGTAAAAATTCTGAACAAGACCAAGCAGATGTTTCTCCGTGGCAGGCTAAAGGGATGAAAAATGAGTTGGTATCTAAAAGAACAAGAACCTCAAAGCACTTTGTTAAAGAAGATAATTCTATTTCTGCGTTTATTTCACCGGCGTCTCTTCATTATTTAAATGTGAACAATTCCTGGGAAGAGATTGATAATACAATCGTTCCAAACTCCGGCAGTAACTCCTCCAGTCACCCCTACGTGTCGGAAAAAAATGCTGTGCAAAGCTGGTTCCCGAAAAATCCCAACAGTGATTACATAGTAATGAAAAATAAGGAAGGTGCTTATAAAGAAAGAGTATCCGCAATTAAATTTTTAGATGCTAACAAATCTATCATTGGATCGTTACCGCTTTCCAATCAGGTGTCTATTTCTGTAAATGAAAATAAAATTCTTTATTCAGGATTATATCCCAATATGTCTCTCGAGTATAGTCTTGGTAGCGATGGGAGAAAGTTTGACTTAATTATTAGTTCAGCGAGTTTTTTTAATGCGGTTCCATCGGGAGCCAAGTATTTAATGATTGAGGAGGTAATTGTTTCGGACAATTCAAGCAGTACGCTGAGTCGCCATGACGATGCTGTGTACATGACCGTAAATAACACAGAGGTTTTGGGATTTGAACATCCGGTTGCTTACGATGCCACTGAGAGTGAAGAGCATCTTGATGGAGAACTTAAGATCGTGCAGAATAACCAAAGCTGGGTAATTCAAACAAATTTTCAACTGGCCTGGTTGCAGAGTGGATCGCGAAACTTTCCGTTGCATCTTGATCCGACGGTGAGCTACTACCCAACAAATACAAGCTTCTGGACAGGTTACCAAACCTCAAGTTTAAGTAAGGTGAGCGGGTATATAAGAGTAGCAAGTACAAATAACCAAGGTTGGGGTAAGTTTGATCTCACTACTTTACCGTTAGGCGCAACTGTGACCCAGGCAACTTATTTCGGTTACCATTATACTACTACAAGCAGCACCAAGTTTTGCGAAGTAAGGGGAATGGGTTCTGTAGATCCTGTGTCATCGTCTGCTTCAGCAATTTTCACACAGATTGGAAGTGGAAATCTGTATGATGGTAATTATACCTATGGTGGTTCAACTTACACCTGGAATCCTTGTGTGCTTGGTGGTACCGCCTTATCAGATATAGCTTCGGCTGCAGGTAGTTGGATCGGCTTAGGATTTAGATATTCATCCGGTTCAACAACCTTCATGTATCATTATGGTATTAATGGATATTCTACCTCACCGCAAAGACCTTGTTACCTCGAAGTGATCTATTTTACGGTTCCCTGTACAGTGCTCCCTTCTGCAAATGCAGTTCTGGCGCCCACATTTGCAATTTGTCCCGGCAGCTTCGCCAATCTTAGTTTAGCCAACACTTACTCTGTGGGAGGAATTACTTACCAATGGCAATCTTCAACACTTTCTGCTGTGGGCCCGTTTGCAGCTATTTCAGGTGCAACCAATGCAGTAGTTGCAACGCCTACACTTAATCAGCAAACATGGTTTAATGTTTTAATCACCTGTACAAGCGTAGTAGGTTTTACCAGTGCAAGCTCAGCCGCAGTGATGGTTGAGGCGACAACAACAAATTCAATTCCTTATGCGGAGGGCTTTGAAAATATTCAAGCCGAAAATGTTTTACCGAATTGCTCTTGGTCCTGCGTAAACTTAGGAAGCACGGCCCTAACGTATAAAACGTCAAATACACTAGGCAGAGTACCTCATAGCGGAAATAGTTTCGCTTCATTTTATTACAGTCCCGCGGGTACAAAGGAATTTTACACCAATGGTCTACAGCTCTCCGCCGGAATTACTTATTCAGTTGGATTATGGTACGTTACCGATTATTATGGTTATAGTAATTGGTCAGACCTTTCAATACTAATTGCGCCCGGTCAGTCAACCGTCGGTCAGGTAACAATTGCTTCAACCACTGGTCCTGCTACAAGCAATGTATACAAAGAATTCGGTAACACGTTTACAGTTGGCAGTTCAGGGATTTATTATATTTCAGTTCGGGCAGCCAGTGCAGCTTCAGGAGCGCAGTATCTTAGCTGGGACGATCTGGAGGTTACAGTCCCCTGCTCTTTAAATTCACCCTCGCTTACTTTAACCACAAGCGCAACAACTTTATGTGCCAATGGACCTGTAATTTTATCTGCCGCAGGAGCTATTTCATATTTATGGAATACCGGTGCCACAACGAGTGTAATTTCAGAAATGCCTCTTGCGAATACACTCTATTATGTTGTAGGCACATCACTCCTTAGTGGGTGTTCTACAACTGTATCGCAACAGATAACGGTTAAGCCAAGTCCAGAGGTTTTAATCATTGCGCATAACCAGACTGTTTGTCAAGGATCTCCAGCAAATTTAACGGCTCTTGGACCTTTAAACACCACTTATGTTTGGAGCAATAATGCAAGCGGTGCCTATGTTACTGTTTATCCTACAACGACTACTAACTATACTGTTTTGGGTACAAATTCATTTGGCTGTGTTGGAACCGCCGTTCAAGCTATATCGGTAGATCCTTTACCTAGTGTAAGTGCTACCAGCTCCCAGCCAAATGAAATGTGCGCAGGTGAAATTCAAACACTTACTTTTGCCGGAGGCGGACAGTATCAGTGTATTTCTAATACAAGCGCTCAGGTTGCGCAGGGAAATCCTATAAACATAAACCCTTCTGTTACCACAATATATTCTGTTACCGGAACAGATGCCAACGGATGCTCGGGATTGACAACCATTACCCAGATCGTAAGTCTGTGCACCGGTGTTTCAAAAAATACACTATCTGACGTAAATTTTTTTCCTAATCCCACTAACGGGCAAGTTAACTTCCAATTTGGAAAATCGGCTATAAGAACTCTTGATGTCACGGATGTTTCCGGTAAATTGGTTTTTTCGGAAAAGTCGATAAGCGAAAACGTGACACTAAACCTTACAGCATTTTCTGGTGGAATATATTTTGTAAAAATAAAATCAGATGCGAGTACACAAGTAATTAAAATCGTTAAGCAATAATATGTGAGGGAGTTTATACTTAGTGTCTGTCCGAAAACTAGGTGTTTGGATGGAAAAATTCAGTTTCGAGGCGTGTTAAAAAAAATGATTGTGAGGTATACTGGGGTAAATGAGCGATTATTTTTTTTGATACAACGACGAAAATGGAGTTTTCGGCCAAACACTACTTAGCGAATAAAAAAGTTCCCTTCCAATATTATATTGAAAGGGACTTTTTTTATGAGTTGATCAGTTTAAAACTTGTTGGTCGGTTGAATTCAAAATGTATCATTTAACTGTAGTCGTGATTTTTTATTTCAAAAATTTCTACTGCTGTATTGCCATTAGATTAAACACCAGCCAGGTCATATAAAGCTTCAAAATCATTAATAAGAACACTTCTGCTCGTAGTTTTGATGTAGTTTTTTTCTCTGAGTTCTCTTAACATTCTAACAAGATTCTCGATGGAGGTACCTGTAAAGTTTGCAAGATCTACCCTGCTCAACAAAATTTCTGCTTCGTCGGAAAGTTGTTCAGGCATTTTAAATTTTTCATTGAGAAGAAGTAAAAACAGCGCTAACCTTTGTTTAATTCCTCTTTTCGAAAAAACATGGATTTGATTCACGAAAACGGCGACTTCCTGACTTAAGCTATGTAAAAAGAGTTGGGAAAGATGCGGTGATGAATTTAGAATACGTGTAAAATTTTCTTTGTTCACGAACATAAATTCACAATCAACGATGGTCGTTGCAGTAACAGAATTAAAGCCGCCACTTAAAATTGAGCTGTGGCCAAAGAGTTCACCGAAAGAAAAAATAAAAAAATTATGAAGAGAACCATCTGAATTCGTTTTTGAAATTTTGACTCTGCCCTTTAGAATAATGTAAACACCTTTGGGGGTTTCTCCCTCGGAAAAAAGAACTGTTTTTTTTGAACAACTAATAATTCGTGAACAATTCTCAAGCTCCATTTTTTCTTCATGGGGAATTTGTTCCTGCCTGACGCCCGAAAAAAAATAGAAATTGGATAAGCTGTGATGGATTTTATTTTTTAATAGTAAATTCATGAGAGTAAATTTTACAAATTGATACCGGTAATAATATGCTTAACGCACATTGCCACAATTATTTTGATAAAGTGCGGCAAATCAATTCATTTTATAATGAACCAGGTTTACGATTACTTCTTTTTAAGTCGCACTCTTTTTGGTAAACTGAAAGATTAATTAGTGTCTGTCCGAAAACTAGGTGTTTGGATGGAAAAATTCAGTTTCGAGGCGTGTTAAAAAAAAATGATTGTGAGGTTTACTGGGGTAAATGAGCGATCATTTTTTTTGACACAACGACGAAAATGGAGTTTTCGGCCAAACACTAATTAAGCTTTAAGGAAAGGAGGTCCTCTTTTAAAGTGGAAGAATTCTGTATAGAAGCATGGAACGTTAACGTTCTCTTGTGCCAGAAATTTACGAAAAACAAAATCCCGTAAATTTAGCGTTTCTGGTATTTGCAGAATGAATGAAAGGAGAGCCTTACTTTTGTGTTTTTTTTTGAATTTAGGAAGATCACTCTGCTCATGGTCAATAGAGTGTTTCGCAGATATCAGGCAGCACTTTTTGCCGATTGCCAAGGCACAGTAATCGTATTCCGAAAGGGAACATGAGCGGCCCAGGAAACTTATAAAGAAGAAGAGAACTATACAGGTTTTTTTGGCCATTTTGTCTATTCCGGCTCAAACAGTGCGAGCTTTTTTAAATAATTTCAAATTGAAGAACGGTAACAATATACAGTCAAGTGCAACTCATCATTTTACGTACCGTACGTTCGGTGCAAATTTATACCATTTAAAATGGTAAGAATTGACATTTGTCAACTTCTTGAATTAAGAAATTGATTGTTATCAAATTAAGTAGCACAGAATGGTACAGATTTGTTAACCGAATACAGAAGAGGTAGCAGGTTTTTGTTAAATTAAACGGTAGCCAGCAACTCATTCCGATACATAGAAAGAATAAGCGATTTAGATAAGAAGCCAAGGTAACGGCTATTCTGAACCACTGGTAAATCCCATTGTCCCGATTCTTCAAACTTTTTCATCACTACAAAAATGTTATCCTCTATCTGGATTTTTGTAGTTGGTTTTACCATGAGTTCTTTAGCGACAATTTTATCGTAGAGTTCGGGATTGAACATTTCTTCCTTAATACTATCTACGAAAATGACGCCTATTAAATAGTTTTTTTTGTCTACCACCGGAAAACGGTTGCGTTTAGAATGTTTAATGTGTGCAACAATGCTTCGTAATTTTTCGTCAGGGTGAATGACTTCAAAATCTTTTTCAATCAGAACATTTATGTCTATCCTTCCCAAGAGACTCATGTCGCGGTCTTCAGAAACAATGGTTCCCTGCGATTTTAATTTTTTAAGATCCATCGATTCAGGGTGAAAATAACGCACAACTACAAAACTTGTAGCGGAAACAATCATTAAGGGAATGATGAGATCATACCCGCCTGTAATTTCGGCGATAAGAAAAATGGCAGTGAGTGGCGCATGAAAAATACCACTTAAAATTCCGGCCATTGCTACAAGAGTTAAATTAATGGCGGGTACTTCGTCAAATCCCAAGAGTATAAGTAAATGCGCGAAAACATAACCCAGATAAGCTCCAATAAATAAAGATGGGGCAAAATTACCCCCGTTCCCACCGCTTCCCAAAGTGACGCCTACTGCGAACGCTTTTAATAAAAAAGTAACGGTAATAAAGAGGAGCAATAAATATGGGTTGGTAATGTAATTTTCGAAAATGCTGTTCTTGAACAAAGCAGAAGGATTCGCTTCAGCCAGGTGTTTAATGCTTTCGTAGCCTTCGCCAAAAAGGGAGGGGAAAACCGCCACCAGGCCCGCCAGCATTAGGCCGCCAAATAGGCATCTCTTAACGCCCGAGGTGATGCCACTGAACAAATGCTCTATCTTTGCAAAAATAGTTACATGGTAAAGCGACACAAAGCCTGCCAGCAAGCCCAGCGCAATGTAGTAGGGGACATTGTGGTAATTAAAAGGCTGAATCAGTCTGAAATAAAGAAGAATCTCTTCCTGTAAAATAATTTTCGAAATGAGCGTTCCAGAAGCTGCGGCAATTAAGAGGGGAATGATAGCGGTGATGCTAATATCTACCAACAGTACTTCGAGGGCAAACAAAAATCCTGCAATAGGCGCGTTAAAGGCACCCGCTATACCACCGGCAGCGCCCGCAGCAAGCAACAAGGTTTTTTCTTTATACGTGAGTTTGTAACGTTGTCCGTAATTGGAACCAATGGCAGCGCCGGTGCTCACAATGGGAGATTCGAGACCAGCGGAACCCCCGAAACCAACCGTAATACCGCTGGTTATAATGTGAGAGTAAATTTGCTGAAAAGGCAAAATACTTCCTTTTTTGGCTATAGCGTATAGAATGGGGATGGTTCCCCTTGACAGGTTTCCTTTAAAAAAGCGATGAGCTATAAAGACGGTTAGGCTTATTCCCATCAAGGGCAAAGCCAAATAAATGTATTTGAAATCAAACTTTAGCAAATACCCATCCAACACATATTTTCGAATAGCATGAACAAAGAGTTTTAGAATCACAGCCGCTAAACCAGCACTTACGCCCACTAAAATTCCAGAAAAAATCAGGAATTGTTTTCCGTTGATTTTATCATGAATCCATGCTATGGTGCGGTCGAGGTAATTAAGTTTTTGAAAATTCATATGCACACAAATGGCTCCTGCAATTTTAAGGCCTGCGAAGGTACACTTAAAATTTAAAATGCCGTTCAAAGAATAATAGCCATTCTAAAAACAAGATGGTTCAATTTCACCCGGTTTACTGAACCGTTCGTTTATTAGGATCGGAATTTACCAATCGCTGAAGTTGATACTGAAAAATAGTTTCACTGATAATTGTCGGGCCTATTTCTCATAATCTTTAATACCACTCACAGGCAGCCCACCAAATAGTATTTAAGCATTGGCCAAAATAGTATTAGGATTTGTTATAAGATTTTGAAATTAGTACTATCACGCATTATGGAGGTTGACAATTGTCAATACTGATGATAATAATGTTTTGAATGACCCAAGGGAGATACCTAGTCTGCTGTGTCTTGTAATAATTTTAGTTAACTCGAATTTTCTCTTGCCGAAACTGAACAATTTATCTAAGTGAAAAAAGAGTAAGGCACAGCTATGTAACCTTAGTCCCGGATAAAATAAAAAAGTGCTTATCGTTTACAAAATTAAAACACATTAACTTCTATACATTGACAATTGTCAATATAAAGTAAAAAGCTTTTTTTTAATCTTAGATATGGAATTTAATTTTGAAAACTATCAATTAAAATCGATCTCGTTTTTTGAGATGTTGAATCCCAAAGAGGTAGAGATGGCCCGGATGCACAGTGAAAGAATAGAATTTAAAAAGGGGCAGGTGCTTATTAAAGAAGGGAACTACTCTAAAGGTATTTACATTGTTAAAAAAGGAAAGGTGAAAATTCACAGGACGAGTGGCGAAGGAAAAGAAAGTATCATATATATTTATAGGAAGTCTGAATTTTTCGGCTATCGGCCACTAATAGCGAGTGAACCCAATCCGGTTACAGCCACAGCACTCGACAATGTGGTTGTGACCTTTATTCCAAAGGCTGTGTTTGAAAATCTTCTCGAAGAATCGCAGACGCTCGCCAAAAAACTTTTGATAAACGTTACCAGCGAATTCACGGTGTGGATCAATAAAATAAGCCTTTTCTCTCAATATGCCGTGAAAGATAGAGTCGCCATGAGCTTATTGATTTTAAGCAAGGTTTATCAAAACGAAAAACAGGAGGGGGCTAAAGTAACAATGAACATACCTCGTGATGACCTCGCCGCTTATGTTGGAACAGCCAAAGAAACAGTAGTGCGAGCGCTTCGAATTTTTAAAGACGAGGGAATTATTTCTTCAAACGGTACCAAAATAACTATTATAAAACACAAAGTTTTATCTGATTATCTTTTATACTTGTAAGTGAAGGATGTAATTTTTTAATATTCCTTCTTGCAGTAGTTTGGTATTCAGTGCCTCTATCGGATTTAGTTTCGTAGTTCAGAAGAGAACTAAAATAAAAATTTTAGAAATAATTTTTGAATTGACAATTGTCAACATCAGTTTTATAAAACAAATGTAAGTTTGTACAATTACTATCCGCAATATCCTATGAGTCTTAATAGTGGGGGGAGATAAACGAACAAGCTTAGGACACTAAGCGAGGCTTTGGATTTTGAGAATAAAGCTCTGCAACCTTAAAATAAAACGCAATGAAAAAAAATATTTTTAAAGCTCTGTTTATTATTGTCCTGATTTCGCTAATGCTTTTTAGTTTTAAAGATGAGCACGATTCTTTGCATGGAAGAACATTTAATGCCAGTTTATCTGAGACAAAAAATGGCGAAGTGAAAAAGAAAGTAATCGCTGACAAAATAGTTTTTAAGAATAATAAATTGAAGAGTGATTTTCTGCAAAAGAAATTTGGTTTCAAGTGGATTCGTTACAGGATCAATAAAGATTCTATCTACACAGATTCAACACATGCGGAAGTGAGACTCTTGGTTATTGAAGCCTCGGCAACAGATGAAACCAATCAATCGGTGATCATGAATTTCACAACACTCGAATGGGATCTGGATGGGGATATTAAAATTACAAAAAATGATAGATTGAAACATGTTTACGCATTGTGTGGCCGCGAAAAAGGTGGGAAGCCAAAAAAGATAAAAAAGAAACATATCAATGACGAAGAGAAGGAGCGTATTTTTAAAATAGTAATGCCTTAATCACTCCCACTAATAAATTGTTTTACCTCCAACGAAGTGCTCTTACACTTTTTTGTACAAAAAAAATAACACGATGAAAAATTTAACTCTAATTTTACTTACACTATTTGGATTTTCCCTCGCTGCGCAACCACGGGGCAAAGCAAAGATGAGTCCTGTTTTGACTCCCGGATATTATATTAACATTAAAAATGACACCGTGCGGGGTAAGGTGCAGATAAACCCAGAAGATAAAATGGATTTTTATAAGGAATTTGCCTTCAAACTGCCGCGGGATAAAAAACCAAAGGTGTATACAGCCCAAAAAATAAAAGCCTATGGATTCGACGGGCGAGATTTTGTGATGATCGATGACGATGGAAAAAAAATATTTGCCGAACGCTTAGTAACAGGACGTCTTCGTTTTTACGAATATCAATACAACGGGAAAGTAAATGGTTATCCGGGTATTGAATCAACTTATTTTGTAAAGGACACAGCAGCAGATGAGCCTGACCTGAAAGAGACAAAAAAAATCGCCACTACCTATTACAAACGCTCCCTAAAACCATATTTAAAAGATCAGGCAATGCTATGGAGCGATCTGGATAAATTTACTTTTGACAAGAACACTGTTGTAAAAACGCTTGCCGAGTTTAATCGGTTTTATGCTTCGGTCGCAAATTAGGGAGAGTTAAATAATCAACCTAACGCCTCCAAGTTCAGAAACCTGGTAGGTAAACTTATTGCTGGGTGAGCCAATAAACATAAAATTTTTAGGTATTTTCCACTTCGCAGATAAGTCGCTAATCAAGTCTGGACCAAAAACGCCTGTGATTTCGAGATACTCAATGTCAATTTCCGGATATGCGCGATCCAGTACTTCAATGTCTTTTATTAGATGAGGATTGCTTTCGCCGTCTGCTGTGATAGTGACAATCTTAATTTTTTTTGTGGTTTCATTGTCGCTGACGTATTGCATCACCCGGTTCAAGATGGCAACATTATCTCCCTTTGTAAAAAAGACAAACTCCTGCGATACAATTCTGTTATGCATCCTTTTCAGGTAGAGATTGCTATTCACCGCAAATTTATTAAAGGGTTTAAATAAACGTTCTAGTACTTCTATGATGAACTTAACCACCTCTGAGCGATTAAGCATTAAAGTAGAGAAAAGAAAAGTAGGCACAAGGTATTTTATAAACGTATAAAAAGATTCACGGTTAAGTTTGTAGTTACCAATAAAGGCTACCGCAATAAGTGAGATGGCAAAAAATACGATTAGTCCGCGGGCTCTTTCCGGTCGCGGTAATTTAGAACGCTTTAACTTTAGAAGCAGATTACCAACTCCGAACAATGCCATTACGGCCAGAAAAGAAAATGTATATACTCCCGCAAGAGCTCTGAGGTTTCCTTTTGTAACCAGCAGTACTGTGATGCAAAGAACAAAGAACGTAAGAATGATCCTGTAATTAGAACCTCTTTTATTTTTTTTGAGGAAAAAGTTAGGAAGAATTCTATCCAAAGCAATTCGTTCCAATAATCCCGATACGCCTACAAAGGACGTAAGCACCGCGCCACATAAAACAAGAACCGCATCAACAGAAACCAAAGTAGAAAGCCAGCTACCTCCGGTAGTTTTTCCCAGAAAGGCTAACAGGGACTCCTGATTTTCTCCCACCACCGTAACAGGCATAACACAGATAATCAAAAACGCCAGAACTGGATTAAAAAAACTAACTACCAGCCACATGTTTCTTAAAGTCTTTCTGAATACACCGGGTTTTTGTTCTTCAACAAAATTGGCGGAGCTTTCAAATCCCGATATTCCAAGCATGGCAATTGCGAATCCAAAAAACAAGCCGGTCATTATGTTTCCGTTTGCAATCGGGAGTTGCCAGTTAATGTGTAGCAAATCAAAGCCGTTATTATATACAAACCAAACCGAAGCCATAACTAACAAAAGCAAGGTTACCATGTGTAGGATAAAAATAAGAACGGCAACAAAAGAAGATTCACCAATACCAATAATAGCAAGGCCGCTAAAAAATAGAAGAACAGAAACGGTTGCAATAAAAATACTTAGGTGAGGATAAATACTTTTTAAATAATGCATGGCCTCAGAAGCGGAAATCACTGCCGTAGCCATATAGGATAGGATGGTTAATGAAGCGGCAAAGGCAGCAAGCCTTTTGGTAGATGAGTTTAAGAGTACATTGTACGCTCCGCCATTCAGGGGAATTGCGCCTACCACCTCGCCATAAATTTTCCGAAACATATACAAAACCAAAGCTACAACCAGCAAAGATATCCAAGCGTATTGCCCTGCGTAAAGAATAGTTAGCGCTGAAACGTACAAGCAGGAAGAACTAATGTCATTACCACAAATTGCGGTGGCCTGCAGTTCATTTAATTTATGTGCAGGGTTATTTTTTATATCCACATGTAATTCTTTTTAGATCAATCTACCAAAGTAAGAAGATGGCATTGTAGTGTAAAGTACGAACTTTATGCGAACGCTCTATTTTTAACACAAGGGATCTTAAACAGCGCACTGTTAAGAAAACCAATTTAGTCACGCAGATTCTTTATCAGTTCTTACAATTAGACAGGTAGGACTTACCTCCCGCGATGAATCGAAAAGCGTTAGTTCTTGTATTTTTTGAATATGGAACTTGCGGTATGTCCACCGAATCCAAAAGAATTATTGAGAGCGTAATTCACTTCTTTATAAATCGATTTTCCAGTGACAATGTTGATGAGTTCTTCAATTTGTTCATCCCTTTCGTGGAGATTGATCGTTGCGGGAATTTCACTATCTCGAATAGCAAGGATACAGATAATGCTCTCAACAGCACCCGCAGCGCCAAGCAGGTGACCCATCATAGATTTTGTTGCACTGATGGATACCATGGTGTTATTTCCAAAAATACCGAAGTTATGCATGATGTGGGATATACCGATACAAAAGCGTTCAGAACCACTTTCAAAAAAATATCCGGGCTCTCGCCTGTAGAATACAGAAACCGCTACAGTAAAGAAATGCCGTCTGCCTGATTATTTTGATAAGTTGACTTCTCTACAACTCTATTAACTGGCATTGAATTTGCGAACCTGTTGGTAAAAGTTTTTGTGAATAAGGTGGCCGGTATTTATTCAATTAGAAAACCCTTGATTAAAGTCTCATTTTTCTATTTTTCCAGGTTATTTTTACTTGGTAAAAAGTCTTAATCGGGACAAAGCGTGTTTGTCAGGACTTAGCAAAAAATAAGGCATTCCGTGGCAATCTATAGGGTAAAACCCTGATTTTAACTAGACAATTAATGGGTTAGATTTACGCCCTATCACAAAAATCTAAGCAATAAAATTATTTTATGAATCACAGAATAAAAGTATGTTATATAGAAGACTATAAGGTTATCAGGGAAGGCGTAAATTATTTGTTATCTCAATATCCCGATATTGAAATGGTGGAAAAAGAGTATGAACTCTCGAGGTTAAATGAGTTTATTACGCAGCAAAAAATTCGAATATTTATCCTGGATCTTCAGCTCGATGGAAAGGAGCATAACGGAATGAACGGATTTGATGTTTGTGAAATGATCGTTTCAGGCAATCCACTCGTAAAGGTTATTGCGCATTCCATGTACGACAATATCGAAAATGTAAATAAGGTTTTCGCACGGGGTGCTATGGGATTTGTATCTAAAAAATCGGGACACCAGGAACTGGTTAACGCGATACGAGCAGTAAACGAAGGCAAGCGGTTTTTATGTAAAGAAACGATTGTAAAAACAAAAAATTCCGCTAAATTTATAAAGCAGGAAGATGCAGCCTTAAAAGCCATGAGCGAGCCTTTTACAAAATCCGAAAAAAGTGTTCTTGAAAGAATTGCCAAAGGGTATTCTACCAAACAAATTGCTCACCAGTTGGAAGTCTCTGAAAAGACAGTTGAAACCCACCGTAAGCATTTATTTGACAAAGCGAAAGTGAAAAATGTGGCTGAGCTCATAGCCTTTGCTTATTCCAGCAGATTATTTATGGAATAAAATGATAAAAACAAGTTATAGTTTTATCGAAAAAATAGGTGAACTTACCGAAGACGGCATTGCTGTTTATGATATGGATACGCGCGCTTTTGTGTACGTAAATAATAATTTCCTTAAAATTTTCGAAATACCCGGTGGTCCGGAAATCCTGTTTACCGATAGTAAACTAATTCTGGAATTTATTGCAAGCGAGGATTCCGAGTATCTTAAGTCGCGTTTTTTTGAATTACTAAAAACCGCTTGTATAAATACAACAGAATTCAGGCTTAAATTTCCTGATAAAAAAGTGAAACACTTAAGCTGCGATGTCTTGATTCTTGATAACAGGAATTTGGTTACTGCGTTTGTGAAAGATATAAGTAAAATCAAACGGCACGAAGATTATCTGATCAAGTACACTGCTCAAAAAGATACGATGCTCGATATGCTTACCCATAACCTAAGTGGGCCGCTCCTTATTTCAAAACACGTAATTTCTTCTCTTCACAAAGGTTATAGTGAGAAAGACGGTGCCGAGGTAAGAAAAGTTCTTAATATTATTCAGGAGAACACACAACAATGTATTGATATTGTAAATGATTTTTTGCGTGAAGAGCATTTTGAATCCGCGCAAATTTATGTAAAAAAAACACGGTTCGATCTTTTGGAAAAGATAAATGTTACCCTTGATAAACTCAGGGCTTTGAACAACGATAAAACGTTTTCGCTTTCCAGTAGCTTAGAGACTCTGAATATCAATTCTGATCCGGTAAAGTTTTTTCAGGTGATCCATAACATTTTATCGAATTCAATCAAGTTTACGCACCATGGTGGCAACATTGCCATCGCCGTTATAGATGAGCAAGATTCTTATATCCTCACTATAAGCGACAATGGTATCGGGATACCTAAAAATCTCCACGCTTTTATATTTCAGGAAAGAGTAGCTGGCAGAACTGGATTAAAAGGAGAAAAATCTTCCGGACTCGGGTTATCAATTGCTAAAAGACTTGTTAATTTAATGGGGGGAGAAATTTGGTTTGAAAGCAAAGAAAATAAAGGTTCTTCTTTTTATTTAAAACTTCCAAAGGAATAATAAGGACAAAAAAAAAGGTTGTGAGAACATCACAACCTTTTATATGAGTGAGAAGAAATTATTTTCCTTTGTTCACCGTTCCAGCTAAATCAGCTCCGGCTTTAAATTTCACTACTTTTTTAGCAGCGATTTTAATTTCTTTTCCTGTTTGAGGATTACGTCCGGTACGTGCAGCACGTTTTGCAACTGAGAAAGCACCGAAACCTACTAGACCAATACGATCGCCTTTTTTCAAAGCTTTGTGTATTGCTTCAATAGTTGAGTCTAAAGCACGACCTGCGTCAGCTTTTGTTAATTTTGAACCTGAAGCGATCGCTTCAATTAATTCTGCTTTGTTCATTTTTTTTAAATTAAAGGGTTAAACATTTATTTACTTATAACAAACATAATAATATAAAGCTCGTTTGTCAAGTGATTTAGACGAAAATTATCCTGATTCGTCGATAAATGGCCGTTTTTTAACAATTCGAATCTTGAAAATGGCTTATGCAGGGTGATTTGGAGGCTTGTTAGCCCGTACCTCCTATTATTAGAGTGATCCGAGCCTCGGGGAATTTCCGTTTTAAAACATAAAATTTCACGACTCTTGCAGCTTGTCCTATCCTGCCTTTAGGAATGCCTGTGGGGCGGGAATACCTCAAAACTGGGGAATAGCGTAAGATCCCTTATTTGATGGTTGATAAATACATTTATTGAGAAAAATCAGGAACGAATACGTCGCAAATCTCTTTATAATCAGCACCCTACATGGAGCGCTAAGCAGTTCAGACTAAGATTAAAAATACGCTGGCATCAGTTTTGAGGTAAGGTAAAAGAGAATATTTAAAAAAGAATTGAAAACATGAAAAAAAATATTTTGATCTCCGCCATCGCAGTGCTTTTTCTATCACTTGTTGGATGTAGTAAATATGAAGAGGGTCCTGCGCTAAGTTTGCGCACCAAAACAGCGCGCGTAACAAATAACTGGAAAGTTGCTCAGGCGCTTGAAAATGGAAGCGATGTAACTCCTGACTATAACAAGTTTGAACTCACTATGACAAAAACTGGTAGTGCTTCACTGTCTGCAGAGTTCACGTTTTTCGGAACTAAATATAAATACACTACCAACGGAAAGTGGGTTTTCGTAAGTAATAAGGAAAAATTATCGTTTGATTATGATAACGATGAGGCCGATGCTGTTTATACCATCCTGAAATTAAAAGAAAACGAAATGTGGATGAAACAAGATGGATCGAGTCTGGAACTTCATTTAGTGCCACGTTAATTTCGTAATAAATAGAAATAAAGTAAATAAGAACCAAACGGTCAGGCTGGTAATAACATCGCTTCACCATTAAACACAAACAAGCAGTATGGAAACAACAAAGAAATTAGGAATTTGGATGGATCATTCAAGCGCTCATCTTATCGAGCTGTCAGAAAACGACCACATTGAACATAAAACCATTACATCAAAATTTACACATGAAAGCAAAGAAAAAAGTCTTTCTAACAGTGAAAATGTAATGCACAATAAGGAAAACCACCAAACTACCGAATTTTACAAAGAGTTGGGTGATAACATTCGCAACTATAATCAGGTGGTGATATTCGGACCAACGAACGCAAAGTCAGAACTTCACAATGTTTTGAAAACTGATCACCTCTTTGACAAAATCAACATCGAAGTTAAACCCGCTGATAAAATGTCAGATACAGAGCGTCACAATTTCGTTAAGGACTATTTTAAAAATCACGTAAGCAACGTAAATATTTTTAATAAGTCTTAAAATTCATCTTTAATAAACCACCGATTATGGGAACATTCACTTATGCCGCAGTATTGGGATTTGTATTTCTTTTGGGAGTACTTGTCTTCATGCAGTTCGAAACACCACTTAAAATGTTTAAAAGGGGTATTCAAGCACTCGACAAAGGAATCAGTAGAATCAAAAATATCGAGATAATACATCTTGGAAAAAACACTATAAAAACAACGCTGACCATTGGCGGAAATAAGGGTGAACCAGGGGACAGCTTCTCAAAGACAAACCACATGAAACTGTACGTTCACGAACACTAGAGCTACGGACAGATTATCAGAAAAATTATTTAACAAAACAAAACAATCATGAAAAAAGTAATATTTATTTTAGCGATAACACTAGTTTTCTCAAGCCTTACATCAAAGGCGCAGTCTTCCTACAACACGGCGCCACGTGAGTTTTTTGGCCCCACTATTAATCTTGGTGCTGGTATTGGGTACTATGGTTATGCGGGGCGTCCTGCGCCAGCGGTGATGTTAAACGTTGAACTGGACATAGCAAGAAACATAACGCTTGCTCCGTTCATTGGCTTTTACAGTTATACAAACAATTATTATTGGGGAAATCCAAAGTATCCTTACCGCTATTACAGTTATCGCGAAACAGTTGTACCAGTTGGCATTAAAGGGGCATACTATTTTGATCAACTTTTTAAGGCCACCGAAAAATGGGACTTTTACGCAGCGGCAACTTTAGGTTTTGCATTCCGTACCGTAACCTGGGATAACGGTTATTATGGAGAGCGTAACGTCGTGAGCGGCGCTAGCCCTATTTACGCAACAGCCCACATTGGTTCCCGTTTACACATAACTCCTAAATTTGGAATTTTCCTCGATCTTTCTACAGGATTCTCAACCTTTGGATTATCATTTAAATTAAAGTAATAAGGACTCAAATCTCTTATTAAAAAAAAGGAATGAGGTTAACGCTTCATTCCTTTTTTTTGTTACAGGCACTTTGACAGAGTCACTCCTCTTTGCTCATTTTGTGTCTTATTAGCTGCCATCACAACTATAGTTTGCCAAAAGCGGGAAATAATGGGCGTTGAAACGACGAATGGCGAAACCCTTGTAATTACTGGGTTTTAGATGGTCCCCGTTGATCTCATAACGCAATTCGGGCACTAAGTTCCCCACGAAAAATATGGGATATTCACTTGCGAATTGAAAAAACACAGCGCTAAATAAATAAAGGCGAAACGCTGTAGATGCCACTGACAAAGGACAAAAAGCGGGAAAGATAAAAACTGAAAGACTGTAGGGTTGAGATTAATTAGCACGGCATCAGATTCTCATTAAAGACAATAGAAATTAATCTATAACTAAATAAAAAAAAATGAAAAAAATAATACTCTTATGTGGAATATGCGTAGCCGCTCTGACCACATTTTCGCAAACAGAAGAAAAAAAGTGGAACATTGGAGTTCATGGAGGCCTTATTCAATACCGGGGTGATAGAGGGAATGGGTTCTGGACTACTAACCAGGCCGCTTATGGATTTGGCTCGATTTCCGCTTCAAGATATTTAAGTAGGCATTTTGATGCTTCGGTATTTTTTACAAGAGGCGAAGTAGGATACTACGATAAAAACAAGATTAATACAGTGGAAGTGCCAAACAACTTTCTTGTGCGTACAAATACGGCAAATTTAATTTTAAAATTTAATTTTTTAGGACCTAATTATATCCTTCGTCCGTATATCTTCGCAGGTGCAGGTGCTATCTGGTATGAAAAAGTATACAAACTTAGGCGCGAACGTTTTGAATTTTCTGTTCCAACGTTTGGTGGTGGATTAAACATAGCAATGGGTCCTGTAGTGTCCTTGCAATTGCAAGAATCATTCATGTACACTTCTACAGATAACATCGATTATGTTAAAGATAACGGAGACAATGACATGATGTTGTATCACACAGTAGGTTTAACTTTCAACATTGGTAAAAAAATGGATGAAGATAAAGATGGTGTTTCTGATAAAAAAGATCTTTGTCCTAACACACCAATGGGTGTAGCGGTTGACGAAAAAGGTTGCCCGGTTGACCGTGATGGTGATGGTGTAGCTGATTATCTTGACGCTTGTGTAGATGTTGCTGGTGTAGCTGCGTTAAAAGGTTGCCCTGATAAAGATTTGGATGGAATCACTGACAAAGAAGACCGTTGCCCTGAGATTGCTGGTCCGTTAGAATTAAAGGGTTGTCCTGATGCTGATAAAGATGGTGTAGTGGATATCGATGACAAATGTCCCGGTACAAAATCTGGTTACAAAGTAGATGGAAGTGGATGTACTTTAGATAATGATAAAGATGGTATTGTAAACGAAGAAGACCGTTGTCCTGAAATGTCTGGTATCTTAGCTTTTAGAGGCTGTCCTGATACCGACGGAGATGGTGTCTCAGATGCTGATGACCGTTGCCCTACTGCAAAAGGTAATATTAGTAACAAAGGATGTCCTGAAATTCCCAAATTGGATATCGAGAAAATAACCGTTATTGCAAGTAAAATTTATTTTGAAACTAATAAAGCTGATTTAAAATTAATCTCTCACTCTGCACTTGACGATTTGGCTGAGATCCTTAAACGTAACAAGGAAGTTAACTTAACCATCGAAGGTCACACTGACAGCGATGCTGATGATAGCTATAACCTGTCCCTTTCTCAAAAAAGAACTGAGTCTGTAAAAAACTACTTAGAGTCTAAAGGTGTAAGTGCTGAACGATTAACCGCTGTGGGTTACGGTGAAAGCAGACCAATTGCTCCAAATACGACTGCTGCCGGGAAAGCTAAAAACCGTCGCGTAGAATTAAAAACTTCTTACTAAACACAAGAATAATAATCAATAAAATGTCCCTGTAAATTTTACAGGGGCATTTTTTTTATCGAATAATTAAGCTTTCTAAAATTAGCAAGGGTAAGTAGTTGCCGTTTAACTGCTTTAGGTTGTGTTGAAAGGAGACCAATTGCTCCTAATACTGCTGCTCCCGGAAGAGCTAGAATTGGTGACGTAGAATAATTTTTTTCACTAAACGCAAGAATAATATCAATAAAAAATCCCTGTAAAATTTACAGAGATTTTTTTAGAGTAATAGGTCTGGGAAAATTATCCCAGGTAAGTCTTTAGAATTTTATTTTTAGATGCCATGCGCAGTTTGCGGATGGCTTTTTCTTTGATTTGCCTTACCCGCTCTCTGGTGAGATCATATTTTTCACCGATCTCTTCCAGTGTAATAGAAGATGTTTGTCCAATCCCATAGAACAGAGCTACTACATCTTTTTCCCTTTCTGTTAAAGTGGCTAATGCCCTTTGAACTTCAAATTGAAGCGACGAGGCCATTAAAAGATCGTCTGGTTTTGCAGCATCAGGATTGGAAATAAGTTCCATGATGGTTTGATCTTCACTTCCCGGCAATGCTGCATCAGTTGAAATGTGCCAGCTGGATGCGCGCATAGTAATGCCAATTTCCTCTTCCGGCATTTCCAATACTTCAGCAATTTCAGAAATACTTGCAGGGCGCTCTAGTTTCTGCTCCAGCACACCCTGTGCTTTTTTGATCTTATTTAGAACGCCGATTTTATTAAGGGGTAAGCGAATGACACGTGATTGTTCGGAAACTGCCTGGATGATGGCCTGGCGAATCCACCAAACGCCATAAGATATAAATTTAAAACCACGGGTTTCATCAAAGCGTTTCGCTGCTTTTATCAAACCTACATTTCCTTCGTTAATAAGATCGGGCAGACTAAGCCCCTGATTCTGGTATTGTTTTGCAACTGATACCACAAAGCGGAGGTTAGCCAATGTGAGTTTTTCAAGCGCATCCATATCGCCGGCCCTAATTTTTTGAGCAAGAATTGTTTCTTCATCGCTTGTAATCAACGGGAGCCTGGAAATGTCTGCAAGGTATTTATCGAGGGACGCCGCATCGCGGTTGGTAATAGACTTGGTGATTTTGAGTTGCCTCATATCTGAAAAAAAATTAAATGAATAAAAGGCAACTGGTGTTACCTTGTTCCTGATAAAAAGTTGTAAGACGTATCGAAATGCAAAAATTTACAAGTGGACGCTTTTACAGCTTTTGATAAAGAAGACTAAATATAGTGTTTATTTATGGATTTTCAGCTATGCAGTTACACACCAACTGTTGATCCTGAATGGTTTCCGATTAGACTAATCTTAAAGAAATTTGGCTAACCTCTCATTATTTGCCAGCCGATAGCCACTTTTCCTCGCACATTCAAAAGAATCACGCTTCTCTCTTTGAGGAAGTTACATTTTATTTACTCCGGGTGACCCAGATAAAATAAAACGCAAAAGTTAAATCAGGCCGCGTGTCTTAATTTCGAGGTATTTATTAAGCGTGTTGATGGTTAAATTTTGAGGACTTGTGTAAACCGAAAGAATTCCATATTGCTGTAGTTCACGGGTAATTTGCCTTTTTTCGTAATCAAATTTCTGCGCAATAGTTTGTTCGTACATCGCAAAAGTATCTTTCGGTTTTTGCGCGAGTACTTCTTTTAATTCAGTGTTCTCAAAAAATATAACAACAACAAGGTGCTGGGTGGCCATTTTGCGAATGTATTTTAACTGGCGTTTTAGTCCGCTGAGGGTTTCAAAATTTGTGTAGAGCATCAGTAAACTCCGTTGTGTAATTTTACTGCGTACGTGCATCAGCAAATTTTCATAATTCGTTTCTGCAAAATTTGTTTTAGCATTGTAAAGACTTTCCTGTAGTCTCAACAACTGGTCGCCTTTTCTATCTGCGTTTACACGCAAAAGCGGTTTTTCAGCAAAGCCAATCAGTCCCGGTTTATCTTGTTTTATCCATGCAACGTGACCAATCACCAACGAGGAGTTAATTGCATAATCGAGAAGACTCAATCCTTCAAAGGGCATTTTCATAATGCGTCCCATGTCAATCATACAATAAACCTGTTGGGCCCTTTCATCCCTGAAGTGATTCAACATGAGCTCATTCTTTCTGGCAGTAGCTTTCCAGTTAATCTTACGAACGTCGTCTCCACGCACATACTCTTTAATTTGCTCAAATTCAGAACTGTGTCCAACACGTCTTATCTTTTTAAGGCCGCTATCCGAAAGGCGGTTGCTAATAGCAATCAACTCAAAATGACGAAGCTTGAGGAACGAAGGGTAATAAGTCATCAGTGAAGGTTCGGAAGCACGAATATGCCTTTCAATCAAATGAAATCCGGAGACCACAAAAAGATTGGTGAACCCAAAATGATATTCTCCGCGTTCTAAAGGGCGAAGCTGGTAAGTATATTTTTTTGATGCTCCACTTTGCAAACTTGTCATGATTAAGAAATCGCGTAATTGGAATTGCTCAGGGACTTCGTCCACAATCGCGACTTCAATCTTAAAAGTGTAGTAAGATTCAACTGATAATTCTATTTCATTAAGGTCACCGTTACTCAGGCGGTTGTATTTTGCAGTTCTTTGAACACGCATAGGATTCTTGTGCCTGAAGAGTAGCCAGGTATCCACGAAAGAAAGGAAAAGAAGTCCGATCAGTGCTATAAGCCCTATATCAAACAAAAAAGGAAAAAGGAAGGCGAAAATAAAAAGTACAATGAGCGCAAATACGACTCCGTAAAACCATTTTGTAAAACGGAAATGTTTAAAAATATGATAGAGAGAAGTGAACATCCGGTTTAGCGGGGAATTTCAATTTTGTCGATAATCTGTTGTATCACAGTATCTACTTGTATGCCTTCCATTTCTTTTTCAGGAGTAAGAAGAATGCGGTGCCGAAGTACAGGATAAACAACATACTTTATATCATCGGGGGTTACAAAGTCCCGGTTATTCAAACAAGCGTGGGCCTTCGCCGCCTTCAAAATAGCAATGGAAGCGCGCGGCGATGCTCCAAGAAACAGCGAAGGATTCTTTCGCGTGGCATGAACTATTTGTACAATGTAATTCACGAGATGATCTTCCACAATTACTTTCCCTACCAGTTCTTTAAGCTCAAGAATTTGTTTTTTATCCAGCACCTTCTGAATCTTATCTGTATTTTGCGTATCCTTATTGCTATGAAAATTAAACAGCATAATGGTTTCGTTTTCTAAGGAGGGATAATCGACATTGATCTTAAATAAAAAACGATCGAGTTGAGCCTCAGGTAAACGGTATGTGCCTTCATGCTCAATTGGATTCTGCGTGGCCAAAACCATAAAAGGTTTGTCGAGCGGATAAGTGGTGCCGTCTACAGTGATCTGACGCTCTTCCATGGCTTCAAACAAAGCCGATTGTGTTTTCGCAGGAGAACGGTTAATCTCGTCTGTAAGTACAAGGTTTGCAAAAAGCGGACCTTTTTTAAATTCGAAATCGGTGGTTCTGGAATTAAAAACGCTCGTACCCAGAATGTCACTGGGCATAAGGTCGGGCGTAAACTGAATCCTTTTAAAATCGGCGCTAATGGTTTGAGCTAATAACTTGGCAGAAAGTGTTTTTGCAACACCCGGTACCCCTTCAATTAAAACATGACCATCGGCAAGCAAAGCCACTAAAAGGAGATCAATAAATTGTTGCTGACCTATAACAATGGAAGAGATTTCCTCCTTGATCTTGGCGGTTTTTTCTGTGAGCTGGGTCAGGTCCAGCCTGTTTTCAAATTGATTTTCCATTAGCGTAAACTGTTTTTATTAAAATTTTCTATTTGCCTGTTTAATTCGAGTAATTCATATTCACTTATTTCGCCAGAGGATTTTATTCTCTCGCAATAAGCAAATAGCTGACGAAGAATCTTTTTGTCAACCCCACTTAAATCATGTAACTCCTCAAAAAACCTATCATGCATTTCAGTTGTATTTACGTTGAATTTCTTGCGCACTGTTTCGTAAAAGTATTTAATTTTTTCAATGGCTATACTTTTATGACTTTTACTGTTGTAATAAACATGACTGATCACATTGATAAATTCTAATGTAGTATTCTGAGCAGCTGCAACAATTGGAATCGCGCGTTGCCGGCGTCTTCCCTCGAAGATCATGTAAACAACAAGGCTGAAAATAAGCAGCAGGTAGGCGGCGTACAAAGCATCACTTTCAATAATAAATTTTAATGGAGAATTGTTTTTAACCCGAAAAGACTTGTAGTATTCATCCCAGATTAATTCTTCATTTTTAATCATACTCAGGCAATTATATGCAACCTGCCTGTTTTCATGATTCACTATAAAATAATTTCCAAAAATATCAGGGATCGACATCACATAAAGCGTTCCGGAATTTATTTTGGTTTTAATAAGACAGGCTTTGTTTTTATCGTAAATGGCAGTTACTGCGAAGCGCGTGCTGTCGAAATGCGTAAAGTAATTTGCACGACTCAGCTTTGGATATTGATGATCTACTTGTTTAAGTCCTTTAGAATAAAATCGTAAATCAAAACCATGTGAGCTGAGTAACGAATCAAAGGGTTGTGAAAAATCCCAAAAACCGCGCGAAGTTTTTAGATGAAGACTGTCGCTTAATGGACCATTAAAATCATTCGCCGCCAGGAAAACAGTATTTCCCCTGCGCAAAAAATCGTACAGGGCACTGATGTCGTTTTTATTGAATTCAATCTTGTCGTTGATGATGATAAGTGAACGGTTGGTTTCCTGTTTGATATTTAGATTGTAAAACGTTTGATCGTTTACCGTTACTTTTTCCGAAAAAGATTCCTGCATAACGTTGTAGAGCGCATAACAACCGAAGTGAGATTTGTCCTTGCGCAGGTAATTGCGGCTTAAATCGGTCGGTCGCGGTAAAAAATAGTTCAATACAGTGATCATCACCATCAAGCCTCCAAGCAGGTAAAAAAGCTTTTTATTTTCCTTAAACATGCAATTGTTTTTTTAGGGTAAGAAAAGCTTCCGCGTTTTTGGAGTAAGCCGAAGAGGTTAGTAAAAATTGACCATACCAAACGTGGTCGTAAATATTACTAAGCGCTGCAAACCTGGCCTGTAGGTTTTTATCTTTCAACTCATAGCGATAATCTATATTCGTTTTATGTGGAGCAAATCCAATAAGAAGTTTTTTATCGAGTCTGAATAATAATTCCATATAATGCCACCGGATAGCGAGTCGATAATCATTCTGGACTAATGCTTCTCTGATACGCTGCTCGTAATTAATGGTACTTAAATCTTCACCCACATCGTTAAAATTAAATACGGTGGAATGCGGTGTTTGCCTCGTCAGTCCACTAATGCTTGATTTTGAAAGTAGTCGGATGATAACAAGAAGCGAAATGGCAAGGACCGTCCACATAATGATCTTGCTTGTTTTGGAAACATGTTCAGCATCCATTTTAGAAAAGATCATTCTTGAAAGAGAATTCAGAAAACCATCCATCACACCGGGCGAACTTTCTTTCTCTCGCCTGTATTTAAGATCAGAATTGGAAAACACATTTTGTTCGCGCTCTACCGAAGGCCCAGCCAACTGCACCATCGAGGTATCACGTAATTTTTGATCTACTAAAAGCGTATCGTTTGTTTCAAGAGGTTTTGCGTGCAATGAAAGACTCATCGACAAAATAGAAAGGAACAAATATCTAAAGAGAGTAGGGATAACGCTTAGTTAATTTGTTTAATGTTTTCAATTAGCCTCGAACCTTCTTTTTTCTCCTCAAGGTTGGTAAAGTGGAAAATATTCAGAAGGTAATAAAGAGCAACCACTAGGTAGGTGAGCAGCGTTGAAATAGCAGTTACCATAAGAATAAGTATTGAGCGGTCCCCATAAAAGCTGACTATGCTAACCCTAGAAAAGGTCGTAAACAAAGACATTACGATCATAGGGATCTGAACGATCAAAGCCATTAGAAAATAAGTGATGAAAGCGAGCAAGCTCAATACCCATGTAGTCCAGAAATTTCCCTTCAGGTAATAAAACACTTTTGCAAGTGCAGTTACAATTGAGATGCCATCTCTTTGACAGATAAAAAATGCACCAACAGGCACAAAGCCGATCACTGGTAAAAGTACTATGGCAAAGACGAGGGAAAAGAGGATCGCGAAAATACTCGAAAGACCTCCAGAGTAGCTCATTTCATCTATGAGGTAAAAAAAGATGTAAAAGATACCGTAAAGGCAGGCACCAATAAATAGCAGAACTGCTATAAAAAGAAGCGTATTTAAAAGCATTCTCCAGAAATCCAGAAAAAAATCGTAACGAATAATTGATAAGGTGGGTTTTTGGTCTGCTGGTAGCGTTTCGTTTACAATAATATTTTTATTCAGCACTACCATAAAAATGACGATTCCAAGAAACAGAGCCATGATAGTGGAGGTGTAAACGGTGAGGAAATTCCCAACCTGAAAAGGCAGACCGCTGAAAATGCCATCTAAAGGCATACGAACAAAGGAAGTAAGCATACTGCCAGCGAACAAGAATGGACCGGAAAATAAAAGTATGCTCCCGTAAAAAGTTTTAAAATTTTGTTTCAAAAAAGCGAACGTAGCGCTGAACACCGCTCCAACATCACGTGTTCTTCTGTATGAGATTTTTTCCATGGTTTAAACAGTTTCAATTTTTGTTTTAATAGAACGACCTTCTGCTTCCTCTTCATTGCTACCGAATAATAAAATACTTGCAATCTGAAAAAAAGCAAAAATGAAACAGTCTAACGCCAGCTTAAGCAGGTCTGAAATAATTCTAATAAGTGGTGTTGAATATGGGTAAAAGAAATTGAATTCAGTAAAATTAATTATGATCCGGAAAAAGAAATGCAACAGGTAAGCAACGATGAACAAAAGTGTGCAGTTCAGCCATGTTTTTTGAGGGATCTTTTGCGCTAGAGACCAAACTTTCCCCATAGCATCCGCGGCTCCTATTTTATCGCGGTAGCAAACAAACAGTGTGGAGATGCAAAAATAAAAACAAACAGATAGTACAAGTATGCCAGGCAAATCGATAATGAAGTCCTGTGCATAGTAGGCGATAACACCCACCATGAAAGACTCGGAAGCGAAGCTACTTCTGCTCCAGATATTAATATAATCGACGCCAAGTTTGGTTACAAAATATATCAAATAAATAATGAGGAAGTTAATCACGAAACTGTTAAGGTCTTCACCAAAGTCTTGTTTTATGGTTTCAAACGTTACTTCCTTGTCTTTTGCATCAGCGGTGTTAAGAACAACGTTTTTATAAATACTCAACAGATAAGTACATATACCAGTAATAAAGAGGATGAAGCAGAAGATGAGCAGCATAAATGAATTTTTGCCGACGATGTCTTTATACCGCAACACGCTTTCAAGAGCTATAGGATTACCTGTAATGAGAAAAGCCCCAAGTTTTGCAAGTCCTAACAAGGGGAGAGAAAGGAGTGCTATCCCGACAAAAAGGGATTTTGCATTCGCAACGAGATACTGCGCAGAGACAGTTATGATTTCAGAGATCCTGCGTTTTTGATGTAGTTGTAAAGTTTCGGCTTTCATACATTGGGTAGTTTCCTTTTATAGTAAATGGGTAAAAAGATAAAATAAAATACGATGAAGGCCAAGGAAACGCCGATAATTCCAAGCGAAAGTGCAAGATGCATCTCGGTATAACGGGTAACAAAACTCTCGAGGAACCCGGCTGCAACGAACACGGGGATTAAACTGAAGATAATTTTTAAGCCGTCTTTTCCTGCGGTTTTAAGAGCGTGAAGACGAGTGTGTGTGCCCGGAAAAATGTAGCTGCTACCTAGCATGTACCCTGCACAACCTGCAATGATGATGGCTGATATTTCAAGGGTGCCATGAATCCAAACTACTTTCAGAGCCTTGTCTATCACGTTGTTTTGGTAAAAAAGTGTAAAGAAACAGCCAAGCATGATGCCATTGTGCACAAGTAATAAGGACGTTCCGAAAACGGTGAAAATACCAAGCACAAAAGCGATGAACGACACTTTGATGTTATTCAGCGTAATTGTCACAAACATAAAAAACTGGTTGCCCTCTCCGTAAATACCAATCGGGTTGCCGAGTTTAATGCGTTGAATGGTGCTATCCACATAATAGTCGCCCAGAATCATTCTTACAAAATCGTCGTCAAAAATCTGGGAAAACACACCTATTAGTGTCGCGATGCCGGTTACAAGGAAAGAGTAAAAAAGATAGTTGTGATTTTTTGCAAAGATGATCGGCAATTCCATTTTATAAAAACGGATGAGCCGCCCGCTATCTTCTTTTTTATTTTTATAAACGAGTTGGTGAATCCGCGAAGCTATACCGTTTACAAATAGACTTGTTTTGGTTTGTTTGTAATTTGTATTGGAGTAGGAAAGGTCGTCGGTTATCTCTACAAACATAGTTGTAAGTACAGCGGGATCAATACTCTCCTTATGCTCCACGAGCTTCTCGTAATTTTCCCATTTTTGAGCATTTTGTTTGAGAAAAGTAATTTCCTTCATCCGAAAAACATATCTTAGCAACACTAAAATAGAGATAAAATCAGAATTAGCCTATTCTTTTTATGGAAAACATTAAGATAAATACAAGCCAGAATGTTGAGCTTAGTTATCATTCGGCGGGACTTGGTCTTAGAATCCTCGCCGTCTTACTTGATACCATCTTTAAATATTCCTATGTGGTACTCCTGATCATTATTTATTACAACGCGGTGCTCAAAGGTCTCTACGACCGGAGCAGTTATAATCACGAGGAAGATTTTCAGATTCTCTACGCTGTCGTTTTGTTAACGCTTCTTCCTTTTATGCTGTACCATCTTCTGTGTGAAACATTTCTAAACGGGCAGAGTTTCGGTAAAAAGATTATGAAAATAAAAGTTGTGAAGCTTGATGGAACACAGGCTACTTTTGGCTCGTATCTTATTCGCTCTGTTTTCAGGATTATTGACGATAGTATTGTTGGTGTTATTACAATTTCGGTGACGAAAAATTCTCAACGCCTGGGCGACATTGTAGCTGGCACAGCGGTGATTGAACTCAACAAAAGAATAGGAATTCAGGATACAATCCTTAGTAAAATCGACGACAGATACAAAATTGTCTACGGCCAGGTTTTGCTTATGACGGATCAGGATGCTAATATTATTAAGGAAGTGCTTGTCTTTGCCGAATCGCAGGAGCAAGAAGAACACTTAAAATTACTGGCCGATAAAATAAAAGCCAAATATGGTATTGTTAATGCTAATCAAAGTGACGAAGATTTTTTACGGACGCTGCTCGATGATTATACGCATTATCAGTTCGAGAATTAGAAGCACTTCAGGACTTTTTAGTCAACAGACTTGATGTATCTGGCTTATCAGGGCAAACGCATCTAAATTATAAATCCTTGATTTCATTGGGCAGTTCAATTTTGAAAACTGGAAAACACAATTAATTTAAAATAGACATTTGTTGATTTTACTGTATCTCACGTCATTATTGAAATTTACACGCGTTTGCCCTATCTGGCTTATGTAGAATAGTAGATTGTTGTTTTTTTTACCTAGCTTTAAGTGTTTCTTATGAAATGGGCAATGGTGGGGAACTTTTTCCCTTTGAGTAATTCCTTTTTTTTGGTACAGAGTTCGAAGTCAATTTGTAAAATCTAAGATTATGTGTTTTTCAGCAGGAGCAAGTTTCGGAGCGGCAGCCATTCTTTGTGTTGCAGGGACTGTGACCATCAAGAAAGCCAAAAATCCGTCGCAGTTGATGTTTGCCGCAATTCCTTTGTTATTCGGAATGCAACAATTAACCGAAGGGTTTGTATGGCTGTCTTTTAATAATCCCGCGTTCGAGTCGTATCACTCACCAATGATGTACGCATTTTTGTTTTTCGCTCAGATATTTTGGCCCTCCTGGGTTCCGATATCGATCTGGAATATGGAAACGGATAAGAAGCGAAAAAAATCGCTGGCTTATTTGGGCCTCCTTGGTCTGGCAGGCTCTGCGCTATTAGCGTACCGACTTATTTACCTGCCCGTGAGCTCCAATATTGAAGGACATCACATTCAGTACCAGATTGTATCGCATCAATGGATTATTATTTCCAGTAGTATTTTATATGTGCTCTCAACTTTAGGATCTCCACTTGTCTCATCATTAAAGTACATGAAAGGTTTAAGTTTGATCATGCTCACGGCCCTGGTTGTTACACAGATTTTTTATGCGCACTATTTGATTTCTGTCTGGTGTTTCTTTTCAGCCCTTCTAAGTACAAGGATCTATTTTATTCTTCAAAATTCAAGAGACTGGTCGCACCTGCATTCCCTGTTGCATAAAAGGATTAATCCGGATAAGATGGAATGGTAGTTATAGAATTTTTATGTGTGAATGGGTTATTTTATAAAATCCAAAAACAGATCTTTAAATTTCTCAGGGTATTCAATATGTGGCGAGTGACCGCAATTAGCGAAAACTACTTCCTTGTAAGAGCCACCGTTTTGTTGGTAAGCGTCAAGAACTGACTTAATTTGTTTTAGCATCGGTTGCTGGGGATGAGTTCCGCCGCCCGGCCAGCCGGGAATAAATCCCAGTTTACCTAGATTATTCATATCTACAAACGAAGCGTCTGAAACGATCATGTCACTGTCACCACGCACCCAAAGAATAGGAATCCTCAAACCTTTGGATGCAAATGCACTAATGTCGCAATATTTAGGTGAAATAGCATTGTTCACGCCTGTATCACCCGGAGCCATACCAGGCCAATTATTTGTTACAGCCGAATTGCCTGGATAATTTTCTTCACCAAGTTTTGTCTTGAACATGGATTCTGTAAACAGATCTTCTGTTTCCTTATCAATAATTCCTCTTTGTAAAAGCGTCTGAAAGTTTATGGATTTAAAGTACAGTGTATTCATAGTCGTTCGCGCGTAATGCTGCGGTCCAGACCTCATACCCATGGGTTGTGTCGTTGGAATTTTTTCATCCATCGTGCGGATACTGTCTATAAATGACTGGTTAACGGCACCTCCGCCGCTTCCTGCAAAATCTTCAGACGAACCTTTTAAATTCAAATCTGTATTTACAGAAGCACCAAAACCAAAAGGTGACATGGTCGAAACAAGAGTAAGACTTTTAATATTTGCAAAGCTTTTCATCGCCGTATCCATAACAACCGAGCCACCAAGAGACCAACCTAACAAATGCACCGGTTTATTTTTAGTATTAATAGCTTGTAAGAAATTAGCAAGGTCGTTTGAGAAGTCATTTAACCCGGTAGTTGCATTTACTGGCTTGGTTTCCGAATCGCCATAACCACGCATGTCCGGGGCGACAAAATGATAGTCGGTCCCAAGATTTTTCATCAAAGGCGTAAAAAATAAGCAAGAAGAAACGTTGCCATGTAATAAAACAACAAGGTCCTTTGCCTGATCACCACTTTCCAGGTAATGTGTGTTTAAAGAAGTCGTCTGAATTTTTTTTGATTGAATCATGATTTGATCTGTAATATTTAAATAAACAATAAATTAAGAGGATAGGGAACTTATGTTTATAGCACTAACTTCCCTAATGCTATTTTGATATTCTTTTTTGATGCGTGTGACGATTTCTTCGCAGGAAATAATATCGTGCACCAGTTCGGCAGATTTCCCGGCTGTCCACAAGCTTAGGTAGTTATTTGGAAGGACTGACTTCTCAAGTTTTTTCATACCTCTTATTTGCACGAGCATTTTAAACCATTTTTTTGTTTGCGGATTATTGCTCATCCATTTTTCGAGCCAGTTTTGCGTATAGCCCATTTTTTTAGCGGCTTCATTATTAATAACAGCGCAGGGAGTTCCAGATAATTTCGTCGTCATCACAATGTCATCCATTCCTGAAGAGACTACCGCGTTTTTGTAATTATCATTTACACCGGCTTCTGTGCTTGCAATAAAACGCGTGCCAATAGACGCTCCGCCTGCACCAAGCACAATAACAGAAAGTAATCCTGCACCATTTGTTATTCCACCCGCAGCAATAACAGGAACGTGTGGAAAATTTTCCCGAAGAGCTGGGATTAAAATCTGGAGCGGATTAGGACCTGCATGGCCACCTGCCCCCTGTCCCACCGCAATAAATCCGTCGCAACCCACATCAGCGCACTTCTTAGCATGGATGAGGTTGGTGACGTCACAAAATACTTTTCCGCCATAAGCGTGTGTACCTTCTATAACATCTTTTGGGTTTCCAAGGGAAGTAATAAAAAAAGGCACTTGTTTTTCTAAACAGATCTTTGTATGTTTAACGGACAAAGGATTTGATTTTTGTACAATAATATTAACGCCATAACTACCATTATGAAGTTTACTATAAGCATTAAGTTCGTCGAGTACCTTTTCAAGTTCACCCTCTTTCCTGTAATTTAAGGTAGGAAAGGTGGCCATTATACCGGCACGCATTCCTGCTTTCATCATTTCCATATTGCTCACTAAAAACATAGGAGCCATAATAATTGGGAAATCGATTTTTAACAGTTCTTTTAATTTATTTTCATTTGTCATGTGAAAAATAGTTTGCAGTTAATACAAATATACATTATTTTTATGCATGCATAAGATATTATGCGAAAATATTATCCTTAAAAAACTCTCTTATTATGGATTCAATAGAAAACTTCCGGCTGTTCGATTTGCTTCACCATTTAAAGCAAATGCCACTAAAACAAGATGCTCTTGCAGCAAAAGAAAATGGTGTATGGAAAAAGTACAGCACTCAGGAATATATTGATACGGTGAATGATCTGAGTTATGCCTTTATCGACATTGGCATAAAACCCGGTGATAAGGTTGGACTTATTTCGAATAACCGTCCTGAGTGGAATTTTATTGATTACGCTTGTCTTCAAACAGGAAGTATAAATACACCTTTATATCCTACAATAAGCGAACATGATTTAAAACATGTTATTGCGGATGCTGGAATAAAATATTTTTTCGTAGCCAACGCCGAAATGTATCAAAAGGTGAAAGAATGTTCTGCTGGTTCAGGGATCAGGGAAATTTATTCTTTTGCAAAGATAGAAGGTGTAAAGTGTTTGCAGGACTTAATTGTTATTGGAAAAAATAATCAGCACCAAAGTGAACTGGAAGCCATTAAAGCTTCTATTAAAAATACAGATCTTGCTACGCTCATTTACACATCCGGTACCACAGGCAATCCAAAAGGTGTTATGTTATCTCATAAAAACTTCATGTCAAATGTGATGGCATGTAAAGATCTTTGTCCTTTTAAGCAGGACTGGCGTGCCTTAAGCTTTCTCCCGTTAAACCATGTATACGAGCGAATGCTTTCTTATTTATATATAAGCAGAGGAATGTCTGTTTATTATGCAGAGAATCTTGAAAAAATTGGTGATAATTTAAAAGAAGTGAAGCCGCAAATATTCGTTACTGTTCCACGCCTACTTGAAAAAGTATATGAGAAAATAGTAAATACGGGTTCACAATTAACAGGAATAAAAAAGATTCTTTTCTTCTGGGCGCTAAATCTGGGATTGAGATACAAGCAACATCGCGAAAATGGATGGTTCTATGAGTTCCAGTTAAACATAGCTAATAAATTAATTTTCAGTAAATGGCGCGAGGCTCTAGGTGGAAATATCGTAGGCATAGTTTCAGGAGGATCTGCACTGCAACTTCCTTTAGCGAGAATTTTTCATTCTGCTCGTATTAAAATATTGGAAGGATATGGTTTAACGGAAACTTCTCCTGTGATAGCCGTAAATAATTATGATGATGATAAAATTATGATTGGTACCGTTGGTCCCGTTATAAATAATGTAAAATTAAAGTTTTCGGAAGACGGAGAGATTTGTGTAAAAGGTCCGAACATCATGTTAGGTTATTACAATCTTCCTGAGCTCACTGCGGAAGTTATAGATAAGGATGGCTGGTTGCATACGGGTGACATCGGAATGATGGTGGATAACAAATTCCTGAAGATAACAGACAGAAAAAAAGAAATGTTCAAAACATCAGGCGGAAAGTACATCACACCTCAGATCACTGAAAACAAGTTAAAAGGAAGCCGCTTCATTGAACAAGTCATGGTGATTGGTGAAAATGAAAAGTTTCCGGCCGCTTTTATTGTGCCTTCTTTTTCTTTTCTAAAAACCTGGGCTGAAAAACATCAAATTCCATTTACTTCAAACGAGGAAATTATTAAAAACGATCAGGTAAAGAACAGGATCATGAAGGAAGTAGAGAATACCAACAAAGATCTTTCGCAACATGAGAGAATTAAAAAGATTGAATTACTTGGCCACGAATGGACGGTAGAAAAAGGGGAAATGACTCCGAAGCTTTCACTGAAACGTAAGATCATTATGGCAGCTAATCAGGCTGCTTACGATCGTATTTATAAACAGGATAGTAAAATTTAGAGCTTCAAGAGTATTTACTATGCGTGCATAATAAATAATTGAGTATATTTGGGTTACCAAAATGAGTAAAAAACATACAGAAACAGTAGATTCTAAATTGAAAACGGCCTGGCAGGTGGTTAGCAGGATGTATAATGCGGAAGCATCCTTGCATGATCTTACGATTGCTATGGGACATTTTTTATTAAATATTGATAGTCATGAAGGCTCCTACGGGTCAGACCTAGCGCCTTTGTTGGGAATGGAAAGTACGTCCTTATCGAGGATAACTTTATCGCTTGAGAAGAAAAAATTGATTCAAAGAGTTCCTGACAAAACGGATGGCAGAAAAATGAAGATCATGCTCACTGCTAAAGGTAAGTCAGCAAAAGAACTAGCAAAAAATGTAGTTCGCAATTTTAATCACCTGGTTGAAATAAAAGTTGGAAAAGATAAAGTGGACGAATTTTTTAAAACCATGGATGAAATTACAACGCTAGCTGAAGACAGAAATAAACTAATTAAACACAATTAAGATGAAAAGATTAATTCAAAAAATTGCGGTACTCGGTTCAGGAGTTATGGGAAGTCGGATAGCCTGTCATTTTGCTAATATTGGCTGCGAAGTTCTGTTATTGGACATTGTACCAAAAGAGCTAAATGATGCCGAAAAGACAAAGGGACTGACCCTTGAAAGTAAAGCAGTGCGCAACCGCATTGTAAACGAAGCTCTTGCCTTCGCCTTAAAATCAAATCCTTCACCAATCTATAAAAAAGAATTTGCCAGCAGAATCTCTACGGGCAATTTTAACGATGATATGTCGAAGATCGCTAAGTGTGATTGGACTATTGAAGTTGTTGTCGAAAATCTTGAAATAAAAAAGAAAGTTTACGACGAGGTGGAAAAGTTCAGAAAGCCGGGTACGCTCATTACATCTAATACTTCCGGTATCCCCATTCATTTAATGACTGAAGGGCGCAGCGAAGATTTTAAAGATCATTTTTGTGGAACTCACTTTTTTAATCCACCGCGCTATTTAAAATTACTGGAAATAATTCCAACGCCTCATACCAATCTCGATGTTGTTTCTTTCTTAATGGAGTACGGCGAGAAGTTTTTGGGAAAAACTACAGTACTTGCGAAAGACACTCCAGCCTTTATTGCTAATAGGGTGGGCGTTTACGGTATTATGTCGCTTTTGCATTTGGTTGAAAAAATGGACCTTACAATTGAAGAGGTCGATAAATTAACCGGACCTGTGCTTGGTCGCCCGAAATCGGCAACTTTCAGAACAAGTGATGTGGTAGGTTTGGATACAATGATCAACGTAGCAAACGGATTAAAAAAAGGTGTACCGAATGATGAAGCGAATGAACTATTTGCTTTACCAGAATACTTGAAAAAAATGTCTGAGAACAAGTGGCTGGGAGATAAAACCGGACAAGGTTTCTACAAGAAAACAAAAACCAGAGAAGGTAAAACTGAGATACTTGTTTTAGACTTAAAAACATTAGAATACAAAGCACAGCAAAAAGTAAAATTCGCAACTTTGGAATTAACAAAGCCAATTGATAATTTAAAAGAGCGTGTAAAGGTTCTCGTTAGCGGAAAAGATAAAGCCGGAGAATTTTATCGCAAAACATTTGCTGGATTATTTCAATACGTTTCGAATCGTATTCCGGAAATTGCCGATGAGTTGTACAGAATCGATGATGCTTTGAAAGCCGGGTTTGGCTGGGATTTAGGTCCGTTTGAATATTGGGATGCTATTGGAGTTGAAAGTGCAGTGAAATTAATGGAAGCGTCCAACAACAAACCGGCTGCATGGGTTTATGATTTCTTAAAAGCAGGAAATAAGTCTTTTTATAAAATTGAAAATGGTAAACGCGAGTTTTACGATGTAGCTTCTAAATCTTATAAAGTAATTCCTGGCACAGAAGAATTTATTTCATTAGATACTATTCGCGCAACAAATACTGTCTGGAAAAATAGCGGTGTCACTTTAACAGATTTGGGTGATGGAATTCTGAATTGTGAATTTCACACCAAGATGAATACCATTGGTGGTGAAGTTTTAGCAGGAATTAATAAAGCCATTGATATTGCTGAAAAAGATTACAAAGGGTTAGTGATCAGTAATGAAGGGGCTAACTTTTCGGCTGGAGCGAATGTCGGAATGATCTTTATGATGGCAGCAGAGCAGGAGTGGGACGAGTTGAGTATGGCGGTAAAAACTTTTCAGAATACAACCATGAGAATTCGGTATTCTTCGATTCCTGTTGTGGTAGCGCCTCACAATCTCACATTAGGCGGTGGTTGCGAGATTTGTCTTCACGCAGATAAAGTTGTAGCGCATGCAGAAACATATATTGGTTTGGTAGAATTTGGAGTGGGCGTTATTCCCGGTGGCGGCGGAACAAAAGAGTTTGCGGTAAGGTTAGCAGATTCTCTTCATGAAGGAGATGTGGAATTGAATATTTTCCGGGAGAAATTCTTAACTATTGGACAAGCAAAAGTTTCGACTTCTGCATACGAAGCATTTGATCTCGGTATTTTCCGCAAAGGAATTGACAAAGTAGTCATGTCGCGTGCCCGTCAATTAACAGAAGCCAAAGCGGAATGTTTGTTAATGGCTGAAGAAGGTTATACGAAACCGACTCCACGCAAGGACATTCGCGTTTTAGGAAATCAAGCCTTAGGTCTTGTTTACGTGGGCGCAAATTCAATGTACAGCGGAAATTACATGAGCGAACATGATTTAAAAATCTCTAACAAATTGGGTTACGTGATCGCAGGTGGAGATTTATCACAACCAACGATGGTGTCAGAACAATATTTGCTCGATCTGGAAAGAGAAGCTTTTGTTCAATTATGTACAGAACGGAAAACGATGGAGAGACTTCATAGTATTATTAACGGTGGGAAGGTTCTTCGTAATTAGCACAGTGTGCGCGGAACGGTTGTACACTGTAACTTGTACCTTGTAACTTGTCTGTGTGTGAAGCGAGTTTCAAAACACAGAATTAAATACAAGTTACAGTTCAAACGTAACAAGGAGAGAAAGTATTAACCCCAAAATAAATATAAAATGAGTCAGTTTAAAGAGTTAAAAGTTTGGCAGGAAGCGATCAATTTAGCAGTTGAAACATACAAGATTACCAAAATGTTTCCTGCAGATGAACGATTTAATTTAATAAGTCAAATGAACCGAAGTGCTGTATCCATATCTTCAAATATTGCAGAAGGCTGTGGTAGAAATAATCCGAAGGAATTCAGGCAGTTTTTAGGAATTGCACAAGGCTCAGCATGTGAATTGGAATCACAGATGATTATCAGTCAAAAACTTGATTTTCTGTCGGAAGCGATTTTAGATGCGCAAACACAAAGATTAATGCTACTTCAAAACATGACAAATAAATTAATGAAAACGCTTTAGGCGAAAAGGGTACTGTAACTTGTCTATGTGCAAAAAAACATAGTTTAAACACAGACTTAAATACAAGTTACATCGTACAAGGTACATTAAATGATAATAAAACGAATATTAACCATTATGCAGTTCTAACCACATTGACAAGTTACATGGTACAGAATACATAATACAATTTAAGAAAAAATGAACGCATATATTGTAGCAGGGTTTAGAAGTGCAGTGGGAAAGGCCACTCGGGGCGGATTTCGCTTCACACGTCCCGATGATTTAGCTTCGGATGTAATAAAACATTTAATGGCATCACTTCCGCAAATAGACCATGCGCGTATTGATGACGTGATGGTTGGAAACGCAATGCCGGAGGCTGAACAAGGTTTGAACGTTGGAAGATTTATTTCTCTGCTCGCATTAAACACAGATAAAGTTTCTGGTATGACTGTCAACCGATATTGTGCTTCCGGTCTGGAAACGATTGCACTCGCGTCCGCAAAGATTTCTGCAGGTTATGCAGACTGCGTTATTGCTGGCGGTGTAGAAAGTATGAGCTTAATTCCAATGGGTGGCTGGCGCGTGGTTCCCAATTCAAAAACCGCCAAAGAGCATGCAGACTGGTACTGGAACATGGGGCTGACAGCCGAAGCGGTCGCTAAAGAGTTTAATGTATCACGTGAAGACCAGGATAAATTTTCCTATAACTCACATCAAAAAGCAATTGCTGCTATCAAAGCCGGTAAATTCAAAGACGAAATTGTGCCGGTAAAAGTCACTGAGATATTCCTCGATGAAAAAGGAAAAAAACAAACAAAGGATTATATTGTTGATACAGACGAAGGTCCACGTGCTGATACATCGATTGAAGCATTAGCAAAACTAAAGCCAGTATTTGCAAACGGTGGAAGTGTAACAGCGGGTAATTCTTCGCAAACTAGTGATGGTGCAGCTTTTGTATTGGTGGTGAGCGAAAAATTCATGAAAGAACATAATCTAAAACCGATTGCACGTTTGGTGTCGCATGCAACCGTTGGTGTTCCGCCACGTATTATGGGAATCGGACCAATCTTCGCCATTCCAAAAGCAGTTGAACAAGCAGGTTTAAAAATGAAAGACATTGATCTATTTGAGTTGAATGAAGCGTTTGCCTCTCAATCTTTAGCAGTAATAAGAAAACTGGAATTAGATGAGAAAAAAGTAAACGTAAATGGTGGAGCAATTTCTTTGGGACATCCATTAGGCTGCAGCGGAGCAAAACTATCCGTCCAATTATTTGGCGAAATGCGCAGACAAAATAAAAAGTATGGTGTTGTAACAATGTGTATAGGCACGGGACACGGTGCTGCTGGAGTGTTTGAGTTACTCTAGTAACAAATATTTAGTAATAAGTAGAGAGACCTAAACCTATAAAATTCACAAATAAAAATTACATTATGCATAATTTTAGAGAACTTAAAATATGGAATAAATCCATGGAACGGCCGACAGAAATGTACAAAGCAACTTCTAATTTTCCATCTGAAGAAAAATACGGTTTAACTTCTCAAATGAGAAGATGTGCGGTATCTATTCCTTCAAATATAGCAGAAGGAGCTGGAAGAAATTCGAATGGAGAGTTTCGACAATTCTTGGGTATTGGAAATGGTTCTTGTTTTGAACTGGAAACGCAAGTATTATTATCAAATAAGCTCAACCTAATAGACGACAAATCTATCGAACCTCTGTTAAAAGTGATAGATGAACTTCAAAAGATGAATTATAAACCGCAAGAAAGCAAAGGGTAATTTATATGTTTTCTACTCAATACTAACTACTTAATACTAAAAAGATATGTCAACAGTTAAAACCAAAGGCGGAGAATTTCTTATTAAAGAAACTTTAGCACAAGACGTTTTTATTCCAGAGCAATGGAGTGAAGAACAATTAATGATGAAAAAAACCTGCGAAGATTTTATCGTGCAGGAGATTAGTCCGATTCTGGATAGGATCGACAACCAGGAAGAAGGCCTCATGGTGTCCCTACTTGAAAAAGCAGGTGCTCTGGGCTTATTGGGAACTTCTGTTCCCGAGGACCTTGGAGGATTAGGGTTTGATTTTGTGACTTCCATGCTAACCACAGAGGTGCTTGGTGCAGGGCACTCCTTCGCGGTGGCTTTATCTGCGCACACAGGAATTGGAACTTTACCAATTTTATATTATGGAAACGAAGAACAAAAAAAGAAGTATGTTCCCAAATTAGCTACGGGAGAATGGAAGGCTTGTTATTGTTTGACTGAGCCGCAAAGTGGATCAGATGCAAATAGCGGAAGAACTACTGCAAAATTGACTGCGGATGGAAAACATTATGTTTTAAATGGACAAAAAATGTGGATCACCAATGGTGGCTTCGCCGATGTTTTTACTGTGTTTGCAAAAATTGATGACGATAAAAATCTTTCGGCTTTTATTGTAGAAAAATCTTTCGGCGGAATTTCTCTAAATCCTGAAGAACATAAAATGGGAATAAAAGGAAGCTCAACACGGCAGGTATTTTTTAATGAGTGCAAAGTACCGGTAGAAAATTTGTTATCAGAACGGGGTAACGGTTTTAAAATTGCCGTAAATATTTTGAATATTGGAAGGATTAAATTGGCCGGAGCAGCTATTGGCGGAAGTAAGGGAACGGTAACACAATCTGTAAGGTATGCGAACGAACGTATTCAGTTCGAAAGGCCAATTTCTATATACGGCGCAATTCGTTATAAACTAGCAGAGCAAGCAATTAGAATTTTCGCTTCTGAAAGCGCGACCTACCGCTGTTCCCAAAACATTGAAGATGCTATTCACGCTTTAATAGAAGGTGGAATGGAAGAAGCAAAAGCAAAATTAAAAGGAATCGAACAATTCGCTGTTGAAGCCGCGATCTTAAAAGTACATGGGTCTGAAACCTTGGATTATGTTTCTGATGAAGGTGTGCAGATATTTGGTGGCATGGGTTATAGCGCTGAAGGTCCAATGGATCGCATTTACCGTGATTCACGCATTAACCGCATTTTCGAAGGAACAAATGAAATCAACCGCATGCTAATTGTCGATATGATTTTAAAGCGCGCTATGAAGGGTGAACTGGATTTGATGGGACCTGCGCAAAAAGTAGCTGCCGAACTGGTTGGCATTCCAGAGTTTGCAGATCCTGATGAAACACTTTTCGCTTACGAGAAAAAACTCGTTGGTAATTTTAAGAAAGCCGTTTTATTGGTGGCAGGCGCTGCCGTTCAAAAACTCATGATGACGTTAAGCAAGGAGCAGGAAATCATCATGAATATTGCAGACATGGCCATTGAAGTATACGTAGCGGAATCAACTTTATTGCGCGTTGAAAAATTAGTTAGCATGAAAGGCGAAGCAAATTGTGAAGCACAAATTGCCATGGCACAGTCTTACATAAACTCTGCCTGCGATCGTATATGGATAGCCGGAAAAGAAGCTCTAAATAGTTTCGGCGAAGGTGATGAATTACGCATGATGTTGATTGGCTTGAAGCGTTACACGAAACAAGAGCCATTCAATGCGAAGGCAACAAGGCAGATCGTAGCGCAAAAAATAATCGCTGAAAATAAATATTGTTTTTAATTTCTCGACGACGCTCGAAATGCCAAAGTCCGAATTAGAAATCGTATAGGTCTAAATAAAGTGGAAAACGTCTTTTACGAAGGAAAAGTAATGTGGTCACAGCTCGATGCGAATATGCATCTGCGGCATTCTGCTTACGCGGACTTTGCGGCGCAAGCGAGATTACAAATTCTTGAGAATTTGGGATTTGACTCAAGTCTGCTCGGAAAATTAAAAATCGGACCTATTTTATTTCGCGAAGAATTAATTTACCTGCGCGAGGTACGGCCAAGTGATAGCGTAAAAGTAACTTGTGTAATGACCCATTGCCGAAGCGATGGAAGTCGCTGGTCCTTTAGCCAGGAGATATTCAGAGGAGATGGCATAAAAGCTGCGCAAATTAATGTGCAAGGGGCATGGGTAGATATGGTGAAAAGAAAACTCACCGCCCTGCCGCCGGAGTGGGCAAGTGCATTTCTGCATATCCCTAAGAGCAAAGATTTTATACTGGAGGAAGTTGTTCCGAGAAATATTGAACCAATAAAAGATAAAACTACCATGACAGAACTGGAACAAAAATTTGAAGACGCGAAGAAGCGCGTAATGGAATTACCTGAAAAACCGGGAAATGAAGTAATGCTTGAATTGTATGCTTTGAACAAACAAGCAACTATCGGCGACCTAAATGTGGACAAACCAGCCATGTTTGATTTTGTTGCGGCCGCCAAATACAATGCGTGGAATGCCATGAAGGGTATCACTCAAGAAGACGCACAACAAAAGTATATCGACTATGTAGAAGGCTTATTCAAAAAATAATGGACAAGCTTAATTCGTTTATTCAAAAAGCAAGACACTCTGGGTTTTATCTTTGGTTGTTAAATGTGGTGTTGTTGAGAAGAGTACCATTTAATAAGCCGCATAATATCCGCGTTACACACGTTGGTGAAAATGAATTAACCATGTCGGCAAAAAATACAAAGCCGAATCGAAATCATATTCAGGGAATTCACGCCTGTCTGCTGGCAACGCTTTGTGAGTATGTATCTGGATTGAGTTTACTATTGCATTTCTCTCCAAAAGAGTACCGTATTATTTTAAAAACCATTCACATGACGTATCATTATCAGGCAAAGAAAGCTGTGTTTGTGAAATTTAAAATCAGCAATGAACAAATTGAAAACGAAATTCTGTTGCCACTAAAAACGCAGGAAGCCGTTTTTAAAGAATTTGCGGTCGAGGTTTATGATACTGATAAGAATCATATCTGCACAGGTCTTATTAACTGGCAGATCAAAGCCTGGAAGAATGTAAAAATGAAGGTTTAAAAAGAATGTAATTTTTAGACCGTAAATTAATTTTGTAAATTCAAGAGTCAATATGCTCGAACTACATATCAAAAATATAAAGCAAACGGAAGATACCGTTGGAATTAGTTTAAACAAATGATGATTTCTGAAAACGGTTTGAAGTGGTTGATGCGTTTGTATCCTCCTATGCTTTTCCAGCGTATCTGGGTCAAGAAGATCCACAAAGACTTTAGGGGCATCGAGGTTAAAATTAACAAAAGCTTATTTACGACGAACCTTGGAAATTCTATTTTCGGAGGGACTATTTTTTCAGCAACAGACCCTTTTTACGCTTTGTTATTCGGTCAACTTATGCAACGTAAAGGGTTTAAAATAACAGTGTGGCTAAAGAGCGCACAAATTCAATATATTAAGCCCGGACGAACCGATCTCCATTACTCAATCCTGATTAACGAAGAGATGATCTCCGAGGCCGAAATGTGTTTAAAGTCAGAAGGCAAATTTATCAAAACCTACACCATAGAGGTGTTTGACAAACATGGCGACCTTTGTGCAACTGCACTTAATGAGGTGTATGTGCGGAACCTGGAGTTTAAAAAAGAAGCAGGATCTCGTTGCTAAATCTTCGGAACTTATGCGGGCATAAAATATTGATCTAGATCAAGTCATTTCCTATCATTAATCAAGTGCTTTTTTGTCTTCGGGAATTATATTTGGTAAATTAGTAAGTACTTATAAACTTCCTGAATTTTAAAACTATGAAAAAGTCAATCGCTCTCGTTTTTTTAATGCTGCTGTGCGCACTCTCACATGCACAAGCTCCTGGTCCTGATGCTCTATTGGGAACCTGGCTTACCGCGAGTGGTAAAGCCAAAGTTCAAATCTACAATGAAGGAAAGAAATACAATGGTAAGATCGTCTGGTTACTGAACCCGACGTATGAAGATGGAAAAGTTAAGGTAGACAAAAATAACCCGGACAAAGCAAAGCAAGCGGTTCCTTTACTTGGACTAAATATGCTGAAGGGTTTTGAATTCGATGATGACGAATGGGAAGACGGAACTATTTATGATCCTGAAAACGGAAAAACTTACAGTTGCACAATTAAATTCCGCGATGGAAAATTGGATTTGCGCGGCTTCATTGGAATTTCACTAATTGGCAGGACTCAAACCTGGTTTAAAGTGGCCGACATAAAATAACATAAAATGTAAGAATACAAGAGCGACTTTCAAGACAAAGTCGCAAAGCTGAGTTTCCTTTACAAAAGCTTGTGTTTTAACGATCATTTTTCGTATGCTATACAAATTGTGTCACCTGTAAGGATGAAATAGCCTTTTTTGCGCCGGTCAGAAAATCCTATATACTGCTTGTTCTGGTATAATAATCCGACTTTATCTGCAGCCGTAATAACCGGGATGTTTAAAAGTGTGTCGAGCGTAGTAAAAGTTTCAAAGTCTGGATTCAGTCTTGCCAGAAAAGTTATGTTATGATGGTAGCCAAAAGCGTCTGATCGAATGGCATAAATGTCCTGTCCCTTTGTGAATATGCCAATGGTAGAAATACTATCCTCAAAATCGCCGATTTGTTGCAGTATGTCTGAATTTTTCAGGGTTTCATTCATTTCATCCATTAAACCTGGAATTTTTTTCCATTCCCAGCAAAACCTCATAGTATCAGGCAGCCGCGGAAGTTTATCCGGCCTTTTAAATAAAGTAATTAAACTATGGGTCTGGCGACCGTTACGAGAGTAAAAAAGGTAAGTGGAATCTGTTTTTCCAAACGAAAAAATTGTTCCGCTTTCCCAGCATGTTTTTCTTCTGCTTGTGGAGTCTCTGAAAAAAATAGATGCGCCCCATTCGCCCATATTACAATTGGTAATGCTGTAGGTTTTATCTCTGAAGCTAAATCCCGGACCAAATGTACTGGAAGCGTACATCTCTGATTCAATTGTTGAAATACTTTCAGGACTGGTTTTTATAATGAATCTCTTTTCAGGGAGAACGGTTTCGCTTTCTCTTGTGCAGCTTAAAAGTAAGCAAAGTATAAATCCCGAAAAAAGGTTTTTCATGAGAGCCGGAAAAATAAAATCTATCTTACTTAAAGGTAATAAGTTTTTCTTTTCAAAATCCCACTATCCTTAATTAATATACAATTTGAAAAAGTTCTTTAAGATCGATCTGATCAATACATTTCTCAAGCTTCTCTACATTCATAAAAGCCATGCTCTCAAGAAGATTTTAGATTCATCTCCAGCCAAGACTTCAATAAAACAATTATGGTAATAGAAAAATGAAGAAATAATGCCGAAACTAAAATTGTAATCAACAAAAGTGGTCCCAACTTCAAGAATGACTGTTTTTCTGATGAAGGTCCATTGAATTGTATTCGCATAGATCATATTAAAGTCTCATACTTTGATCTGTCAAAATAACTGTCTGCTACCGGAAATTTGCTCGAATAATCCTTGTTATATCTTTTCTTTCAACAATTACAGGCTTTCCTATATTGGGGATTATGTTGCGCATTTTTACAACCTTCACGCCTTTATGTGTAATAATTGGGGCTATTCACTTATTTTAATGAATGTTAATAGCAGTATTGATTTTGCTATAATCAATAGCAAGGAACAAATTGAAACAAGTCTATATTTACACCCTATATGAAAAAGGAAGATGCTGAATTAAAAGCAAACGCACTGGCTAAAAACCTGGTTGAAAAAGAAGCGGAGCATAAAGGTTCAAAAAGAAAATGTGTAATTGCTTCAGTAGAAGCTGTAGCAAAACCAGATGACAAAAACGATTTTGATGTACTTTGTTTTTTCAAGCCGATTGTAAATGAGATGTCTGGAAAACAACTGAATGAGGAAATTGATTATTTTCTCGCGACTTATAAAATCCTTGATATGATGAATATCTCTAAACAGGAAATTGTTTCTTGATCTAAATTTTTAAAAATCTTTACGAAAGTCTCTGGAAAATCTCTATAAGAATTTTTTTGAGACCGTTGATATTAGTTGGTTTGGTATAAAAATCAAGCGCTCCCAACTTCATACACTCTGAGTATGCAGATTCTTCCCGGGTTGTAGACAACATGAATACCGGAATTTGTTGCAGAAGGTTATCGGCTTTTAGCTTGAGTAACGCCGAAATGCCATTCATTGTTGGCATGTTTATATCCATTACAATAAAATCGATAAATTGTTTAGTCCCTTGCTTCGCGTGCGCTTCAAAATATTCGAGCAATTCAAGCCCATTGTAAAGCGCGATAATTTCAAAGGGATAACCTAGCTGCTTCATCGCGTCTTTCATCAGGTAGTGATCATCCAGATCATCATCCACAATAATAATTTTAAAGATTTTACCAGCCATCGCTCACTCGGTAAAAATACGCTTTGATTTGTATCCTGAAACAAGGTTTAGACAAACAGCAGGGTAGCTTAGGCAGAATGCCTTAAAAACATCATGGAAACAATCCAAACGATCAAATCGGTCGGATAAACCCCTTATTTTGCGGTTAAATTTATTCTTAATTTTAAATCTGAGAGGGGTTTAAATGGTTTTTTCCAAGACTTGGTATGAATGCAACAGAATAAAATCATAAAAGTTACTAGTGGAAGAAGTGGTTATGAAACGCTTACAAGGTTTTTGTGGGCAAGATTTGGTGAAAATGATTTTTTTGGACTTGAAATTTTAAATCAATAAAATAGTTTATAGATCAAGTGATGAAGACGATAAAAAAGCCAGAACAAATGTCTGGCTTTATAAAATAAACTAATTTCTCATTTAGTTTTCTTCAGTGTATTTTTTAAAATCGTCAAGAATAGCCTGCCAATCGCCTCTTTGCAATTCAATGCTGTTAAGACTCTCCTCATCAAAGCTTTCTATGATCTTCACATCTTTTTCTCCTAGTGACCCGTAAAACTCCAACGTTGTTCTTCATTCAATTTACAAAACGAAAAAGTGTCTGATTTCGCAGAATTAAAGGACCATTTCTTCGAACAAACGCCTGGCTGTTTTTTCAAGATCTTCACACAAACCTGGATGAGGTCGTGATGTTTGAATCACCGAACTTCTCACCGCTGTTAGCCAGCGGAAACGATCCGGAAGATCCATTTTTGCAATTAGTCCTCCTGTTTTGTCAGCGCATGCAATTTTTTCAAAGGCTTCTAAATTGAGTCGTACTTGTTCAGTATCCAGTTGCTTGGAAAAAGAACGGAGTTTTTCTTCATTTAATGTAAAGTGAACTTTAATAAATTTTGCTTTTTTACAAAACAAAATAATTCCGGCATTTATAAATTCTTCGCGCTCTACTACAGGTAAAATACGAATAACGGAGTACTCATATAAGTGTTTTTCTTGCATGGTCGGCTTCGTTGGTAAAGATTTCGGAATGGTGGAGACGAATGGATAAAAATTGGAAATAAACATCCCTTAGCGCTTCGGGTGATTCTTCTGAATCTTCCCAATGCAACCATTCGTCAGGAATAAGATTAACAATGGCTCTTAACTTTTCTTCAGTAAGTAGTTTTCTAAATTCGATATTTGTTTCTTGTAAGTGTGTTGCCTTATTCAACAACACATGTTCTTTGATGTAGGCAAAAGGACTCTTCGCCTTTGTTTGCCAATCGATCCAGGTGTATTGAAAATTCAAACAGGAGCCATGATCGATCAGCCAAAGTTCTTTATGCCACACTAGCATATTTGTATTTTTCGCTGTGCGGTCAATGTTTGTTATGAAAGAATCTAACCAAACAATTTGAGAAGCCAATTTTGAATCGGGATGTGCAACAATGGGGTCAAAATTAATGGCTCCCGATAAAAAATGCATGGCAAGATTCAGACCCTGACTGGCTTTTAAAAGATCCTGAATTTCCTCGTCAGCCTCTGTTCTTCCAAAAGCTTCATTCAGATTAGCGAAAACCAATTCCGGTAATTTTAATCCTAAAACACGCGCTAATTCACCGCCTATCAATTCAGCAATTAAAGATTTAACGCCATGCCCATTACCTTTGAATTTTAAAACATATTTGAAATCGTCATCAGCTTCTGCCAATGCAGGCAGGGAGCCGCCTTCACGTAAAGGCTGCAGATAACGGGTAACGTTTACCGTTCGGAGGGATATGTTTTTTTGCATTGATCAAATATAGGAATATTTAAAGAGCGCAAATCCTCATAAAATCAATTTAAGTGGAACTTCCTCGGACGCATAGCAAGAAGGATTTACTCCTTCCAAATCTTCTCCCTGTAGTCCTTAACCATCCAGTAAGGATCTTCTTTGAATTTTTTCCAGTCAGTCAGCAGGCTGCTTTGCAAGTTGTCGAGCATCTGTTTCGTTTCGGGACTGTATTTATCGTAGTCTTTTTGATATTTGGGATGTTTCAAAAACTTTTCGAAATACTCAAGTAAATTAAAACAAATGGTGAACTGACCACAGGCAATAATAGAATCAGCCATGTTGTGTGGGCCCTTTAATTCCTCTTCTGTGAACCAAAGTGTAGTTCCCTTTGTAAGCGCTTTGGCAGAAACAGCCATAATTTTTTCTCCGGGTTCCGCAATGTCTGCACTGAAATAGGGATATTTTCTCTTTCTTTTTTCAACTTCTTCTTTCGTAAGTTCAAAAACTGCATTCATGATGAGTCGGGGTTTCCAGCCTGTATCACCGTAAACGCGCTCGAAGCCGAACCAACGCATTTGTTTAATGAAAACTTTGGTGATCATTTTTACAACCGAATTTCGGCGATTGATTAGTAAATTATTAAGTGTTGCGAATTTTAATTTATCCACATGACGCATCCGCCGGATAAAAAAAGTAGGAATACCGAGACGTTTGGCTAAGCCCACAAAACCACGGGAGAAAATGAGAAACACAAGTGCAACTAAAATTCCGAGTGCACCACCCATAGAGAGGGCCATGATAACCAATTTGTAGCTGGAATAAAAAGCAACGGTTAATAAAATACACCCTGTAACAAAACTTGTGATGCCCATGTACTTCATGAATTCAAAGCTCCAGGTGCCGATGTAGGGCATTTTATCTTTATTGCTTCTTACATAGCTTTCCATGGTAGGATTGGTTCCATCGGAAATAATATATAGGTCCACTGCTTTTTTGTCTTTAGACCGAAACTGCTGCAAGTCTTCAGGATAATTTTTCATGCGCTCTTCTGCATTGATCATTGCTTCTACGCCCTGGTTGTCATCCACACCTCCATCCATTAAACCGATGGGGTAGCTAATCTTTTCACCATCTTCTGCTTCTCGTGGTAAAAGTGTTCGGTCCTTTAGATAAATAGCTTCGGGATGAACGAAATCGTCAGGAAAATTGATAGGCTCAAAGCCGAAGGGTACACAGGATGAAGCTGCAATGATGTCCGCCAGCCTGATCTCTTTTACCATTTCAATAGGGATATGAATTTTACGGTTGCCCGCATATTCTTTCGTCACTCCTTCTTCAAAAGGCGATGCAAGTTCAGTTTTTAGAAAATGGAATGGAAGTGCAAAGTGAAATTCAGTTGCGTTAAAAATAATTTCTTTTAAATGAATAGGCTTGTCGTTCCAGAATAAACCAAAAGTGTCAGATTCAAAATCTTTATGATAAATCGAAGCAAACGAGTTGATAAGGCTGCGCTGTCTGCCATTTGTCCAGTTACTATCTTCTGCAAGGTGTTCCAGTGATTCCTCTACAAGATCTTTTTTTGTCATAAAGTCAATAATGCTTTTATAACAGTTCTCGAAGCTCTCATCTCTTTTTAAAGATGCCGCATATTTTACGCCGACGAAAGTACCTCCCGAAACACTCGATAAAATGCGGACGCGCTCTAAAAGACTTACGCCCTGATTTTTTTTAGTAGCGAGGTAAGACATGAGTCCCAGGTGAATACACGTAGCCCTAAAGCCCCCACCGGAAAGTGAAACAGCAATGTTTTCAAACGGAAGTTTTGGAAGGTGCGCCCTTCGTTTTGTTTTTGGCTTTACAGATTTTGGCGCTTTAATCTCCATAGATGCTTTGAGCGTTCAAGATAAGGAATTTAATGATTGCTAAACAGGTATTCGTTTATTTATAACATTCGCAATAGTATCCTAGGTTAGTGTAGTACGAAGTTTCGTTTGTTTTAACCTTATCTGTTGTTTGGGAATAATACACGGAGTCTGTCATTTGCACATTGGTGTTGTCGTGTGCATGGCGGTTTCGGAATTCATTTGTGGAGTCATTAAGTGCAGAGTCGCTGTAATAATTTATTTCTGAGCAGATTTTTTTTCTTTCTAAAATCGAATTATTCAGATAGGAACGGGCAGTCATAATTTTACAACCAAGACTCTTTGAACAAGAGCAACTCCTCTGACACGAAGAAAGCAGAAATGGAACTGCAAAACAAATAATTGAAAAATAGGTAATGGATTTGAGTGGTTTCATTTTTTTGGATAAAATTTTATCTTAATAATGCCAGGGCCCCTTCGCTTAAAAGCTTAGAGCCATAAGGAATACATGCTTCATTAAATACAACCAGTGAATCGTGTAGGAAATAACATTTTTCCGCAGTGTCTTTCGCACCTAAAAAATAAAACATCGAAGGAACTTTCCGCGAATAAAACGCAAAATCTTCTGATCCTAAAATGGCATCAATGGGAATAATGTTTTCCTTGCCGAAAACGCCGCTGAGCATTTCTCCGAGACTGGCGTGGACATTTTTGTCATTTAACAAACTTGGGTAATTTAAGTTGTATTCGATAGTTATTTTGGCATCGAAAGCAATTTCAGTGCCTTTAATGATCTTTTCCATACGCGCCAAAACCTGGTTAAATGTATCTAGGTCCAGCGCACGAACCGTACCTTCGATGTAAACTTTATCGGCAATAACATTTGGCGCAACGCCGCCATTAATCTTCGTAAAGGAAATAACCGTTGGCTCGTGCGGTGGAATGTATTTGTAAGCGATCGCCGAAATGGACTGAATAAGGTTGCTGGCAACCAAAATAGCATCAATTCCCAAATGAGGTGCCACTGCAGCGTGAGCCATTCTGCCCGTAATTTCTATTTTGAAAAAATTAGCGCAGGCTAGCGCTTGCCCAAGTTTGTAAGCTAATTTCCCTACCGGTAAAAGTGGATGTACGTGAAGGCCAATGGCTGCTTTAACATCATCCAATTCTCCTGCCTCTACAATGCGCTGCCCGCCTGATTTTTTATCCGGGTCTTCATAAACACCTTCTTCTGAAGGTTGAAAAATAAATTTAACTGTGCCTTTATACTCTGTGTCTTTTAAAAGAGCAGCGGCTCCCAAAAGCATGGTGGTATGCACATCGTGACCACAGGCATGCATCAAAGGAATGGATAATCCTTCGCGACTCTTCATCGTTTTTGTGCTTTTAAAGTCGAGCGAAGTTTCTTCAAGAATAGGAAGCGCATCCATATCAGCGCGCAGTGCTATAACAGGACCTTCACCTTTTTTAAGTGTAGCTACTACGCCCGTACCTGCTATGCCTTTCCGATAAGGTATTTTTAAATTATCTAACTCCTTACAAATAAGCTCGGCGGTTTCACGCTCCTGGTAACCAATCTCTGGATTTGCATGTAACTCGCGACGAATGCCTACAAGCTTGTTATAAAGTTCTTTTTCCATACTGCAGCTTTTGTATCTCTAATTTAGACTATTTTATTCTTTCTGTTATTAAAAAAAGCAAGGAAAATGAGATCAGTATGCTTTGAGTGCAAAGGCTATTAATTATTTAGACCCCGATTTTTGTTTCAACAAAGCGTTCGAAATCCTCCAATTCAGCTTTTGTTGTAAAAATTCTTTTCGGAATAATATAGGTTGCATTTACATCCACATAAAGATAAAAGGACTTACTTCCTTTTTCAAGGCTTTTAACAAGTTTCCAGGTGGAAGTTGTGTTTGACTGATCACTCTTACAGGTAATTTCTTCATCCGTAAATTCCATATCGCGTTGACCAAGAATGCTGCCGTTATTGACGCGCATTTTTTTTGTATTGTTTAAAGAGAAAAAATAGATGATAAAATAAACACTAATGCACGCAAGCGATGAAATAATCGTAGCAGGTAAATTAAACTCATCCCTGTTTAAGTAGTGTCTGTCCGAAAACTAGGTGTTTGGATGGAAAAATTCCGTTTCGAGGCGTGTTAAAAAAAATGATTGTGAGGTTTACTGGGGTAAATGAGCGATTATTTTTTTTGACACAACGACGAAAATGGAGT
>Ga0105046_10000166_pt1 | contig 79803 bp, 75 predicted proteins | sample MAT03_FD_78385 | JGI IMG/M metagenome (GOLD analysis project Ga0105046, IMG submission 78385) | Freshwater microbial communities from Lake Fryxell liftoff mats and glacier meltwater in Antarctica - MAT-03 (megahit assembly) | ecosystem: Environmental > Aquatic > Freshwater > Ice > Liftoff... | reverse complement strand
GAGGATCGCCGCGAAGCGGTTTCGCTGGCGTCCTACCGCGGCGCCGACCGTGACGGGGCATGGCGCGCGGAACTGGCGCCGACCAGCGAAGTGGAAGCCGATGGCGCGCACGTGTTCGCGCTCGATGCCGCGACGCTGACCTGCGGACAATTCCGCAGCGAGGTGCGCGCCTATCCGCGTCACGAACTACTGGGACATGCGCACGAGCTCGGTTTGATGCGCTGGCTGCCGCGCGACTAACCCGGAACCAGCACGATCCCACCCAGCGGCGGCAGGGTCAATTCCAACGACCAAGGGTGTCCGTGCGCGGGATGCGGGCTGCTCTGCACGCGCGACAGATTGCCGACGTTGCTGCCGCCGTAACGCTCGGCGTCGGAGTTCAGCGCCTCGTGCCAGTCGCCTTCGCCCGGCACACCGATCCGGTAGCCGTGGCGCGGCACCGGCGTGAAGTTCAACACGACGATCGCGGGCTCGCTGCCGCGCGCGTCGAAGCGCAGGTAGGACAGCACCGACTGCGCGCGATCCTCGCAGTCCAGCCAGCGAAAGCCGCGCTGTTCGAACTCGAGCGCATGCAGGCGCGTATCGCGGCGGTACAGCGCGTTGAGGTCGCCAACGAGCCGCTGCATGCCGGCGTGCGAGACCTTCTCGGTCAGTGCCCAGTCTAGTGCGCGGCTGAAGTCCCATTCTGTGGTTTGCGCGAACTCGCCGCCCATGAACAGCAGCTTCTTGCCGGGAAACGTCCACATATAGATGAACAGCAGTCGCAGTGAGGCGAATTGCTGCCACTCATCGCCAGGCATCTTGCCGATCAGTGGCTTCTTGAGGTGCACGACTTCGTCGTGCGACAAGGGCAGCACGAAGTTCTCGGTGTGCGCATACATCATGCCGAAGGTCAGCAGCTCGTGATGATGCGAGCGGTAGAGCGGGTCGAGTGCGAAATACTTCAGCGTGTCGTGCATCCAGCCCATGTTCCACTTCATCGAGAAGCCGAGCCCGCCGTCGTGCGTGGGCCTGCTGACGAGAGGCCAGTCGGTCGACTCTTCGGCAATCACCAATACGCCGGGAAAGTCTGCGTGCACGACTGAGTTCAACTCGCGCAGGAAGTCGACCGCCTCCAGATTGTGATTGCCGCCGTGGCGGTTGGGCACGAAGTCGCCCTCACGCTTGCTGAAATCGAGGTACAGCATCGAGGCGACCGCATCGACCCGCAGGCCGTCGAAGTGAAATTCTTCAATCCAGTAGCGTGCGCTGGAGATCAGGAACGAGCGCACTTCGTGGCGTTCGTAGTTGAACACCAGCGTGCCCCAGTCCTTGTGCTCGGCCTTGCGCGGATCGGGGTATTCGTACAGCGCCGTGCCATCGAAGTTGGCGAGCGCGTGCGCGTCGCGCGGGAAGTGGCCCGGGACCCAGTCGAGCAGCACGCCGATGCCCGCCGCATGACAGCGATCGATCAGATGTCGCAGATCATCAGGCGCGCCGAAACGGGAGGTGGGCGCGAAGAAACCGCTGGTCTGATAGCCCCAGGAATCGTCGAGCGGATGCTCGGTGATCGGCATCAGTTCGATATGCGTGAAGCCGAGCCGGGTCACATAGGGCACGAGCTGCTCGGCGATCTCGCGGTAGTTCAGGAAGCCGCCGTCGGCGTTGCGCTGCCAGGAGCCGAGATGCAGTTCGTAGACCGACATCGGTGCCCTGAGCCAGTCGCGCCGCGAGCGCTCGTCGAGCCAGTCGGCATCGCGCCATGCAAAGCCAGCTTCACTCGCAACCATCGAGGCGGTATCGGGCCGGCGCTCGGTGGCGCGCGCGTAGGGGTCGCTCTTCAGCAGCAGCTCGCCGGTGGCGCGAACCCGCAGTTCGAACTTGTAGAGTTCACCGGCGGCGATTCCCGGGATGAAAAGCTCCCAGACGCCGCTCGCCCCGAGAGAGCGCATGGGGTAACGCCGTCCATCCCATAGACAGATCGGGCCGACGACGCTGACGCGCTCGGCATTCGGCGCCCAGACCGCGAAGCGCACGCCCTGGATATCGTCGATACGCAACTCGTGCGCGCCGAGCAACTGCCAGGCCGAGGTATGACGGCCAGAGCCAAAGGATTCCAGCTGCCGGGCATCGAGGCTTGGTTCGAATGAGTACGGGTCGATCTGCACCGCGTCAACGCCCTCTGCATTCCACCAAATCAGCGGCGGATGGATCGCGAGCGTTCCAGGTTCGCATGGCGCGGTGAAGGCGTCTGAGTCACCCAGCCGTCGCAGTTCCAGCTGTTCGCCGACCAGCACCCGATCAGCGCCAGGTACGTAAGCCAAATAAAATGACTGCTCGCCGCGTCGCTGCAGACCCAGCACCGCATGCGGGTCGTGATGCGTGCCGGCGGCGATGCGCGTCAGGCCGTGCTCAAGGTCGGCGGGCAAGCTGGGGTTGGAGTGCATCATGGTTCCGCTATAGTGGCACCATGCCGAAGCTGCCTGCACGAGCGTCTTCCGGTCGCTATGTCAGCCGCCTGACGAGCGGCACGCTGGCCGTCATCATGGCCGGCGGTCGTGGCGAGCGACTCAAGGGCCTCACAGCGCAGCGCTGCAAGCCTGCCACGCCGTTCGGCGGCAAGTTCCGGATTGTCGATTTCGTGCTGTCGAACTGCGTCAATTCCGGTATCCGCCAGATCAGCGTCCTGACGCAATACAAGGCGCAGTCGCTGATCCAGCACGTGCAGCGCGGCTGGGGTTTTCTGCGCGGTGAGTTCGGCGAGTTCGTCGAGGTCGTGCCGGCGCAGCAGCAGGTCGGTGGGCACTGGTACCTCGGCACCGCCGATGCCGTGTTCCAGAACCTCGAGCTGATCCTGTCGCATCGGCCAAAGCATGTGCTGGTGCTGGCTGGCGATCACATCTACAAGATGGACTACGGCCCGCTGATCGCCTACCACGTCGAGAAGGGCGCTGACGTCACCGTCGGTGTGGTTGAGGTGCCGCGCGAGCAGGCGTCTTCCTTCGGTGTCATGACGACCACCGAATGGAACCGCGTGACGAAGTTTTCCGAGAAGCCGAGTGACCCGGACACCTTACCCGGACGCGCCGACTCGGTACTCGCCTCGATGGGCATCTATGTCTTCAACACCAGTCTGCTCGAGAAGCTGCTGATCGAGGACGCCGCGGATTCTGATTCCGCGCACGACTTCGGCCGCGATGTCATCCCCCGCTCGATCGACTCGATGCAGGTGTTCGCGTACCCGTTCCAGGACGTCAAGACCCGGGCGCAGAACTACTGGCGCGATGTCGGTACGGTCGATGCCTTCTATGACGCCAACCTCGAGCTGGTGCACGTGAACCCGGAGCTCAACATCTACGACGAGGAGTGGCCGATCTGGACCTACCAGGTGCAGCAGCCGCCGGCCAAGTTCGTGCTGGACGAAGACGGTCGACGCGGCATGGCGATCAACTCGGTCGTCTCGGGGGGTGCGATTGTTTCAGGTGCGCTGGTGCGAAGCTCGCTGCTGTTCTCCAATGTGCGCGTCGATGAGCGCTCGCGGATCGAACGCGCAGTGATCCTTCCCAATGTGCATATCGGCAGGAACTGCGTGATCCAGGCGGCCATCATCGACGAAGGCTGCGAGATTCCGGACGGCACAAAAATCGGCGTCGATCCGGTCGCCGACGCGGAGCGCTTCGAAGTCACCGAGAAGGGCGTCGTGCTGGTCACGGCAGAGATGCTGCGCACGTCATGAGCGGTGCCGCAGACAAGAAAGCGGCAGCGCACCGGCTGCCTGTAGTGCTGCTGTGGCATATGCACCAGCCGCAGTATCGCGATGCGCTGACCGGCGAGTTCGTGCTGCCCTGGACCTATCTGCACGCGATCAAGGACTACGCGGACATGGCCGCGCACCTCGAAGATGTGGAAGGCGCGCGCGCCGTCGTCAACTTCACGCCGGTGCTGATCGAGCAGCTCGAGCAGTACGCGACGATGATCGAGCAGCACCTGCGCGCCGGTGCGCCGCTGCGTGATCCGCTGCTGCGAGCGCTGACGGAGCAGTCGTTGCCAGTGGATCCTGCACAGCGCGCGGCCTTGCTGCGTGCTTGCCTGCGTGCGCAGCGCGAGCGGATGATCGATCGCTTCGCACCGTTTGCGGAGCTTGCGAAGATCGTCGAGTTGCTGGCGACGCCAGAGCGTGCAGGCTACGCCGCGGACGCACTGGTGCGCGATGCGGTGGTCTGGTACCACCTCGCCTGGACGGGCGAGACGCTGCGCCGGCATGATCTGCGTCTGGCAGCGCTGGTGAATCATCGCGGCAGTTTCAGCCAGGCGCAGCGCCGTCAGCTGCTCGAGATCATCGGCGAAGTGATGGGCTCGATTCTGCCGCGCTACCGCCGCCTGGCCGAGCGTGGTGTCATCGAGCTTTCGGTAACGCCGTACGCGCATCCGATCCTGCCGCTGCTGCAGAACTTCCAGACCGCGACCGAGTCGGTACCGAACACCACGCTGCCCTGGCACGCGGCTTATCCCGGTGGTGCGGACCGTGCGGTCTGGCAGGTCGCCGAGTCGCTCAAGGTGTTCCAGCGTCATTTCGGATTTCGTCCGACGGGCTGCTGGCCGGCTGAAGGCGCCGTCAGTGAAGCGACCATCGGCGTGCTCGAGCGCTTCGGTTTCAGATGGGCTGCGAGCAGTGCCAAGGTGCTGCGCACGAGTCTGGAACGTAGCGGCAGCGACGATCCCGAGGCCGGGCTGAACCGCCCGTGGCGGCTCGAAGGTCAGCGCCTCGAGATGTATTTCCGCAGCGATGGGCTGTCGGATCTGATCGGTTTCCAGTACGCAACCTGGCACGGCGACGATGCCGCCCAGCACTTCGCGACAGAAGTTGCCAAGGTTGCCGAGCATCTTGCGGATGACCCCGGCTGCGTGCTGCTGATCGCGCTCGACGGCGAGAACGCCTGGGAGCACTACCCCTACAACGGCTACTGGTTTCTGCGTGCGCTATACCAGGCGCTCGCACGTCACCCGAAACTGCATCTGACTACGCTGAGCGAGGCGCAGGCGTCTTTGGCTGAAGCCAGGGTGCTGCCGAAGCTTGCGGCCGGAAGCTGGGTGCATGGGTCGCTGGCGACCTGGATCGGCGACCCGGCCAAGAACGCGGCCTGGGATCTGCTGTGCGAAGCCAAGCACGCCTATGACCGGATCGTCGTTGAAGGCGCGTTGAACGCGGATCAGGTGACAGCGGCGGAACGCCAGCTGGCGTTGTGCGAGAGCTCGGACTGGTTCTGGTGGTTTGGCGATTACAACCCGGCGGATGCGGTCGAGCAGTTCGATCGGCTTTATCGCCGGCAGCTGATGAATCTGTACCGGCTGCTCGGGTTGCCCTCGCCTGAGTCGCTGCAGGTGCCGCTGAGCGTTGGCGGCGGCGCGCCGGAGCACGGCGGCGTGATGCGACGCGCCAGCGGCTGAGATGCAGCCCGTTCTGCCGGTTTTGGATCGGCGCCGGTCCGGCGTGCTGCTGCCGCTGTCAGCGCTCCACGGTCTGTATCCACAGGGCGCGCTGGGCGTTGCGGCACGCCACTGCGTTGATTGGCTTGCCAGCGCAGGATTCTCCGTCTGGCAGCTGCTGCCGGTCGGGCCGCCTGGCGCCGATGGTTCGCCCTACTGGTTGCGCTCCGACATGGCCGGCGATCCAGCGCTGATCGACGTCGCCGAGCGACCGGCAGCGACTGGCGCCGCCTACGTTGATTTCTGTGCCGCGCAAGCGCACTGGCTCGACGACTACGCTTTGTTCGAAACGCTGCACAGCGCTCAGGCCGAGAGACCGTGGCAACAGTGGCCGGCGGCGTTGCGCGATCGTGATTCGGCCGCGCTCGCCGCGGCAACGCGCCAGCATGCGGGCCGCATCGAGGAAATTCGCGCGCAGCAGTTTGCGTTCCAGCAGCAGTGGCATGCGCTGAGACGTTACGCCGCAGATCGCGGCGTGCGGTTGTTCGGCGATCTGCCGTTCTATGTGGCGCCGGATTCGGCCGAAACCTGGATGCACCGCGAGCAGTATCAGTTGAGCGCTGACGGCGCCCCCCAATTCGTCGCGGGGGTGCCGCCCGATTACTTTGCCGCAGACGGGCAGCTGTGGGGCAATCCGCTGTACGACTGGGACGCGGCGCAGCGTGACGGCTTCGCGCACTGGCGGGCGCGGATCCGCCAGCAGCTGGATCGTTTCGATCTGCTGCGCATTGATCACTTTCGGGCGCTTGCGGCGCACTGGGCGGTACCGGCAGCGGCTGCGACCGCGCGTTCAGGTCGCTGGTGTCCCACACCGGGCGTCGAGTTGCTGGCGCAGCTGGCTGTGGACTGGCCCGCGTTGCCGTTGGTGGCCGAAGACCTCGGCGAGATCACGCCGGACGTCGAGGCGCTGCGCCGCCGCCATGACCTGCCCGGGATGCAGGTGCTGCAGTTTGCCTTCGATGGATCCACCGACAGCGTGCATCTGCCGCACCGACACGCACCGCGCTCCGTGACCTACACCGGAACCCATGACAATGACACGCTGGTCGGCTGGCTGCAATCGCTGGATGGCGAGACGCTGCGACGAATCGAGTTCTACTTTGGCGTGCACGGTGGTCAGCTGCGGGAAGTGCTGATGCGCGGCGCACTCGGTTCGGTCGCACAACTCGCCGTGCTGCCGATCGCCGACGTGCTCGGGCTGGGCGCCGAGGCCCGCTTCAATACCCCTGGCACCGTCTCCGGGAACTGGAGCTGGAAGCTGCCGCCGGATACGCTGACCCCAGCGCTGGCCGCGCGCTTCGCACTGCTGAATCGGGTTTTCGGCCGCAGTTCCTGACGGCGCGTCGGGCTGCGGCGACAAAAGGGTTGCGATGCAGCGGGCGTTCAGGCTCCTTTGTTACCATCGAACCCTGTTCTTGATGAGGTGCGCGTCGTGATGTCAGCAAACTTCGTCCCTGTGAGTCGCGGCCGCCGTCTTGCCTCCGTCAGCTGGATCTGCGCGGTCGCGCTGTCCGCGTCCGGCTGTGCGGCGTTTGCGCCGAAGCTCGAGACTCCACAGCTTTCGATCATTGGTGCGGAAATCGTCAAGAGCGATCTGTTCGAGCAGCGCCTGAAGGCACGCATGCGCGTGCAGAACCCGAACGACCGTGAACTGTCGGTCCGCGGCATCACCTACACGATTGAAGTCGGCGGTGAAGAGTTCGGCCGCGGCATGTCGGGCACCAGCTTTGTCGTGCCGCGACTCGGCGAAGCCGAGTTCGACATGATCGTGACGGCGAACATGGCCGGCACCCTGCTGCGGCTGCTGAACAAACGCGAGCAGCAGGGTGGGACGCGACCGGATTCGCTGTCCTACCGGATCGTCGGCAAGGTCACGCTGGCAAGCGGTTTCTTGCGTTCTATTCCGTTCGAGGAGAAAGGCGAACTGAAGCTGCGCTAGGCGCGCAGTTTCGCGGCGATTTTCGCCACGCGTTCGCCTTGGGCCTGCGCGAGCTTCAGCTCCTTCGCATGGGGCTGGCGGCTGTCATCGGCGCCGGCGATGGTCGTCGCGCCATAGGGTGTGCCGCCGAGCACTTCGGAAGTGTCGGCGAGTTCCGGATGCGAGTAGGGCAGTCCGACAATCACCATTCCGTGATGCAGCAGCGTCGTGTGGAATGAAGTAATGGTGGTCTCCTGACCGCCGTGCTGGCTCGCCGTGCTCGCGAAGACGCTGCCGACTTTTCCGATCAGTGCGCCACTTGCCCACAGGCCGCCAGTCTGGTCGAGGAAGTTGCGCATCTGCGCGGCCATGTTGCCGAAGCGTGTCGGCGTGCCAAACGCGATGCCATCGTATTCCGGTAGCTCAGCGACCGTCGCTACTGCCGCGTGCTGATCCAGCTTGAAATGCGACTTGCGCGCCATCGCTGGACCGTGACGAGTCTGGATGCCTCACTGGCGGCGGTGACCGCCGGACTGGCTTACGCGTGGTTGCCGCGGCATTTGATTGCGGAGTCGCTGCGCAAGCGCACGCTGTCGCCCCTGCCGCTGGGCTCAGGTGGCACGCGACGGCTGCCCCTGCAGGTCGTGCTCGTCAATCCGGATTCGGCGGGACCCGCGGCGCGGCTGGCCTACGAGCTGTTCCGTGCGCTCGCTCCCGCGCGGCCGCCAAGTAAACGCTCGTACAGGTCGACATAGAGAGCACCCTGGCGCGACCAGGAGAAATCTTCCGCCATCGCATTGCCGACCAGACGGGCCCAGGTCTTGGGCTTGCCGTACAAGTCGAGCGCAGTGTTCATTGCCCAGCTCATCGCTTCGGTGTTGAAGTCGTTGAAGACGATGCCGGTGCCGCGGCCCGGGCGGGACTCGAACATGCTGACCGAATCGGCCAGTCCGCCGGTGCGCCGGACAATTGGGATCGTGCCGTAGCGCAGGCTGTACATCTGGTTCAGCCCGCAGGGCTCATACAGCGAGGGCATCAGGAAGATATCGCTGGCGGCCTCGATCCAGTGCGCGAGTTCATCGTTGTAACCGCGGTGATACATCACACGCTGCGGAAACCGCTGCTGCAGATTCTCGAACAACGACTCGTAGCGTTTCTCGCCGTTGCCGAGTGCGATCAGGCAGACGTTGCGCTTCGCGAGCACCGGCGGCAGCGATTCGAACAGCAGCTCGAGGCCCTTCTGGGCGGTAAAGCGGCTGACGATTCCAAGCAAGGCGGTGCGATGCGTGGCCTTGAGCTTGAACCGGGCGAGCAGCTCCATCTTCAGGCTGTGCTTTACCTCGAGCGAATTCGCATCGAACTGCCGCGGCAAGTAGCGATCGACGCGCGGATCCCAGACGTCGTAATCGACGCCGTTCAAGATGCCGACCAGTGCATCGCCGCGCTGTTGCAGCGCTTCCTCCAGACCCATGCCGAACTCGGGTGTCAGGATCTCGCGCGCATAGGTCGGACTTACCGCGGTGATGGCGTCGGCATACAGCACGCCGTGCTTGAGCAGGTTCAACTTTCCGTTACGTAGATCGTCCTGGTGCAGCAAGTGCTCGGAGCCGGCAAGGCCAACGTCGCCAATGAGCTCGGCGCCAAGGATTCCCTGGTAACCAATGTTGTGGATCGTCAGCACGCTGCGGGTCGAGGCAAACAGCTGATCCCAGGCATACGCGGACTTCAGGTACAGCGGCGCCAGGGCCGTGTGCCAATCGTGGGCATGCACGATCTGTGGCGACCAGCCCATCCGCTGGCAAGACTCGAGCGCGGCGCGCGTCAGTACGATGTAGCGCAGGTGCTCATCCGGATCGAGGGTGTAAAGGCTTTTGCGGTGATACAGCGCCGGGCAGTCGATCAGATGCACGGTCGTGGTGGTACCCGGAGTCTGGGCGCGGAGCAAGGAGTAACGATAGCTGTGGGGCCCGACCTGCAGCGGTACGTCCTGCACCTGATCGACCCGACTCAGGTTCAAGGCTGCGAGATCGATCTGCGCGTAAAGCGGTATAAACAGCCTTGCATCGTGACCGCCCTGCTGCAGGTGCTTGGTCAACGCGGCAGCGACATCCGCCAGACCGCCGGTCTTGGCGAGCGGCGCAGCTTCCGCGGCGATCAGGCAGATTCGAAGACTCATTTCGGCCAAGTTTACACGCGCGTTTTACAGCGGCGTGGCAGCGTGTAGGCTGCGCGGACCATGCCTACCGTCCTGAATGCTGTTGCCGGGTTACCAGACCGTCCGCGTCGCGCCGCCATTGGCGTATGAACAGTCGCCTGCTGCTGCGCCGGGTTCTGATCCTGATCGCGCTGGTGGGCCTGGTCGTCGTCTCGGGCGCCATCGGCATCGTCGCCGCGGACTGGCCCCACTGGCATGACCGGCTACGTGGTTTCGTGTGACTCGGCCGGGTTTTCATAATCACCCTCGCCCCCAGCGCGCGACCCGCGCCGGTTCAGGCAAGCGCGCGCTGCGCGCAGAGGCGGCGCCGGGCTTCGATCCGCGAACCTCGGATACAAGCAGTGGGACGATGCCATGCCGCGGATAGTAGCGGCGGGGCTGGGCGGTCGGGTTGGCTCCGTCTCAGCAAGAATCGGGTCGACGCTGCCGTTCGAGCTGCGCATGATTGGCGCATGCGTACTGAGACCTCTGGTTTTGTCGGGAACCGCGACTTCGCGCGGATCGAGCGCGCCATCGAGTACCTTGCCGAGCATCGTGAGCGGCAGCCACAACTGGCAGAGCTGGCGGCCCATCTGCGCTTGTCGAGATTTCACTGCAACCGCCTGTTTCGCCGCTGGACCGGCATCACCCCGAAGCAGTTTGTTGAAGTGCTGACCGCTCAGGTTGCCGCTGAGGCGCTTGGCGCGGGCCAGTCTGCCCTGCAAGCGTCGAGCGAGTCGGGTCTTTCGGGGGCTGGCAGACTGCACGATCTGATGGTGCAGATGGAGGGGGCGACACCCGGCGATATCCGGCGTCGCGGCCGGGGCCTCGAGCTGATCTTCGGTACGGTCGAGTCACCGTTTGGTTCGATGACCTGTGCATTGGCTTCGCGGGGCATCACCCACCTGGCGTTTGGGGATACCTCGCTCGATGAGCTGCGACTTCGCTGGCCTGGGGCGTCGCTGCGACGTGACGATGCGGCGATCGAGAGTCTCGCGCGCCAGATCTTTGCGGCGCGTTCGAGTGTCGCTGAACCGCTGCGGCTGTGGGTGCAGGGCACCCAGTTTCAGGTTCGTGTGTGGCGCGCGCTGCTCAAGCTCGACGGCGGTCAAACGACCAGCTACGGTCAGTTGGCGCGGGACATCAGCGCGGCAGGCAGCGCCCGCGCCGTCGGCAATGCGGTGGGCGCGAACCCGATCGCATGGCTGATCCCTTGCCATCAGGTGCTGCGCGCCAACGGTGCGCTCGGCGGCTATCGCTGGGGCACCGCACGCAAGCGAGCGATGCTCGCTTACGACTCACTGCGGCGTCACAAGGTTCCATCGCATAGCATGTGATCGCGGGCATCGCCCTCCTGTCGGCCAGCCTTGAGATTTCCCGGCCGCTGACGCCAGCGCGCTGCGATTCGCCGCATGGCCCGTGCGATAATTGGGGGATGCCTGCAGCGACCCGAAGTCCAGTCACCCTGATCAGTATCGTCGTGGCGTTGCTCTGCGCTGGCTGGGCGATCTACGTCACGAAGCGTTCCGAGCCGCCATCTGCGATGGGTCCGCCGGCTGCCGGGCCCGGCGCAGGACCCGGCGCGCCCGCTGGCCGCGGCGGGCCGTTCGGTGCGGGCGGTAGTCCGGTGCCGGTGGTATCGGCCGCCGTGGGCCGACAGGAGATCTCACGCCATTTGCGTGCGCTCGGTACCGCGCGGGCCAACGAGTCGGTCGAGATCACTTCGAAGCTATCCAATATCGTTACCGGCATTCGCTTCCGGGATGGCCAGAAGGTGGCTCGCGGCGACGTACTGGTGGAGCTCGATAGCGCCCAGGCACGCGCCGACCTCGCGGTTGCCAACGCGGCGCTGAACGAAAGCACGAGTCTGTACAACCGCAGCAAGGAACTGATGACGACGCAGGCACTGTCGAAGTCCCAGTTCGAGCAGATCGAGGCGACCAAGCTCGCCAACGAAGCTCGGGTTGCTGCGGCACGCGCCAAACTCGACGACACGTTCTTGCGTGCGCCGTTCTCGGGACGGGTCGGATTGCGCCGTGTCAGCGTGGGCACGCTGATCAACCCGGGCACGATCATCGCGACACTCGACGACGCGAGTGTGATCAAGGTCGATTTCGCTGTCCCTGAGAATGAACTTGCTTCGGTTCGGGCAGGCCAGACCGTTGCCGTACAGAGCGCTGCGTTTCCGGGTCGAAACTTCGCCGGCAAGGTGTCGAGTATCGATTCACGAATCGACCCGTCGACCCGTGCGGTGTCGGTTCGAGCCGAATTGCCGAATCCGGAGCTGGCACTGAAGCCCGGGATGTTCCTGACGGTCGATCTGACCCGCGATGAGCGCAGTGCGGTGGTGATTCCCGAGGAGGCTCTGGTTCCCGAACAGGACAAGCAATTTGTATTTGTTGCCGAGGATGGCAAGTCGGTCAAGCGCGAAGTGCAGATCGGTGCTCGGCGTCCGGGCAGCGTGGAGATCCTCGCCGGTCTCGACGTCGGAGAACGAGTGATCGTCGAGGGAACCGTGCGCGTCCGCGATGGCGGGCCGATCCGGGATCAGGCAGTGGTGGATGCTGCAGCACCCGAGCGAAGCGCCGAGGCGCGCATATGACGCTGTCGGACATCTCGGTCCGTCGCCCTGTTTTCGCGACGGTCATTTCGCTGCTGCTGTTGATTCTCGGGTTCATGGCCGCGCTGCGCCTGCCGATCCGAGAGTATCCGGACGTCAGTCGGCCGATTGTGGGTGTCAGCACGTTCTACCGCGGCGCGAACGCCAAGGTTATTGAAACACGGGTTACCCAGGTGCTCGAGGGCGAGCTCGCGGGCATCGAGGGCGTCGAGAAGATGACCTCGTCGAGCCGCGACCAGATCTCGCGAATCAACATCGAGTTCAGCATCGATCGCGATCTGGACGCAGCTGCCAGCGATGTTCGTGAACGTGTTTCGCGTGCCCAGGCTTCCTTGCCCGAAGAAGTCGAAGCGCCGCAGGTGACCAAGGTCGATGATGGCACCGAAGCGATCATGTATATCAACGTCACCAGCCCGATTCGTTCGGCTCTGGAACTGACGGACTACACCGAGCGCAACCTTAGCGACCGCTTCAGTTCGGTGCCCGGAGTTGCGACGATCCGCGTTGGCGGCGGCCGGCGCTACGCGATGCGCGTCTGGCTGAATCGCGAAGCGCTCGCTGCGCGGCAGTTGACCGTTGCCGATGTAGAGAACGCTCTGCGACGCGAGAACGTCGAACTGCCGGCGGGACGCATCGAGTCGGAACAGCGCGAATTCACGCTGCGCACCGATACCGCAATGAACAGTGAGGAGGACTTCCGCAATCTGACCATCGGGCGGGGAGCGGATGGCTACCAGGTGCGGCTCTCGGAGGTGGCCGAAGTTCAGCTCGCCGCGGAGGATGAACGCACCCTGGCGCGCTCGAATGGGCAGCCTGGCGTCAGCATCGGCATCTTTCCGACTTCCAAGGCCAACGTGCTCGAGGTTTCTCAGGCCGTGCGCGCAGAGCTGGAGCGAACCAGGGAAGGCCTGCCGGCGGATATCCAGCTGGAGGTCAATCTCGACTTCACCGTGTTCATCGTCGAGTCGATGCGCAAGGTCGTCCTGGTGCTCGGCGAAACGCTTCTGATCGTCCTGGTGGTTATTTTCGTGTTTCTCGGCACCTGGCGCGCCACGCTGATGCCGGCCCTCACGATTCCAGTTTCAATTCTCGCGGCAGCGATCGTGATGGTGGCGCTCGGATACTCCATCAATACGCTGACCCTGCTTGGCGCGGTGCTCGCGATCGGGCTGGTGGTCGACGATGCGATCGTGGTGCTCGAGAATATTGCGCGGCGGATCGAGGCAGGCGAGGCCTCGTTGCTGGCAGCGATCAATGGCAGTCGGGAGATATCCTTCGCAGTTGTCGCAACGACGCTCGTCCTGATGGCCGTGTTCGTGCCCGTCTCATATATGGAAGGCACGCTGGGGCGACTTTTCGGCGAGTTTGGCGTGACCGTCGCTGCGGCGGTCGCCTTCTCGGCGCTCGTTGCCTTGACGCTCACGCCGATGATGGCCTCCAAGCTTTTCAGCGGCGGCATTAAACGTGGACGCCTGGCAACACGCCTCGATGTATTTTTCAAGCAGCTCACGTCGAACTACCGCGAGGCGCTCGGCAACGGGCTCGAGGGTCGCCGGCCTCTGATGATAGTGGGTGGAGCTTTCGCGTTCGCGACGCTGCTCGTCCTGCTGCTGGTGGTCGGCCAGCCATTCGGCGGCCTGAAGCTTCAGCAGGAGTTCGCGCCCAAAGAGGATCGCGCGATGTTGCCGATTCTGGTCTCCGGTCCGGAAGGCGCAAGCCTTGCGAATGTCGACCGCTATATGCGGCAGATCGAGGTGCTGCTGCAAAGCGAAGTGGAGGCGGGCAATGCGCGTCGTGTGATTACGCGCTCGGGCTCGTTCGGTAGTCCCGGCGACGTCAATGCGGGCACGCTTTACACGCCGCTCACGCTCTGGGATGAACGCGAAGATACCGCGGACCAGATTGCGCAGCGGATCCGCATGCGGACGGCTGGAATTACCGGCGTGCGAATAGTGGTGATCACTCCACCGGGACTCGGCATCCGCGGGCAGGGCAAGCCGTTGCAAGTCGTGCTTGGAGGCACCAATTACGATGAACTGGCGCGCTGGCGCGATCAGGTCGTTGCAAGGGTGCAGGCAGAGAATCCACGCATCATCAACCTCGACTCCGACTACCAGGAACGCAAGCCGCAGCTTCTCATCAGCATCGACCGCAACAAGTCCGCGGATCTCGGCGTATCACTGCAAAACGTTGGTCGGACGCTCGAGACGATGCTGGGCTCGCGGATCGTGACGACATTCCTGCGGGGGGGCGAGGAGTTCAACGTCGTGCTGCAGGCCCGCGACGAGGATCGCGCGACAGTCACGGACCTGGGCAATATTTACGTGCGCTCGGAACGAACCGGCAGCATGGTGCCGCTGTCAGCACTCGTCTCGGTGCAGGAAAGCGCGGGCCCGGAGCAGCTGCGGCGCTTTGATCGCCTCAGGTCGATCACCTTGTCGGCGAACCTGGCCGCGGGATATTCGCTCGGCGAGGCGCTCGAGTACATGGAAGACACTATTCGCAGCGAGGTCCCGGAAGGGGTGCAGATCAACTATGACGGCGAGTCACGCGAGCTGAAGCAATCGGGTGGGCGCCTGTGGCTGACGTTCGCGTTCGCGCTGCTGATCGTCTATCTGGTGCTGGCGGCGCAGTTCGAGAGCTTCATTCATCCGTTCGTGATTCTCGCGACCGTACCGCTGGCCATTTCCGGTGCGCTGATCGGTCTGTTCCTGTTCAATGCCTCGATCAACGTCTTCAGCCAGATAGGCGCCATCATGTTGATCGGCATCGCCTGCAAGAACGGCATCCTGATTGTCGAGTTCGCGAACCAGCTGCGTGATCGGGGCGCAGATCATTTGCAGGCCGTCGTCGACGCGGCGACCATCCGGCTGCGCCCCATCATGATGACCAGCCTCTGCACAGCCTTCGGTGCCGTACCACTGATGACCGCGACGGGCGCCGGTGCCGAGAGTCGGCAGGCGATCGGCTCAGCCGTATTCTTCGGCGTGATGTTTTCACTGGTGCTGACGCTGTTCGTGGTGCCGGCGCTGTATGCGCTGATTGCCCGCAATACCCGCTCGCCGCATTACATCAGCGACCTGATCGACCGGCTGCGCGAGCGCTCCGGGCCACCACCGGCCCCGGAGGGCGCAGCGGCGCGCCGGCTGGACGCGCCGAACTGAATCCGAAGCGCTGGGCGGGGCGGCTGTCAACGCCGTCTTTCACTTTTATCTTATTGAAAAACAAGACGTTTTGAGCGGCTCTGCCAGGGGGCGGCGGGTATCGCGGGTACACTCAAGCCGCAATCCCGTAGAGCAAGAAGACCATGTCGGTTTCACCGTATCAACAACTGGAACGCGAGTGGCAGCGACTGCACGCCTTTCGAGGTGCCCTGTCGCTGCTGCGTTGGGACGCCGCGGTGATGATGCCTCGCGGCAGTGCCGCAGTGCGCGGCAATCAGCTGGCGGCGCTCGAAACCGAGACCCATGCGCTGTTGACCTCACCGCGGATCTCCAGGCTGCTGGACCGGGCGCAGGCCAGTGCTTCGATGCTCGGAGAGTGGGAGCTCGCCAACCTGCGCGAGATGCGCCGGCAACGCGACCGGGCGATCGCGATGCCCATCGCGCTGATCACACGGTTGGCACAGACCGTGGCGCGCGCCGAGGGACAGTGGCTCGAGGCGCGCGCGCAGCAGAATTTCGCGATCTTCGCGCCCCATCTCGAGGAAGTGCTGAATCTGATTCGCGACAAGGCTGCGCTGGTCGGTCAGGCGCTGAATCTGTCGCCTTACGATGCGCTGGCCGATGAGTTCAGTCCCGGCATTACGACGGCCGACTACGATTCGCTCTTTCACGGCTACGGGCGTCGCCTGCCGTCGCTGGTCCGCGAGGCCATTGAACTGCAGAAGGCCAGGCCCGTGGTGCCTATTGCCGGACGCTTCAATCGGGCGCAGCAGCGAGCCTTGACCGTCGACGTCATGCAGTCGATGGGTTTTTCGTTTGACCACGGTCGACTCGATGAAAGTACGCATGCGTTTACCGAAGGCTTTCGCGGCGACGTTCGCGTTACGACCCGCTTCAATCCGGACGATTGTCTGTCGGGTCTGCTTGGCGCGCTGCATGAGGCTGGGCATGCGATGTACGCAAATGGTCTGCCTGCCGAGTGGACTGAGCAGCCGGTGGGGCACGATTGCGGCATGGCTCTCGAGGAGAGCCAGTCACTGCTGATCGAGATGATTCTGGTGCGCAGTCGGGCGTTCGTGCGGTTCCTGAAACCGCTGCTCGAGAAACACTTCGGCGTCAGCGGCCCGGAGTGGCATGAGGAGAACCTGTACCGACAACTGACGCGGGTACGCCGCAGTCCCATCCGCGTCGAGGCGGACGAGTTGACCTATCCGTTGCATGTCCAGCTGCGCTACGACCTCGAACGCCAGTTGCTCGCCGGAGAGCTCTCAGTAGCGCAGCTCCCCGAAGCCTGGGCCGATCAACTGGAGCAGCGGCTGGGTATCCGCCCAGACAACGCTGCCGATGGCGCGCTGCAGGACATTCACTGGGCGCTCGGGTCCTTCGGCTATTTTCCGTCCTACGCAATGGGCGCGGCGATTGCAGCGCAGCTTGCCGAGGGCTTGCGGCGCGATCTGCCTGAGCTCGATGCCCAGATCAGTGCCGGGGATTTCAGTGGCCTGATCGCCTGGCTTGGTCAGCACGTGCACAGCTTTGGGGCCAGGCTGAAGCCGCAAGAGCTGATCCTCGCCGCGACCGGCAAGCCGATCTCCGCCAGCGCGTCGCTGCGTTATCTGGAGGCCAAGTACCTCGAGCAGTCCGCCTCCAGCAGTGCCGCGGCCTGAGGTCCGCCGCTGATGTCGACGGCTGTGGAAACGAGGGCTTCCAATACCCACCGTAAGTTGCAGGCACAGCTGCGCGGACTGGTGGGAAAAGCCATCGGCGACTATTCGATGATAGCCGAAGGCGATCGCGTGATGGTTTGTGTGTCGGGCGGCAAGGATTCCTACACACTGCTGGACATGCTGCTGTCGCTGCAGCGAAGCGCGCCGGTTCGATTCGATCTGATCGCGGTCAACCTGGATCAGAAGCAGCCGGGTTTTCCTGAGCACATATTGCCCGAGTATCTCCGCTCGCTTGCTGTGCCGTTCCACATCATCGAGCAGGACACCTACAGCGTCGTCAAGCGGGTGATTCGTGAGGGACGCACGATGTGTGGGCTCTGTTCCCGGATGCGGCGCGGTGCCCTGTATCGTTACGCCGCCACGCATGGCATCACGAAAATTGCGCTGGGCCACCATCGTGAAGACATCGTCGAGACGCTGTTCCTGAACATGTTTTTTGGCGGCAAGCTCAAGGCGATGCCTCCAAAATTGCGCTCCGAAGACGGCCGTCACATCGTGATCCGGCCGTTGGCGTACGTCGCGGAGAGTGATATCGAGCGCTATGCGCGGGCGCGCCAGTTCCCGATCATTCCGTGCACCTTGTGTGGGTCGCAGCAGAATGCACAGCGGCTCGCCGTCAAACGCATGCTGGCCGAGTGGGAAACCCGGTTTCCGGGGCGGACAGAGACAATCTTTTCCAGCATTCGCAACGTGGAAGTTTCGCAGCTCGCCGATCCGCGGCGATTCGATTTCCGCAAGCTCGAATCGCTGCTGCCACCAGAGAGCGGAAGCGACGCTTGAGCAGGTATTTGCCCGCCGTAGGTGCCGAAGCGGCAATGTCGAGCGCGACCAAGCCCTTTGCGAACTGCTACTGGGTGGTCGCGAATCGGCTGTTGGCCGGCGAGCATCCCGGAAGCGACGACATCGCTGCGACGCGGGAGCGGATCGACGCGCTGCTCGCAGCGGGTATCGACTCTTTCGTCGACCTGACCGCACCAGACGAGCGCGAGCCCTACGATGGCTTGCTGCCGACCCGCATCGACTATGCGCGACTGCCAATCCGTGACCACGGGCTCCCCGAGAGCGAGCGGCACATGGAGCAGATTCAAAGTCATCTGATCGAATCTCTGGCGCGCGGCCGACGGGTCTATGTGCACTGCCGGGCCGGCATTGGCCGCACCGGCATGGTCGTCGGCTGCTATCTGGCCGGGAGCGGCGATGCCGGCGATCGGGCGCTCGATCGGCTCAACGAGCTTTGGGGTCAGTGCGCTCGTTCGAGTTCGTGGCTCGTGGTTCCCGAAACTCCCGAGCAGACCGAGTTCGTTCGCAGTTGGGTGCCGCGAGCGGAGGCGACGTCATTGCTTGCGGCGCCGGCGGTGCCCGATGCGCAGTTCGCCGCGGCGCAGGAGCTGCGGGAACGGTTTCACGGCGCGATGCTCGGACTTGCCGTTGGCGATGCACTGGCCGCTGCGACACAGTTCGGCAAGCCGGGCAAATTTGCGCCGGTTTCAGACCTGCTGGGCGGTGGTCCGTATGATCTACCGCGCGGCGCATGGAGCGACGACACGGCGATGGCGCTTTGCCTTGCGGAGAGCCTGCTCGAGGCCGGCGGCTTCGATGCGCGCGACCAGATGGATCGCTATGCGCGCTGGAAGCAGACGGGCCATCTTTCGGCAACCGGAGAGTGCGTCGGCATCACCGCAAGTGTGGCGCGTGCGATCTCTGCAGCACAGTGGCGACGCCAGCCGTTCGCCGGCTCCCACGATCCGCGAGCGCTCGAGAAGGATCCGCTGGTCAGGGTAGCGCCGGTGGTGCTGTTCTATTTTGGCAAGCTCGATCAGGCAGTCGCGCAATCAGCGCAATCGGCCCGTACTACCGCACAGGCGCCAGAACTCCTCGCTGCCTGCCAGCTGTTCGCCGCGATGCTGCACGCCGCACTCAGTGGTGGCAGCAAGGCGGACATACTCGGACCGCCGGTTGCACAGTGGCAGGGTCGCACAGGCGTCAGTCCGCGGCTGCGGGCGCTCGCCAGTCAGTTCCCGCAAGTCGAGCCGACGGCCGAGCTGAACCCTGCGGGCGATGCGCTCGACGCATTGCAGGCGGCGGTGTCGGCGTTTGCCGCGGGTGAGGACTATCGCAGTTGCGTCCTCAGAGCCGTCAATCTTGGCGGGGATTCAGACGTCATCGGGTCGCTGTGCGGGCAGCTGGCCGGCGCCCACTATGGCGTCACCGGTATCGCCGCGGGCTGGCGCGCCAGTCTCTCCCGCCACGATCTGATCGAAGACATCGCCGATCGCCTGCTGGCGCAGGCGCTGATCGATCTGGCAGACAAATCCTAGCCTTTCGCTCCCCATGATCACGCGTCGCAGTCGGGCCGCTACGATGGTCACGCCGTGGTCGGCGCTCGACGATGCGCAGCTGTTGCAATACCGTTTCTGCGACTTGCAGCTGTCGCTCTCCGGGGCCCCCGTCGAGTCGGCGATTGCGCACCTGCACCGCGAGCTCGACGCCCGCGCCATCTCATTCAAGCCGCACGCCTGGCTCGCTGAAGAGTGGTTCTCGCCCGATGGCGTGCCAGGAATCGCGATCCCGTTCTATCTGGCGCATCCGCGCCTGGTACAGCTCGAGAGACGGATGATGGGATCCGTGGAGGGCGGCAACGCGAACTGGATGATGCGGATTCTGCGTCATGAAGCGGGGCATGCGATCGATACCGCGTACCGTCTGCGTCGGCGCCGCATCTGGCGTGAGACATTCGGCTATGCGTCTTCGCCGTATCCCGATCGCTATCGTGCGCGTCCCAGCAGTCGGCGCTACGTCCACCACCTGGGTGACTGGTACGCGCAGGCGCATCCGACCGAGGACTTTGCCGAAACGTTTGCTGTCTGGCTCAAGCCGCGCTCGAACTGGCGGCACGACTACGCGGGCTGGCCGGCGCTACACAAACTATTGACGGTCGATCGGTTCATGCAGGAAATAAGGGAAGTGCCGGCGCCCGTTCGTGCGCGGGACGAAATCGAACCGCTGGAGCTCAACACTCGCACGCTCGCGCAGTACTATCGCGGCCGTCGCGCGCGGGAACAGAGATTTCGCAGCAGCCTGACGGATCGTTTGCTGCGTGAGGCGTTCACTGACGCACCGGCGCGCCACAACGCGATCCTGGTGGCGACGCTGTTGCGCGAGAATCGCGCGGCGCTGGCCGTGGACGTGATGCGCGATCTGAAGCTTGCTCCCGAACCCGGCTTTGGCCGCTACAGTGCTTACCAGGTGCTCAGGATCGCGATCGATCGAAGTGTGATCCTGAAGTTGCGCATCCGCGGCTCCCGCCGCGATGCGCTGGCTGCTGCGCGAACCCTGCTGCGCCGCCTGACCCGTTCTTATCTGTCGATCGAGACCCCCCAGCTGCCGCTATGAAGAAACTGCGCATCCTCGTCGTCCTGCACCAGAGCCTCGTCCCGCCGGTCTCTCTGGAAGGTCTTTCCCAACAGAGAATCGACGAGTTTCGGACCGAATACGAAGTGATCACGGCCCTCGGTGCGATGGGTCATGAGGTGCAGGCCCTGGGCGTGCTCGACAGTCTGACAGAGCTGCGCTCGGCGATCACCGACTGGAAGCCCGACGTCGTGTTCAACCTGCTCGAAGAGTTTGGCGGCATCGTCACCTATGACCAGCACGTTGTGGCGTTCCTGGAACTGATGCGGCAGCCCTACACCGGGTGCAATCCGCGGGGCCTGCTGCTGTCCCGCGACAAGTCACTTTGCAAGCAGCTGCTTTCGTACCACCGCATCCCGACGCCGTTGTTCGCCGTGCTGCGTCGAGGCGTCAAGCTGAAGCCGCCGCGCCGACTGAAGTTTCCGCTGTTCGTCAAGTCGACGACCGAGGATGCTTCGCTGGGGATAGCCCAGGCCTCGGTGGTCGATGACCTCGCGCACCTGCAGGAGCGGGTCGAGTTTGTGCATGACCAACTGGGCTCCGACGCGCTGGTCGAGGAGTTCATCGCGGGCCGGGAGCTTTACGTCGGCGTGATCGGCAACGGTCGGCTGACCCGGTTCCCGGTCTGGGAAATGAAGTTCGGATCGATGCCGGCGTCGACCGCGGCTATTGCGACGCGCAAGGTCAAGTGGGACCGCCGCTACCAGCAGAAGTACGGAATCACGACTGAGGCTGCTGCAGATCTGCCGCCACAGATTGTCGCGACGCTTGATCGTCTGTCGCGGCGAATCTATCGGACGCTCGGCATGTCCGGTTATGCGCGCATGGATTTTCGGGTCAATGCGGCTGGCGAGGTGTTCGTACTCGAAGCGAACGCCAATCCAAACCTGGAGTCGAAAGAGGATTTCTCCCAGTCGGCGCTTGCCGCCGGCGTAGAGTATCCAGACTTGCTGTCACGGATCATGGGGCTCGGGATGCACTATCAGGCAGAGTGGCGCGCCACATGATGGTGAGCGTGCGAGTCTTTCCTGCGCTGCTTGCGATGCTCGTTGCCGCAGGTTGTGGTGGCGATATGCCGCTGCGCCGTGCGGAGCTTGCCGAGATCTCCAGCTTGCTGCCGGGAAGTTACAGCTCCGCACAGGCAACTGCGGATCAAACCGGCAGCAATCTGCAGATCGTGCCTGTGTACGTGCCGTTCATTGGTGATCGGGTGTTCTATGTGCAGGAAATCGACTCGAACGATCCGCGGCGAGTGCTTGCCCAGCGTCTGATCGCGCTCGATGCCGTCGAGAAAGTCGGGGTTGTGCAGCGCAACTTCCTGCTGTCGGAGCCAGCGCGATGGCGCGGCGGCGTGCAGTCACCCGAGTTGTTCACGAGCCTGATGGTCCGCGATATCGCGTCGCTTCCGGGCTGCGATCTGATCTGGAAGAAATCCGGCAGGCAGTTCATTGCGGAGTCGGTGCCGGGGCGTTGCGGCAGCACGGGCGGCCGGCGCAGCGCCGATAGCATCAGTGTGGTGGAGCTCAGCTCGACAGAGTTTGCGCAGGGTGAGTCGAGCGGTTCAGCGCAGAACGCGCAGCTGTCCCGCTTTGTTCGGCATTAGCGCCGCAAGTTGCCGTGATGCTCGATCAGCTACGCGTTCTCTGCTTTGATCTCGATGACACGCTCTGGGATGTAGGGCGCGTCATCGACGGCGCCGACGCCGCCGTCGAGGCTTTCCTGCAGCAGCATTATCCGCGGATCGCAGAGCATCATGACCGCAGTCAGCTGCGTGCCGGGCGGCTTACGCTTGCCGAGCAGCAACCCCAGCTTGCCCACGATCTGACCTGGCTGCGAACCGAATCGATGCGGCAAGTCGCCGTCGCGCTCGGCTATCCCGACCGTGCCGGCGAAGAAGCCTTCGAGGTCTTCATTGCGGCTCGCAACAAGGTCGAGTTCTATCCCGACGTGCTGCCGGCACTTGAACACCTTGGCCAACGGTTCCGGCTCGCGAGCCTGTCGAACGGTAACGCCGATCTTGCCCGCGTCGGCATCGACCAGCACTTTGCGGTCAGCTTCAGCGCGCGTCAGCTGGGTGTGGCGAAGCCGGATCCGAGATCGTTCGGCGCGGTTGTCGCGGCGCTGGGCGTTTCGCCTTCACAGGTGGCCTACGTCGGTGATGACCCGGATATCGACGTGGTCGGAGCGCGAGCTGCCGGCTTGCGGACCGTATGGATCCATCGTGGCCGTCGGGACTGGCCCGCCACCCTTGCGGCACCCGATCTGGCAGTAGCGGATCTTGCAGCGCTCACCGAGTGGGCGAGCGCGGTCAGTCCCCGTACGGTAGGCCGATCTCCTCGAGAATGATCGAGACCTTGTGGCCGTTCGGTGTCGCATCTGTGTACAGTTCAATCATGAGTGCAATGGTAAGCGCAATGCGCTCGATCACGATCGGCGTGTCAGAGCTGCCGACTGCATTGCGGCTGTTCCACGACGTGATGGGCTTGCGGATCGAGAGCCGCGAGCCGTTATCAAAGCCACGCGCCGGTTTCTGGAACCTGCCTGCCGGGGCCACTGGCGAAGTCGTTGAGCTGTCTTGCCAGGGCTATCCAATGGGTCGGCTGCGCCTGCTGTCGCTGAGTCCGACTCCTTCCGAGACGGTCCGTCTCGATACCCAGATCGGCGGCCCTGACTCACCGCTCGACATTGGACCGAAGGCAGTCGATTTTTACGTCCGTACGCCTGCTGAACGGTACTGGCAGGAGATGGTCGACGCGGGCTGCATCGCCCGATCCAAACCAGTGCGGCATGTCATTGGCGATACGGAGAGTGAAGAGTGCGTGCTGTTCGGGCCGGATGGCGTGCCGCTGCTGATCATGGTCGGGCACCGACATCCGGCTTCGCAGCTGCGCCCGGGATCGCCGCATGGCAAGTACAGCGAAGTGCCGACTGTGTCGATCGTGGCGGGCGATCTTGCGGCGACCCGCAGCTTTTATGCAGACGTGCTGGGCTTGCACGCCGCAACCGACGCCGAGACCCCTGCCGAGTTTCGCGACAGGGTCAACGCGCTGGTTGGAATTCCGGCGGGATCTCGCGTGCGTTTCCTGCTGTATCAGGACCTGCCGGAACCGAGCGGCAAGCTGCTTCTCGTGCATTTCGGCGGCGCATCGCAACGCCGCCTGACCGGGCGGATGCATCCGGCTCGGCTCGGGGTGGGGCTTTTTGAACACTCGACGCCGGACCTCGAGGCGCTGCACCTGCGGTGCGCGGCAGCCGGTATGGTCGTTGTTGCGCCGCCGGCTCGAGTGGATGGTCAGCGCATGATGCTGGTGCGCGGGCCGAATGAGGAATTGTTCGAGTTCATCGAGCGCCGCAACAAGGATTGATCAGCGTCGATCAAGTAGCGCGAGCTGCGAGCCGTGCATCATTCCCTGACCAGCAGGTGAGCCCAGCAGCGACCCGGGATAACCCACGTCGATCGCGGTGGCCGCGTCGAGCTCTGCAATCACCGCTGGCGGCAGCACCAAAGCGCTGGCACCCAGCAGCTCTCGTAACTGCGCGTCGTTGCGCGCTCCAATGATCGGGATCACGTTGCCGGCTCGCTGCATCAGCCAGCGAACAGCAACACGGGCGGGTGGCTGATCGACCTTCGTTGCGACGCTCTTCAATGCCCGCGCGATGCCGAGGTTGCGGTCGTTCAGAAACAGCCGTCCCCAACCCGTGGTCGTGAGGCGGCCGGGCTGGCTGGCGCGTTCGGCCTCATTCTCGCTGTACTTGCCGCTGAGCACGCCGCCGGCGAGGGGGCTCCACGCGGTGACCGCCATGCCGAGTGCTTCGGCACAGGGCAGCAGCTCGCGTTCGATGTTGCGCTCGACCAGGCTGTAATGCAGCTGCAGCGCGACGAAGCGCGACCAGCCGCGTAGTTCCGCAAGGGTTTGAGCGCGCGCCACCACCCAGGCCGGAACGTTCGAGAAGCCGCAGTAGAGGATCTTGCCGGCGCGAACGGCATCGTCGAGGGCTCGCAGGGTCTCGTCCAGAGGCGTCAATCCGTCCCAGCAGTGCACCCAGTACAGATCGATATAGTCGGTGCCAAGTCGCAGCAGGCTTTCGTCCAGCGACTGACGCAGGTTCTTGCGTGAGTTGCCACCGGCATTCAGGTCGCCCGAGTTGGTCGTCATCGTGTACTTGCTGGCGACAATCAACCGTGCGCGCTCGCTTGCAATGAGTTCGCTCAGGATGCGTTCGCTGCCGCCGGCGTTGTAGATGTTCGCGGTGTCGATGAAATTGCCGCCCGCAGCGGTGAAGGACTCGAACATCCGACGCGACTCGGCGCCCGGTGCGCCGAAGCCGCTTTCCTCGCCAAAGGTCATGGTTCCGAGACAGAGCTCCGAGACCTTGAGTCCGGATTGGCCAAGTAGTCGATAGCGCATTACTCTTCCCGTGCGTAGCCGTACGGAGTGATCATGCTGGTTGAGGAACGTGAAATCTACCGCGGCCGGGTCGTTAGACTCAGTGTCGATACGGTGGATCTGCCCAACGGGCACCGGGTCGAACTCGAGATCGTGCATCACCCGGGTGGTGCCGCGATCGTTGCCCTCGATGCGGGCAATCGGGTCTGCCTGCTGCGACAGTTCCGTCATGCGGCCAAGGGCTGGATCTGGGAGCTGCCGGCTGGCAAGCTCGAACCCGGCGAGCCGCCTGCTGCCACGGCGAGTCGCGAGTTGGCCGAGGAGGTCGGCGTTAAAGGTGGCCACTGGACCAGTCTTGGTGCCTACCTGAGCTCACCGGGTGTGTTCACCGAATGGCTGCATCTGTTCCTGGCGCGCGATCTGTCGCCGGCGCGCGCCGGGCCGGAGGACAACGAAGTGTTCGAAGTGCATTGGCTGCCGTTTGAAGAGGCGTTCGGGCAGGTGCTGAGCGGCGAGATCCATGACGCCAAGACCTGCATCGGCCTGATGCGTGCGCGGTTGCTGCTGGCAGCCAGCGCGCCAGTTGCCGCAAACGCTGCGCCATGAGCGACAAGGACAAGAAACCTTCTGAGGTGCAGTTTCGGCGACGACGTCTCGGGCGCATCGTGCACGACGAGCGTGGCCGGGCCAGCATGGAGTGGGAGCCGCTCGATGCTGACGAGCGCGGGCCGGAGCACCGTCAAGCGCTGGAGCTCATCGACGATACGGATCCCGAGAACAAGCCCGTGCTGGGCGGTGCCCTGAACCCCTATCAGGGCGCCGGTCAGAGCGGAAAGGCGCCAACCGCTGAACCCGGGGCACGCAGGCCAAAGGATCTGCGGAAACTCAGCGCGTGGATTCTGCAGCAGCGCGAAGTCGCCAAGCGAAAGAAAGAAGACGGCGAACGCTAGTCGTGCCGTTGGTCGCGCTCAGAGGCTGTCGACGTAGGCGAGCTTGGCCTGCTCGGATAGCCGGTAGAACCGACACAGCTCCGGCAGCCGACGCAGATCCCGCTGGCGCCACAGCGACCTGAGTCGCTGCTCCAGGCCGAAGCAGAACCGGGCGGCCTGCCGCGACGCGGTGCCGTACATTCGGGCCCGTTCGCCGGCGAGAGCAGGCGCAACGGTGGCGCTCTCGAACAGCAACCGGTGCAGCTCGGCGGGAAAGCGCTCAGGCCACTGGGATTGCATGACCTGGCAGGTGGCGAGGTACTTGTCGATCTCCGCCTGCATCTCCAGATGCAGCAGCGATACCGGCCGGTCATGTTGTGCATGCCACGCGACGCAGACGAAATGACTGACGCCTTCGAGCACGGTCAGATAGTCGGCAACATTGGCGGCGTTCAGCGCGCGGCGGGGATCTGCGCGCTCGAGTCGCTCTAGCAAGCCGGCATCGAGATACAAGGACATCGCTAGCATGCCGTCATCGTCGGCGACCAGCAGCTGCTCGTCGGATTCCCGCGGCGTGCCTGCGGGCAGCAGCGCTCGGTCGGTCACCAGGAAATCGCAGACGTCCTCCCGTGCCTCGACATCGTAGAGGCTCTCGATCAGCGTCTGCAGGCTTCGCAACAGCATCGGCTGCAAGCGGTCAGTGGCGGCTGTGCAAGCTTGAATCGCTGACTGCGTCGATACCGAGACCGCGCAGCAGCCGCCTGGCACGGGTACTGCCGGTCTTCGACCAAAGCTCATAGAGCTTCAGGCGATCTTCGTTGGAGTGCCGGTAAGCGGTTTCGCTGATTTCATTCAGCGCGTCGACCAGCGGCTGGAACTTCGCCGCGAGTTCATTGAATACGCCGCCCAGCCAGCGTTGCCGGCCGCGATCCAGCGTCTCTGCGAGGCTTCCGTAGGCGCGGCCGCCCATCGCAATGTGATAGTCGATATCGACTGAGCGGCCGGCATAGCGACCCGCGCAGCATCCGGCAAAGAACAGCGACAGATCCCCGAGCCGCTGCAGCGCGCGGCGCCTCACCTCGAGCGAGTTGGCTTCGAGCGCATCGGCGAGCAGCAGTGCCAGCGGCCGATGTGGTGCGTGGATCGGGGCGTCGGCGTACAGTGCTTCCGCGCGCGAAAAGATCGTCAACAGATTGACGACGTAATGCTCCGTATGGCCGTCAACCTCGACGTTCTGATGCCGCAGTGCTGCATGCAGCTCGTCGCGGAAGTATTCCTGCAGATTCGCAACGGCGCGAACCTTCGGTTCGTCATCATGCTGGACCATCTGTGCCTCCTTGCCTTCAGGCTTCGAGATCGAATATCACCGCATGCGTCCCTGCGGACTGTGATCGTGCTCTCCGAATGTGCCGTATTTCCGAGCGGCTTCGCTCGCTTTTATCTGGCAGCGCTCCCGCTACACTGCCAACAGCGCACTGGAGGTTGGCCACCATGACGGCGGGGTTTGACGGGCAGAGTGTGGTGATCACTGGCGCCAGCCGTGGTATCGGCCTCGGATGCGCAGAGGCGTTTGCGCGCAGCGGCGCAGCCGTCACGCTGATCAGTCGCGATCCGGTCGCGCTCGAGCAGGCGGCTTCCAGTATTCGCCGTGCAGGTGGCAGCGCGCGTGCTCTGAGCGCGGATGTTACGGACGCGAGCGCCATGCAGATCGCGTTCGAATCGATCGCGCGGTGCGACGTACTGATCAACAACGCCGGCGGCAATGAACCACAGGCTTTCCTCGAAGTTCCGCTCGATTCACTCGATCGTCTGCTCGCGATCAATGTGCGGGCGATGTTCGTGACTGCGCAGCTCGCCGCTCGAAAGATGGCGGCGCAGCGCAGCGGTGTGATCGTGCAGATGTCTTCGCAGATGGGTCACGTCGGTGCAGCACGCCGCACCGTCTACTGCATGACCAAGCACGCGGTCGAGGGCCTGACAAAGGCGATGGCCGTGGAGCTGGCGCCGCTTGGAATCCGGGTCAACAGCGTGGCGCCGACTTTCGTCGAGACACCGTTGACGCGGCCGTTCCTGGCCGATCAGCAGTTTCTCGCAGATACCCTTGCGCGTATTCCGCAGCAGCGTATCGGCACGATCGAAGAAGTCGTCGCTGCCGTGATGTTTCTGGCTTCGCCAGCGGCCAGCCTGATCACCGGCACCAGTCTGCGGGTCGACGGCGGCTACACTGCTCAGTGAGGCCTCAGTAGACCACGACGCTGCGGATCGACTCACCGGAGTGCATCAGCGCGAAGGCGTCGTTGATGCGCTCCAGCGGCATCTGGTGCGTGATCAGCGGGTCGATCGCGATTTTGCCGTCCATGTACCAGTCGACGATCTTCGGCACATCGGTGCGGCCGCGCGCGCCGCCGAACGCCGTGCCTTTCCAGACGCGACCGGTGACGAGCTGGAACGGTCGGGTGCTGATTTCCTGGCCTGAACCCGCGACGCCGATGATTACCGATACGCCCCAGCCGCGGTGGCAGCACTCCAGCGCCTGTCGCATCAGTTCGACATTGCCGACACATTCGAAGCTGTAGTCCGCGCCGCCGTCGGTCAGGCTGACCAGATACGGTACCAGTTCGTCCTCGAGCTCGCGGGGATTGACGAAGTGGGTCATGCCGAACTGTTCCGCGAGCGGCTTGCGCGCCGGATTGATGTCAACTCCGATGATCATGTTGGCACCGGCCAGCCGCGCGCCCTGGATCACGTTGAGGCCAATACCGCCGAGACCGAAAACGACGACGTTCGCGCCGGGCTCGACTTTGGCGGTGTTGATCACGGCGCCGATTCCAGTCGTCACGCCACAACCGATATAGCAGACCTTGTCGAAAGGCGCGTCAGGGCGAATCTTTGCGACGGCGATTTCGGGCAGCACGGTGTAGTTCGAGAAGGTCGAGCAACCCATGTAGTGGTGAATTTTCTCGCCGCCGATGGAGAACCGGCTGGTTCCGTCCGGCATCAAGCCGCGACCCTGCGTCGCGCGGATCGCGGTACACAGATTGGTCTTGTGCGAGGTGCAGGATTTGCACTCGCGGCATTCGGGTGTGTAGAGCGGAATCACGTGGTCGCCCTTGCGCAGCGAGCGCACGCCGGCGCCGACTTCTACCACCACGCCCGCGCCTTCGTGGCCGAAAATCGCTGGAAAGAGGCCCTCGGGGTCGGCGCCCGAGCGCGTAAACTCGTCGGTATGACAGATGCCGGTCGCCCGCAGTTCGATCAGCACTTCGCCTGCTGCAGGACCGTCGAGATCGACAGTCATGATCTCCAGCGGTTGGCCTGCAGCGTGCGCGACGGCGGCTCGTGTCTTCATCAGCGGGTGCTCCTGGAAACGATTTTTTCGAGCATGACGCGGTTGGCCGCCTGATGCCACCGGTGTTGGCTTCCGACGGCGAACCAGACAGCACGCGGCTCGATGTGCTGGTGTTCGGTGCGACCAGTTTCGTTGGCGCGATCCTGTGTCGTGAACTGGTCAAGACATTTGGCCTGGGCGGCGAGCAACTCCGCTGGGGTATGGCGGGTCGCTCCATCGAGAAGCTGAGTCAGTTGCGGGCCAGCCTGGGTCCAGGCGCGTCCTCCGTACCGCTGTTGGTCGCTGATGCCGCTGATGCCGCATCGCTGCGCGAGCTGTGCAGCGCCAGTCGCGTGATCATCACAACGGTGGGGCCCTACGCCCTGCATGGCGAGCCACTGGTGCAGGCCTGTGTCGAGACCGGTACGGATTACTGCGATCTTTCCGGCGAGGTGCAGTGGATACGCCGGATGATCGAACGCTACGAGACCGCGGCGCAGGCTTCGGGTGCACGGATCGTTCACTGTTGCGGCTTCGACTCCATTCCGTCCGATCTCGGCGTGCACTTTCTGCAGCGCGAGGCCGAGCGCCGCTTTGGCGCGCCGTGCGAATCGATCAGCATGCGGGTGCGGGCGATGCGCGGCGGCTTCTCCGGCGGCACGGTCGCGAGCCTGTTGAATGTCGTCAAGGAGGCAGCCGCTGATCCGGCGTTGCGTCGGGAGCTGCTCGACCCGTACTCGCTGAGCCCGCGCGAGCACCGCAACACGGCGCGCCAGCGGGTGATTCGGGGAGCGCACTTCGACCCGGCCTTCGCGGCCTGGACGGCGCCGTTCGTGATGGGCCCGGTCAATACGCGCGTCGTATTGCGCTCGCACGCGCTGGGGCGCGGCAGCGATGGGCAAGCTTTGCGGTACGACGAAGCGGTGCTGACGGGGCGGGGCCTCAGAGGGAGGCTGACCGCAATGCTGAGCGCAACGGGGTTGAACGCCTTCATGTTAAGTGCCGCGGTACCGCCGCTGCGCGCCTTGCTCGAGCGATTCGTGTTGCCTGCGCCCGGTGAAGGGCCGAATCCCGAGGCGCAGATCAGTGGATTTTTCGACCTGCGGTTCCGGGGCGTCACGGCGCAGCGCGAAACGCTGCAGGTGCGCGTGACGGGCGATCGCGATCCGGGCTACGGTTCCACGGCCCGCATGCTGGCTCAGGCTGGCGCGTGTCTGTCGCTGGATCTTGCCGCGAAGTCCAGCGGCGGTGGCTTCTGGACGCCTGCGACCTTGCTGGGCGACCTGCTGATAGACCGCCTGCAGCGCAACGCTGGCCTCACTTTCACTGTGCTCAACGGGAGCGGGCGTGATACTCCTCGTTAGGCATCATGTCGACGGCCGATGCGAGTCGGTTGGTCATGTTGAAGAACGCCGTGACGGCGCAGATGTCCCAGATGTCCCGATCCCGAAAGCCGGCTTTTCGCAGGCCCTCGCGCTCTGATTCGCCCACCTCGACCGGGGCGACAGTCAGCAGGTGGGCGAAGTCCAGCATCGCCCGCTGTCGCGGCGAAATCACCGCTACCCGGTAGTTCATGACCAGCGCCTCGCCCAGGGTCGGGTCGCCTGACATTTCCCTGACGGCCTGGCCGTGCGCCGTCAGGCAGTAGTAGCAGTTGTTTGCCGAGGAGACCACCACGGCGATCATTTCGCGCTCGAGCTTGCTGAGCCGGGAATCCCCGAGCATCAGATCGTTGTACGTGTCGATGAAGGCACGCAGCTTGACCTGGTCGAAGCTGTAGGCGGCCAGCACGTTCGGCAGGAAGCCGATTGCGTCCTCGCAGACCTTGAAGTATTTGCGCATGTCCGGATCGAGTTTGCTGCGAGCCGGCAGCGGGATCTTCAGGGCCGTGATGTACGAGGGCTGAGCCCGGTAGCGGCGACCCGCAGTGTTCTTTTTCATGAAGAATTCCCTGATACCAACCTGGAAAACTGCGAAATGATCGTCGAATGGGGCGGGGGCCACAACGGTTATCATTGTTGCAGATGGCCGCAAGCACTGAACACCTGACCGACCTGAACGGGCCGCAGCGCCGGGCCGTGTCTTTCGGCGAGCTGGTCGAGTCGAAAGGGTTTCGCAGTGGCCCGATCCTGGTCGTGGCAGGTGCCGGGACCGGCAAGACCCAGACCATCGCACACCGGGTCGCGCATCTGGTCATCAATGGCGTCGATCCGGCGCGCATCCTGATGCTGACGTTCACCCGGCGTGCCGCCCAGGAAATGCGACGGCGCGCGCGCGACATCGTCAAGGCTTCACTGCGAGAGACCATTGGTGGCATCAGCCAGAGCCTGGTGCACAGGCTGCAGTGGGCCGGCACGTTTCATTCAATTGGCAATCGCCTGCTGCGTCACTATGCGCGGCCGCTGAACCTCGATCCCGGCTATTCGATTCTCGATCGTGGCGACGCAGCGGATTTCCTCGATGCGATTCGCGAGGAGCTCGGCTTCGCGCAGAAGGCCAAGCGCTTTCCTCGCAAGGATCTGTGTCTGGCCATTTACTCCCATCGGGTCAGCACACAGTCGAGTCTCAAGGAAACGCTCGAGTCGCAGTTTCCATGGTGCTCGCAGTGGGCCGACGATCTGTCCTTGCTCTACCGCACCTACGTCGAGCGCAAGCAGCAGGGCGCGCTGCTCGACTATGACGATCTGCTGCTGTTCTGGCACACGATGATGCAGGATCCGCGCTTTGCGGCGCATGTCGGTGCGCATTTCGATCATGTGCTGGTCGACGAGTATCAGGACACCAACGCACTGCAGGCCGATATCCTGCACGCGCTGAAACCCGACGGTGCGGGTATGTTCGTGGTCGGCGACGATGCGCAGGCGATCTACTCGTTTCGCGCCGCAGCGGTCGAGAACATCCTTGGCTTTCCCGATCGCTTCACGCCGCGAGCCGAAGTGGTCACGCTGGCGCAGAACTATCGTTCCACGCAGCCGGTGCTCGATGCCTCGAACGCGCTGATGGCCGAGGCGCCGCGGCAGCATCGCAAGCACCTGCTGTCGAGCCGCGGAGAAGGCGCGCAGCCGCAGTATGTCGTGACCGATGATCTGGCATCGCAGGCCGAGTTCGTCTGCCAGCAGGTGCTGAAGTCACGCGAGGCGAACGTTGCTCTGCGCCGCCAGGCCGTGCTGTTCCGCACCGCGAGCCACAGCGACCTGCTCGAGATCGAGCTGACCAAACGCAAGATCCCCTTCGTCAAGTATGGTGGGCTGCGTTTTCTGGAAGCCGCTCACGTCAAGGATCTGCTGGCGATCCTGCGCTGGGCCGACAATCCGCGTAACGACGTCGCGGCGTTTCGTACCCTCCAGCTGCTGCCGGGGTTCGGACCGGTCAACGCTCGTCGCGCGCTGAAGGTTTTCGGAGAGGCGGAGCGGTCCTTCAAGAGCCTGTCCGGGTTCGAGCCGCCCGCCGATACGCGCAAGTTCTGGGGCAAGTTCGTCGACCTGATGACGGCGCTGGCGGAGCCTGAGCGTCCCTGGAACGGCCAGATCAGGCTGATCCGTGAATGGTACAAGCCGCATTTCGAGCGGCTCTATGAGCACCATCACACGCGGGTCGGTGATCTCGATCAACTCGAGCTGCTATCGGGCCAGCATACGTCGCGCGAGCGTTTCGTCTCGGAGCTGACGCTGGATCCTCCGCAGGCGTCCAGTGATCTGGCCGGCAAGCCCAGGCTCGACGAAGACTACCTGGTGCTGTCGACCGTGCACTCGGCGAAGGGCATGGAATGGGACAGCGTCTACGTACTCAATGTCGTGGACGGCAGCTTCCCATCGGAGTTCTCGACTCGCAGCGAAGCGCTGCTCGAGGAGGAAAGGCGGCTGCTCTATGTCGCGATGACCCGGGCGCGTAACGAGCTGTCACTGATTTCGCCGCTGCGCTTTGCGGTGGCGAGTGCGCCGCCGCGCAGCGACGCACACGTTTACGGGGGTCGTAGTCGCTTCATGACCGAACGGGTCATGAAAGCTCTGCGCGAAACCGTGTTCCATGGCTCCAATCAGGCCGAGGCTGAACTGTCGGAGGTGGCGCCGGCCGGCTTCGACGTTACGGAGCGCGCGCGGCAGATGTGGTGAGGTGGGGCCGCCGCACGCCGTCAGGGCTTCGGGCCGTCAGCGGTGGTGGCGCGTGCAGCGGCGCGATCGGCCTTGAGCTGCTTGACGTCGATCGCGCGGATCTCATCGATCTGGCATCGGTCCCGCCCAACCTGCACAGTCTCGAACTTGGTCACGGTGCGTGTCGTCGAGGTAATCGAAATGCGATCAGCAAACTGCAGATCCTGGCAGGTATCCCAGACCTTCAGCAGATAGGCTTCGTTGACGCCGGTCCAAACGACCAGCTGATTGCGTGAGACGGGCGTCCAGCCGTTGATGCGGAAACTGCTGAAACTGTCGACTGGCGCGCCGGCGTAATCGACATAGCGCAGCTGGGCTTCGTCGCCTCGAAGTCTTTCGAGTCCGCTGGCGCACGCAGTCAACACAAATGCGCTGCAGACGAAGATCAAAGCTCGGTATTTCATGGGGCTATTCCTGACTGACGAACCCTGACTGCAGAACGATGCAGGGATGGTCCCAACAGACAGACTGCGGCAATGTAAGTTCCTGCCGCTTCGGGCAGTCAGACAGCACCGACTCGCGGCCGTGCACTTGCCATGGCCGGAGAACTTCTGCAGCACGCCGGAACTGCTTCCAGCGAATTCGCTAGCGGCGATATGGACCGCCCGCGGGCCGCGGTGATCGAGGTCGCTCCTGCGCCTCGTTCACCCGCAGTGCGCGGTCGTTCATCTGGTAGCCGTTCAGCGCTTCGATCGCTCCTTGTGCATCGGAAGCGGGCATTTCTACAAAGCAGAAGCCGCGCGGCTTGCCAGTCTCCCGATCATTGATGAGCTTGACCGACTCCACGGTGCCGTGTCTTTCGAACAGCACCCGTACATCGGCATCGGTAGCAGCGAAGGGCAGATTGCCCACATAAATCGTCGTCATTCCGTGGTCTCTCTAGCAGGCGCCCTGCGGTCGGACGCATGACCTTAAGCCCAGGCCGAAGCCCGTCCCCGTTCGCGAGCGAACACCGATCGATGCTACTCCGACGTTTGCACCGAAGTAAACGTCCGCTGCTGCGAGCACGCCCAGCCAGGATGCGGTGCAAAAAAGCTACTTTGCCGACGGCGTTGGCGCGACCTTCTTCTTGAAGTACGTCCAGCTGGTTTCGTTCGGCCGGGTGTCATCGGCCGGCGGAGGCGTGCGGTATTCGGGATACGATGCCGCGATCTCGCGCAGCATGACCGGCGGCAGATCATCGAACTTGTCGAGCTTGCGGCCGGCCGCGTGCACGTACATCAGTCCGGCGCGATCGCCCATTTCCATCCACGGCAGCCAGCTCGCAATCCGCACCCAGCCAACCTCGACGCGCGGGTCGGCAATCTTGTCGCTGACCATCTCATCGACCTTGCCGAAAAAATTGAACATTTCCGTGGCGTGGTACGCGCCACCGACATACTTCTGGTACTCCCCGCCCAACGGATTGTTGTAGAGCAGCGGCACGGTGATGGTGTTCCACCAGGTATTGCCGCTGACCGTGCCGGTCCATTGCATCGGCTTGCCGTCCGCGCCGATGGCGAACATGGGTCGCTGGTTGACGGGATCATTGGCCGTCTGGATCACGTTGACCGTCTGGTTGGTCCAGGGGTTGGTCCAGGTCCTGAGGACTTCGCCGGTGGCCGGATCGACGTAGAACAGAAGTTCACGGCTGATCAGTCTCCAGCCCTTGCCGCGCTGCGGATCATTGACTGTCACGCAGGTTCGAACATTCATGCCGTCCACGTTGAACAGTTTGCGATCGCGCTCACCGGGAACGCGGCTGTAGGCTTCACCATGGAACCAGTACACGGTCGGCTCGCCATCCTTGGTGGAGCACTGGGTCTTGCGGGCTGCCATCCAGGCGCCTTCTGCCGTGTTCAGATCGAGCTTGGCGGCTTCGACTGAGGAAATTCCAAGCAGCGCAACCATGGCTGCAACAGCGGTCATTGCGGGTTTCCCGATGGGCATGGGCTTTACTCTTTCAGGTTGATGGTGATTGTTTCGGCGCTGATTATTGCATCATTGCCGGAGCAGGCTCAGGTAGTCGGCCACTACGGTGGCCAGTCCGCGGAACAGCGCGTCGCTGATCAGGGCATGACCGATAGAAACTTCATCGAGGTGCGGCAGTGTCGCAAACTGCTCGAGGTTCTGCAGGTCGAGGTCGTGGCCGGCATTGACACCGAGGCCCAGCGACTGAGCGAAAGTTGCGGCCTGCGCGTACCGGTTGAACGAATCCTCTGCAGCGGCATGGCCCTGTTCGAAGCTCTGTGCAAACGGCTCCGTGTAGAGCTCGATCCGATCGGCACCGCGCTCATGCGCCCACCGCACGGCGGCGGCGTCGGGCTCGACGAAAAGACTGACCCGGCAACCAGCAGACTTGAGGCGCGCGACCGCAGCATCGACCGTGGCAATGTCCCGCTCGGCGCCCCAGCCAACATGGCTGGTGATCTCCCCCGGCGCCACCGGTACCAGCGTCGCCTGTTCGGGTGCGATCTCGCAGACGAGATCAAGCCAGTCCGGGCGCGGGTCGCCTTCGATGTTCAGTTCCAGTTTCGGACCCCAATCACCGGCGAACGCCGCTTTCAGCTCGCGAACGTCGGTTGCCGTGACATGGCGTTCATCCGCGCGCGGATGCACCGTGATGCCGTCGGCCCCCGAGTCGACGCAGGCGCGCGCGGCGCGAATCAGATCGGGAATGCGTCCACCGCGCGAGTTGCGCAGCGTCGCGACCTTGTTGATGTTGACGCTGAGTCGCACCGGTCGCGGTGTGGGTGTCACGGCAGGCGGCCTGTCCGCTGCAGCTCTTCGTGAGTCGTCAGATAGTTCTCTACGCGCGGGTCGATCGATGACACGGGTACGCGATCGCGGCTCAATTCGGCCAGGACACGTCGGATGAACGCGGCGAGATCGGCGGCGCTGGCCTTCTGTTCTGCAGGCGTGCCTTGGTGATGTTCGACGGCGTTCTCCGGCAGGATGCGCCGCTGGGTCAGTTCCGCCTCGAGCGTCTGCAGACGCTCGCGCAGCAGGTAGACCTCAGCCGTCAGCGCAACGATTGCACCGACGGCGTTGTCCATCGGCAAAGCGCCAAGGAAGTCGGGTTCGGCGCCCGTGACCGGTCCGCTCAGCGCCGAGTTGGGTTTGCGATCGGTCATGTCACTTCGTGAACTGGTAAAGGTTCCAGTGATTGACGTTCACGGGACTGCGGCCCGGACGCTGCACGGAGCGATTCAGACGCTCGAACGGCGTGATCTCGACCTTGGAGAACCCTGCATCGAGCGCCAGCTTGCCGATGGGCGTGCTGTACCAGGGAACCGAATAGGTCTCGTTGTTGGTCCAGGCGTGACTGCGCTGCAGGGCATTCTGGAATGGATCGCCTGGACGCAAATGAAATTCGTGCCCGGCGAACAGGCCACCGGGCTTCAGGATGCGCGCGGCTTCCTGAAGCAGTGCAGGCGTGTGCGCTGGGGGCAGTTCGTGCAGCATGAAGTTGAAGAACACCAGATCGAAACTGGCGTCTTCGAAGTCGAGATTCTCGAGATCCTGCTGCGACAGCCAAAGCTGAACGCCTTGCTCGAGTGCGCGCGCATTGGCGAGGCGCAGGCATGGCGCCGACAGGTCGACCCCGAAGCACTGCGATTGCGGCTGGCGCGCTTTCCAGGTCAGCAGTGCCGCTCCATGGCCTGTGCCCCAGTCGAGCACCTTCGCATACGGACCCGCAGGCAGTGCGTCGAACAGCAGGTGGTAAATGCCGTGCGGATCGGCGTGCGACGGCACCGTCGTGCGGCGGCCAATCTCGTAGCAGATGCCATCCAGATCATCGCTGGTCACGCCGCCCGTGTGCTGGTGAAACGGCACGAACTGGAAGTATTCCGGCAGCGGCAGATCTGCATCGAGCCGCAGCCGTTCGGGCGGTGTGGCGGCTTCCGCGGCATCGAGTGCGGCGGTCAGCGCCGCCCGCTGCTGCTCGGCTACGGCGAAGATGCCGAGATCGGGCCGGTGATACTTGAAGCGCTGCAGGTTTCGATACGACCACTGATAGAACTGGAACTCGGTCAGCTGATCGAGCACGGCTTCGGCGGCTTGCCAGTCGCCCGGTTCCGCCAGCTGCTCTGATTGAATCAGCGTCCGGTAGCTGTCGTGCATCTGTGCCGCCAGCGGCCCTTCGACGAAGTTGCGGGCTGAGCGCAGAAACGCGTGGTAACTGCGGAAGTCCCGCGTTTCCTTGACCCGAACGGCACTGCTGCGGTTGATCGGCTGAACGGCGGCCATCGATGCTCCTGTAGTGAACCGGCAGCCTGCCATATCGATCCGGTGCGATCCAGCGCTGCCGCTGAGCTTGCGTGCGGTCAGGGCGTATGATCCGGCAATGACCGATACACAAGCGCCTGCGGCGACTCGCTCGCCACCCGACACCCTGCTGCGACAGCAGAGCGCCGCCAAGAGTCTGTTTGTTGGCACGATCCTCGAGGAGAACCTGTTGCCGTTCCCGCGGATCCGCGCGCGGGATCGCGAGATCCTTGGCAGCGTCATCGAGGCGATCGACGGTTTTCTCGACGACAAGGCCGATGATTTTGCGGACTGGGACCGAGCCGCCGAGCAGCCCGCAGAATTCATCCAGGCGTTGCGCGAGATGGGTTTGTTCGGCTTGATCATCCCGGAATCCCACGGCGGACTGGAACTCTCGAATGGCGCCTACGCGCGCGTGCTGATGCAAACCAGCAGCCACGATGCATCCGTTTCGCTGACCATCGGGGCGCACAGCTCGATCGGCATGAAGGGCATCCTGCTGTTCGGCACGCCGCAGCAGAAAGAGCGCTACCTGCCGAAACTAGCGAGCGGCGAATACATCGCGGCGTTCTGTCTGACCGAATCGGGCGCGGGCTCCGATGCCGCTTCGGTGCGTACTGTGGCCAAGCGCAACCCGGATGACAGCTGGACCCTCAGCGGCGAGAAGATCTGGATCACCAACGGCGGTATCGCCCAGATCTATACAGTTTTTGCGCGCACCGAAGGCGCAGACGGCCGGATCACTGCGTTTATTGTCGAAGCAGACTGGCCCGGCGTCAGTCACGGGTCGCATGAAGACAAGATGGGGATTCGCGCGTCCTCGACCACGGTCGTCAGTTTCAACGACGTCAGGGTGCCGGCCGGGAACGTGCTCGGAGAGCCCGGCAAGGGGTTCAAGGTGGCGATGGCCATCCTGAACAACGGCCGCACCGGACTCGGCGGGGGCGCGGTCGGGGCGATGAAGACCCTGATCCGCCTCGCGACCAAGCAAGCCAACGAACGCCGGCAGTTCGACCAACCGATCGCAAATTTCGGCCTGGTGCGCGAGAAGATTGCGCAGATGATGATCGACTGCTTCGCGGCCGAGAGCACGGTCTGGATGCTGGCGCATTACATCGATTCGGGCTGCGAGGACTACGCAATGGAAGCTGCGATCAGCAAGATCTTCGCGAGCGATGCGATGCAGCGTAGCGCCAACGAAGCGCTGCAGATTGCAGCGGGCAACGGCTTCATGCGTGAGTACCCCTATGAGCAGATCGTGCGCGATTGCCGCATCCTGTCGATCTTCGAAGGAACGAACGAGATCCTGCGGTTGTTCGTGGCGCTCTCCGGTCTCAAGGACGCGGGCAGTGCGCTGGCCGAGATCCGCGTTGCCGTCGATGAGATCTTCAATCATCCGATCAAGGGTTTCGGCGTGCTGTCGGGGTATGCGGGCCAGAAGCTGACCCAGGCGACGGGCGTGGGCCGCGATCGGATTGCGAATCGCTTGCCGCCGGGGCTCCGCGAAGCTCAGGCTGTGTATGAGAAATACGCGCTCGAGTTGTCGAAGGCGGCCGACTACCTGCTGCGGCGCCATGGCAAGGCGGTTGTCGATCGCCAATACGAGCTCAAGCGCGTCGCGGACATTGCCATAGATCTGTTCGTCGGCCTGTGTACGCTATCGCGCGCGGCATCGCTCGCGACTGAGGGTCATTCGCAGGCGGAGCACGCGGTGCAGATCGCGGCGGTCTTTGCGCAGCAGGCCAAGCGGCGCATGGCAGGCAACATCCGTCGCCTGACCCGCAATGAAGATGCTGCCATCGATGCGCTGGCGGCATTTGCGCTCGATCGCGGCGCCTACCCCTGGGATGTGATCTGAGCGCGCCAGCGAACAAGGCGCATATCGTGGCGCCCGCGGGCAGCCCGCTCGCACTCGCGGTGATCAGCTGCCTGCGACTCGAAACCTCGCTCGAGTTCTACCGCGATCAGATCGGTCTGGATGCAGGTCCGGTCGCGTTGTGGCATGGCGCGGACTTCGAACGACTGTGGCAACTGCCAGAGGGGTCGCGGGCGCGCAGCTGCCTGCTGGGGCAGGGCGCATCGAACGTCGGGCGCGTGATGCTGCTCGAATTCGACGTCCGCTCACTTGCGGATGAACTGCAGCGCGAGCCCATCCAGCGGGAACCCCACTCCCGGGTGTTTGGCCTCGCGAACCTGAACTTCTACGCCCGCAGTATCGAAACAGCGGCTGCGGAGATCATTGCGCGCGGCGGCCAGCCCTGGACGGAACCGACCCGCCACAGTCTCGATGCGGCGGTGGGCAATCCGATCGAAGTGATTTTCGATGGACCAGACCACGTTGCGATCAATCTCGTGGAACTGACCGGCCGCGATCCGTCGACGCGTATCGGCCAGATGCGCGCCTACGTCGAGTCTGCAGGCTACACCCACCGGGGCTACACGCCGATTGTGACGACGTCGCATGTGGTGCGATCGCTAGCCGCTGCGCGTGAATTCTACGAACAGGTGCTCGCGATGGGCGTTCTGATCGACGACGAGTTGCGAGCACCACACGTGAATCGCTTTCTGCGCTTGCCCGACGACGCCATCACGAGGGTCATGTTCATGCAGGGCGGGCATATGTTCGGCAAGATCGCCGTCTCCGAGCCCCTCAACTACGCGGGTCGCTGTGAGGACCTGCGTCCGCGGGCGCGAGCACCGAATATCGGCTACCTCGCGCAGGGTTTCGAGGTGGGTGATCTCGACGCAGCGCAGCGTGCCTGCCTCAGGCTCGGAGTCGAAGTGGCCGCGCCGCGCCGTGTCATCGAAGTGCCCGGCCTGGGGCGCCGCGAGCAGCTGCTGGTGCGAAACCCCGGCAGCGGTGCGCTGCAGTGGCTATTCCAGAAACCCGCGAGTTGATCGGCGTGCTCACTCGCCGATCAGTTGCACCGCATCGACTTGGTTCCAGCCCGATACTGCATTGGTTGCCATCGTGAGCTTCGCGCCGGTTACCAGATAGGGAGTCTTTTCGAAACTCTTGCGGAACCAGAAGTTCAGATCGCTGTACTTCTCGGTGTCGATATCTTCGTAAATGGTGTGGGTGCTGCCCGTGTCGTCGATGAGCTCGACCTTGATGATCGCGCCCGGCGCAGAGTTCTGCCGCACCCGGATTTCGGTGGCGTTGACCGGACGTGCAAAACCCAGCTCAAGCCTCTCTATTCCGGCATCAGAAGCCTTGGGACACCACGCATTGGCGTTATCACCGAATCGCGTGACGTTGGGAGTCCCGGTCGCCTGGAACGCTGAATAGCTCGCCGGATCCTGGGCGTCGTTGTAGGTCGAGCTCGCCTTCGCTGACGTAGCCCATTGGCCGCGTGCATCCGACACGATCTGCTCCTCCGCCAGCGCCGCCGCGACTTCGAGACGCTTGCGGGTGAGAGTCGGGTCTTCGTCGGCAACAGCAGCTGGATCGGACGACATCGGAACGGGCACCGTTGTTGCCGGTGCAGATTCCTGGCGACCGCACGCGGCAAGCGTCGCGAACAAGAAAACCAGAAAAGGGATGATGATGCTTTTCATCGCGATAACCTCAATTGTGCGCGGCTATTCGAGGTAGGCGTAGCCGTTCAGTTCGCCCTCATAGAAGCGCTTGATGGCCTGGCTCTCGGCAACTGTCATGCGTCCTTCACGGATCGCGCGCTCGCAGTCGCGTGCGAGCGCAGGGTAGAGCTCCTCGACGTCGTATTCCATGTACTCGAGAACCTTGTTGGCGGTATCCCCTTTCACGATCTCTTCGATCGCCCACTGCCCGTCTTCGTCGAGGCGGATGTGCACCACGTGGGTATCGCCGAACAGGTTGTGCAGATCCCCCAGTGTTTCCTGGTAGGCGCCGACCAGAAACGCCGCGAGGTAGTACTCCTCGCCCTTGCGCAACTCGTGCAGCTCAAGCGCGCGCTTGACTTCGCGGTGACTGACGAAGCGGTCGATCTTGCCGTCCGAATCGCAGGTGATATCGGCCAGCACACCGCGCCGCGTCGGAGCTTCGTCGAGTCGGTGAATGGGCATGATCGGAAACAGCTGATCAATCGCCCAGCTGTCCGGCAGCGACTGGAACACCGACATGTTGCAGAAGTAGATATCGGACAGCATCGCCTCGAGCTCTCCGAGCTCCTCGGGCACTTCATCCAGCTTGCGGCAGAAATCCCGGATCTTGACGCAGGTTGACCAGTAGAGGCGCTCCACCAGGGAGCGCAGCGGCAGCGACATCAGGCCCAGGTTGAACATCTGCAGCGACTGCTCCCGCGCGGTCACCGCATCGTGATAGCACTCGACTAATCGTCGCTCGGTGATCGCGCGGTAGGCATCAAAGAGATCGAGTATCGGCTGCGGAAGTGTCTCCGAGCCATCGTAGTCATCTGCCTCGCGCCCCGTGATCCGGAATTGGTCAAGCGCCGAGGTTCCCAGCGCGTTGAAGATCAGCACGCTGTGGTGCGCGGCGATCGCTCGTCCGGATTCGCTGACGATCATGGGATGCTCGATGCCGCGGGCATTGCAGACGCTGGCCACGCGGTATACGACATCGTTGGCGTACTCGTTCAGCGTGTAATTCATCGAGGACTGGTAGTTCGTGCCCGAGCCGTCGTAGTCCACGCCGAGTCCGCCACCGACATCGATGTACTCGAGGCCGGCGCCGAGCAGCTTCAGCTCGGCATAGACGTGCGCGAGCTCGTTGATCGCGCTCTTGACGCGACGGATGTCCTGCAGCTGGCTGCCGGGATGGCAGTGCACGAGCTTCAGGCAGTCGAGCATGTCGTGGCGGCGCAGGGTCTCGACGGCCTCGAGTATCTCGGTGACGAACAGCCCGAACTTGGACTTCTCGCCGGCCGAATCGCGCCAGCGACCGGAGCCTTCGCTGGCAAGCTTGACGCGGATGCCCATCTTCGGGCGCACGTTCTGCAGCTTGGCGTGCTTGAGGATCAGGCCGAGTTCGGCGTAGTTCTCGACCACCGGCACGATCGTGCGGCCGAGCTTGGTCGCGAGGATCACGGCTTCGATATAGCTGTCGTCCTTGAAGCCGTTGCAGACGATCAGCCGATCAGGTGAATTCTCGGTCATGGCCATGACCGCCAGCAGTTCGGGTTTGCTGCCGACCTCGAGGCCAAAGCCGAATTCCTTGCCGTAGCGGAACACTTCCTCGACGACCAGTCGCTGCTGATTGACCTTGATCGGGAACACGGCAGCGTAGCGATTGCGGTAGTCGTTCTCGGCGATAGCCTGGGCAAAGGCTGTATGAAGCTGGCGCAGCCGGTGTGCCAGGATTCCGGAGAACCGCACGACAACCGGAGCGGTCAGGTCGCGCGCCTTCAAGCCCTCGACCACGTCGAACAGATCTATCTCACCGCGGCCTTTCGGTTCCGGCCGAACCACCACGTGCCCGGCTTCGTTGATCGAGAAGTAGCCCTGACCCCAGGCGCCGAGGTGATAAAGGTCGAGAGAGTCCTGGATCTTCCAGGGTATTGCTGCTGCCATGTTTTCTGCCGTTTGTCCTGGAAATATTACGCGCCCGTCGCGACGGGCCTGGCAGGATCGCGAATCCACTCGCTCCAGGAACCTGCATAGAGCCGTGCGCCGGGCAAACCTGCGTGCTCGAGTGCCAGCAAGTTGTGACAGGCGCTGACCCCTGAGCCGCACATTGCGACGGAGTGCCCTGCCGGCCGTCCGCCCAACGCATCGTGCCAGCGCTGCACGAGCTTTTCTCTGGACAGGAACCTGCCGTCACCGCCCAGATTCGATGAGAAGGGATGGTTGCTTGCGCCCGGGATATGACCGGCGATCGGATCGATGGTTTCGTTCTGTCCCGCGAACCGATCCGCAGCGCGTGCGTCGATCAGCTCGATGTCGCCACGGGCCAGCTTCATCTGCACCTCCGCCGCGTCCGCCACGCGCGCAGAGTCGGGTTGCGGAACGAAGCGCCGCGGCGACCGATTCGGTACATCAGCCGTCACGGCGTAGCCCGCGGCACACCATGCCGCGTAGCCGCCGTCCAGCACCGCTACGGCGGGATGGCCGAGCCACTGAAACAACCACCATGCTCGAGCGGCGAACATGCCGCTCCCCTGGTCATAGGCGACGACCTGCACGCTCTCGTCGATACTCCAGGCGCTGGCGCGCGCGCTGAAATGGGCGACCGCGGGTAGCGGATGCCGCCCCGTCATCGGCCCAACAGGCCCCGCGAGATCATAGTCGAGATCAGCGTACTGGGCGCGCGGAACATGGCCGCGCGCAAACTCCTCGGCGCCCCAGCCCGGGCGCGACAGATCGAAGCGGCAATCGAGCACGATCCAGTCTGCCTGGCTCTGGTGTTCGGCCAGCGTGTCGACGTCGATCAATGTTTCGAAGTCTGTCATGCACGCCAATTCTCGATGGTTGTCGTTGCCGTTACAATCGCGAAATGGCAATGGATCTCTACTGGGCGAGTGGCAGCCCCTATTCCTGGCGCGTGCTGCTGGCGCTCGAGCACAAGCGCTTGGGCTACGTCAGTCATCTGTTGCAATTGTCGAAGCAGGAGCACAAGTCGCCCCAGATGCTCGCGATGAATCCGCGCGGACGCCTGCCAGTGCTCAAAAACGGCGACTATGTGGTGTTTGAATCGCTTGCAATTCTCTATTACCTCGATCTGAAGTATCCAGAGCCGCCAATTTTTGGTCGCACCTCGGAAGAGGCGGCCGTGATCATGCGTGTGATCTGTGAGTTCGCGGCCTATACCGAAGAGCACATTGGTCGGATCTGCGATGCGCTGTTTTCAGGACGCATGCCGCTACAGAGCGACGCGATCACCGAATCGATGCACACCGTGGGGCGCGAGGCGCGCACGATCGAACTGCGGCTGTCACAGTCAGAATGGATTGTCGGTGACAGCTATTCCGCCGCGGATATGGTCATCTTCCCGTCGATCCAGCTGTTGCGGCGCGCGCTGGCGCGCCCCGGCGGTGCCGATCTCGCGCGTCGCTTCCTGCCGATCAAGGCGAATTATCCTGCGCTCGGCCGCTGGTTGGACCGGATCGAAGCGCTTCCGGGCTACACTAAAACCCGACCGCCGCACTGGTGACTTAGGGGAACAGCTCATGGCTGAGCATCGCATGCACGTGGAATTTCCGGGCCGCTTGATCATGATCGGCTTCGGCAGCATCGGGCAGGGCGTGCTGCCGCTGATCCTCAGGCACGTGGGCCTGCCCGCTGAACGCATCACCATCGTCACCGCTGCGGATGCCGGCAAGGGTGAGGCTGCAGATTTCGGCGTGCGTTTCATTCTCGAGCCGCTGACGCGCGAAAACCTGCGCCGAGTGCTTGATCCGCTGGTCGGGCGTGGCGACTTCATCCTGAATCTCTCTGTGGATGTCTCTTCGATTGCGCTGGTCAAGTACGCCTGGGAAAAGGGGGCGATGTACCTCGATACCTGCATCGAGCCGTGGCCCGGTGGCTACACGGATGCCGGCGTGCCGCTCGCCAAGCGTACCAATTACGCGCTGCGCGAAGACGCGCTGGCGCTGCGCTATGGCAATGCGCGCTCCCCGACCGCAGTGCTGACGCATGGCGCCAATCCCGGCCTTGTGTCCCATCTCGTGAAGCAGGCGCTGCTGAATATTGCCGCCGACACGGGTGTGCGCAGCGATGTGCCGGCGAATCGCGATGACTGGGCCTTGCTGGCGCAGTCGCTCGGCGTCACCACGATCCACATTGCCGAGCGCGACACCCAGGTGTCGCCAAACCGCAAGCGGCCAAACGAGTTCGTGAACACCTGGTCGGTGGATGGTTTTGTCAGCGAGGGCCAGCAACCCTCCGAGATGGGTTGGGGTACGCATGAGCGCAATTTTCCCCGCGACGGCAAGCGGCACGAAACCGGATCGCAGGCGGCGATCTTCCTGGCCCAGCCCGGCTGTGCCACCCGAGTGCGCACCTGGACGCCACGGGCGGGTCACTTTCATGGCTACGCGATCACGCACGGCGAGTCGATTTCGATTGCCGATTACCTGACGGTGCGCGAAGGCGGCCAGGCGCGCTACCGACCCACCGTTCACTACGCTTATCACCCCTGCGACGACGCAGTGCTTTCCGTGCACGAGTTTTGCGGTCGCAATTACATCGTGCAGGACAGCAAGCGGATCCTGATGGATGACATCTCACCCGGCGGAATCGATGAGCTCGGCGTGCTGCTCGCCGGCCACAAGAAGAATGCGTACTGGTACGGCTCGCAACTGAGCATCGATGAAGCCCGCAAGCTTGCGCCGCACAACAGCGCGACCAGCCTGCAGGTGACCATCGCCGCACTGGCGGGCATGATCTGGGCAATCGAGAACCCGAATCGCGGTCTGATCGAGCCCGACGAGATCGACTTCAAGCGCATCCTTGAAATCTGCATGCCGTATCTGGGTCCGGTGGTGGGCGCGTACACCGACTGGACGCCGTTGACCGATCGCGAGCGGATTTTTCCCGAGGATCTCGACCGGTCGGATCCTTGGCAGTTCAAGAACGTCCGCGTTCTCTGACAGGGTCGTAGCTGACCGCGACGATCGTCAGTCTGCGCTCGCCAGCAGGCGTGCGCACCGCGACCTCGTCATCCAGCGACTTGCCCAACAGCGCGCGCCCGAGCGGCGCGTCCATGCTGATGTACTGCGGATGCATCTCGAATTCGTCGGGACCGACGATTCGATGCAGCTGTTGCTCACCCGAGGAATCCTCGATCGTGATCCACGCGCCGAAGAAGACCCGAGTCGGATCGCTTGGAGGCTGATCGACAATGCGCAGGCCGTCGAGCCGCTGGCGCAAGAAGCGCACGCGCCGGTCGATCTCGCGCAGACGGCGTTTGCCATAGGTGTATTCGGCGTTCTCGGAGCGGTCGCCCTGCGCTGCGGCTTCTGAGACCGCCTGGGTAACCCGCGGCCGCTCGACTCGCCACAGCTCGTCGAGCTCGGCGCGCAGTCTGGCGGCGCCTGCTGGAGTCGCGAACTTTGATGCAGCCGGAACCGGGGCGCGATAGCGTGACATTTCACTTAACTTCCTGGCACTGATCGCAACGGTGACGTGTGCACGGAGCAGATGCGGCCAACTGTGTCAGATCGCACAGCCGCCGTGACCGCTGCTCCCTACCCTTGATTCCATGCCGGCGAAGTACTTCACGCATTTCGTCACCGCCACCGACGAGGCGATGGCCGCGAGCGAATGGAGCGGCGTGGTCGAGTTGCAGGCAGCCGATGGCCGCGCTGCTGTCCCGGCCGAGCTGAAGGCATGCCTGGCAGCCAGTTTCGATGTGGAATCCGACGAAATCCGGATTCTGCAGTGGGCCCGATTGCACTGAGATCCCCTGGCGGACTTCCTTCCCTTCATTAGGAGAGTCCGCATTTTCGCCCCGGTCCTCACGGACCGGGGCTTTTTTTTGCCTGCAGACTGGCGCAGTCTGTCGTGAGAAAATCTGGACATAAGCTGCCGAGGATTACTTCCCATGATGACTTTAAGACTAGCCGCGCTCGCCATGGCTTTGCTGATCCTGTCTGGCTGCGGCTACAACACCCTGCAAACCCAGGATGAGGGCGTCAAGGCTGGCTGGTCCGAGGTCGTCAACCAGTATCAGCGGCGTGCCGACCTGATTCCAAATCTGGTCAACACGGTCAGGGGCTTTGCGGCGCAGGAAGAGAGAGTGCTGGTCGGTGTGACCGAAGCGCGAGCCCGTGCCACTTCGATCCAGGTCACCCCGGAACTTCTGAACGATCCCGCAGCACTGCAAAAATTCCAGGCCGCGCAGGGTGAACTGAGCTCGGCCCTGAAAAGCCTGCTGGCAATCTCCGAGAACTACCCGCAGCTGAAGTCGGATCAGAATTTCCGCGATCTGCAGGCACAGCTTGAAGGCACAGAGAACCGGATTGCCGTCGCTCGCAACCGCTACATCGAGGCGGTGCAGGCCTTCAACGGCACGGTACGGCAGTTTCCGACCAACCTGACTGCGATGCTGTTCAAGTTTGCGGTCAAGCCCAATTTCACGGTGGACAACGAAGCGGCGATCGCACAACCACCCGCTGTCGACTTCGGCGTACCCGCGCCGACGGCCGCTCCGGCCAACTGACCGGCGCCGCCGCGATCGTCGTCAACGGCTCACCGATGCGCCGGCTACAGCGGTTCATCGTCGGACTGCTGCTCAGTGTCGGGTCTGCATGGGTCTTTGCTCAAAGCGCGCAACCGATTCCGCCGTTCGAGGCGCGCGTCACCGATCTGACCGGCACGCTGAGCGCCGCCGAACAGGCTCAGCTCGAGACCAAGCTCGCCGAATTCGAGGCACGCAAGGGTGCGCAGGTTGCCGTGCTGATCCTGCCGACCACGCAGCCCGAGGAGATCGAGCAGTACTCGATCCGGGTCGTCGATACCTGGAAGCCGGGGCGCGCGCAGCCCGATGACGGCGCGCTGCTGCTGGTCGCCAAAGATGATCGGCGCATGCGGATCGAAGTCGGCCGCGGCCTCGAAGGAGCGCTGACAGACCTCGCCAGCAAACGGATCATCGCCGACACCATCACGCCGCTGTTCAGGCAGGGCGACTTCGCTGGCGGCATCGACGCCGGCGTCGACCAGATGATCCGCGTCATCGATGGCGAAGCGCTACCCCCACCCGATGACGAGTGGGAAGAGGGTTCGGTGCTGCAGGAACTGCTGCCGGTGCTGTTCATGGCGGTGTTTGTCGGCTCGGTGTTCCTGCGAGCCTTGTTTGGCCGTGCGCTCGGCTCAGCCATCACGGGCGGACTGGTCGGCGCGTTTGCTTTCACGCTGACGCAGCTGCTCGGGCTCGCCATCGGAGCCGGTATTGCGGCTCTGGTGTTCTCGTTGCTGTTGTCTTCGCTCGGCGGTGGCCGCTGGTCAAGCCGGCCGCATCATGGTGGTTGGGGCGGCGGCGGTTGGGGTGGCGGCATGGGCAGCGGCCGCAGCTCGGGTGGGGGCGGATTCGGCGGCGGACGCGGCGGCAGCTTCGGTGGCGGCGGCGCCTCGGGGGGGTGGTGATGGAACTGGCGCGTTCGCTGCGACACCTGTTGACGACGCACTGGGCAACCCGGCGCCGTTTCAATGCCGAGGTTCTCGCGCAGATCGAAGCGGCCGTGCAGCAGGTCGAGTCCCGGCACGCCGGCGAGATCCGCTTTGCCGTCGAGACGGCGTTCGAATTGCCGGAGCTTTGGCACGAAGTCACACCGCGCCAGCGGGCCTTGCAGGTATTCGGCCAGCTCGGGGTCTGGGATACCGAAGCCAACAACGGCGTGCTGATCTACGTGCTGATGGCCGACCGGGATGTCGAGATCGTCGCCGATCGCGGCATTGCCGCGCGGGTCAGTCAGGCGCAGTGGGACGCTGTTTGCCGCGCAATGGAAGACGCCTTTCGTCGCGGCGACTTCGCGGCGGGCTCGATCGCAGGCGTTGCGGGCGTTGGCCGGCTGTTGCAGCAGCATTTCCCAAGCCGCGGCGGTGACCGCGACGAGCTGCCCAATCAGCCCGTGCTGCTCTGACGTGTGCAGCGTGCGCTGAGGCTCTGCCCGCCGGGCAATTCATCGCCAACGCCGAACCCGACACGACCCGACTCTGGAGTCGCCCAGCCATTGGCGAGCGGATTCTCCGGGTCATCCTCGTAGACGTACAGGCTCATCAGCTGCACGAAGTTGTTGCCCGAGTTCGACGGCCATAGTCCACGACGCAGCAGCAGCCGAAGCTTGCGCGGCGGCGTGTCCTCGCTCTGGATATCGATCGTGCCACCGCGATCATGGGTGCTGAGTCCGGTGATCGCCTGCGCTTTGCCGTTGCGCAGCCGCAGCGCGACGAAGCAGTCGAAACGGGCCGCACGGTAGAGCTTGTTCGGCACAACGGCAGCAGCGTCATCGATCCATAGTTCGTCCGAGCCGAGTCGCAGGGTGCCGGGCACGCCGAACGCGGCCCGCTCGCAGCCCGGAGCTGCAACACCAACAAAGGAGTCGACCTGACGCGCCCATCGCACCGTGCAGCTACGGCCGTCTGCCGCGATCGTTTGCATGCTGACGCGCTGATCTGCCGGGTCCACCCGCAGCTGCCACCTGGCCTGCAGCGCGACAGCGTCGTGCTCGCTGCCGTTGCGAGCGCTGATCTCGAATGATCGATCGGACGGCGTGCTGGCTGCGGAATCGGCCTTGATCTGCAGATGCATCCGGGGCGGAGCATCGGCGCCGCGCTTCATGCCCTGCAGAAACGCGCGCTGCGGGTCGTTGTCGAAGCTCCCTGGCAACCAGGCGGCGATCTCGCGCAGATCCAGCAAACCCTCGGCCGGCGCTTGTGATGCGGATGTCGTCGTCGGGCCGCAGAGTGCGATGGCAGTCAGCAATAAAAGTGATAGTGACAGTTTCATCTGGGTTGATCCTCGGCCGAGACACTCAGGATGGCAAGCGCTGCGATCGCGGCGGTTTCCATGCGCAGGATTCGGCTGCCGAGACTGGCAGGCTCAAAGCTATGCGCCGCGAGCAGATCCAGCTCGGCAGGCGTCAAACCACCTTCCGGACCCACGAGCACGCTTACCGCAGTCGCCTGCCTGCCAATCGCGTCAAGCGAGCGGCTTGCGCCGGGAACCAGCACGATCCGTGCCGCGCCGGCATCCTGCGCCACGGTGGCCGGCTCATCGGCCAGTGCATCAGCAAGCGCGCAGGGCTCGCGCACTTCCGGCAGACGATTCCGACCGCACTGTTCGCAGGCGCTGGCTGCCACCGCGCGCCAATGCGCCAGCCGCTTGTCGCCGCGCGCGCCGTCCAGGTTCACGACACAGCGCTCGGTCGTGATGGGCTGTATGACTGTGACGCCCAGTTCGGTGGCCTTCTGGATGATCCAGTCCATTTTCTCGCCGCGCGTCAGGCTTTGCAGCAGCATCAACGGGCGAGCCGATTCCCGCTCGATCGGATCGAACTGCAGCACTTGCGCAGTCACGGTGCGTTTGGCAACGGTCGCCAGCTGCGCGGCGTATTCGCCGCCCTGGCCATTGAAGAGCGTCAGCGGTGCGCCAACTCGCAAGCGCAATACGCGCGCGACATGCTCTGCTGCCGGGGCGGGCAGTGTGATCTGCTGGGCATGCTGCAGTGGCAGATCGCAGAAGATCCGCGTCGTTCTCATGCGTCGTCGCGCACGGCGAGCTCGATCCCCTCGCGTGCCACCTCGACGATCAGGTCGATCTCCTCGGGCGTCGTGACATAGGGTGGCATGAAGTACACGACCGAACCCAGCGGCCGCAGCAGCACGCCGCGGGACAGCGCATGGCGGTAGATCCGCAGGTGCCGCCGTTCGGTCCAGTCGAAGGGCTCGCGCGACTTCCTGTCACGCGCGAACTCGACTGCCGCAATCAGCCCGTGCTGACGGACATCGGTCACCTGCGGGTGTTCGGCGAGCGGCGCGAGTCTGCGCCGCAGATGAGCGGCCAGCTTGCCAATGTTTTCGAGCACCGGCTCATCGCGGAAGATCGCAAGTGTGGCGCGCGCGGCCGCGCAGGCCAGCGGATTGCCGCTGTAGCTGTGGGAGTGCAGGAAGGCATTCAGACGACGAAAGTCGTCGTAGAAAGCGGCATAGACCTGCTCGGTGGTCATTACCACCGAGATGGGCAGATAACCGCCACTGAGTCCTTTGGACAGGCACAGAAAGTCGGGACTGATATGGCCCTGCTCGCAGGCGAACATCGTGCCGGTTCGCCCGAAACCGACGGCGATCTCATCGGCGATCAGATGCACCTGGTGACGGTCGCAGGCGGCACGCACCAGGCGCAGATACTCAGGGTCATGCATCCGCATGTTGCCGGCGCACTGCACCAGCGGTTCGATCAGCACCGCTGCGATCTCATCACCGCGATCGGCCAACAGCGCATCGAGTACCTGCGCTGCGCGCTGCGCACAGGCGGCGGCGCTTTCGCCATCACGCGCCAGATACGCGTCCGGCGACGGCACCGTCAGCACATCCATCAGCAGGGGCCGATAGGTTGCCTTGAAGAGCTCGACATTGCCGACCGCCAGCGCACCGAGCGTCTCGCCGTGATAGCTGTTGGCGAGCGTCACAAAGCGCGTCTTGCGCGGCCGTCCGGTGTTCTGCCAGTAATGAAAGCTCATCTTGAGCGCGATTTCGATCGCGGCGGAACCGCTGTCGGCGTAGAAGCAGCGCGTCAGCCCCCGAGGCGCGATCTGCACCAGCTCTTCGCTGAGCGCGATCACCGGCTCGTGGGTGAAGCCTGCCAGCAGCACATGCTCGATGCGCTCGAGCTGATCGCGGATCGCCGCATTGATGCGCGGGTGGGCGTGTCCGAACAGGTTGACCCACCAGGAACTGATCGCATCGAAGTAGCGCTTGCCTGCGGCGTCCTCGAGCCAGGCGCCCCGGCCGCGCACGATCGGCAGCAACGGCAGCTCGGACTCATGGTCCTTCATCTGCGTACACGGGTGCCAGACGTGCGCAAGATCGCGCTGTACGAGCGACAGATTGGCGTCGGCGTCCATGGATTCTGGCATCATCGCAGCGTGACGCAGCGTCCGCCACTGGTCGTCGATCCTGCCACCGGCCTGCTGCAGAACATCTGCCAGGTCCTGTCGCCACACTTCGACGCCCGACCCGGCGCGCAACGGCCGCAGCTGCTCGTCGTGCATGGCATCAGCCTGCCACCGGGCGAATATGCTGACCCGTGGATCGATCGACTGTTTACCGGATCCCTCCCGCCGGATGCGCATCCGTATTTCGAGGGCATCGCTGCGCTGCGCGTGTCTTCGCATGCGCTGATCCGGCGCGATGGCGCCATCCGCCAGTATGTGCCCTTCAGTGCGCGGGCCTGGCATGCCGGGCAATCGAGCTACCTCGGTCGCGAGCATTGCAATGACTTCTCGATCGGTATCGAGCTCGAAGGCGTCGACGATGCACCGTATGCGGACGCGCAGTACCTCGCGTTGACCGAGCTGACCCACGCCTTGCTGCGAGCGTACCCGACGCTGTCTGCCGACCGCGTCGTGGGGCACAGCGACATCGCTCCCGGGCGCAAGAGTGACCCGGGCGTATGCTTCGACTGGCGCCGCTACCGTGCGTCCTTGCCCCTCCCGGAGCTCAGATGAACCAACCCAATGCTGTGCGCAAGTCGCCGGGAATCTATCCGTGGGTCATGGCTGTCACCGGCATGTTCGCGCTGTTTCTCAGCAATGGGTTCACCGCCACCGGCATCACGATCTTCGACCCGTCATTGCTCGACGAATATGGCTGGTCGCGCGGCGACTTCAAGTTCCGTGACGCGCTGAACTTCTGGACCACCGCGGCGATAGCGCCGTTCATCGGCATCCTGATCGACAAGCTGAATCCCAAGCATCTGCTGATGATCGGCTTCTCGCTGCTGACGCTCGGATACTTCGGCTACAGCATGCTCTCGAACAGCGGGCCGGTGCTGATCATCGAAGTGATCGCGGTGCTGACGATCGTCTCGCTGGCGGGTGTCGTGGTGCTCGCGATGCGAACCCTGACGCCAAAGGTGACGCTGCCCATTGCGATCGGGCTGGCGACGATCGGAGCGGCGATCATGTTCTGGTTCTACACCCAGTACTGGATGGGGACGGCGCTGAAACAGGTCTACATCATCCATCTGATGTTCTCGCTGGCGCTATCGACAGCCGGCACGATGGTCGTGATCTTCCTGGTGTCGAGCTGGTTCGTGAAGTATCGCGGCCTGGCGATCGGCATCGCGCTGGTGGGCACCAGCATGGGCAGCGCGATCCTGCCGCTGCTGAATCCGATACTGATCGAGAGGTTCGGCTGGCGGCAGGCGTATTTCTACAACGCCTTCCTGCCGATTGTGATGTTGCTGTTCGTGTGGGTGTTCGTGAAGGGCACGCCGCGCCACGCCGGCACGGTTGCGGTCGGGCAGAGCGACCAGGTGGCCGATCTCAAGCAGCACGGCCTGACATACGGCGAAGCCATCCGCACCCGGACCTTCTGGGCAATCGGCATTTCAGGTTTCCTGACGTACTACGCGATCTTCGGGTTTGTGCAGCATCTGGTGCTGCATCTGACCAAGTCGTTCGATTTCTCGATCCGGCAGGCCGGTCAGATCCTGTTTGCGTTCAGCATCATTGCGATGCTCGCCAAGCTGTTCAATGGCGCACTCGCCGATCGTATCGATCGCCACAAGGTCTTCATGGGATGCCTGGTGATCATGCTGGTTGGCGTGATCGGCCTTGCAACGCTCAAGCGCGAATGGGTGATCGGCTCGGCGCTGATCATCGGCCTCGGCTGGGGCGGGTTGTTCACGCTCTACAACATGCTGGCCGTCAACAACTTCGGACTCAAGGAGATTGGCCGCATCAACGGCTCGATCAGCCTGATGGAATCGATCGGCGTTGGCTTCGGCAGCTGGATCACCGGCAAGCTCTTCGACGCTTACGGCGATTACCAGATCGCGTTTGAAGTCATTGCTGGCTGCGTGTTCGTCGCGCTGATCATCGGCACCCAGATCCGCAGCGAAGTCGACGAACGGGCGGTGATGCAGAGCCCGCGCTAATCCGGATTTCTCACTAGCGGGCAGTGCAGCGGGTAGAAGGTCCTGCGCCCGCTCACGCGACCTGATCCATCCGCCGGGATCAGCTGTTCTAAAGCCGAAGCCTGAACGCGGGGAATCAGTCGATCGGTGGGAGATCACCGCTAGCGAAGGCGCCGGCGGCATTTGCCGCCGGCGCCGCTTCTTGAACTATTCCACCCAGTCAGCGTGGCACTCGTCGCCCGCTTCGACCACATCCGCGCCACCCGCCACCGAGGCGTAGAAGCACACCGCATAGGGACCGTAGTCCCAGATGGACTTTTGCACCTTGGGGTTCTGAGCCTTGAAGGCGTTGCGCTGCGATGCCGGCAGCCGCATGTATTCCTTCACCAGCTTGTCCTGCTGGGGATTGCGCGGCTTATGCTGTGCAGCCAGGCGCTCATACTTCTTCGCCTTCTCCGCCTCGCCACTGATTCCGTCGATCCGAAGGTAGCCGGCCGTATTCGGTGCGACCGGCCTGCTCGCCACCTTGAGGCAGGCTTCGGTAGGCGTTTCGCTGTCCGTCGCCTGGACCGTGCGACCATTGGCGCAGGTCACATCACGCGAAGTGGCGGCTTGGCCGGCGCCGGCGATCAGCAGCAGGGCTCCAAACAGCAGGCCGGCGTGGTATTTCGCAGTTTTCATGATCACTCTCCTTGGGGTTGAATCATTGCTCGACCCTGTGTCGGAGCAAATGGCGCAACGGTTCAAATGCCGACGGGACGCCGCCTGTGCGACCATCCGGCGCCATGGGCCGGCTTTCCGCGAAACAAGCTCTCCTCTGGAGTAGCGCGCTGGCGCTGCCTTTTGCCCTGATCACGATGCTGACCGTGGCGCTGGGTCCCGTGCCGGGTGTTGCCCCTCAGTATCTGTTCCTGTCCGCGATGGCCGTGGAGTCGCCGGCCACCAGCCCGGCAGAACTACCCGCGCAGGGGTGGCAGACCGTGAAACTCCGCGGGAGCATTCCGCACTCGAAGGTGCGGCCCTCCAGCGGCTGGTTTCGCATTACGATTCACGCCGACGCCGTTCCGGACGAACTATGGGCAGTCTACTTCGCGCGTCCGTTCTCGAACCTGGCGGTGTTCGTCAACGGCACCCCGGTGGGCACCAGCGGGCCGATGACCCGTCCCATTCCCATGTTCCGTCAGCCGCTGATATTCAAGTTTCCCGGTAGCTTGATCCGGCCTGGCGCCAACAGCGTGGTAGTGCGCAGCCTGGAAGCGGCCTTTCTGTCGCAGCTCGACGTGGCGGTCATAGGGCCGGTGGCGCAGATTGAGCCGGCCTATGACTTCGAATTCGCCCTGAGCGTAACTTACAAGCGCATCGCTGTGGTGGTGCTCTGCGTCCTGGGCGCGGTGTTCGCCGCGTTGTCGCTGATACGCCGGCGCGAAATCGGCTACGCCTGGTTCGCGCTGGCACTGTTTGGCTGGGCGACACACATCGGAAACTCGCTGGTCCCGCGTGCGCCGCTGATGCCGGAGATCCTCTGGATCTTCATTGGCAGTATTGCCATGGGTGTGTTTGCCATTGCCACGGCCATGTTCGTGAATCACCACACGCAACAGCGTCAGCCGCGCATCGAGCGCGCGATGCTGTCTTTTGGGGTTGCCGGCGCCGCGTTCCAGATTCTCGATGGGTTGTTCTTCAAATTGCCGTTGTCTTTCTTTGTGCCCCTCGTCTGGTTGCCGGGACTGCTGCTGGTGGCGCTGAACAGCCTGCTGCAACTGCTGCGCGCGCTCAAACGTCATCCGGGCTTCGACATCTACGTCCTGCTGGCCGGCGCGTGGCTGCTGCTGGTGGTGGGCATGCGTGACATGCTGATCGAAACGGGTGTGTTGACCTGGGGGCCGATGTACATGCCCTACACCGTGGGATTTACCTTGAGCGCGATATCCGCCGTGCTGCTGAATCGCTTCGTGCGGGCGTTCGATGCCGCGGAACGCGCCCGTGACGAACTCGATGAACGCGTGCGCGCCAAGTCGGCGGAACTGGAAACCAGTCTGGTGCGCATGAAAGACCTGGAACGCGAGCGCGCGCTGGGCGAAGAACGCCAGCGCATCCTGCAGGACATGCACGATGGGCTGGGCAGCCACTTGGTGCAGGCCCTCGCCATCGCTACATCGCGGGACGCGCTGCGTCCGCTGGAGGAGTCTTTACGATCCTGCCTCGATGAACTGCGATTGATGGTGGATTCGCTGGAGCCGGCTAACGGTGATCTCGCCAGCGTGCTGGGTTCTCTGCGGCCGCGCATCTCGCGGCGACTGACGCTGGCGGGAGTGAAAATCAACTGGCAGGTGGGGGATCTGCCGGCGGACCCGGACTTGGGACCGCGCAAGGTGCTGGACGTGACGCGTGTGCTGCAGGAGGCCCTCACCAACGCCATCAAACATTCAGGTTGCGACGCGATCGCGGTCCACACCGGGGTTGACGCCGCGTCCGGCCGCATCGAGATCTCGGTAACCGACAATGGCCGGGGCATGCAGATCGATGGAACCGGTCATGGCATTTCGAGCATGCGCCGCCGAACCGCCGCGTTGGGTGGCGAACTGACCTTTGAGGACGCCGCGCCCGGCACTCGTGTGACGCTGCGGCTGCCCGCGCCGGTTAACAGAAATGCCGCCTCGGGACAATCCCCTGACCGGGCGCAGACGCAGGGCAATCTGGCGCGGCAGAGTTAGACGTGGAGTCATCAACACAGGGCAGGGTCAACGTGTTCATCGTCGAAGACCATGTGCTGACCCGCGAGTCACTGCGTACGCGCATCGAGGCGCACCCCAAGCTGCGCGTGGGCGTGGCCGTGGGTTCAGCGGCGGATGGCCTGGCTGCCCTGGCTGTCGCGCGCCCGGATGTGTTGCTCGCCGACCTCGGCCTGCCCGATGGTTCGGGCATCGACGTGATCCGCGGCGCAGCGCGGCGTTACCCCGGTCTGCCGATCATGGTTATCACCGTGTTCGGCAATGAGCAGCGTGTGGTCGGCGCGATCCAGGCGGGCGCCAGCGGCTATCTACTCAAGGATGACCCCGCACACGAGATCGGAACGGCCATCGAACTGCTGCTGGCGGGAGGATCACCTATCAGCCCGGCCATCGCTCGGCATCTCATCCGGCATTTTCAGGCGCCGCCGGCGGCGCCTGAAACGACTGGATGGGAGCCGCTCAGTGCGCGTGAACTGGAGGTCTTGAACCTCGCCTCCAAGGGCTTCAGCTACGCTGAGATCGCGCAACTGCTGGGGCTCTCGCCCAACACCATCGCTTCCTACACCAAGCACATCTACGTGAAACTCGCCGTGGGTTCACGCAGCGAGGCCGTCTACGAAGCCTTGCGCCTGGGCCTGCTGCCCACGCGGTAGCACAGCGCAACGGCAACGGCAACACCCGACCGGGTGTGAGTGCCGCCCGAACTCCCTCGGCAGACTCCCCGCAGCGGATTGGAACCGCGACGCGCCGCTGTAGGCCGAAACGGCGAGGCATACGCCTCGGGGAGATAACATGAAAATTCGGGCGTGGTTGCCCGCGGCACTGGCCGCCAATCTGGCATTCGCCGGTGAGCCCATCACCGTGGTCGGCGACCAGCAGGAGATATCGATTCCGTTGCCGGCGATTGCGGCGGATTCGCAGCTGCTGTTCGAGCTGGATGGCTATGACGTGGCTGCGGTCAGCCGCACTGAGGCGGGCCGCGTGCATATTCCGGTGGCCCAGCTGGCACTGGCACCCGGCGAGCATTATCTACTCATCCTGTCGCAGGACGCCGAGGGCAACATCGACACCCTGTCCGAGCATCGGCTGGAGGTGTTTCAGCGCGCGGGCGTGCGCCAGTCCAACCAGTCCTGGAATGTGTTGCTGGCCGGCCAGTACCGTGTGGCCGGGGGTCCCGAAGAGTCTCTCGTTGGCGAACAACGCGATACGCAGAACGCGGCGCTGCGATGGTCCGGCGCACGCGACAACGGAACCTGGATCGCCGAAGGGAATCTCGACCTGCTGTTCGACAGCAACCAGTCCGCGAGCCTCGATGGCCAGCGCTGGCAGTTGCCCGCCGTGCAGTTGCGCGCTGGCCGGCGGTTCACTCATGGCGAGATGGCGCTGGCCTTTGGTGACTCGGAAGTCCTGCATAGCGACCTGGTGCTGAGTAGCTTCAGTCGGCGCGGTCTGCGCTTCGAGGCGAACGCGCTGGAGCAGCGCCTCGCGGCGCAAGTTTTCACGCTGCATGCGGACCCGGTCACCAGCCTCGATGCCGAGATCCCGCCTTTTGATACCAACGCCAGTGTCACGGGCGCGCGCGCTTCGGTAACGCCGTTCAGCAAACATCCCGACGCGCTGCGGTTGAGCGCGAGCTGGGTGGATGGCGACAGTGCGCTGGCGGGCGCCGGCATCGCCATGCCCGAAGTCGCGCTCGCGGATCCCTTCTTGGTGGGCGGCAACGCCTGGGCGGTGGCGCTGGACAGCTTCGCCTGGGAGCGGTCGCTGTGGCTGCATGGGGAGTTCGCGCAATCGCGCTTCGATGGCGACGGTCTGCAGTTTGGTGACCCGGTTCTTGACGACAACGCGCGCCGGTTCGCCGCGGTGTTGTCTTCCGGCGGCGCGCTGCGCACACCGGCTCTCGAACAATGGTCACTGGGCGTGGACTGGCAGCGCGTGGGTCCAAGGTTCCGTTCATTGGGAAATCTGCTGCTGCCCAGCGATCTGGATGTCACGCAGATTCACGCCCGGGCCACCTGGCGCGGGCTGTTGATGGATGCGCGCTGGCTGGAGCAGAACACGGACGTTGATGACCAGCCTTTCACTGCGCGTATCGACAGCGGGCAGCGCCGCCTGGCGCTGGAGTACACGCCCGTAATGCCGGATACCACCGGCCGTCCCTGGAAGTGGTTGGGCACGCCCACGCTGGGTTTGAGCTACGAAACCACGCACAACCGCCAGCTCGCGGCGGATGCGCTGTTGGCGGGCGCCGACCTCGACAATCGCCAGCGCAATGTCTCCGCGCTGCTGTCGTTCGCGCATGAGAAATTCTCCATCGGCCTCAATCTGGACCGTTTTCACCGTGACGATCGCTCCGCAGCGCTGATCGTCGACGATTTCACGCTGTATCAGCCGCCACCGGATTCACGAGAAAACGTGTTCGGCGTGAACGTCAGCTGGTATCCGAGCCCGCGCTTCTCGCTGTCGCCTCAGTGGCAGCGTTCCCGCGTGCGCGAAGTGCAGCGCAATACCTCGGATACGGATCTGTGGTCGCTGCAGCTGTCGGCGGAAGTCATCCCCGACGTGTTGTCTCTGCAGGTCGGCTGGAGCGACAACCGCGATCATTTGCGCCCATTTGAACTGCCGCAGGACGCGCAACGACTCAGCAGCAGCAATGGCAACTTCGACATGGCTTACCGAATGAAGCGGCTTACTTTCCATCTGCGTGGCGCATACGGCCGTAACGCTTTCGAAACCGCACTGGGTCTCGAGTCCGAGCGTCAGTGGCGAGCGCTGCTGTCGGTGGAACTCAACTGGGAGCAGGGCCAATGACACGCCTGTCAGTACTGATCGGCCTGCTGGTTGCGCTGCTTGCGGCGGCGCCAGCCGCTGCCGTGATCACCCAGGTGCGCGCAACGCCGCCGCGCACCGTGGTCAGCGCCACACAGGGAGGTCTGTCTTTCACGGTCACATGGCTAGTGAGCACCGATGTCACGCATACGCTGGGTGCGGTGTCACCGGCGGGTGAGTTCTACAATGCCACCACCGGCGCCATCATTGCGCCGCCCATCGCCGTGAGCGTCGGCACGCCGGCGGGTACGGGGCCGCTGTCGTTTCCCGAGAGCATCGTGCTGAGCAGCGCGCAGATCGCCGCCTGGCGAAGCCAGGGTATCCGGCTGGTGGGTTATCGGCGCGCCTTCGCGGCGCCGGGCGGTCCCGCGATGGCCGCGCAGTGGTTGCTGGAGCTTCGCGGCGCAGGCCTGGATTCGCGCTCCATCCCCGGTGGCGCGCTCGCCGTGCAGCGGCTGGACTTGGCCTTCGCCAATGATCAGCGCTTGGCCGTCATCGAGCGCGGCGAGGCATTGACGGCGCGATTGTCGGTAGCCTTCTCCGGCAGCGGTACGTTGCGCGGACGCTGGGAGGTCGCCGAACCCGGCAGCGATTCCGATGCTTTTTTCCGCGTGCTTGCGCAGGTGCGCGAGCCGCTGGGCGGTGGACAGCTTGCGGCTTTGGTGTCTCCAGAATTGCCCACGGCGTCGACCGGACGATATCGCCTGCGCTTCTGCGTCGAGGAGGAGGCCACGCTGACCACGGCCTGCGCGGACTCAGCAGTGGCGGTGGAAGCGCGCTACCACGTGTTACCGGGAGAGGCCGCTGCCATCCGCGGCGGGAGCCCGCGCAATCAACCGCTGGGAAAGGGTGACCTGTTCCGGTGGCCCGCGGTAAACGGCACCACCACCTACCAGTTGCAGATTTTTCTGCCTCCCTCGGGCCCGGATGCGCAGCCGCGATTCGTCACGGGAATCCTGGTGCCCGGCGAATCGCCCGAGGCGCCCTTGTCGGCACTCGTGCAAAGCAAGCTGGAAGCGGGTGCCGCCTATCTGTGGCGCGTGACCGCGCATGATGCCGACGGCCATCTGATCGCGCGTGGTGAGCTGCTGCGCTTCGTGTTCCGGCCATGAACGAGGATCCCGAAACGCAGTCCCGCCGCTGGCTGGGGGAGATCGCGCAGGGGCGGGAGCAGGCGCTGGAGCTGTTCTATCGCCGCTATCACGCGCCGGTATTTCATTTCGCGCAACGGCTGGTGAACAACGCCGCCGATGCCGACGAGATCGTCAACGAGACCATGCTGGCAGTCTGGCGCGCTGCGGCGCGCTTCGAGGGCGATTCACGCGTACGCACCTGGCTGTTCGGCATCGTTAACCATCGCGCCATAGACCTGTTGCGCCGCCGCCGCCGCAGTGTGGCCGACGAGATCGAAGACATCATCGACGAGTCTCCCGGCTGCAGCATTACCGACGTGATCAGTGGCGTGCAGGACGCCGGCCATGTGCGCAATTGTGTCGAGCAGCTTCCCGAGCGGCAAAGGGTGGTGGTTCACCTGGCGTTCTTCGAAGAACTCTCTTACCCGGAAGTGGCCGAAGCGTTGAACGTGCCGGTGGGAACCATCAAGACGCGGGTCATGCACGCCAAGCTGCGTCTGCAGCGCTGCCTGGCGGGGCGATTCGCCGAATCGAGACTCATGACGTGAGCACACCCAATCCCCTGGATCCCGGCACTCTGCTGCCCTGGTACCTGAACGGCACCCTCTCGCCTCGTGAGCGCGAACAGTTGGAAAGCTGGCTGGTCTCCTCGCCCGAAGGGCAGTCCGAACTACTGCTTTGGCGCGCCGTACAAATCGATACACGCGCCCGGCCATCGGCCGATGCAGGCAGCGAACTGGGTTGGCGTCGGTTGCGGACGCAGTTGCCCGCGCCGGGGCAGGTTCGGCAATCGGCGCGTCCCTGGCGCTGGGCCGCCGCGGCCAGTGTGCTCGCGATTCTGGGTCTGCAGAGTGCGCTGTTGCTGCGCCATCCGGCGGAGCAGATTCACCGGCCGCTCACCGCGCCCTCGGTGGCCCTGGATGTCTGGCACCTGCAAGTGCAGTTCGCGCAGAGCGCCACGCTCGCGGACCTACAGGCGCTGCTGTCGCGACATGACGCAACGATCATCAATGGTCCCTCGGCGTTGGGGATCTACACGCTGTCCGTGCCTCGCGCCGAAGGTTCTGCGGCTGAACTGGCTGCGGCGTTGCGCGCCGAGCCGCTGGTGATGCAGGTCTCGGTGGCGCCGTGAATCGCCTCGCGTATCCGCTGCTTTTGTTTGCGGTGGCTTGTGGCGTACAGCAAGTCACGGCGCAATCCAGTACCGCCGCGCCCAAGCCGCCCAGACCGGATCGCACGCTGACCACCGCGCCGCCCTCGTCTCCGCCTGAGGAACGCCCGCTGCGTCAGCGTGAGGTGCAGCCTGCCAAGCCGCGGGCTCGCGCCGAGCCAGAAAGCCAGACGGGTGCAGATTCCGAATTTGCTTCATCAACGCCGGCGGCTCCCGAAGCGCCAAGCGTGGCGGAAGCGCCGCGCGCCGGCGCAGCGTCGCGGGCACGTGTGGAGCTGGTGGTCGCGTCCATCGATGTCGCGCAGGGCGAGGAACAGCGTGCTTTCCTGCTCGGGAGCGGTGCGCAGTTGCTGCGCAGGAGGACGCTCGCCAACCTGGGTTGGGTCGTCAGCGTCTTCCGCCTGGCGCCGGGCGCGTCAGCATCCGCATTGAGTGCGGAACTTGCCACACGCTGGCCGGATGCCATGCCGGAGCCGAACCAGCGCTATCAGGCTTTCGGTGCCTCGGGCGCGGGGGCGCCACGCGAATACGCGCGTGCGCTGATCGAGTGGCCCGTCAACTGCGCGGTTCGCGCGCGTATTGCCATGCTGGATGGGCCCGTGAACCGGGAACTGTCGGCGCTGCGCGGCAAGCGCATCACCATGGCGTCGCTGACGCCGCCTGGAACCGAGAGCAACTACCAGCATGGAACGGCGCTGGCCTCGCTGCTGCTTGGCCATACCAGCCCCACCGGGCTGCTGCCTGAGAGTGAATTGTTCGCGGGCGTGATCATGGCGCAGGCCGAGGATGGCCCGTACTCCACCACGGAGTGGGTGTTGCGCGGACTCGACTGGGCTCTGGGCATCGACCCGCGGCCGGCCGCGCTCAATCTGAGTTTCGGGGGGCCGCGCAGCGCGCAGATCGAGCGTGCGCTGCGCCGGGTACTTGACGTGATGCCGGTGGTGGCGGCAGCCGGTAACTCCGGAAAGCGCGAAGTCACCTTTCCCGCCGGCTATGAAGGCGTGATCGGCGTCGCGGCCGCGGACGCAAATAGCCGCCGATGGGCACGAGCCAACACCGGCTCTCACGTGACCATTGCCGCGCCGGGTGTGCAGGTATGGGCGCTGGATGCCAAGGGTGCGGGCTACTACGCCGACGGCACGTCCATCGCAGCCATTTTTGTCAGCGCCGCGCTGGCGCTGCGCGCCGGTTCGGCGCCCCCAGCCGCCGAGTGGCTGCGACAACACACACGCGATGCCGGCCCTGACGGCCAGGATCTGCAATTCGGCCATGGCGTGCTCGCCATGAATCGGCACTGCCCCGGAGGATGAAAATATGAAGAGTTCCGCAACCCACGGCCTGCGCGCATTGGCCGCGAGCGCCCTGCTCCTTGCCTGCGTCGCGCCTGCCCAAGCGCTTGACCTCAAGCGCCTGGACATCGACCAGGTGATCTCCAACAACGAGTACCCGGCCATCCGCGTGAAATTCAATCGCGAGGCTGACAACTGGACGGATGTCAGCACCCAGCAGGTGGACGTGAGGATTAGATGGGAGCTGGAGGTCGTGGCCGTCTATGCATTGAGGCCACCTTCCAAGGTTTCCATCCACATGGACACCATGTTCGCTGAGCAGCTACTTTCGTCCACCAATAACAATCTCACCGAGCTGCACCTGGGCGAAGTGAGGTTGCGCCGCGCGGGCAACGATCTGGTGGAGATCAAGGCCAAGGCGCTGGAGATCTGCAACCTGATCCGTGTCAATCGCGGCAAACCCAACAAGGAACATCGCATCGTGCGGCTGTTCAAGGCGAGCGCGTTCGCCTCGGCGTTCACCACGGCCCCCGTGTTCACCGAGGAGATGGCGAGCAAGGAAAAGCTCATTCGTGTGGATGTGATCTGCGAGGAAGACCCGGGATGGCGCGAGCCCAGGGAGCCGGCTACCACGAATCTCAGCGCGGATCTCGGTGACTTCCGGGTGATCAAGGCCGAGCTGTTCCTGACTACCTTCCAGAACCAGTTCACCCAGGCTTCGCCCGGAATTCAGTGCAAGAAGCTGCAGGTGAAGATTCGCATCGAGACCAACAAGCCGGGCTTCATGTCTTACACCTTGTGGCGGCAGCCCGGCGAAAAGGAAACGGGCTCGAGTTACTTCGAGCGGCTTACGGATGGGCCGTTCAAGGGGCGATCCGTGCTCGAGCGCACGTTCTGGGTCACCTTCGACAAGACCACTTACGTCAACTACATGCTGGAGGCCGGCGGCTTTCCACGAGGGAAATCCACGCCCTGGAAGGACATCCAAATCAGCTGCACCGGGGTTGGCGGCGGCGGCCTCGCCGCCGCCCCAGTGCCTGGCAGCGGCAGTGCGGCGGACGAACTACCCAGCTTCGCGGTCATCGACAGCAATGTGCAACTGCATCGCCTGCCCGGCAATCAATGCCCGGCGCGCGTGAAAGTCATCGCCAGCTATCGCACCAACATCAAAGGTTCATTCGAACACTTCGTGGGCTGCAGCAATGGCGTCAATCACAAGGGCATGCTTGCGGCGCATGATGCCATCAGCAGCACCAACTTCGGCGTCCGGCGCGAGTACATCGTGGAAATGGCGCAGAGCGGCGAGTTGATCTGCTCGGCGCGCGCGGTGCAGTTTCCGAAGCAGCTGGCGCTGCGCAAACTTGCGGTGCAATGCCTCGGCGAAGCGCAGGACAAGTTGCGTGCGCCCACCACGCCACCACCGCTGCGGAAAAAGCGCGACTGACCGTCTGGCGAGTCGTTTGTGTGCGCCGCGACTCCTCGGTCCGTCTCCTGACTGGCCGCCTAACCGCGCGGCGCGCGCTTGCGGCCCTTGGCGCGGCTCGCTTCACGGGTCGCCGCTTTCTTCTGCTGCTCGATCAGCCGATCCTCGGGCGTCCGGCCGCGACGCAGTCCGAAGCGCTCTTCGAACAGACTGCGCGTCGAGCCCTGCCGATACCAGTTCACGACCAGCGGAATTCGCGCCAGCCGAAAGATACCAAGCTGCGGGCAGCGACGATGCGTCTCCGCGGCGAGCTCCCGCAACCGCGCCAGCGATTCGCGTGTGTTGAGTGTCAGGTCGAAATTCAATTGCTCGAATTTCGGCTGCATGTGCAGGTCGAAGAAAAATCCGCGGATGTCGATCAGCGAGCGCAGCTTGGTGGCAAGGCCGCTGTGACGGAATTCCTGATCGCGAGCCACCACGGCGATCGTGATCGACGTACAACCGGCAAGCGCGGCCAGTTGCGCGTGCACCGGCGTCCAGCCGCGCGAACGGCCGCTGAGGTCCGGCGGATCGCCGATGTCGAAGCCTTCGGGCTCATCGAACATCAGCGAGGGCTGGCCCTCGAAGAACGCCTCGACACGCATCTGCTCGAACGAGCGTGTAGTGACGTCGGAGACGCCGATATAGGCGGGATAGGTGACGCCTTCTTTCATCGCATGGACTCCTGCGCGCTAGTTTTTCTGGCCGCGATCATGCCGCCAAAGTATCTCGGCACCGTTCTCGTGGCGAGCAAGCACTCGGGCAAGCACGAACAACAGATCCGAGAGCCGATTCAGGTACTGCGAGGCCGTGTTGTTGACCGCCTGGGTTCGTGCCAGCGTCCACACGCGGCGCTCGGCACGCCGGCACACCGTGCGCGCCACGTGGCAAGCTGCAGCGGCCGGACCGCCCCCCGGAAGGATGAAGTCCTTGAGCGGTGGCAGTGCTTCATTGAAGCGATCCAGCAGGCCCTCGATCGCCGTGATCTGCTCGGCCCTGATCATCTGCATGCCCGGGATACACAGTTCTCCACCCAGATCGAACAGGTCGTGTTGCACGCCGGTCAGGCAGTCCGCGACGTCTTTCGGCAGCCCCGGGACGGCGAGAATGACGCCGATCGCGCTGTTGGCCTCATCGACAGTGCCGTAGGCCTCGACGCGCGGATCGTCCTTGTCGACGCGTGCACCGTCGCCGAGTCCGGTCGTGCCGTCGTCACCGGTGCGCGTGTAGATCTTGCTGAGTCGGTTGCCCATGCACTGACTCTAGCAAAAAGCCCGGTGTTCCGGCTCCGTTGACAGGCCACACGACCCGCTGCAACCTCGCGCCATGTCATCGCCTGAACTCGCCGCCGCACTGGCGGCCGCGCAAGCCGCTGCCGAAGTCATCCGGTCTTTGTACCAGCGCAACCTGCAGATCGAGATCAAGGCTGACAAGTCGCCGGTCACCGAGGCCGACGTGCGCGCCGAAGAGGCGATTGCCGCGGTGCTGCGCCGCCGGTTCCCTGGCTACGGATTCTTTGGCGAAGAAACCGGTCAGCACAACATGGGTGCCGACAGTGTCTGGCTGGTCGATCCGATCGACGGCACCAAGTCGTTCGTACGCGAGTGCCCGTTCTTCTCGACCCAGATTGCGCTGTGGCGCGAGGGACGTTTCGTGCTGGGGGTGTCGTCCGCGCCGGCGTACGGTGAGGTAGCCTGGGCCGAGCGCGGCATGGGGGCGTTTCTCGATGGCAAACCGATCCGCGTCGGCCACGTGGCGCGCATCGAGGAGGCGATCATTTCGAGCGGCAACCTGAAAACCCTGGCGCAAGGTCCGCAATGGAGCCGCTTTGGTCAGCTGGTGGCGCGTGCCAACCGGATCCGGGGCTACGGTGATTTCGTGCACTACCATCTGCTGGCGCGCGGCGCACTCGACGCGGTCATCGAATCCGACGTCAACATTCTCGATATCGCCGCGCTGACCGTGATCGTTGAAGAAGCGGGGGGCTGTTTCACGGATCTTGGCGGCCGCAGCATCGATTTCAATACCACGACCGTGCTGGCGACCAACGGCGCCGCATTGCATGGCAGCATTGCCGCTGCGCTGGCGCCCTGACGGACTCAGCCGGCGGCGAACAGCCGGCGCCCGGCGACCCGGGCTTCGATGATCGGCGTCGCGTAGAGTTCTGACAGTCGTGTGGTCTGCAGTACGTCGGCAGCAGGCCCGTACTCCCACCGACCGTCACCAAACAGCAGCAGCACATGGCTCGCGAAGCGCGCGGCCAGCGTTGCATCGTGCAGCGTGGCAATGACTGCGCCGCCGCGCTCGGCTTGCGCGGCAAACAGCTGCAGCATCGCGATGGCGTGCTGCGGATCCAAATGATTGGTCGGTTCGTCGAGCAGCGCAATCGGCGCATCCTGTGCGAGCACTGTTGCGATGGCGACGCGCCGCTGCTCGCCGCCTGAGAGGCTGACGGTGGTGCGTTGTGCCAGGGATTCGACCCCGGTCGCGCGCATCGCCGCGATCACGCGTTCGTCATCATTTGGTCCGCCGAGGGCCCAGGTTGAAGCATGCGCGTAGCGTCCGATGCGTACGGTTTCGATGGCAGTCGCTGCGCCCCAGGGATCGAAGTCCTGTGGCAGGAACGCCAGTTGCCGTGCTCTGCGCCGCGACGGCAGCGGGCGGATCGACGCGCCTTGCAACCGCACTTCACCGTGGTCGGCGGGGCGCAGACCCGCAAGAGTCTGCAGCGTCAGAGTCTTTCCGGAGCCGTTGCAGCCGAGCACCGCGATGAATTGCCCAGGCGCAAGCCGCAGGTCGAGCGCCCGTACGAGTTCACGATTGGCAACTCGAATGCCGAGCGCGTCAGCCTGCAGCACGACGCCGCATCTAGGGTTGCAACCGCGTGAAAGACCAGGGGCCAGCCGCCGCACCCGGCGACGCCAGCGATCGTGTCCACCGACCGCGGTCATGGATTCGCGATTCGCCCTCGACCCATAGCTCAATAGCCTCGACCCACAGGTGATATCCACCCCAGTGAGGCGGCCGCGGGATCTGTGCATCGACCAATGCGCCGCGATCTTCCGGGCCTGGCACCGGCGTACCAAAGCGTTTCGCCGCCGCCGCTACCGCCGCCACCAGTGCGTCACGATCCGCAACCGGCTCGCTCTGCGCGCTGGCCCAGGCACCAATGCGTCGCTGCCACGGTCGCGTTGCGAAGTACGCGTCGCTGTCAGCGGCCGGTGCCTCGCTTACCTGGCCTTCGATCCGCACCTGTCGATGGGCGGCATCCCAGTGAAAGACCAAGGCGGCACGATTGTTGGCGCTGAGTTCGCGGCCCTTGCGCGAAAGGTAATTGCTGTAGAACGCGACATAGCCCGGTTCGGCCACGATCTCCTTGCACAGCACCACGCGCGCCGAAGGCTGGCCTGCCGGATCAGCCGTCGCCAGCACCATCGCGTTCGGATTGGGCTGGTCGGCGGCGCGCCAGGCTTCTTGCAGCCAAAGCGCAGCAGTTTCCAGCGGATTGGCGGGGAGCGGGTCAGGAAGAAATTGCACGGGAATAGGCATTGCGGAATCTTAACGCCTGTCGTCAAGGTGGACAGGAGTTCAAGTCATGAAAAGCATCATGGCGGACGGTACGATCACCGCGGTCGCCGCTGAACTCTGCGCCGCGCGCCCGCGTAGGCGGTGGGCGCGCGGCGTGGTTATAGTGGCAGCCCGTTTTCCCACGCGACTGCGGTCATGAACACGCTCGATGAACTGCGGCAACGTCTCGATGAAATCGATGACCGACTGATCGAGCTGATCGCCGAGCGGCAGCGGCACAGCCGCGAGATCGCGCGGGTCAAGCGTTCCACCGGCTACGCCACGCGTGATTACGCACGTGAGCGTGACGTGATACTCGCTGCGCGCGACAAGGCGGGCGCCCAGGGGGTGTCGCCGGCGCTGGCCGAGAATCTGATGCGGATGCTGATCCGCTCGTCGCTGACCACCCAGGAGCAGGCAAGCGTCACAGCCCGCGGCGCCGGCTCAGGGCGCCGCGCCCTCGTCATTGGCGGCGCCGGCAAGATGGGGCGCTGGTTCGCGGAGTTCATGGTCTCACAGGGCTTTGCGGTCGCGGTCTCCGATCCTGCCGGCGCGCCACCGGGCACGACCGATGCGGGGGATTTCAGGACCTCGGACTTGTCGCAGGACTTCATCGTCGTGGCGACGCCGCTCGGCCAGACCGATACGGTGTTGCGTGAACTGGCGCAGCGACGTCCGCCTGGCGTGATCTTCGACTTGGGTTCGCTCAAGTCGCCGCTGCGTGGTGGGCTGATGGCGCTGCGTTCGAACGGCTGCCGCGTCACCTCGGTGCATCCGATGTTTGGCCCGGATACCGAGTTGTTGTCAGGGCGCCACGTGATCTTCGTCGATCTCGGCGCCGGCGATGCGCTCGCGAGTGCGCGGGAGCTGTTTGCCGCGACGATGGTCGACCAGGCGGTCATGACCCTCGACGAGCACGATCGCCTGATCGCCTATGTCCTCGGGCTGTCGCACGCCCTGAACATCGCATTTTTCACGGCGCTCGCCGACAGCGGCGAGGCCGCGCCGCGTCTCGCGCAGCTATCGAGCACGACGTTCGACGCGCAGCTCGATGTGGCGAGCCGCGTTGCGCAGGAGAGCCCGGATCTCTACTACGAGATCCAGAGCCTCAACGATTATGGCACCGAGTCGCTCGAAGCGCTTGCGCAGGCGGTCGAGCGGCTGCGCACTGCGGTCCTCACCGGTGACCGCGCCGCGTTCGAAACGCTGATGACCCGCGGCCGCGAGTATCTGGAGGATCGCCGCACGCTGACGGCACGGCGCGCCTGAGGCGTCAACTACGCCGCAGCAGCAGCAGGAACAGCGGCGCACCGAGCAGCGCCATCACGGCGCCCACGGGCAGCTGCTGCGGTTCGATCGCGGTACGCGCCAGCAGATCCGCGGCCGCCAGCAGCGTGCCACCCAGAGCCGCCGCGGCCGGCGCGACGATCCGGTGATCCGAGGTCCGAAACAACAAGCGTGCGAGGTGCGGGGCGATCAGGCCGATGAAGCCGATCGTGCCGGCGCTGACAACCGCCACCGCCGCCATCAGCGCCGCGGCGGCAAACACGATCCACCGCCAGAGCACGAGGTTCAAACCGACGCTCTGCGCGCGCAGCTCGCCGGCTGCGAGCACGTTCAGCGGCCGGGCAAACAGCCAGGCTCCGGCCACTGCACTCGCCGCGCCCGCCAGCGTCAGGGCCGGATAGCGGGCCAGGCTCAGATCGCCCGCCAGCCAGAACAGCATGCCGCGCAGGGATTCATCGCGTGCTGCGGCGAGCACCAGCATCACCAGTGCGCCGGAGCTGGCTGCGATGATGACGCCCGTCAGCAGCAGCCGCGCGGGGTCGGCGCGTGCGCTCAAGGCGGCCACGGTCAGCACCGCCAGCAACGCTCCAAGGCCCGCGGCGGACTGGGTCAGCAGCCAACCCGCGCCGAGTGCCATCGCGATCAGCGCACCGACGGCGGCACCGCCTGACACACCGATCACGAACGGATCCGCGAGCGGATTGCGAAACAGCGCCTGCAACAACACGCCAGACAGGGCCAGCGCCGCCCCGACTCCAAAGGCGGCCAGCACGCGCGGCAGCCGCAGTTCGAACAGCACGGTGGAGGTCACGCCATCAGCCGAACCTCGCAGCGCTGCTTCGAGCTGCGCAAAGCTCAGGTCCACAGAACCGAACAACAGCGATGCGGCGAACACGGCCACTGCGCTGCCGAGCAGCACGCCAATACGACTCCAGCTCGCGACAGGATTCATCCAAAGAGGATAAGCGAGTCGTCTGTGACGTGCGTCGGCGCTCATTTGTCGCCTTGTTCGGGTGCTTGGGCCGGGGCGATACTGACGGCATGCCAGATGTCATCGACACCGAAGGATTTCGCGCCAATGTGGGCATTGTGCTGATGCGTGGCGACGGCAGCGTGTTCCTGGGGCGGCGGGCCGGCGGCCGCGGTTGGCAGTTTCCGCAGGGTGGCATCCAGTGGGGGGAGCAGCCGGAGCAAGCGCTGTTCCGGGAGCTCAAGGAGGAAATCGGGCTCGACGCCGGTGCGGTGGAGCTGGTGGCGGCGACCTCTGGCTGGCTGCGCTATCGTTTGCCAGCGCGACTGGTGCGCCGCGCTCAGGCGCCGGTCTGTATCGGCCAAAAGCAACGCTGGTTCCTGCTGCATCTGCGTGATCCCGAGGCCTCGATCCGTTTCGATTGCTCGCCAGAGCCGGAATTCGACCAATGGCGTTGGACGAGCTTCTGGGAGCCGGTGCGGGAAGTCGTGCACTTCAAGCGCCAGGTCTACAAGCGCGCCTTGCATGAACTTGGCCGGCACCGTTTTGCAGATGCGTTGCCGGCTTACCCAGAGTGGTGGGCCGGCGCAGCTCCACGGCGGCGGCGTGGCTGACCGGCCACAGGTCGTAATACGGACCTACGGGCCCGCGCGCGCCTGGGTCGTCGGCGCTGTGCTGGCCATCGTCGCGGCGCTTTCGGGCTATCTTCTGTTCGAGTATGGTCGTGCGTCAGCCGGCTATGACCGGCTTGCGGCGATGGGCGACGAAGGGCGATTGAAGAAGCAGATTCGCGAGCGGGATGACAGCATCCGCACGCTGCGCCGCGAAGCAGCGAGCCTCGAGGCCTACCGGGCGGGACAGACCGAGGAACGGGCGGAAGTGGCGCGCACGATCGGCGAACTGCAGGCCGAAGTGGCGCGCCAGGCGCAGGAACTGGCGTTTTACAAAGGCATTGTCGTTGCGGACGCAAACGAGGCCGAGATCAAGATCCAGCAGTTGCGGGTCAGCGCAGGCTCCGCGGAGCGCCGTTTTGTCGTGCGCCTGACCCTGGTGCAGGCTGATCGGCCCGATAATGTCGTCAGCGGCAATGTCGTGATGAGCCTCGACGGGCTGCGTGGCACGGCGCCCGTCACTTTGAAGCTCGCTGCGCTGACCGGCGGCGCCGACGCCGAGTTGCCCTTCAGTTTTCGCTATTTCGAGAATCTGAATCCCGAAATCGTGATCCCCAACGACTTTCAACCCGAGCGACTTAATGTAGAAATACGTTCCAGCCGCAGAGGTGTGAGCCCTGTCACGCAGACGCTGCTATGGACCGTCGAAACCGGCTGAGATTCACGGAATACGCCTCAAGGAGATGCCAGACATGTTCGGTCGAAAGAAGAAGGGCGGCCCGATTTCGGGTCGGGTCGACACGCTGATCGCCAAATCAGCGCGGGTACATGGCGATGTGGAGTTCTCGGGCGGCCTGCATCTCGATGGCGAGGTGTTCGGCAATGTACGCGGCACAATGGGCGAGAGTGCAACGCTTTGGGTCAGCGAGCAGGGCCGGGTCGAAGGCACCGTCGAAGTGCCGAGCGTGGTCATCAACGGCACGGTCAAAGGCGATGTGCATGCCAGCGAGCGGGTCGTGATCGGCGCCCAGGCGCGGATCATTGGCAACGTTCACTATGCGACCATCGAAATGGCGCTCGGTGCCGAAGTGAACGGCAAGCTGCTGTCCGCCGCGGCGGGCGAGCCCGCTGCGGTACGACCTTCCGAGCCGCGTGTTGCCGATCCAAACGTCGTGCGCGGCGTTGCCTGAGGCATTTGGCGTCCGGGTTGCTGCGAAGCGTGCGCGGCCCTAAAATCAGGGTATGAGTACCGAAGCGCCAGAATTGATCTTCACGGACGCGGCCGCCGCGAAAGTCGGCACGCTGATTGAAGGCGAGGGCAACCCGAAGCTGATGCTGCGCGTGTACGTGCAGGGCGGCGGGTGCTCCGGCCTGCAGTACGGCTTCGAGTTCGACGAGGCATTGCAGGATGGCGACACCTGCGTCGAGAACAGCGGCGTCAAGCTGCTCGTTGACCCGATGAGCTTCCAGTATCTGGCCGGCGCCGAAATCGACTATCGCGATGGCCTCGAAGGCGCCCAGTTCGTGATCCGGAACCCCAACGCAACCACGACCTGCGGCTGCGGCTCCTCGTTCGCCGCCTGAGTTCTGGAACGGTCTCAGGCGCGCGTGGCACGGCTGGCGGCACGCGGCGTCCCGGACGTTCTCGCGGCCGTTGATCTCGGCTCCAACAGCTTTCACCTCGTCGTCGCGCGTTACTCGCACGGCCAGTTGACCGTGATCGATCGCATGCGCGAGATGGTCCAGCTCGGTGCCGGCCTCGACGCTGAGGGGCGACTCGATCGTGAGGTCGCGAATCGCGCCCTGGCCTGTCTCGAGCGATTCGGCCAGCGGCTGCGCGACATGCGTCCGGGCCGCGTTCGAGTCGTCGGAACCAACGCGCTGCGCCGCGCTCACCAGAAGCGCCAGTTTTTGCAGCGTGCCCGCACGGCGCTCGGCCATCCGATCGAGATCGTCTCGGGTATGGAAGAGGCACGCCTGATCTACTCGGGTGTCGCGCACACGCTGCCGCGTGATGCCGAGCGTCGCCTCGTCATCGACATCGGTGGTGGCAGTACCGAGCTGATCATTGGCGAAGGCTTTGCGCCGCTCGAACTCGAGAGCACGCAGCTCGGCTGCGTCAGTCTCAGCCGGGAATTTTTCGCTGGCGGCCGGGTGTCGTCCAAGCGGATGGCGCGCGCGAGGGTGGCCTGCCGGCTCGAGATCGAGCCGTTGCAGACCAAATTCCGGCGTCGCGGCTGGGACCAGGCCGTCGGCAGTTCCGGCACGGTCCGCTCGATCAGCGATGCGATTCGCGAGCTCGACCCGGCGGCGACCGCGATCACGCCCGAGGGCCTCGAGGCGGTTCTCGACGTCACAGTTGCCGCAGGCCAAGCTCGCGACCTGCCCTTCACGTCACTGACCGACGAGCGCAAGCAGGTCTTTCCCGGCGGCCTCGCGATTCTCGCGGAAGTCTTCGAGGTGCTGGGGCTGGAGCGACTGCGCGCTGCGGATGGCGCCATGCGCGAAGGCCTGCTGTATGACCTGATCGGTCGATTCACCAACGAGGACGCCCGTGATCGATCGGTGCGGGGCATGCAGGCGCGTTATCACGTCGAGATGGCACAGGCCGAGCGCGTCGAGCGCACGGCGGTGGCATTGCTCGGCCAGGTTGCCGCGGCCTGGGATCTCGAGGATCCGCTGGCGGAGCAAGTGCTGTCCTGGGCGGCGCGCCTGCATGAGATTGGTCTCGATGTGTCGCACTCCAAGTACCATCAGCACAGCGCCTATCTGCTCGAGAACGCCGACATGGCCGGCTTTCCCCGGGAGGAGCAGCGGCTGCTGGCGCGCCTGGTCGGCTCCCATCGGCGCAAGATGCCGACGGCCGAGCTGCTGGAGCAGCTGTTGCCGCCCTGGGACAAGTCCGCCGTGCTGCTGATCGTGGTGCTGAGGCTGGCCGTGCTGTTGCACCGTAGTCGTAGCGACGCGCGGCTGCCAGAGGTGCAGCTCACAGCCAAGGGGCGGACGCTGGAGCTGCGTTTTCCCGGCCGCTGGCTCAAGGATCATCCCTTGACCGCGGCGGATCTGACGCAGGAGATTGCGCTGCTGCGGGCAGCAGACTTTCGGTTGCGAGTCTTCAGCCGCCGCGCCTGAGTTCGATCAGTCTTCGATGTACTGCGTGCCGACTGCGTAGGTGTCGAGCAACTCCTGCTGCGCCGCCACGGCCGGTTCACCGTCTGGCTGTAGCCGGGTGTAGTGACCCTCGCGATCGAGCACCCAGGCATGGGTGTTGTCCCAGAGGTAGGTTTCGAGGTCACGCAGGATCCGCGCGCGCTCGGCAGCCATCCGAATCGGGAACGCGACTTCGATCCGGCGAAAGAAGTTGCGGTCCATCCAGTCGGCGCTCGAGCAATACAGCTGCGCATCGCCATCATTCTCGAAGTAGAACACCCTCGAGTGCTCGAGAAAGCGTCCCACGATCGACCGGACCCGGATGTTCTCCGACACGCCCGGGATTCCGGGCCGCAGTGCGCAGACGCCTCTGATGATCAGATCAACCGAGACACCGGCACACGAGGCCCGGTACAGAGCCGCAATCGCCTGCGGTTCGACCAGGGCGTTCATTTTCAGCAGCACGCGTGCCGGCCGGCCGGCCTGTGCATGCTGCGCTTCACGGTCGAGGCAATCGAGCATCGTGCGGTGCAGTCCGAATGGCGACTGCAGCAGCCGAGTCAGATGCGGCGCCTGGGTCAGACTGGTCAGCTGCAGGAAGATCTCGTGCACATCTTGGCCGATCTCCGGGTCTGAGGTCATCAGGCCGTAATCGGTGTAAGCGCGCGCGGTGCGCGGATGATAGTTGCCCGTGCCCAGATGGCAGTAGCGGCGGATCCCCTCCGCCTCGCGCCGCACGATCAGCATCAGCTTGGCGTGCGTCTTGAAGCCGACGACGCCGTACATCACGTGCGCGCCGGCTTCCTGCAGCGTATTCGAGAGCTCGATATTGGCTTCTTCGTCGAAGCGGGCCCGCAGTTCGATGACGACCGTCACGTCCTTGCCAGCGTGGGCGGCCGCCACCAGCGCTGCCACGATCGGCGAGTTGGCGCCGGTGCGATACAGGGTCTGCTTGATCGCGAGCACCTGCGGGTCAGTGGCCGCGTGCCGCAGCAGATCGGTGACCGGCACAAAAGACTGGAACGGGTGATGCAGCAGCACGTCCCGCTGCCGGATCACCGCAAACGGATCGGCGCCGACGTTCAGTCGCTTCGGGACGCCCGGCGTGAACGGCGGGTATTTCAGATCTGGCCGCTGAGCGAGATCATAAACCGCTGATAGCCGATGCAGGTTGACGGTGGTGGGTACGAGGTACAGATCGCGCTCGACCAGCGAGAAGTGTCGCAGCAGGAACTGGATCAGATCGGGCGGGCAGTCGCGTGAGGTCTCGAGGCGCACCGCGGCTCCATAGCGCCGCTGCACAAGTTCGCCCTCGAGTGCACGGCGCAGGTCGTCGACTTCTTCGTCGTCGACGAACAAGTCGCTGTTGCGGGTCACACGAAACGGATAACAACCGACGACTTTCATGCCATCGAACAGTTTGGGCACGAATTCCTGCACGATCGCCGACAGCAGCACGAAGCGTTGCTGGTCATCACGGTCCGGCAGCGGCACCACGCGGGGTAAGGAGCGCGGCGCCTGCAGGATCGCCAGATCCGTATCGCGACCGAACGCATCTTCGCCGTCGAGACGAACGATGAAGTTCAGGCTCTTGTTCTGGATCCGTGGGAAAGGTCTCGACGGATCGAGCCCAAGCGGGCTCAGCACCGGCTCGACCTCGCGCTCGAAGTGCCGTGACAACCACTCATAAGTCTCGGAGTCCCAGCCGCCGCGCGGTAGGATCCTGATGCCAGCCGTTTGCAGCGCCGGCAACAGCAGATCGGCCAGGCAGTTGTATTGGCTTGCCACCAGCCGCGTGGAGCGACCGTGGATCGCCGCCAGCTGTTCCTCGACCGAGCGCCCGTCGGGTCCGCGCTGGGCGGCACCGACATCCAACAACTGCTTGAGCCCCGCGACGCGGATCTCGAAGAACTCGTCCAGGTTGCTGGAGGAAATGCACAGGAACTTCAGACGCTCGAGCAGCGGCACGTTCGGGTCTATGGCCTGCGCCAGCACGCGCTCGTTGAACTCGAGCAGCGACAACTCGGGGTTCAGGAAATTCTGGGGTGCCGACAGATCAGGGGCGTCCACGCGCGTCATTCCAAGGTTCGGGATGGCCTCCCATCAAAGCACGGATCGACGCCGGCGATTGTGACAGCGCGCCGGAATTTGACATACCGCACGACGGGGCTCAGCGAGAGGCGAGGGCCTCGGTACGACCGGACGACGGCGTCGCCAGCATCGCCAACAAGGGCGCAGTCTGTGTCTCGAAATCCGTCATCAGGCTGGCGGGAATCGGTTCCGCCTTCGGCAGCGCGACCTTCTGCGGATCCTTGTGTACTCCACGAACCTGATACTCGTAGTGCAGGTGTGGTCCGGTGGCGAGCCCGGTCATGCCGACGGCGCCGATGACCTGTCCCTGGCTGACCTTCTGTCCGGAGCGCAGGCCCTTCGCGAAGCGCGACAGGTGCCCGTACAGCGTCACGACGCCGCCGACGTGGGCGATCTCGACGACCTTGCCGTAGCCGCCCTTGATGCCCACGAACTTCACTCTACCCTCGCCGGCGGCGCGCACCGGCGTGCCGATCGGCGCCGCGTAATCGACGCCCCGATGAGCGCGGATCCGGTTCAGAACCGGATGCCTGCGCGTCGGGTTGAAGCGCGAACTGATCCGCGAAAACTCGACCGGCGCGCGCAGGAAGGCTTTCCTGAGACTGCGGCCGTCCGGCGTGTAGTAGGCCGCTGTGCCCGCAGGGTCGACATAGCGGACAGCCTGGTAGGTCTTGCCCTGATTCACGAACTCGACCGCGAGGATGTCGCCATCGCGCAGGTACTGGCCGTCCTGGCTGACCGCCTCGTAGCTGACCCGGAACTGATCACCGCTCTGGATGTCGAGCACGAAGTCGATATCCCAGGCGAAGACTTCCGCGATCTTCAGCGCCGAGGCGTCCTGCAGGCCGGCTTCGTTAGCGGCCTGGAACAGGCTGCTGCGGATCACGCCCTCGGTCACGCGGGTGTCGCGCTCGAGGGGATTGACGATCAGCTCCGATTCGAAGCCCGCTTGGCGCCGGACCACTTTCAGCGTTTCGCTGGCGCTGAGCTGTTTCTCCAGCGAGACAACCGACTCGCCGCGGTAACCGAATTTCAGCAGTTCACCGGGATAAAGTCGATCGAGGCGCGCCTTCAGGTCCGGCAACATCCGCAGGTTCGCAAGATCCGCCAGCGACAGTTCCAGCCGGCGGAAAATGCGGTCGAGCGTGTCGTTCTTGCCCACGATCACATCGATCGATGCGAAGCCCAGCGCGGCCTGCACCGTCACCGGTTCGATGTCGTCCACAGGCGAAAGCCCGGCTTCCATCGCGACCCGGGCTTCGCTGAGCTGGGTCCGCTCCGCCTGCGAGACATCGATCCGATACCACGCGAACGCGAGCAGGCCACAGCCCAAAAATTGCAGGGCTTGGACTACGGGTCGGCTGGGCGGAAGCGAACTCTGGGGGGCGGACGGTGGCATTGCTGGCGCGCAGCGCTCCTTGAAGGCTGGGGTAAGCAGGCGACCTTACCTGAGCGAACTTTAACCGGTCAACGCGCGTCATCGCATGCGCAGCGGTCCATGAGCGGTCCTGTTAGAGTCTGCGGCGTTTCGCGACGCGGGTCTCGACAACTGGTTTGCGCAACATGGCTCCCAACGACGACAACCTTGCCGAGCTGAAGCGCGGCGCCGCCGAACTTCTGGTCGAAGCCGAGCTCCTCAAAAAGCTGGCGCGCGGGAAGCCACTCAGGGTCAAGGCCGGGTTCGATCCGACCGCGCCCGATCTGCACCTCGGCCACACCGTGTTGATCAACAAGCTGCGGCAATTCCAGCAACTTGGCCACGAAGTGATCTTCCTGATCGGTGACTTCACCGGCCTGATTGGCGATCCCACGGGCCGCAGTGCCACGCGCCCGCGGCTGACGCCCGAAGACGTGCAGGCCAATGCCGTCACTTACCAGGCGCAGATTTTCAAGATCCTCGATCCTGCCAAGACCATCGTCGAGTTCAACTCGAAATGGCTCAGCAACATGCCGCTGCCGCAGTTTGTCGAAGTGGCGGCAAAGTACACCGTTGCGCGCATGCTGGAGCGCGATGACTTCGCCAAGCGCTTCAAGTCGCAGCAGCCTATTTCGGTGCATGAATTCTTCTATCCGCTCGCGCAGGGATACGACTCCGTCGCGCTGCGGGCCGATGTAGAGCTTGGCGGCACCGATCAGAAGTTCAACCTGCTGGTGGGCCGTCAGCTGCAGGAGGCCTATGGTCAGGAGCCGCAGTGTGTGCTGACGATGCCGCTGCTCGAGGGCCTCGATGGCGTCAACAAGATGTCGAAATCGCTTGGAAATTACGTCGGCATCGCGGAGCTGCCCGAACTGCAATTCGGCAAGCTGATGTCGATCAGCGATCAGCTGATGTGGCGCTATTTCGAACTGCTGTCCTTTCGGCCGCTGGCGGAGGTCAAGGGCTTGCAGGCCGCAATCGTCGCCGGCCGCAATCCACGCGACGTCAAGTTTGAGCTTGCCACGGAGCTCGTGGCGCGTTTTCACGGCGAGCAGGCGGCGGCGCGGGCGCAGGCTAAATTTGTCGCGAGATTTACCGATAAGGCACTCCCGACCGATCTGCCGCTGCTGCAGCTCATGGCAGAATCCGATGGGTTGCGCCTGCCACACGCTCTCAAAGAAGCCGGCCTGGCATCCAGCAACGGCGAGGCAAATCGCAAGCTCGCCGAAGGCGCGGTGCGGATCGATGGCGAGCGGGTCACAGACCGGGAAACCAGGCTGCCCATCGGCGCCGAACACATCCTGCAATTGGGCCCCCGGCGCTTCGCCCGAGTCCGAATCGTTGCCCGCTCGGAGCTGCCCGAAAAATAATTGTTGCAACGCGTTGACAGGCGGCTTGCCCCACCTATAATGCGCGCCCTGCTTGGAGCCGCCCCGCGACTCTCGCGGCGCCGGATCAGTAGATCAGGATGCTTTTCGGGAAGTCCACCAACTGGTATACTTCTCGGCCCTGCTGTGGCCTTTGAGCCCCAGCTGTTTTTTAAAAATTTGGCAGGTAATTTGTGTGGGGACTCGCGTCGATGCGTCCTTTGGATGTAAAGACCGAGTGACCAAAAAAGTCCAGCAATGGGCCTTTTGATTACTCTATTCAATGAAGCTCAATGCTTTAAGTGAAGAGTTTGATCCTGGCTCAGATTGAACGCTGGCGGCGTGCCTAACACATGCAAGTCGAGCGGCAGCGCGGGAGCAATCCTGGCGGCGAGCGGCGAACGGGTGAGTAATGCTTCGGAATCTGCCCAAGGGTGGGGAATAACCAGTCGAAAGATTGGCTAATACCGCATACGAACTATGGTTGAAAGCGGGGGATCGCAAGACCTCGCGCCCATGGATGAGCCGAAGTCGGATTAGCTTGTTGGTGGGGTAACGGCCTACCAAGGCGACGATCCGTAGCTGGTCTGAGAGGACGACCAGCCACACTGGGACTGAGACACGGCCCAGACTCCTACGGGAGGCAGCAGTGGGGAATATTGGACAATGGGCG
>Ga0105046_10000165_pt1 | contig 79821 bp, 54 predicted proteins | sample MAT03_FD_78385 | JGI IMG/M metagenome (GOLD analysis project Ga0105046, IMG submission 78385) | Freshwater microbial communities from Lake Fryxell liftoff mats and glacier meltwater in Antarctica - MAT-03 (megahit assembly) | ecosystem: Environmental > Aquatic > Freshwater > Ice > Liftoff... | reverse complement strand
TGGTCTGACGCCTGTGACCGGCAACAATCCGACTCTGCAATACATTCTGGTTGAGAATTCGATCTTCGCTGGACCGACGGCACCACTCGCCTTCAGCCTCAGCGACAATACGAACTGGAACATTGTCAACTTCGGCTACGACCCGTCGCACAGCCCGTCCTGTCAGTCGCTCGCTGACGGCAATGGCGATATTCGACTTGGTATTTTCTCGACGGACTTCTCTTGCTGGCTCGGTATTGAGCATGCACCGCGTGCAAACGGGGTTCAGGCCAACACTGCGCAGCAGGTTACGTTAACGGTCACGGCCGGTGCGCTCTCGCAAACCGAAACTGTGAACGCCACGGCAAAGACCGCGGTTGACGTGGTGCCACCATCGGCGACTTTCTGTGCCTCGGTGGAAACCGGAGTTGACCCGAGAACCTTCATCTTCTCGCTGGACAACGGCGGCAGCAGCAACGCAGCCGCTGACACTGTGACCGAGCGTATGCAGACCCGCATTACTGGCGGCGACGCAGACGACTTCGGTATTGAGTTCGACAACTGCGCTGGCGAGATTCTGGATTCCGACGCTTTCGGACAAAGCCAGAGTCAGCTCAGCTGCGCGATCCGTGTGGTGTTCCGTCCGCAGACTGCGGGTCCGGCTTCGGCCAACCTGGAGGTCACGATCATCACTCAGGATGGCATCAGCATCAGCCGCTCCGCGGCGCTGACCGGTGCAACCGCGAACTGCGTAAGCCAAAACGCAGACTAAAGCAGTCAACTGACCGGAGTCCGTAGGGCTCCGGTCCCTAGAACCCCGAGCTGGCCTAGGCCGCCTCGGGGTTTTTTGCGTTCAGTAGCGAGGGTTTGCGCTACTTCAGGAGGGCCAGCGGCTCTTGCGCGAAACGTCGATCACCCAGCTTTACCGGCGCACCGCCCAGGGTCGCTAGTACGCCGTCATACAAATCCATTTCGCTCCGCCCTTGCCAGCGTTGGATCCCTGTTCGCAGTCGACCGCCACCGCCCGCAAGCATGAAGGTCAGATCCTCGCGTGCGTGGGTCGCCGGATCGCCAATCTCGGTTCCCATCAAGGTGAGGCTGTTCTGGAAAAGCGAACCGCCCCCCGCATCTGCAAAAACGTTTGAATCGAGCGCCTCGAACCACTCGCCCATCCGTTCCGCCTTCCAGCGGACGAAAGCCCGCACCGCGTCCTCATGTTGCCGCGGCCAGACGTGGTACGCATATCCGTGCGCACTTCTGAAATTGCCCTCGGGACCACTGTACGAATAACTCTCACCCGCACTCAACAGTGTCAGCGAACCGAATCGTACGATGTCACACCGGACCGCATTCACCACCAGATCCACGACCAGCGGCCAGATCTTGGCCCAGGCGTGCAGTTTGGGTGAATCCGTCACCATGGCCGACTCGGAGGGCTGCTTTCCGGTCACGCATTGCTTGGATGACGTTTGCTCAGCGCCTTCGAGATTGTCCCTGATCGCGACCGCTCGTTTTTCGAGAGAGCGAACCGTTTCGAGGTGATCGCCGATATAGCTCCTGGCTGCCTCTGGCAGGCCGGAAGCAGGAGACACAATTCGGCGATAGTCCGCTACGACCGTATCCAGAACACTCGACGCCAGGCGTGAACGTTTTCGTGCCGACTCCAATTCCGGACCCGGCGCAGGGACTGTGGGTACGAAGAGCTCACGGAACAGGGTGAATGTGTCGAGTGGCGGAAGATTTGGTTGCGATCGACCCCGCCAGGAATGGACCCAGCGAACCCGACTTGCGAGGTGTTCAGGTCCAAAGACCCCGGCGGCAAAAACCGGCAGCGGCGTTCCAGGATTCACGGAGGAGTATGCAACCCAGTCGAGACTCGGTCCCCCCTTGATGTCGCGCCCGGTAGGATCAAGCCCGCAGGCAAAAGCGGCTGCACCGTGATCATGTGCGTCGCCAGCACCCGTCGCGTGACTTGTAAGTCCCCGGAGGATCGAAAGCCGATCCGCGTAGGGTGCCAGCGGTGAAAGCGGCGCTCCCTCGCGGGTACCCTCGTCGCCGAGTTCGGGCGGCATTCCGTTTCCGAAAAACAGCGTGAACAGGCGCTTCGGGGCAGGGTCTGCGGCGCGCGTATCTCCGACGCGCCACAAGAGATTGGGCAGCGCCAGGCTCACGCCGCCTGCGCCCCGCAGAAACCGTCGACGTCCCAGTTCGACCGCAGCTCGGGAGCGGGTTCGATTGCGGCCCTTCATGGCGACAGGTCTCCGTAATGTAGCACAGGATGGTTTGCGACCAGCTCAAGCAACGCAGTCCATGAACGGTTCTCGCGCGGCAAACTCAGGAACGAACGAGAGAGCGCCTCAACCATACCGACATCGGCTTCGCCAAGCTGTCGCCCAAGAGCATAAGCCAGCAATCGCGAAATCACACAGCGCTCGATCGTTTCGCTTTGGCCCAGGATCGCAGCAAAGCCAGAAATGGTACGAAACGCCTGCGTTGCGCCGTCCATCGTAACCTCGCCGTCTTGTCGCAAGAAGTTACCGCGATCATCAACGAAGTGGTGTCTACCCAATCCGTCATACGGCTCGAATGCGAGGCCGAACGGCTCAAAGGTTCGGTGGCAGTTGCTGCAGGCGGGATCGATCGAGTGCAGAGCGAATCGTTCGCGCTCGGACAGCGTGTCCGGGAGCAACGCGAACAGAACCGCGGCATTCGCCGGTGGTGCCGGTATGTCTTCACACAGGAAGGTTCGCAGGATGGTCAATCCGCGTCGAACAATGCTGGTGTTCTCGGCTTCGGCGGAAAGCGCCAGGAATGCGGGCTGCGTCAGAAGCCCTATCCGGTAAGGATCGGGTCCAAGATCGACCATGGCGCCGGCTGTTCCAACTGGCTCGTAGCCGTAAAGCGGTGCGATGGAAGGCGGCAGCTCGGTGTATCGATCGAGGAACATGGACAGAATCGGCGCGTTTTCCGTTAAGGCCAGGCGTTCAATCAACGCCAGGGTCTCCGTTTTCATATCGGCGTACAGGTGCGAGGCAAGGTCCATACCCGGCGGCGGTGTCCGCAGATCCAGGGTATGCAATTTGAGCCAGTCCTCAACGAAAGCCCGCAGGCCTCGACCCACGCGTGGATCTTTTAACATCGCCGCGACAGATGCCCTCGACGATGCCTCGTCCTTGAAGGCGCCTCGATCGACCGAGTCCGACAGCGCCGCATCAGGTATTGCCTTCCACAGAAAGAGCGACATCCGGGATGCCAGCGTACGGGAATCGACGAAACGACCATCTTGCATCGGGCCCGTCACGAACAGAAACCCGGGCGACTGCAACATGGCACGCAGAACCAGTCTTGCCCCGTCCTCGAAGTTGAGTCCTTCCTTGTTCGCGACCCAAAAAAGACTGGAATAAAGTTCGGTGGTTTCACTCGACAAGGGCCGTTGCAACAGGAGTCGGCCCAAACGATTGACAAAGTCTGTGACACAGATTGGCGTTATTTCGGTGCAGCTCGCATGGCTCCTGAGCCCTCCCTCCCACGGAATCTGTGTTGCGATTTCCTCGGCAGCACGGGCGTATCCCTCGGTGCCCGATTCCGAGTGCAACTGGGACTTTACGTCGGTGCGTAGACCGTCGGGGGCCGTGTCGATGGCGAGGAGCGAAACGGCAGCCGCGGCATCAAATTCGAGGAGATCCTGGATGCTGTTTCGGTATTCATCCCGGGTCAAACGTCGCACGGGTGCCGGAGGTGCGACCACAGTGGACGGAAACGCTTCTACCGGGCGCCTGAGAATCGGCCATTTTTCGGCGGGCGGCACTGAATTTCCGGAACCATCCGCCCTGCAACCCACCGCCACAACTACAGCAAGCGCTGCGGCGATGCGGTACGGATTCTGGCGACCGAAAACGCTCATTTCGGAATCGCGTTGCCTGCTTCGGTTTCGGCTTTTCGGTAAGACTCGATGTGCTGCAGGAAGATCTTCACAATCTTGCTGTCGAATTGCACCCCGCTGCAACGTTCGATTTCGCCGATCGCCACGTCGTGCGGCAGCGCCCGTCGATACGCGCGGTCCGACGTCATCGCGTCATACGCATCGGCCACTGCGACGATTCGACCCGTCATCGGAATGTTGTCGCCTTTCAATCCCTGCGGATAACCCGAGCCATCCCAGGCTTCGTGGTGGCAGTAACATCCCGGGATGAGATCGCGCATGAACGGTATCGGCTCGATGATGCGACGGCCTTTGGCCGGGTGGCTGCGGAACATGGCAAGCTCTTCCGGCGTCAGTTTTCCCGGCTTGTTGAGCCGTTCATTCCGAATGCCGATCTTGCCGATGTCGTGCATGAGGGCTGCGCGCACGACGTTGTCGATCTCGGCCTGGGGCAGACCCATTCCGATGGTGATGACGCGCGCGTAGGTTGCGACTCGTTCCGAGTGACCACGGGTATATCGATCGGATTCTTCCAGCGCGTGCGCAAACCCGATGATGGTTTGCTGGAAGTTTTCTTCCAACGACAGGTTTGCCACCGTGAGATCGCGGTTGGCGTTGACGAGGCTCTCGTAGAGGCGGGCGTTCTCGATCGAAACCGCAGCACGGTTGCCGAGAACGTACAGCATTTTGCGCTGACCCTCTGAGAACTTGTGGCCACGGCTATAGCTGTACGCGTTCAGCATGCCGATGATACGGCCGCCAAGCTTCAGGGGGATGGAACAGAAACTGACGAGGTTGCGTTCGGGCGTCCCGGTCAAAAAACGCTGGGCGCGGGTGCCGTGGACGATGACGGGTCGATCCTCGGCGAAAAGTGGTAGCACCTCATCGAAATTCAGGCCCGGAGGCGTGTGGGTCATCGGCGATCGATGCGAGACCTTGCGCATCTGCTCGACGAACTTCTGCCGTCCCATCGGGGAGCGACTGTGTGACACGAGTCCGGGTGTGCTGCTATCGCCCTGTTCCAGCAACAGCGACACGACGTCGGCATCGACCGCGTCGAGAGTCGAGTCCAGCACCAGGTCCAGAATTTTCTCGACCGAAAGCGAGGTCGCGATCGCTTCGCTTATCTTGTAAATCGACAGCGCATCTTTCAGCCGAATGTTCTCGTGCTGGAGCCGCTGGCGGTCCAGACCGCGCTGTACGATGTGAACAACCTCTTCGACCTTGAAAGGCTTCAGGATGTAGTCATACGCACCCTTCTTCATGGCCTCGATGGCGGTTTCGACGGTGCCAAAACCTGTCATGATGACGGTGAGGACGGGGAGGCTCATGGCCGTGATCTTTTCTATGAGCTCAAGGCCACCCATGTTGGGCATCTTGAGATCCGAGATCACGAGGTTGTAACTTCGCCGTTGCAGTTCGCGCAGCGCTTCGGCACCGTCTTCAACCGTGCGTACCACGTACCCTTCGAGAGACAGGAAGTCCGAAAGGATCTCGCGAATGACGCGCTCGTCATCCACGATCAGGATGCGGGGGCTATCGACGTGAAAATGATATTCAAGGGATCTTCCCGCCGAAGAGGCTTCCTCTTCGTCGTTGTCCTCTGGCGTGTCGTCGGTGCGGTTCATGTCGTCGCGGAAGCTGGGCCAGTCTATCTCACTATCGGTGATCTGCCGCGCGGGGTTGACCTGCGCTTATGCACCAAACCATGCGAAAAAACCGTCGAGGGCGGCCTTGCGCTGTGCGTCGAGGTAGTCGAAGTTCACGCCCCGATCGGTGACCTCCCAGAAATCCTTCGATTTAACCGCAAGGAGCTCTTGCCGCAGGGACTCGAGCCGCCCTCGATCTTCGGTGCGCATGTCCTCGAAAATCGTTCGCGCTTGCGCCTCGGCGCCACGGACGATGTAGTAAGTCGCAAGCCGAATCTGAGCCTTTCGCACGCCTCGCAAGGCCTTCTCCTCGGCCTTGGTTTCGGCTTCTTTGTCGACCTCGAGGAAGATTTTCAAAAGATCCGCGTGAGCCGGAGAATTTGAATCAAAGGCACGCTCGCACAGGACCGACAGATCGTAGGCTGCGGTCTCGGTGACAAAACCCATGCCCATGGCGTGGGCGCTTTGGCCGTAATAGCGAAAGTAGTTTGCGACTTCGAGCAAGAACTCGGACTGATCGCTGCCCATGATGTCTTCCGCGAGGTGCCGGTACTCGTTGAAGACGTTGTAGGCCGCTCGAACATCGCGCGCATTCAACGACGTTCGCAAAAAGGTGTTGAAGAATTTGAAGGTTGCTGCTGCTGCGGGTTTGTCACCGGCTGCGAGGGCGGCGGATCCCACCTGCCGCGTGGCGATGGCGACGATGTGGGCCGCCTCGGGAAGATGAGAAAGGGCTTCGGTGAAGATGTTGCGGAGCTGCCGCAGGGCTTTCCATTCGAACCACACGCGGTCGGATTCGATCTGTGCCTGACTTGTAGGTTCCATTGCCGCGAAGTCGGGGTCGGTTTGCAATCGACCGGCAATGCGGAACCAGCTTGGCCCCGTGGCTTCGTCTGCGATCCGTTGTTTTTGTCCGATGTAGAACGTCAAGACGTGGCGCAGCGTTGCGATCGCGCGGGCTGCGATGACCTTGTCCTTGTTTGAAATTGCGTTGACGGCAACGTCCGCCAGGTGCTCCACGCCTTGCGCGGCATCCGCCTGTCGTTGTCCCATGCGGTGTTCGGGCGTGCGATGTTCCGTGGCGGCGCGCAAGATCAGGTTGCCGATCCGTGCGACGATTCCAGCGGGATCCAGATAGTCGAAAACGTAGGCAAAATAAGGGATAAGCAGCAACAAGCTCCCCGATAGAACGATGAGCGAAACGCCGACGGACCATTCGGGGACGTAATCGGAGTGAACGCCAAGGCTGACCCAAACCACGTCAAGAGACGCCACCACAAAGAAGCTCATGATCGCGAGGTTCTTGCGATCGTGAAAGAACATACGGGCGATGTGAGACGAATAGCGGGTCGCGGCGAGTTGCACGACGATGGACACGACCGTGATTGCGATGCCGAAGACCGCGACGATGATCGACGCAAGACTGCCGAGTGTGTTTTGCAACGTCTCGGTGTCGAAATCGAGAAATGCCGAGATTCCACCCATCGCGGCCTCATCGCCGCGTCCTGCGATCCAGAGGTCAAGAATCCAGAAAAATCCAAAGAAGGCGACGGCAGCGCCCGCCAGCATGCCTATCGTGGACGGAATGCCCAGTTGACGGCGCCCACCCGGACCATCGTCCGGATCGGAGAGGGGGATTCGTGATACGGATGCGCGCGGTGCGGGGCTAGGGGACATGGAATTAGCGCGTGTCTAGGATGGCGAGACGGAACGTCGCCTCGATCTTGGCAGTTCCACCATCGTCGCATCCGAACGCCTCCGCGTCGAGGGATCCGGTGACGAAGCCACCGCCCGAGGCCACATGGGTCGTGAACCGAACCGCCCCGCGGGTCTCGGGGACCACGGTACAGCGGCGCTCGTGACCGCGTTCATCGGTCAAAACAAGAATGAGCGAGGCTGCCGCCGATTCTGAAGGCGGCTGCAACGGGACGGTACCGGTTGTAAGGCCGCCCGGTTGAAACATCAGTTTGGCCGAGCTTGAGCCGCGAAACGATACGTGAACCGCGGAGGCCGACAGCGGTTGTTTCCAGTAGCCGCTGTCTCGTGGGGCGGTGGGGACGGTGGGAGTGCCCTGCATTGGCCAGGAAACGCCGAGTCCTCGCGGGGGGGCGGTGATATGCAATCGATCGTGTTTGTCGGTGTTCGATAGAAATCGCAGTTTGAAGAAAAGCCCTTCGTCTTTTTGCAAGGTGGTGGTGTCAAAGCGCGGCGTGATCTCGCTATCCGCCACAATGCCTTGCCAGAAGCGAACCGCCGGGATGCAATCGGAAGCTGCACCCGGATCACCGCAAGGCGCTTCGCTGCGCCGGACGAGGGCTGTGCAGCGCACCGGGTTTTCGGCGAAAAAGCAGAAGCTTTCGTCCCGGTTGGCCATCGCGAGGCATTCGGGGTTGCGTCCAAACCCATCGAGCGGCAACCAGACAAGGGGACATTCCTGAGGTCTTCCCATCGTTCGGGCCCGCGCATCCCAGCAACGCAATCCGGGCATCCCGCGTTCGCCTTCGCTGCCACGGTAGTCGACTTCGAGACGTTCACAAAAGCTCGGGTCGTCGTTCGCGATGGCAGCCTGTACGGCACATTCCTCCACCGCCTCGTCACCGATGCTCGCGTGGATCGTGATTCGTTCTTTGCCCGCCTTGCGAACGCGGTCAAGCTCGGTTCGGCGCGCAATATAGGTGCGGATGAGGCAATCGCGGAAGTCGTCGAAGGCGGCGATACGAGCCGCAAAATCAGGGGCTTCATTCACCACGGGCAGTGCGGTCGTCCCAAAAGCTGCTTCCAGTTTGCTGGCGATTTGAATCAGCCGCCCATGTTCCTTGGGCAAATCAAAAATGCTCTTTTTTTTGCACCCGCCAATCGCGCACAACATCAGCGCGAGTCCCGCAAAAAAAGGGCGGAATCGCCCCGCCTTCGAGCGCGGTGCTTTCTGGTAAGGTGTCGGTTCGCGAGTTTTTCCCATGCTTCTGGCAGTCGACATCGGCAATACCCACACAGTACTCGGCCTTTTTGAGGGTGGCGTTTGGCTGCACCATTTTCGCATCGAGACGCGTGTGGGTCGTACGTCCGACGAATTGAAGGTCTTGCTGGTGGGGCTCCTTGGGCACGAGAGCCTCAGCATGGGAAGAATCACGGGCGGCATTATATCGTCGGTCGTGCCTCCGGCCACCGGTGCGGTGCAACGCTTGCTGGAATCGGTGGTTCCCGGGCCAACGTTGGTGGTGGGTCCCGGCATCAAAACGGGAATGCCGGTGCTTTACGACAATCCGAAAGAGGTCGGTGCGGATCGCATTGTCAACTCGGTGGCGGCCTACGATCGTTTTCCCGGTGGAGCGGTCGTGGTGGATTTTGGTACCGCCACCACGTTTGACGTCGTGACTCCCAGGGGGGAATACATGGGTGGCATCATTGCACCGGGCCTGGCGCTATCGGCCGAAGCGCTTTATCGCGCCACTGCGAAGTTACCGCGCGTCGAGATCGTTCGGCCCGCGCGCGTGATCGGGAAGAACACCGTCGCGAGCATTCAATCCGGGCTGGTGTTCGGATATGCCGGAATGGTCGATTCTCTCATCGGGCAAATCCGGGGCGAGATTGATTTTGAACCCCATGTGATCGCGACCGGCGGCTTGGGCGCCCTGGTGGCGCGCGAGTCGAAAGCGATCCAGGATCAAGACGAGATGCTCACCCTGAACGGCTTGCGGATTATCCATGACCGAAATCAGTGATCCCGAGGGCGGACTCGAGGCCGAAAAGGCCGAAAAGGCCGAAAGCACGATCGATCCGCAACTCGCCTCGATCATGATGCCTTTGCTGGCTTCCGAGTTGAGTCCGGGTGTAGCACAACTTGTGGGTGGTCCGATTCCCATGAAGATGATGGCAGCGCGCGGGATCTCACCGTTGCGGCCGCCCGAGCTTGCCGTGGCGCTTTTCCAGCTAACCTTCGACGCCGAGGTAGGCATTCAGAACGCCGCGCGAGGCGCGCCGGTTGCACTGCCGGATGCCCTGTTGCTACCGATGTTGAAGGAGCCGCTTCCGCCGCCCGTTTTGCATTTCCTCGGAACGCACCTGGCGGAGCACCGCGGCTCTGCCATCGAGGCGTTGTTGTACAACCCACGCACCCCGGACCAGACCTTCGTGGTGCTCGCGCGTAAATTGTGGGGCGAGAACCTCGAAATCATCTGCCAGAACGAACTCCGTCTGTTGCGTTGCCCTGCGATCGTGAAATCGCTATTCGGTAATCCGGCCGCTCGCATGTCGTCGGTCAACCGCGCGATCGAGTTATGCGCGCGCAACAACGTCGAGGTCGATATTCCGGCCTATCGCGAGATTGCAAAATCCATTCTCGACGATCCGCAAGCAACCTCCACGACCGAGGACGAAGCATTCGACAGTGTCGCCAAGCTCGCCGCGTTGGATACCTTGCCACCGGAGGTCGAGGCGGAGCTGCTGGAAGAGATCGCAACGGAGGCATCGGATGTCGCAACGGAAGTTCCGGCAAAACCGGTCGCCGAGCGGAAAAAAAAGAGCGCGGTCATCGATTTCACGCGGCTTAAGTTGGCGCAGAAAATTCGGCTGGCGACCTTCGGAAACGAGTACTGCCGCTTCAATTTGATTCGCGATGGGAATCGCCTGGTTGCCATGGCGGCTGCCCGTTCACCCAAGATAGGCGACCGAGAGATCGTCGCTGCGGCTGCCAGCAAGGCGGTTCATCAAGATGTGGTACGGTACATCTCCGGCCGCCGTGAATTCTTGCGGATCTACGCGGTTCGGATTGGCCTCGTCACGAACCCGAAGTGTCCCCCGCAAGAGTCCATGCGCCTTGTCAGTACGCTGATGATCAACGACATCAAGCGCCTGGCAAAGTCCCGCAACATTCCCAATGCGATTCAAATCGCAGCCAAGCGCATCATCGAAAAACGGGGCAGAGTTAGTTGAGTCCCGTGGGACTTCCCGGTGAGTCCAGCGCGGCCGCTTCCCTGGTCGACGTGGGGAAGCTGCCCGCAAGGATCGGCTTGTTGTTGGCGCGCCCGCGGACGGCGCTTTCCGTCATTGAGAGACAAGGTGGTGGCTTGAGTGATGCGGTGGCGCTCGCTTTGCTTGGCGTCGTTTGTTTTCGCAGCGAAGAACTCGTGCGCCCGCTATTCTCACTTGGCACCGTGTCGGTTCTGGATGCTGTGTTGCGAATGCTTGGCATCGTTGCGGGCGAAATGCGCTCCGGTGCATTGGTGGTGTTACCTGCCGCCGTCTTGCTGACCATCATGGCCGGGCGGGGCCGCCGCGATCCTTCGTCGGATCTCGAGCTGGCCTCCGGCTGTTTCGCGCCTTATTTCGCGGTGTTTTCCACCATCCGGATGCTGGAACTCGATGCCTTTTTCGGGCCGTTGCCGGTTCGACTTCGTCAGGCTGCGCTTGCGGTGGCGGTTGTGTGGGCCGGATCCGTCTTTCTGATGGGCCTTGGCATTGCTCGGGGCCGCCCGGATTCCACCGCAAGAACCATCCCGCCAACCGCGCTGCAGGGACGGTTTCCGCGCGTTGCGGCCTTGGCCCTCTCACTGGTCCTTGGCATCGGATTGGGTCTGAACGTTGTTTGGATGACGCGGCACCCGAGCGCCCTCGCGGGACTCGGTCGTGGCAGCGCTGCGCCCGATTTTGAGCTGCCCCGGGTTGATGGCCAGCCCGGCAACGTTGCACTTTCAGACCTGCGCGGAAAGGTCGTCTTGCTCGATTTTTGGGCCACCTGGTGCCCGCCCTGTCTGCAAATGTTGCCAGTACTCGATGGGTTGCATGCTGAATGGAAGGACAGGGGCGTTGCCTTCGTGGGCGTTCATGCCGGCGACACACCTCCCGCCGAAATCGCCGCGTTTTTGCGGGAAAAGCCAGCGCCTTACCCCATTGTGCGGGATGACGACGCGGGCACCGTGTCCGGCCGATTCAAGGTCATGGCTTTGCCACAGTTCGTATTGCTTGGCCGCGATGGCGAAATCCTCCGGCAATTCTGGGGCTACACCACGGCCCCAACGCTGAAAGAGGCGTTGCAGCGAGCAGTCGAGAACTAGCGCGCGCCACCGCCCCAGCCCCGGCGTCGTCGCGTAAATTCCGGCTTCTCGCCTGGGCTGGTATGCTTCCCGTGATGCGGTTTGGGCGCTACATCGCCATTGAGATTCTCGTTGTGTTGACGGTCTTCGGACTTGGCGGCGCGGGGATCGTGCGCGGTGGCTCGGCGGCGGTCGCGCACTTTTGGGCGTTGCAACGGGGGGTCGTCGACGCGAGTACACCGACACGTTTCGCCCTGTCCGACGTTCCCGTCGCCATCGTACGTACCGAACCGTCGGGGATGTTTCTTGGCATGTCGGACGATCTGCTCCTCGCGCGGGTTGCCGATCAACCGGTCGTTGCGACCAAGCTAAACCGCGGCGGATCTTCGATATCCTTTCGACTCGAGTTTGCGGATGGCTCACGTGCGGCCTTCAAGCCCGCGCAAACCAATCTGCAATCCATTCCGCGCAAGGAAGTCGCGGCGTACCGGATCAATCGTCTCCTCGGTCTGAATGCTGTCCCACCGGCGATCCCGCGCAGCCTAAGTCGAGAGGAATTACTCGCGAATCTGCATCCCGAAAGCCGGGCGATGGTGCCCCGCATCCTCGCGGAAACCATTTTCGACAGAGCCGGCCGTACGGTTGGCATGGCGCAGTACTGGATCCCCAAAATTGTGGAGTCCGGCCTCGATTCGCAGGAGGGGATCACGCGAACCTTTGGATGGCTGACGATCGGAAACGACATTCGTCCCACGGATCGGTCGATGGCCGCTCAGGTCTCGAACCTGGTGGTATTCGACTTCATTACGGACAATCCCGATCGCTATTCGGGCGGCAACATGAAGATGTCTCCCGATGGCGACAAGCTGTATTTCATGGACAACACCATGGCTTTCTATTTAAAGCCCGATGGTTCCGAGTCCACGCGGAGAAGCTTGCTGCGCTCCCAGCGTTTCTCTCGCAGCCTCTACGAAAAGCTCGATCGATTGACGCCGACCGCCATTCGCTCCTCGCTCTCAGAGTCCGGCCTCGATCCCGAAATGGTCCTGACCGCCGCTGAAACACGTGCGGTCGTCTCTCGACAGCAATTCGTCAAACACCATATCGATGACTTGATTGCGCACCACGGCGAACCGCTGGTGTTGCTCTTCCCTTGAGTTGTGGCGTTTTCGGGTGCAAAGCCCCGATTGGGCGGCTAACGTTGCCGACCGTGTCCACTCGCGTCCATTTCGTATCGCTTGGCTGCCCCAAAAACCGGGTCGATACCGAGGTCATGCTGGGCATGGTCGGCCAAGCCGGCCTTGAGATCGTGACGGAACCCGGGGATGCCGAGGTCATTGTCGTCAACACCTGCGGATTCATTGGTGAGGCCAAGCAGGAATCCATCGACGCCATCCTGGACATGGGCAAGTTCAAGGAGTCGGGCAGCTGCAAGCGACTGGTCGTCGCGGGCTGCTTGTCCCAGCGTTATCCCAAGCAGCTTTCCGACGAAATGCCCGAGGTCGACGCCTTCATCGGTACGGACGAGGTGGGGAGAATCGTTGAGACGATTGGTGGGGGTGGCACCGAAGAGCGCGTGCACGTCGCCGAGACCCCGCGCTACTTGTACGACGACCACACGCCACGTACGCCGTCCATGGCCACACACACGGCCTACCTGAAGGTCGCCGAGGGGTGCGATCGACCTTGCGCATTTTGCATCATTCCCAAGCTGCGCGGTCCCCAGCGCAGCCGAGATCCCGATTCCGTAGTACGCGAGGCCGAATCCATGGCGGCCCGGGGCACAACCGAGATCTGTCTTGTCGCGCAAGATCTCACGACCTATGGTCGCGATCTGCCGGAGGGTAAATCCGAAGCGGGTCCGAACCTCGCACGCTTGCTTGAACGCCTTGCCCGCGTCGAGGGCCTGCGTTGGATCCGATTGCACTATGCCTATCCGACTGCGGTCACAGACGAGTTGCTGCACGTGATGGCACGCGAGCCACGCATCGCCAAGTACCTGGACGTGCCGGTGCAACACATCGACGACGAGGTCTTGAAGAAGATGCGTCGCGGCTACACTGGCAAAACCGTTCGAGACATGGTCGAACGCGCCCGCCGCATCGTTCCCAACCTCACCTTGCGTACCACGTTCATCGTCGGGCATCCAGGTGAGGACGAGGCCGCCTTTGAACGGCTTTGTGACTTCGTGCGAGAAGCCCAGATCGATCGCGTGGGCGTCTTCAACTATTCGCGTGAAGAAGGCACGACGGCTGCGCTGCTGCCCCACCGCGTTCTGAAAAAGGAAACCGATCGCCGGCGCAAGGCGCTGTTGCGGATACAGCGCGAGATCTCGAAAAACAAGATGCACGCGATGCGAGGCCAGGAGATCACGATCCTCGTCGAAGGCTCGTCCGACGAATCGGAATACGTGCTCATGGGTCGCCACGAAGGACAGGCTCCCGAGATCGACGGACAGGTCTACCTCGAACTCGGTGAGTACTCACCCCGCGCAGGCGAGCTCGTTCGCGCGCGCGTGACGGGTTCGGCCGATTACGATTTGTCGGCGCAGGTTATCGGACCCGCGTGAGGTCGTGAACTCACCCGCGCACGATTGTCGCCCGGCCTGACCGGCTCGGCTCACGGGCGCGCCAGGTCAATCATGCGTAGCATCGCGCGCGCGGCGCCTTCCCGCACATCCTCGGGGACCGTGATTCGCTTCGCCTCGGGCTCGTCGCGCAAGGTTTCGTACAGGTTTTTTAGATCGATGGCCTTCATGAAGCGGCAGATGCGACAGGGCTTGTAGAACTGCTTTTCGGGGTGTTCAAGCTCCATCCGTACCACAAGTCCACACTCGGTGAGGATGGCGTACTTGTCCACCTCCGGGTGCGCATCAACGAACTTCGCCATTTGTGACGTCGACATCACGTGATCGGCAGCCCTTTGCAGTTCCGGTCTGACCTCGCCGTGAACGATGACGGTCGTTCCCGGATCCTGAACCCGAATCTTTTCGATGTCGTCGCAGGTCATTTCGTGGTGTACGTGGCACGCGCCTTCCCAGGCGAATACATTGCCCTGCAGCCCCTGCTTTTGGCCCTCTGCAATGAGCGGCAGGACCATCTCGCGGTACTCCCGCGGCGAAAAAGCATTCGGATCCGGCGGCGGCAGGTACATCCGACGCGTTTTGATGGCGACCTGATAGGCCAGATTCTGATCGGGCACGAACAGGATATCGGGCTTGCCAAGGCGGTCCGCTATCACCGCAGCATTGGAACTCGTACAACAAGTGTCGGACAGTGCCTTCACGTCAGCATAGGTGTTGACGTAGGTCATCGTTGCGAAGTCGCGTCCGAGTTCGCGCAGAAACTCTTGCCGCTCGATCAGATCGGCAGGATCCATCTCCGCGAGTGAGCACAGAGCCTGCGGATTGGGCAGGTATACCGGTCGTTCTGGCGCCAGCGTGTAGCAACCCTCGGCCATGAACTTCACACCGCAGAACACGACAAAACGCCCCTCGAAGGCCTGTGATTTCACGGCCAACTCGAACGAGTCGCCAACCGTATCGGCCACCGCTTGAACCTCGGGCAGCTGGTAGTTGTGGGCCGGAATAAACGCCTGCTTTTCCTTCTTCAGCCGACGGATCTCGTCCCAGAGGTATTCGACTTCCCCCGCCTTGTCGGCCTCGACGTGCCCGTGTCGCACCAGTTGTTCAACGCTAAATAGTTGCATGGTCATAAACCCCGAGCCGCATGCTGCAGCGTCTGTTTGCCTGTGTCCCGCGCGCGCGCCATTGCCGCTCGACGCAATTCTCCGCCCGTCGGACCCTGTCCAAGTCGGGCGCGGCGGGCCTTTCCATGGCCAGGACCCAAGATGTCCCGCAGGTACGCGTCATACGCAAAGGTGTCCGAGTGTTTTTCGTTGTGGCAGCCAAGGCAGGTCGTCTCGGGCGTCTCAACCCGAACCGCTGGTGGGTCCTCGAGCCCCTTTTCCGCGACGTGAATCGATCCGGGTCCGTGACACGTTTCGCACTGGACGGATTCAAGATTCCGCGTGAATCCCAGTGCCGAACCGCCGACCTCGCCATATCCCGTGACGTGGCAGCTGACGCACTCGAGGTCGAGGTCTTTTCCACCATCAACGAGGGTTCCCCAGGCGCTTGCATGGACCGTCTTTTTCCAAAACGCGGTCGCTTCTTTGTGGCAGCTTGCGCAGGCCTTTTGACCCACGAAGGTTGCGCGGCCCGGCTTGGCCACGGGAGGCGCAACCGCCTGCTTCAGATTCACTTTCCCAATCGCCTTGTCGAGCGACCGCATCCCCGACGTGACGCCCTTGTCCTGCGGCAACACCCGCTGAATGCGAATCAGCCGATTGACGAAGTAGGACCCGGTCACCGGCGCCTGCCAGGTGGTTCCTCCCAGCGTTTGACGTTCTGCCTCCGCCGCCGAGAGTTCCGCCGTTTTGCTGGCGACAAACCCAGAATCGGTGCCTTTTTCGCCCTTTTTCCAGCGATCAAGCTGCGCTTTCAATAACCCGATCTTTTCGGTCAGTTGTTCCTGCCGGCGCGTTGTTTCTTCCGGGCTTCCTGCATCGGCGATGGGCCCCGCCGTACGGATGATGAGGTCGAGTCTGCCCGCGCGTTGTAGCTCCTCGCCCGCTGCCAGCAAGGTGCTTTCACCCACGCGCGCTGCCTTCTCGAGTCCCTCTCCGGTGTGTTTGCCGTAGATAACAAAATCAATGTTAGTGCGTGCTGCGATTCGTCGCGCACCGGCGCGATCAAGCGCCACGAGTGCAATCACGACTTCGGCACCCTGTTTTCGCAGTTCCGCGGAGGTTGCGACGGCGACCGATACCGGATTTTCTGCCGGCAATCCAGCCATCTGAGCCGCGTCGGGATCGGCGATCCCGAACAGGCCCACCCGAATTTTTCCAACGGTAACGATGCGCGACGCTGCAATCCCCTCCAGCTTCAGATTTGCGGAAAGCCTGAAGCGCCCCAGGCCTGAAGTACCGAGTGCGAGATCGCCTTCGCCAACCGGACTGCCCGCAAGCCCAAGGGCTTCCATCTGTTTGACAACGAAGGCGGCGCGCAAACGGCCTGCATCTCGCTTGTTGGCGGGTACGCCGGCCGTCGGATAGAGCAGGTTCCCCGCATCGACCAACAAGACAGGACCCTTTCGGGCGGCCGACCGCACCAGCCCGGTAAACCGATCCAATCCGCCGAGCGGATCGCTGTTGCAACCGCAGGGCTCAAGTGTCCCTTGTACCGAGCCCGTGTAGAAAACGGTGATGCGACGTTCTTTCGGCGGTTCGGACTGCGCCGCGGCGGCGGCTTTCGGCATGAGCATCGCCGGGCAGAAAACAAGGGCCGCAAACACTGCGCCGAGGGGCCGAATTTTTTTCGTTGAAACCATGTCGAATCGCAGTTCTCGCTATGGGAGGGGTCGCCCATTCGCAGTCTATGACACAATGGGTCCAAGTCGAGCGCACAGATCCGCGCACGGAGTACTCACTTCGCCTTGACACTTGCCGTGCCAGCCTCTAGCTTGTCGGACTGTTTATCACAAAGGAAAGCCATGTCCGTTTCTCTTCGTATGACACGCGCGGGTGCTAAAAAGCTCCCCTTTTACCGAATCATTGCAACCGATCGGCGAAGCCCCCGCGACGGACGTTACATCGAGCAGCTCGGGATTTTTGATCCCCTTCGTAGCCCGCCCGAACTCCGTCTCGACTTCGATCGCATCGACCACTACATCAAGACCGGTGCGATACCGTCGGAAACCGTGCGGGGTCTTATCAAGACCGCTCGCAAGGCGGCCAGCGGGGCAGCGCCGGCTTCCAAGTAGGAGCTTTCGTGATCGAAAGCGACAGTGATATTGGTGGCGGTGAGGGCCTAGACGGTGGCGCATCCGATGGTGCAATGCCTTCTTTGCGCGAGCTATTGGCCTTTCTTGCGCGCTCCTTGGTTGAGCACCCGGACAAGGTCGAGATTTCCGAGATTGTCGAGCCTGATGCGCTTGTGTTTGAGATTCGGGTTGCCGAATCCGACCTTGGGCGCATCATCGGTCGTCAGGGTCGCACGGCGAAAGCTTTGCGAACCGTGATGGCTGCGGCATCCGCGAAGCAAAAGCGACGCGTGATCGTAGACATCATCGAGTGAAGGCGTCTGCTTATCGGTACGATCCCGAGACGTTGCCGATCGCAATTGTGGGACGCACGCACGGGGTCCGCGGCGAGCTGCGCGTGCACCCCTTTAATCCCAACAGCCAGGCTTTGCTTGGACCCCCCACGCCATTCACAGTGGCGCTTGAGCCTGGAAAACCCGGTCCGGTGAAGTGGATGACGGTGGGCACCCTGCGTGCCGCCCACGATTACATTCTGCTTCAGTTCGCTGCAATCACCGATCGAGACGTGGCGGCGTCTCTCACGGGTTCAACCTTGCGGATGCGGCGATCGGATCTACCCCCGCTCGCTGCGGGCGAGTACTACGTCGAGGATTTGGTTGGATGTTCGGCCAGCGCCGTCGACGGTCCGCCCGGCGTGGTGATTGGAACGGTGACCGCAATCTTTTCAAATGGTGCCCAGTCCGTGCTCACGATAAGTCGACCGAAGGGCGAAGAATTGATGGTTCCGATGGTGCCGGAACATCTGCGCGAGGTCGATATCCGTGGTCGAAAGATCACCGTTGTCGTCCTCGAATCAGCGGAGGTGGTTGATGCCGAACCCCGAATTAGAGTGTGAAATCATCACGCTTTTCCCGGAGCTATTTGACTCGTTCCTGAGCGCGAGTTTGCTTGGCAAGTCAATCGAGGCTGGTCGTGTTGCGGTTCACCGAACGAACCCGCGTGATTTCGCACCTGGGAAACACCGAACCGTTGACGACACGCCCTACGGTGGCGGGCCAGGCATGATCTTGCAGCCGGGTCCCGTCGTGGACGCCATCGAACACGCCACGGCGCAGCGAGGTGCGGCGCATCGAATCCTGCTGTCACCGCAGGGTCGGTTGTTTGATCAGAGTTGTGCCGTTCGACTGGCTCGGCAGAAACGGCTGTTGTTCATTTGCGGGCGGTACGAGGGTATCGACCACCGGGTCGAATCGCTGGCGGTCGACGAGGTGATGAGTATCGGGGACTACGTCCTGTCAGGGGGCGAGATCGCGGCTGCCGTCATCATTGAGGCCGTGTCGCGGCTGGTTCCGGGGGTCCTTGGATGCGGTGATTCCATCTCCGACGAGTCCCACCAGGATGGCCGTGTCGAATATCCGCAATTTACCCGACCCATCGATTTTCGCGGTCTCAAAGTACCCGACGTGTTGACGGAGGGCGCTCACGTCAAGATTGCCCGCTGGCGACGCCAACAATCGTTGCTGCGAACGGCCGCGCTGCGTCCGGACCTTCTGCTCCGATATCCCCCCTCCCGAGAAGAGCAGGCGTTGCTCGACGAAGGTGGCGCAGATCCATCCCAATTCCAGCTCCGTCCCTTGACTTAACCCCGGGCGCAGCGTAATACCGCCCCCCCCGTCCTGATCGGAAAATACTCGATGAGCATGCACCCGGTATTGAAGCAAATTGAAGACGAGTTCTTGAAGAAGGCGATTCCAGCCTTCCGCCCCGGCGATACGGTTCGCGTTCACACGCTGATCCGCGAAGGTGACAAAGAGCGCGTCCAGATATTCGAAGGCATCGTTATCGGCCAACACCGTGGCGGCGTTCGTGCAACGTTTACCGTTCGCAAGGTTTCGTACGGCGTCGGCGTCGAGCGTGTATTCCCGCTTCATTCTTCACGCATTGAGCGCATCGAGTTGATAAGCCGCGGCCAGGTGCGACGTGCACGATTGAACTACTTGCGCGATCGTCAGGGCAAGGCCGCTCGCATCCGGACCGAGATGGTGTACGCGAGCAAAGAAGAAGCGGCCGCCAATGCGGCTGCGGCTGCGGCTGCTGCTGCTGCTGCTGCTGCTGCATCCGCCTAGCCGTCGACGCGAAAAGCGTCTTCGATGTGCTCAATCCGGGGGGCCATATGGTCGCACGGGAACACAACGCCAACCACGTCGAATCGGAAGTACCGATCGGCAGGTTGGACTTCGTGGATGTAAAGGCGGGCTCCCCTGACCAGGTGCGCCCGTTTTCTTGCGTCCACAGACTCCAGCGGGTCTCCGTGTTCGTTTCCGGTCCGAGAACGAACCTCGACGAAGACGCAGGTTTCACCATCTCGCATCACGAGATCAATCTCGGCTTGCGGTCGCCGCCAATTGCGCTCCAATAGCGCCATGCCCTGGTCTTGCAGCCAGGAAGCCGCGATGGCCTCCGCCAATCGTCCGGTTTCCAGATGTTTGGCGGAGGTGGCGTAGCGGCTAGCTTTTGGCGGCATTCATGCAGGAAACGGGCTCTTTGAGACCGGCCGCGGGCGTGAAATCTTTGCAGATACACAGCTTCTTGCAGGCCAGCGGTCCGACCGCAAAGGCGACCCCGCACGTGAATCCGGTGCTACACCGTTTATCCATCGCGTTCTTTGAATCGCGCTTTTCGCTTTCAGCACAGTCATCATTGCCGGAACATTCTGCGGTGCAGAAAGCGGCGGTCTGGGTGTCGATGCCAACACCGGTCGCGCGTGGGGGTTTGATGCAAATGCGGGAAGGGCACTCAAGAGCCTGGTCATTGAAGGCGCCGCTCGAGACGCTGGTCTCGGGGACGAGCGTGTCACAGCTCCTACCGATGGCGAGATTCTCGCAGCCCGCTGAAACAAGGGCGAGAAGGCCTGTTCCAAGCAGGGCCAAGGGGCCTGAAAGCATTCGGGACATAACGGCCGCCGGGGCTGATGAGCGCATTGCGAATCCTCGGTGTTGGGTGTGAGCAGGGGTCAAAAGGCTACTGCAGGCTCAGTGTCCCGGTCGCCCGAGAGGTGATCATCTTAATCAGAGCCCCTCCCGTGTCAACGGTGGAGGTGTCCCGGTTGAGAAATCCCTCATCAAGGCCCCAGCGTGCTTGCTTGACACCAATCGGCGCCTTGCCTACCATGCAACGGATTTTCTTCTTTCGCTTTCGCTGCCCAGTCGAACCGGAGTGCGTGTTCCACTTTCTTAAATACACGCCCGGCGATTTCGGTTCTCCGACCGCTTTCGCAGTTATTGTTTTACCCAATCGCGCCAACCAGTGAGGATCCGAATCATGAGTCGTGCCAACCCAGGTCTTCGCCGAATGTTTCTTGCAGCGGCGCTTGCCGTTGCAGCTCTCGATGTCACCGGAGCCTTTGCGGCCGGCAAGAAGAAATCGAAGAAGCCCGATGAGACCGCTGCCGCCGCTCCCGCAGCAGGAGCCGAACAGGGATCCGCCGTGCTTGATCGTGCGCTCAAGCTTTACGAGGGCAAGGAATTTGAAGGTGCTTCGATCGAGCTGAACAAGGTCATCGAAGGGGAAAGCGGTGACTCGGTAGCGAACAAGCAAAAAGCCGAGTTTTTCATGGGCAAGACGCTCTACAACATGCGCTTCCTGAACGCATCGATTGCGTACTTCGATCGCGTGGTCGAAGCCGGGGCCGCTCACCCCTATTACAGCGAGACCTTGAAGTGGCTGGCTTCACTTGCCACCGACATGGCAGATCCGACACCGGTCGTTGATCGCATCGGCAAGTATCAGCGTGACGAGCTTGAACAGCCCGCGCTTGAAAGCGTGCGCGACCAGCTTTACTTCTTGCTCGGTCGATCGCTTTACAAAAAGGGCGAGTTCGCGCAGGCGATCGAGCTTTACAACGCCATTCCCAAAACCAGCAAGTGGTACGTTCGGGCGAAGCTCTTCGAGGGTGCGACCCACGTTCGTGAGTATCGCGGTAAGGAAGCGTCCGATGCATTTAAAGAGGTGCTCCGCGCCACCGTCGAGTCGGACGACGAGTCGGTAAAGCCGTTTGAAGATCTCGCCTATCTCTCGCTGGCACGCACGTTCTACTCGACCGGACAGTTTGCTCTGGCCGCCAAGTACTTCGACTTGGTTTCGATGGAATCGTACGACTGGGCGAACAGCCTCTTCGAATCGTCGTGGGCGAACTTCATGCTGCGCAGCTCGGGTTATCCCAAGGCACTGGGAAACATTCACACGCTGGGCGCACCGTATTTTGAGAACTCGGTCAAGCCCGAGTCGGTGGCCGAGGCCATGACCGTCAAGGCAACCATCTACTTTTACAACTGCCAATACAACAAGGCAGCGGACGCGATCACCGAGTTCAACGAGAAGTTCCCGCAGCTCGCTCAGGATCTGAACGCGCTGGCCAAGTCGACCGATGACAACTCGGAGTTCTACGCCACGGCAGTCAAGGTGCTTTCGGGTAAATCCGGTCAGGCCAAAAACATCGAGCGGGCTGCCCGAGCGGTTCTTTCGGATCTCAGCTTGAAGCGCAAATTCGACTACGTGGCACAGCTCGATGCCGAGCTCGCTCTGTTCGAGAAGGCGGACGCAGCCTGGAAACAAACGGCGATAGCGAACCTTGTCTACACGGACCTTACGCTGCAACAGTCGCTGACGATCAACGAGGCCGGTGAATTGGCACGCCAGCGTGTGACCCGTCTCGTCGCCGAGTTGGCAGGGCTCATCAAGCGAACGATCAAGATCGAGTACGAAATCTTGTCGGGCCAAAAGGGCACGCTGACCCAAGAATTGATCGAGGAGCAACAGGTCGACAAGTCCGTTACTGCCCGCGAGGTCGGCAACGTTCGCGTCGACGACGAGCACGAGGAATGGCCGTTTAACGGCGAGTACTGGCGTGACGAGCTCGGTTACTACCGCGTTCGCCTCAAGAACCAGTGTGCCCGCAATGCTCCGGAAGGCGCCCCGACGGGCCCGACCGAGGCGCTGTAGTTGATGTTGAATCCTGTCGCCAATCGAAACACGGTTGGCGATGTCCCACGAAGTAAACCGGAAGTCCCCAAGGAGCCAAGCGTGATGCTGAGCAAACGCAACGTCGGCCATTTCAGTGAAATCGGCAATATCCGCAATATTGGCCGGCCAGCTCGCAAAGCAGCGGGTGCGCTCGCTTTGATGGCGATCGCAATCAGTTCTGTTCCGGTGGCCCTTGCGGCGCCCGCGTTTAACAAGAAGGAACGTGACCTTGGAGAGATCAAACAAACAGGCCTCACCAAGCCCGCGGCGCCTCCCGAAGAGAAAAAGAACCTGGGCCCCGTCCTGACAATCGACCAATTCATCGACATGAAGCGTGCCGAGATCATGAAGATCGTCGACAAGCAGATTGATCATATGTCACGTCTCATAAAAGTCACAGGCGACGACGATCCGCAAAAGCCCGACTTCTGGTTCCGTCTGGCCGAGCTCTACGCCGAAAAGCAGCGGTACTACGTTTTCGCGGCCGGCACGCTCGAACAGAAAATCTTCGACGCCAAACCGGCCGAGAAAAAGAGCCTGCAGGACAAACAGGCCAAGGCCAAGAAGCTTTCGGATCAGTACCTGGTTGAGGCCGTGAAGGCCTATATGGGTGCGCGTCAGTTCAAGAAGTTTGCACAAATGGACGAGGTGCTTTTCAAGCTCGCGTTCCTGTTGCAGACAGTCAAACGTGAAGACCAGGCCCGCGAGGTCTTCCACGAGTTGATCAAAGACTATCCGAATTCAAAATACATTCCGGATGCGTATCTGTCCTTCGCCGAGTTCTATTTCGCGAAGCAGGAGATGGACGCTGCTCTCAAGTTTTACGAGCGCGTTGAGCAGTTCCCGAACTCAAACGTTTACGGTTACGCGGTCTACAAAAAAGGTTGGTGCTGGATTAACCTTGGCGACTACAAAAAGGCGCTCGAGATCTTCGTGAAGGTCATCAAGATCGCCGAAGGCAAAAAGGGTGGCCAGTGGGATGCACTGGTTCGCGAATCCAAGAAGGACGTCGTGAAGGCTTACGCACGCGTTGGCGGACCAGACAAAGCCTGGGAGTTCTTCCGCCGCGTGGGCGGTGACTACGCGCCCAAGATGATTGAAGGCCTGGCCGAGATCTACTGGGAACAGGGCATGTTCGCCGACTCGACCATGGTGTTGCGTCAGATCATCAGCATCAATCCCAAGTCGGATCGCATTTGTGAGTGGCAGAACAAGATATTGCGAAACACGCTGTCGTCCGGCAAGAAGTCCGACCAGGTGCAGGAAATCGAGCGCCTGGGTGCGGCTTACCGAATGGTATCGCAGATGCCAGAGGCCAAGAAAAACGTGCTTGAGGAATGCAAGAATGCCTTCCACGACACGACCAAAGAATTGGCGCTCATCTGGCACAAGGAAGCCCAGAAGACCAAGAACCAGGACACCTATAAATTGGTTCGTTTCATCTACCGCGAGTACCTGAAGTACTTCGAGAATGAAAAGGGCGCGGACGACATGCTGTTCTACTACGCGGAAGTCCTGTGGATGACCGAACAGTGGCGCGAAGCCGCCGATGCCTACACGCAATTCGTTGAAAAGAATCCGAAGCACAAGGACGCCAAGGACGCCGCGTACGCCGCTGTCTTGTCCTGGAAGAACGCGATCGGACAGGTCGGAGATATGCCGCCACCCAAGCCCAAGTCGGGCGAAGATGAGAACAAGAAGCTTGAGATCCCCGATCACCAGCTGAAGATGCTTCAGGCTTTCGATACGTACATCAAGTACGTGCCGGACAGCGAGGAGCTTCCAAGCATCAAGTACCGCAAGGCGCGCATTTTCTACGAATACAACCATTTCGAGGAAGCGGTGCCGCTCTTCGGCGATCTCGTCGAACACCATCGCAACACCGAACTCGGTATTTTCTCGGCGAACTTGTTGCTCGATACTCTCAACATCCTCAAGCGCACCAAAGAGATCCTGGCTTGGGTGGACAAGTTCCTCAAGATGCCCGAGCTGATGAAAGATGAGGAATTTGCCAAGCAAATGATCTCGATCAAGACCGACGCGCTCGTTCGCGAGGCCAAGGAGTTCGAGGGTCAGGGTAAGTTCAAGGAGTGTGCGCAGTCGATGGTCGCAGCGGCAGAAACCTTGCCGGAGCATCCCGAACACCCGACTCGGCTTTACGACGCTGCACTCTGTTTCCAGAACGCCCGCCTTGTGGGTCAGGCGATCCGCTTCCGTCAGGAGTTGATCGAGAAGTACCCGACCAACCCACTTTCACAACGCGCGCTCTACCAGATCGCTTCTGGTTTTCACCAGCTTGCGTACTACTCGCGCGCCTCGGAATTCTACGAGCAATACGCCAACAAGTTTCCCGGTGAATCGCAATCGCCGAAGGCGCTTGGCAACGCGGCGGTCTTCCGGATGGGTCTCGGCGAATACGAAGCCGCCACGAAAGACATGAACGCGTACATCAAGTATTACGGCGCGCAAGAGCCGGAAGATTCGGCTGCGGTATTCTTCCAGATGGGCCAGATTTTCGAGAAGGAAAATCGCAAGGCCGACTTGCTCAAGCATCTGCAGGATTACCTGAAGAAGTGGGGCAAGAAAGGTGGCGTCGACAAGGAGATAGTGGCTCACTTCCGCATCGGTGAGATGCTGTGGCAGCAATCCTGCCCAGTCGACGGCGTCAATGGCGCCTGCATTGAGGTCAAGCGCGTGGACGTTTCCGGTCGCGCGAAGGCCTTCGACAAGCTGCGCCGCGATGCCAAGAAAAAAGGCAAGAAAGTTGCCCTGCCAAAGAGCACGCAGTGCGGACCTCCGACCTCAACAAAGGTAACGGTTCACGAGCGCAAGGCGTCTTTGGCAAAGGAAGCGCTGAAGCACTTCGAGTTGGCGATCAAGCTGTTTGACAAGGGGGAGTCGCTCGAGAAGATCCCCGCTGAGGGCTCTGAGAAAGTTGAGCGCGCAGGCCTCGCGACGTACGCGGCCGCTGGTTCTGCTTTCTATCAGGCGGAAGAGCAGTACGAAAAATTCCTGCGCATCGAGTTCCCGAAGGATCTCGATTTTCAGCAGCCGAACGACTACTACACGCCAAAGCAACAGAAGTCGATGAAGGCAAAGTTCGAGGACTCGACGAAGCGCTTTAACAAGTACTTTGAGGAGAAGTCGGTGCTGACCCTGAAGTTGGCGGGCGATCCGGCAAAGAACCTGCAGGGTCTTTACGAGCGCGTGTTCCCCTTCAAGATCGCGCACTGGACGATCGCGTCGGCCGCCCGTGTTGGACAGGTCTGGCAGAACTTTGCCGACCAGATGTACACGGCGGAGATCCCGAAAGATCTGAAAGAAGAAGACTCGTGGGGCAACCGACCGCGCGAAATCTACTGCGACGCTTTGATGGACAAAGGCGAGCCAATCGAATCGAAGGGTGTTTTGGGCTTTGAGGTTTGTCTCAAAGGTGCAACCGAGCAGTCCTGGTTTAACGACTGGTCGCGCCTGTGCGAGGTCGAGCTGTCACAAATGATGCCGTCGGATTATCCGCTGGCTTCCGAGATGAAACCTGAAGCGGGCTACATGGCCACGGTGATGTCGCCGGCGCCGCTGTTGAGCGAGTTGCCCGAAGAATCCAAAGCCATCTCCGTTGCTGCTCCCGAGTGAAAAGGACTTCGCAATGAAAAAGCAAACCTTCACGAATCTCGTTCGCAATACAACCCTGGGGCTTGTCTCCATGGGCCTGCTGCTCGCCGGATGCGGCGGTCCGCAGAAACGCAAAGATGACGGCCTATCTGAAGGCGGCGACGTCGACAGCTCCGGCGCGCCGGTCGATCCGATGGCGGTACTGGCTCAAAAAGAAAAGCCCGTGCGCGCCGTCTCGGAGGAAGAGCGCGAATCCTTTGCCAAGGCCGCTGCGATCTACCTGGATGTCAGCAAGGATGGGGCGCTTTCGGCTTCCGACTGCAACAAGGCAGCGGAAGCTTTCGGAGATGCCGCAGATGACAACCCCAAGCTAAACGAGGCCCGCTACAACCAGGCCCGCGTGCTTCTGGAGTGTGGTCGCCAGAATGAGGCGATGGAGATCTTCAAGAAACTCGCTTCGGGGCCCACGCCGAATGCGCGTGCCGTGACCAACCTCGGCGTTGCCGCGTGGCAACGCGGTGATCGCGCCGAAGCCGAGCGAATGTTCATCAAGGCGATCGAACTGGATCCGAACATCAACTCGGCCGAAGCCCGCAACAACCTGGCTCAGATCCTGCGGGACCGTATGATGGCCTCGAAGGGAAACGAACGAAACACGCATGCGGGCCAGGCGATTCGCCACCTGCGTACGGTGCTCGCAATCGATGGCAACAATCTGAAAGCCTACGCTTCGTTGTGTCACATTTACTTCGAGCTTGGTCTCGATGACATGGCCCGGCTCGTCGGTGATCAGGCGGTGCGTCGCGCCGCCGAAATCGCGACCGGAAAATACGAAGAAGAGGCGGCTTCCAACTCTGACCAGGTTGCGGCCGCGGACGCGAAGAGAACCGGCAAGAAGGCCAAGAAGGGTAAAGGGGACGAGTCGCAAACCCGACGCGTAAACGCCTCGGTCGCGGGGACTGGCTACACGAAGACGATGAACGCGCACCTCGCACTGGTTTTCAATACGCTTGGCCTGGTTGATCTCAAGAAGAAATCCGTATCGAGCGCGCTCGCCAACTTCGGCCGCGCCATCGAAAAGGATCCGGAATTCTTCGAGGCGCGCATGAATCGCGCGGCCATTTCGCTCAACTTCCGCAATTACGGTACTGCCGAAGAGGATTTCCGCGCCGTTATTAAACAACAGCCGAACAACCTTGAGGCTGTCATTGGCCTCGGCGTTGCGTTGCGCGGCAATCGCAAAGCCGACGAGGCCGAGCAACAATACGTGGCCGCGATCAAGCTGAACGCAAACGATGCCCGCAGCTACTACAACCTTGGCTTGCTCTACCAGGACTACAAGGGTGGCCAGCGACCCGAATTGGAAAAGGCCCAGCAGTACTACCGTGATTTCTCTGGGAAATCGGGCAACGGTGCGACCGCCGAACTCAAGAAGGACGCGCAAAAGCGAATCAAGGATATCGACGATCTCTTTGCCGCCTTTTCCGAAGCCGAAAAGATGCAGCGCGAGTTTGAGGAAATGCAGCGCAAGCAAGAGCAACAGGACAAACAGAACCAGGAAGAGCTCAAGAAGATGCAAGAGCTCGAAAAGCAGCAGGGCGGCGCCACCAACCCCAATGCGCCACCGGCTCCCGCTGCGGCTACCACCCCTGTTCCTGCCGCTGGTTAGCAGCGAATGACGCGACGCGCTTTTTCTGAGGTCTTGAGACAAATTCAAATATTTGTAAGAATTTTGGGAACCTGAACCCGAACCGGTTGTCATAGCTTTGACCGGATCTATTGCGGGCAATCAGGCAAAGATCGAATACCAAACCGACCGAAGACAGGACATCTCGACCCATGAAGACGATGACACGCGTGATGACAGCGATGGTTCTCGGCCTCTCGTTACTGGGTGGCTCTGCCGCTCTGGCGCAAGAGCCAACCAAGGGTGCTGCAACTGGCGCCGACGAGGGCAACGTCAAGTACAACGCGAAGACCGTTTTCGACTTCGAAGATGATCTCGTTGAGGGCGATCTCCAGGCACCCGACGGCGTGATCATCAACTCGGTCGGCGCCGTGAAACAAGAAAGCCTTATCGAGATTCGCCGAGACTTTATACCCGAGATGTTGAAGTCGCTCGAAGACATTTAAGCTCGTCGTCCCGCGCTTTGTAGCGGGAACAGGTCCCATCGGTTCGTTGCTTGCTTGCCCGCCAGATCCCGAACCGAACGTAAACAGGAGACCCGTATCATGGCCAATCCGAAAGTGCCGCTTCGTTTTCAGATCTTCCGCGGCAACGATTTTATCGGTGAGGAGCTCATAAGTGAGCCCGTCATCAAAGTGGGCAAGCTTGCCTCCTCTCACCTCAAGCTCGAAGACGACACGATCTCGCGTATGCACGCGGTGATCGAGGTCAACGGGGCTGACGACATTCAGGTCATCGACCTCGGGTCAACCCATGGTACAGTGGTCAACGGCGAGAAGGTCGCGCGCACCAAGGTTGCACCTGGTGCCGAGATCACCTTCGGTGCCCTTCGCGTCGTAATCAGCCTCGCCAATGAGGATGCGACCAAAGTTTCAGCACCGATTGCGGTTCAGTCGATGGCAGCGCAGACGGCGCCACCACCTGTCGCGCCGCCGCCGGTTCGAGTTGCACCGCCTGTTCAGGCCGCGCCCGCTTATGCGCCGCCACCGGCTTATGCGCCTGCACCAGCTCCGTTCGCAGCGGCTCCGGCTGCTCCGCCGATGCCGCCGGGATTTTCCTCGGGCCCGGCTTATGCGCAGCCGGCCTACGCCAATCCCTCCGCTGGATTTGCCGGTGACGGTGGCAACGCTCTGATGGCCGAGGCCGAAGAACCCGGCAGCCAAGCCGTCGAGGTTCAGGCTTTGTTTCGCGGTGTCGTGACACATACACGCCACCTTTCGGAGCCAGGCGCGCGCGAGAACACCGGTTCTGCCAAGGCACTCACCTTCGCAGGTGTGGCTTGTGTTGCGCTTTCGATGGCCTCGCTCGTCTACATGCAGGGTTCTCTCGGTCGCGAAAAGGAGCTCTACGAAGAGCACCTGAAGGCGGAGAAAGATCCGAACAAGTTCAACTGGCAACACCGAAGCTCTGCGGGCGACGTGCCCTTCCTCGGCGGTGCACTGGCTGGCATGATCCTCGTGTACATGGGTCTCAAGCGGTGGGGATCCTCGTCGAAGATATTCACCATTGGTTCGGGATCTGGCGTAGATGCTCCGATTGGATCTGAATTCGTTTCGGGCTCAATGAACCTGGTTTCACCGGCAGGAGCGGACTTCGCTGTTCACATCACGCCACAAATGACGGGCGAGATCGTGACCGCAGGTCAGACCATTCCCCTGCAGCAGTACGTTCAGCAACGGGGTTCAAGTTTCCCCGTACCGCAGGACGGTCGCATTCGCATTGACGCCGGTCAGGCTCAGTTCTTCGTGGCATCGACACCGAAGCCGCGCGTCTTGCCAGTTCCATTCCTGTTGTGGAGCTGGGCCGAACAAAAGTACACCGTGGGCTCGTTAGTAGCGCTCATGATGTTTCTGCTGATGATTTTTGCGGTTCCCCCGGATCCAAAGTCCCTGTCCCTCGATTTACTCAACGCAGATGATCGATTTGTGAACTTCCTCATCAAGCCTCCGGAAGAAAAGGAAGAGGAGATTCCGGAATGGCTCAAGAAGAAGGGCGCGGACGAACAAGGTGGCAAGGGTAAAGCCCACAAGGGTGACGAAGGGAAGATGGGCAAGAAGACCTCGAAGAACAAGCAGGGTCTGTATGCCTTGAAAGGTCCCCAGGACAATCCTGATCCACACCTCGCGAAGAAGCTGGCCGAGGAAGAGGCGAAGAACGCCGGTATTCTTGGTGTCTTGAAGTCGAACGAGGGTTCTCACCTGGCTTCGATTTTCGGCCGCGACACGGCACTTGGCAGCGATGCCGAGAACGTTCTCGGTGGTTTGCTCGGCAGCGAGATTGGCGAGGCTTACGGCGTTGGCGGTCTTGGCCTTGCGGGCACTGGCTCGGGCGGTGGCGGCACCGGCGAAGGTACGATTGGTCTCGGAAACCTGGGCACCATTGGTAAAGGTGGTGGTGGTGGTTCGGGCTCCGGTTACGGCCGTGGCGCTGGTGGTTTGCACGGCCGCCGCGCCCGATCACCCGAGGTTATGCCGGGTACCGCAGCGGTTCGCGGCTCACTCGACAAGGAAATCATCCGCCGCATCATTCGTCGCCACATCAACGAGGTGAAGTTCTGTTACGAGCAAGAGCTCGTGAAGTCTCCCGAGTTGCAGGGACGCATCGCGGTTAACTTCACCATTGCAGCGACCGGTCAGGTTGTGGCGTCGGTCATGCAGGACTCGACTCTGTCCAATCGAAGGGTAGAGTCGTGTGTCGTTGCAGCGGTTCGCCGCTGGGAGTTTCCCAAGCCCAACGGTGGCGGTATCGTCATCGTGACTTATCCGTTCGTATTCAACCCGGCCGGCGGCGGTTAGTCGTTTCGGAATCCGCCTCTACCGCGCATAGGAGAATCCATGAACCGCTACTTCACCACCGTGCTCCTTGTGAGCCTGCTCGCTCCGGCTTGCGAAGGCTTTGTCTGCAGTCAAGAACGCAAAAAGGCGATGGAACTCTCGAACGAGGGAGTCATCGCGTTCAAAAACCAGCTTTTCGACAAGGCAGAGCGTGAACTCAAGCTGGCCATTCAGACGGACCCGACCTACGATTTGTCCTATTACAACCTCGGCAAGGTCTATCAGAAACAGCGAAAATGGGACAAGGCCGCCGAGGCATTCGAGGGTGCAAGTGAGCGCAACCCCAAGAACGGCAACTACCTCTATGACATGGGCGAGGCGCTTCTCGAGATGAAGCAGGTCGAGAAGGCCAGAGACGCCCTCAAGAACGCCGTTGAGGTCGATCCGACCTTGGTGCGCGCCCACTACCGACTGGGCGTGGCGAACAAGATCCTGGAGGAGCCGAAAGCCGCCGATGCCGCGTTCCGAAATGCGATCGAACGCGATCCGCGCTTCGATTCGGCGTTTCGAGATCTCGGCTACCTGTACCTTGAATACGACTACACCGACGAGGCCTCCAAGGTTTTTTCGGAGTGTGTTCGCATCAACGACGCCTCGGCCATGTGTCACCACGGCTACGGCGTGGCGCTCAAAGACTTGAAAAAGTTCGAGTCGGCCACGAAGGAATTTAAGGCAGCGATTGAGATCGATCCCACCATGTCGGAGTCGGTCTACAACTGCGGCATGGCCTACGCCGAGTGGTTCGAAGAAAGTCACGACAATGCCCAGAAGGCGGCTGCACGCGAATACCTGCAAAAGTTCGTGACGACAGGGGGCTCGGGACCCGCCGCCGGCTACGTGAAAGCAGCGAGCGACAAGCTCTATGCTCTTAGCGGTCCCTAGTCGCTAGGTCGAGCAGCAAAGCGAAAAATGGGCGGCCGCGGTTTCGCGGATCGCCCATTTTTGTTTGTGGAGATCTCCTCGTCCAACGGGTCCAGTCCTGCGGGTAGGAGGATGTATTCCAGTGGCGCCGCGGGGACCCGCAATAACTGCCAGGTTTTGTTCCGAAAAATGCGCCGGATTCCGATTGTGTGACTTTCCGACAGCGTGATATAAGAAACGCCTATTTTCCTGGCTTTTTTCAAACCTTTACGCCCTCAAACCCGACCAGCATTTCCCAGAGGTCGAACGGAGCTTCAGTGGATTTCCCCGCCGATTTGCAAGAGCAGGCCGCAGCCGCACGTGCCGCGGAAGAGCAGAACATCGACAAGGGCATCGATGCCTGGAAGAAACTTGTGCAGAGCGCCCCCAAGGCATGGCCTCCGCGTCGTGAACTTGCCCGCGCTTACAAGACGGCCAACAAGTTAAAGCAATACGCGGACACGCTTGGCGAAGGCGTCGAGAAGTCCGAGTGGTCTGCTGAATCTGAAAAGGTTCCGGTCATCTGGGAGATGATCGAAGCGTACCGGCAATTGAAGCTCGATGTAAAAGTGCTTCAAGGCTTCAACCAGATCCTCACGATCGAGCCATCGAACATCGAAGCGGTAGACGCACTCGCTGCGGAATACGAAGTCAAAGGTCGCTGGCCCGATTTGATCTCGATCCTTCGCCGCAAGGCCGAAGTGGTTACAGTCACGAGCGAGAAGATCGAGCTCCATCTCCGTGTTGCGAATCTTTACCTCGAGAAGTTTTCGAATCAGGCAGAAGCCATCAAAGCATTCGAAACCGTCCTCGAAATGGACGTGAGCAACGACGATGCCATCTCGTATCTCAAGCAGATGTACGAGAAGCGCCGCGACTGGGACAAGCTCATCAAGCTGCGCCAGCGCGAGATTGATGCCCTGAGTGAACCGGCCGCCAAGGTGGCGGCGCTTATCGAAATGGCCGACATGGCCTCCGAGAAGCTGAAAAAAGCCCCCGTCTCGATCGAGTTGTGGGAGTCCGTGCTCGCCACCGCGCCTGGGGAACCTCGCGCGCTTGTTGAACTTGAACGCCTCTATGAGCGCGAGAAGAACTACGAGAAACTCGCAGACATTCTCGACAAACGTGTCGCCTCCGGTGCCGCAGACGTTGATGTTGCGGCTCTGTTGACCAAACTTGCACAGCTGTATGGCGATCGCGTTGGAAACCAAGACAAGGCGACTGCAGCCTGGCGCAAATTGCTTGCGGTCGATCCACAGAACCGCCGTGCCCAGGACGCGCTCAAGAAGCTTTTCATTGACCAAAAAGACTGGAAGTCGCTTGAAGCCTTCTTTGCAGCTCAGGATCGGTATGACGAATTCGTTCGTGTGATCGAACGTCAGGCCGAGACCGAGGAGGGTGCATCACAGGTTCAACTCCTTATCAAGACCGCGACCTTGTATCGCGATCACATGGCCAAGCCCGATCGGGCTCAGCGCGCATTTGAAAAGGCGCTCGCCGCGGATCCGACCAACCTTGAAGCCGCAGAGGCCCTGATCCCGCTGTATGACGATTCGAAGGATGCTGCCAAATTGGCGGATGTCTTGAAGGTGAAGCTTGGTCACGCGACCGATGCAACCCTTCGCGGCGAGCTGATGCAGCAGATCGTCGGCTTGTTGTCGGGTGGTGCACGTTCACCCGAAGGTGCGGCCGAGATCGCCCTGCAGGCGGTTACCGAAGATCCCAACTCGGACTGGGCGTTTGCCGCTGCCGAGGGTTTGGCAGCACAGGTGGGCAACTGGGAGGCCCTTGCAGCCACCTACGAAGGTGCGCTCAAGAAACTGAAAGGCGCAGCCAAGTTGCCGATCCTGGCAGTGCTCGCCAAAGTATACGAACAACAGCTGAGTCAGGTTGATACCGCCATCGATCGCAACCAGAAGGTTCTGGAAATCGACGCGAACCACGCCGAGGCGATTGCAGCTCTTGGTCGATTGTATGTCGCGACCGGCCGCTTTGAGGAGCTCCTTGCGATCTACGACAAGAAGCTTGGCCTTTCGAAATCAGTCTCGGAAAAACGCGAGATTCGCCTGCAATTGGCGGGTCTATATGAAAACGAAGTTCGGGATGCCGACAAGGCCATCGAAACGTACGCCGCCATCCTGAAAGATCTGCCGGAGGATCTCTCTTCTTTGCAAGCGTTGGATCGTTTGTACAGGGCAACGAGCGCCTGGAAAAAGCTTGCGGCTACGATTGAGAAGGAGCTCGCCCTTAGCTCGGACGCAACGGCACAGGCCGAGTTGCAGTTCCGGCTGGGTGATGTACGGCAGGCGCATCTCAAAGACGAAGCGGGGGGCGTTCTCGCCTTCACGGCGGCACTTGAGCTCAACAGCGAACACGAGGGGGCAAAGGCTGCCCTTGAAGCTTATCTCGACAACAAAGATCTGCAGCTCGACGCCGTTGCCGCTCTCGAGCCGATCTACGATATCAATCAGGATCTCGTGCACCTGGTGGCGTGCCAGCGCATCAAGCTTGCGCACGAAAAAGACGTGGGCAAGCGGGTTGCGTTGCTTTTGCGCGTGGGCGCCCACGAGGCGGCTCTCAACAACATCGATGCGTCGTACAAGGCATATTCGCAGGCCGTTACCGAAGATCCGTCGTCGGTGTCCGCTCGCCAGGCAATCGAAGATCTCTCGGCGATTCACGATCGCTGGACCAACCTGGTCGATCTCTATTCGGGCGTTCTCGAAAAGTCGAAGGTCGCCGCCACCCTTGAACGCGAGCTGCTCACCGTGCTCGCCGTAACGTACGACGAGCGTTTGGGTCAATCCGCGAAGGCCGTTGAGTACTTCAAGCGGGCCCAGGAGATCGCGCCCGGCGATGCGTCGGCACTCGACGCGCTTGAGAACCTCTACACGCGCACCGAGCGCTGGACGGATCTCATCGATACCCTTAAAAAGAAGGCTGATCTGGTCACGCAACCCGCGGAGCGCGAACAGCTTCAGATTCGAATCGCGAGCATCGCGGAAGAAACGCTCGAGGATCTCGACGAGGCGATCTCCGCATGGAAACAGGTTCATGCCGAAAATTCGACCAACGTTCTTGCACTGCGTGCCCTTGATCGTTTGTTTGGGCGCAAAGGACTCGACACCGAACTTGCAGACAACCTGCAACAGCAGCTCGGGCTTGCCACCGATTCCGAAGAAACCGTCAAGCTTCTTTCGCGACTTGGTCTGCTGCGAGAGCAGAAGCTGCGCGATACGGCGGCCGCGGTTGAGACGTACCAGCGTTTGCTGGAGATCGAGCCTGGGCACGATGAAACCGTCGTCGCGCTGGAGCGGATTCTGCCAGATCCCAAATTTGAAGCTGAACTGTCGGCCTTGCTCGAGCCGGTATATCGCGCACGCAGTGATTTCGGTCGACTCGTTCAGGTCCTGGAAATCCAGGTCAAACACGCCACCGATCCACGCGTCAAAATCGAGCGCCTTTCGGAAATCGCGACCTGCCATGAGGAAGGTCTCGACGATCCCGCGAGCGCCTACAGTGCACTGTCTCGCGCGCTTGCCGACGATCCGATGGAACCCGATGCGCAACACCGCATCGAGCGACTTGCCCGCGTCCTCGAAAAAGTCGAGGGACTCATCGAACTATACACCGGGCTTGTCGACAAACTGCAGGATGCTGAACTCAAGCGCGCCCTGTTGCATCGGGTGGCGCAACTTGCGACGATCGAAATCGGGCGCGAAGACTTGGCCGCCAAGGCCTACCTCCGATCGATCGAAGTTTCTCCGACCGATGTTGAGGCTGCCGACGCTCTAATTCAGATCTACACCAATGCGGGTGATTACGCGCAGTTGGTGGACGCCTATTCACGGAAGATGGACATGCTGCAAGCGCCGGATGAGCGCAAACAGCTTGGATTCAAGGCCGCCCAGATCTACGAAGAGGTTCTGGAGAGCCCCGATCAGGCGATCGCTGTCTTCAACCGTTTATTGGAGATCGATGACACCGATGTGCCGGTTCTCGAGAACTTGGAGCGTCTCTACTTGCGCCTTGAGCGCTGGGATGACCTGAAGCACATCTACAGTCGCCGCGCAGAACTTGCACAGACACCGGGTGAAAAGAAGGAACGCCTTTACGTGCTCGGTCAGGTTTACGATCGCGAACTCAACGATCCAGAGCGAGCCATCGAGGTCTACAACTCGGTACTCGATATTGATCCAGATGACTACGAGGCCTCGCAGGCGCTCGAGCGTCTCTATGCCGCGACCGAGCGCTGGGACGATCTCATGGCGGTGCTTGAACGACAGCGCGAGTTGTCGCCCTCCTCGGCGGAAGTTGTTGCGGTTCTCGCACGCATCGGCGCGCTCTGGCGCGAGAAGTTGAAGGCACCGGCGCGCGCTGTTGAAGCGTATCGCAACGTGCTCGACATGGATCCGACGCACGAGCCAACGCTGGCTGCGCTCGAAACGATGATGGCGCGTGGTGAAGAGCCGATCGCCGCGGCTCAGGTACTGCAACCGATCTACGAAACGGCTGGCGAATGGGAATCGGTCGTTCGCGTCTACGAGGTGATGGTTGCTGCGAGCAGCGATGTTCGCCAAAAACAAGAATTACTCGGTCTTATTGCGGGTTTTCAGGAACGGTATCTCACCAATTTCGACGCGGGTTTCGAGGCCTACGCTCGTGCATTCCCGCTTGAGCCGACGAATCCGGATACGATAGCGCACCTCGATCGACTGGCCGAGGTCACGGGACGCTGGGCAAACCTTGCCGAGATCATCGACAAGGAAATCCCCAACATTCTCGATAGCCAACAGCAGGTTGAAATGCTGTTGCGCCTTGCGCGGATCTGCGAGGGTGAACTTGCCGATGCCGATCGCGCGATTGCAGCCCTCAAGCGGGTTCTGGCCGCGGAATCTGAACAAAAGTCGGCACTGAGTTCGCTCGATCGTTTGTTCTCGAATTCGCAACGCTGGCAAGAGCTGGCAGATGTTCTCCGTCACGAAACGCGTCTTGCTGAAACCGAAGAAGAAATCATCGGCTTCACGTTCCGTCTTGCTCACGTGCAAGAAGTTGCGCTCTCCGATCTGAAGGGCGCAATCGAGAGCTACCAGGAAATTCTGAACGCGGATCCTGCGCATACCGAGACACGGGCAGCGTTGCAACGGCTGTTGCATTCGGGTGCGATGCAGGAGCAGATCGCAGAAATCCTTGAACCTCTTTACCGGCTTGGAGAGGAGTGGGAGCCGCTCGCAGAGCTCTACAATCTCGAACTTGGCCGAGTGAGCGCCCGCGAGGAACGGCTCGTACTGTTGCGCCGACTGGCCGATATCGCCGAGAATCGCCTCTACGATCAGGTCGCCGGGTTCGAGTGGATGTCCAAGGTTGTCCTCGAGGATCCTGGTGCGGAAAATGCCATCGAAGATTTGCTTCGCCTGGCCCGTGTTACGTATCAATGGGAAGGTTACGAAACCACCATGGTGCAGGCTGCGGAAGTTGTCGCTCCCGACGATTCCGCCGCCACCAAGCTGAACCGCCGACGCGTTCTGTTGCAACTGGCCTCCACCTACGAATCGGATCTTGCGAACTTGCAAAACGCCGAGTCGGTGTTGCTGCAGATTCTCGAAGACGACGCTCAGGATCCGGACGCGCTGGCTTTCCTCGATAGGATCTACGAATCGCAGGGCAACTACGAGAGTCTCGCGGACATTCTCCGCCGCCGAATCGCGATCACCGACGATACGCGGGATTTGGTTTCGCTGAATCTGCGCCTTGGCCGTCTGCTGTTTGACGTGTTGGGCGATCAGGAAAACGCCATCGCGGCCTACAACCAAGTTCTGGATCGCGAGTCGCGTTCCACGGATGCATTAGAGGCGCTCGAACAGCTCTACATGCGCGCCGAGCGCTGGCAAGATCTGTACAGCACCTACGAAAAGATGGTCGACATCGCGCCAGGCGATCAGGTTCTGTCGGACTGTTACGCCCGCATGGCGACGATCGCCGCCAAGGTCTTCGATAGCCGCGAAAAGGGTGTTGAGCTCTGGCAGCGGGTCCTCGATCTGCGTGGTCCTGACCTCGAGGCCTTGACCAACTTGGCCGATCTCTACGAGGTCGCAGGTGAGTGGCGCGAGCTGACCGACATCCTGGATAGCCAGATTCGTGTCACGGACGATCCGTCGGTCAAGATTCCCCTCTACAAGCGACTGGGTCGCATCTGGGGCGAGCAGCTTTCACGCGAACGCAACGCGCTTGAGTGTTGGCAAGCGGTCCTCGCGCTCGATCCCAGTGACATCGAAGCTTTGAAAGCCATCGCTGCCAACTATCGCAGCGCTGGTGCATGGGAGGAACTCTCCGATACGTTACGCCGTCTCATCGACCTGGGAGCCGAAATTCCGCAGGACGAGCTCAAGGAGCTGTACGCTCAGCTCGGCGATCTCGAGGGCACGACGCTCATGCGCGTCGATCTCGCCGTCGAAGCGTGGCGTGCTGTTTTGTCGATCGATCCCGGTGATTTCCGGGCACTCGCGGCGCTCGAATCGCTATTCACCCAGCAAGGTCGCTGGGAGGAAACTGTCGAGGTTTTGGAGAGTCGTGCGGCGGCCCTGGCATCGCCGGACGAAAAAGTCGACGTGCTCATGCAGGCCGCATCGGTCTGGACCGACAAGCTGGATGACAGCGCAGCGGCCGGCGAGGTCTATGCGCGAATCCTCGGCATCGATCCGGCCAACAACACGGCCTCCGTTGAGCTCGAACAGATTTATCGAAGCCGCTCGAACTGGGAACCGCTTATTGACCTGCTCATCGGTCGCGTCGAGCACATCGCAGAAGCCCGCGCCAAGCAAGAAGTGCTTGTCTCCGTGGCTCGTATCTACGAGCGGGAGCTCGGCAGTGCTGACCAGGCCTTCGAGGTCCTCGGTGTTGCGTTTGAGATCGATTTCTCGAACGATGAGGCCGCTCTCGAACTCGAGCGCCTTGCGCGCGCCGCTGGCAAGTGGAACGAACTCATCACCCAGTGGACGCAGGTTGCTCAGGGCGAACAGGATCCGAAGGTTGCAGCCGATCTTTGGGTGAAAATTGCCGGTTGGTGGGATTCAGCTCTCAACAACATCGAGAACGCCATCCAGACCGCTGACTATGCGTTGCGCCTGGATCCCAACAATACGGGCGCAATGTCAGCCCTCGAGTTGTTCTACCGCAAACGCGGTCAGTGGCAGGATCTCGTCGGAACGCTATCGAAGCACGCCGAGATCGAGTCCGAGCCCGAGAAAAAAGTGGGCGTGTTGTTGCAGCTTGCGGATACGTTCGAGCAGCAAATGGGCGACGCAGCACAGGCTGCCGCGCACTACGAAAAAGCACTGGCGGTGGACGAGCGTTGTATGCCCGCCATCGAATCGCTCGAACGGCTTTACCGCCGCATGAATGCCTGGGACCGTCTCGTCGAGGTGCTGACCAAGAAGTCGCATTCAATCGACGACGGCGATCAGGCGGTCCAGATCTCGTTGCAGGTTGGCGAGCTGTGGCAGTCGCGACTTGGCGATAACAGTCGCGCCATCGATGCCTTCAAGGAGGTCTTGAGCGTCGATTCGCAAAACATCGCAGCGCTCGATGCGCTCATCAATCTCTACGATGTCACCGGGCAGTCACAGGCCAAGCTCGACATCATGGAGCACAAGCTTGACGTGCTCAACAGCGACCAGGATCGCATTGAGCTGTACCTGCAGATGGCGACCGACTGGGAACAGCGCTTTGGTCAGGCCGACCGGGCGATCGAGAACCTGCAAAAGGTTGTCCTCATCGATCCGCAAAGCGAGCATGCATACCGTGAACTTGAGCGTTTGTTTGAGCGCGAAAAACGCTGGACCGATCTCGTCGAAACGCTGCGCACGCACATTGATGTCGTCTCGGATCCCGGCGAGCGGGTCGATCTCTATTTCCGAATGGGTCAGATCTATCAGACCCAGATCAAAGAAGTGGATCGCGCTATCGAAGCCTTCGAGGCCTTGCGCTCCTTCGATGGACAGCATGCCGAGGCTCTCTGGGCACTGTCACGGCTCTACGAGGAAATCGAAGACTGGGATCGCTCGGTCGATGTGATGCAGCAGATTGTTGGCGTTGTTGCTGGACCGCAGAAGGTCGAGCTCAACTATCGACTCGGTAAGATCTACGACGAGCAGATGCGCATGCCCGAAGAAGCGGAAGAGCGCTTCAATGCCGCACTCGCGTTTGATCCCGCCCATGTGCCCAGCATGTTGGGTCTCATCAACCTCTACAAGCAGCGCGGCGATTCGTTGAAGGCCGGGATGTTGATGGTACGTGCGGAGGAGAACACGCAGAACACGCTGGAAAAGACGCGTTTGCTCTTCGATGCAGGTCAGATCTATCTGGCCGATCTGGGCGATGATGAAAAGGCCGCCGACCTTTTTGCCCGCGTTGTGGCACTCGATCCGGATCACGCGGAAGCCGCGGAACCACTGTCCGAGTTCTACTTCCAGCACCAGAAATGGGAGCCACTGGTTCCCCTCCTGGAGATGCTCACCCGCAAGCAAGATCGTCGACCGGTGCGTGAAATGCACCCGCTCTTCTATCGACTGGCGATGGCCTGCGACAAGATGGGTCTCGACGACAAGGCGCTCAAGCACTACAAGCGCGCCTTCGAGATCGACGCGACTCATTTGCCGACCCTCATGGGACGCGCAGATCTGCTCTTCCGCCGCCAGGAGTGGGACGACGCCTTCAAGCTGTACCAGACAATCCTGGTGCACCACCGCGAGGCGCAAAAGGACGAACAGATCGTCGAGATCTTCTACCGCATCGGTACGATCAAGCTGAAGGTCAATGAACGACCCAAGGCGATCAACATGTTCGAGAAAGCGCTCGAAATTCTGCCCGGTCACAAGCCGACACTGGAAGCACTGGTCGAGGTCTACAGTGCAGCGTCGGACTGGGAAGGCGTCGTCAAGCAAAAGCGAGCGATTCTCGCCAATGCCACCGCCAAGGGCGAGAAGCTGGCGCTGCTGCAGCAAATCATCGATACCTACCGCGACAAGCTCAAGAGCCCGCAAAAGGCGATTGCAGCCTATCTCGAAGCGCTTGAGATCGAACCCGAGTCGCGGCCGATGTTGCACAAGGTGTTGGAGCTCTTCTCCGAGACCGAGCAGTGGAAAAAGGCCGTCGAGACGACCATGCGTCTTGCGAATCTGGAAACAGGCAAGATCAAGGCGAAGTTCATCGAGGCTGCCGGTAACATCACCCGCGATTTCTTGAAGTCGCCGGACGAGGCCATCGAGCTTTACAACCAGGCACTCGACGAAGATCCGTACAACCTGAAGTTGTTCGAGCGTATCGATCGCATTTGTACGAGCAAGAAGGACTTCAAGAGTCAGGAACGCCAGTACCGCAAGATGATCAAGCGCATGGGGCAAGAGCCTCCTGCAGAACACAAGCAGACGCTCATCGCCCTGTGGCACGCACTCGGCGAAATTTATCGGTCGCGCCTCAAAGATCTCAAGGCCGCCATCGCAGCCTTCGAGGTGTGCGTCGGTTTGGATCCAGACGGACTCAACCGTCATCAGATCCTGGCTGAGCTGTACCAGATGGTGGGCCCCGAGAATATCGGCAAGGCGGTGAACACTTACCGCTTCATCATCTCGAAGACGCAGGATCTCAATGAATTCGCAGCGCACGTGAAGGTGCTGCGAAAGATGTTCTCGGACAGCGGTCAGTACGACCGGGCCTGGAGCGCTTGTGGTGTGCTGATGTTCATGCGTGCAGCGGATGCACAGGAGCAACAGTTCTACGAACAGTATCGCGCCAAGGGACTCGCCAAGGCCAAGGCACGACTCACGGAGGAGATGTGGCAACGCAACATCTACCACCCGGATGAGAACCGCTACATCTCGCAGATCATGGCGGCGATTAGTCCCGCATTGCTTGCGATTCGTGCGCAGACCTTCAAGGACGCGGGTCTCAAGCACAAAGATCGACGAGACATCAGCACCGACCCCTTGTTGTTCTCACGCGTATTCAACTACGTCACTCAGGTTCTGGCGGTGCCGCCACCACAGGATGTGTACTTGCGTGAAGGCGTTCCAGGCGACATGGAGTTCCTGGCGCTCAAGGAAAAGCAGGCGCTTTATCCTTCGCTCATCGTCGGTGGCAATCTGCTGCAGGGACGTACCGAAAAGGAACTGGCATTCGTGGTTGGACGCCGCGTTACCTTGTTGCGACCCGATCACTTGTCGCGATGGCAGTACATCGTTCCCACGACCGGCGAGTTAAAAGTCTGGGTCCTTGCTGTGCTGAAGGGCTTCAAGCCTGATTTGCAGGTACCGCCGGACATCGAGGCCGCGATTCCGCAGTATCGTCAGGCATTGCAGAGTTTCGTTCCCCCACAAAACATGGAGCGCCTGCAAGTTGTGGTAGCCAAGATGTTGCAGAACCCGAACGACATCAACACGTCAAAGTGGGTTCGTGGCGTCGATCTCACGGCCACGCGCGCAGGCTTTCTCATGTGCAACGATCTGGATGCGACGATTCGCCTCATTCAGGCCGAGCCCATGACGGTTGGCATGGCCGAGCCCGCGGAAAAGATTCGCGACCTCCTGGAATACGCCATCTCTGAGGAGTACCTGACGTTGCGCGAGCAGCTGGGATTGACCATCAGCTGATCGTACGACAGGCTGAGTACGCTTGATTCCGCCTTTTCTATTTTACTCTTTGGGTGCGGCTCTCACGGTCTTCGGAGGGTTGCGTGTCTGGCATTTCGGCCGGCGCAATGCCGACCGCCGTGCCTTGCACGCGCCGGAAATCAACGACGATCCCGATTACCAGGCCAAGCTTGAGCTCGACCGTGAGAAGGGTCGAAAGCGGCACCTGCGGATGGGGGCTCTCTGGATCGCGATGGGGCTCTACATGGCTTACACCGGGGTTGGCATGCAGCGTGAGATCGATCGGGCCGCGGCTCGGGATTCGGCTGAATCCGCGCCACCGGCTTCGGGCATTCAGCTCAACGTGAAGCCTGAATAGTCCCGCACTTCGCCGTCAAGACGAAGCGGAGGTATAGACGCGCAACGCGCGCAGCCAAACAATCCGTGCTGCGGTTGCAAACGCAATGCCACCCACAAAACAAAAAGCGGTGGTCCCGAGATCAAGCCTTCCGAGTAAGAGTTCCGCAGGGTAGGTCGTCATCAGCGCGACCGGAAGGATGAAGGTAAAGACCAGCTGCAATGCCCTTGGGAAAACGGAGACGGGCCACCGTGCGGCATCGAAGAGCGAGGCCATGAGGTAGCCGAGGTTGTCGACCTTCACCACGAAGAAGGAAAGACTGACCACCATGATCCACATCGAATACAGCAGCAACACGGCCATCGCTAGTAACCCTGCCGATAGCAGTACGCTTTGTGGCGATGGCCATCGCCCCATTTTCATGAAGGCGTAAACGAAAATGCCGAGGCCTCCAATCAGATCAATGATCCGCCAGGGCTCAAACCGCGAGGTCGATACGAGAAACTGCGTGTCCGCCGGTTTCAGCAGGGTGAAGTCAAAACGGCCATCTCGGATGCCCTCGACGACGGTCAAAAGACTGGGCGTGACCGCGCCATCCAGGAGCGCCTTGCAGAGAACAAAAAATCCCATCACGACCAGTGCCTCTTCAAACGTCCAACCGGGCAACGAGGGCCGATGCGTGAACAATGCCAAAAGTGGCATCAACGTGACAGCGAGCCAGAAGAGCGCCATGGCGCTTTTGAGAAGAAAGTCGAAGCGGTATTGCATGGCCAGTGAGGCCGAGATGCGCGTTTGAATACCGAGGAGCAACAGATAGCGGCGCATGGGGTTTCAGCCTCCAAACGCGACGAATCGCCGCATGCCGGCGCGCCAGAAGAGCGCCGCAGAGATGCCCAGGGCAACCACAAACATCCACTGGACGCCAAGATGGGATAGGCCCACGTCAAGACTCATTTTCCCTATCAAGAGCTCGACCGGAAAAGCGAGCGTGTAACGAAAGGGCAACGCCATCGCGATGGGTTCTACCCACGAAGGTAACAGTTCAAGCGGAACGAGATAGCCCGACAAAACAAAGTGAATCCCGAGCCAAAGATCAAATACCGACATGGCGCTATCGACGTAAAGCGCCAACGTTCCGATGATCAGCATGGTGAGAAACAAGATGAGCCATGCGCCCACGACGGAGGATAGGAAGACTGCCAGCATCGCGGGATCGCGGATGGTGAGCAAATCCCCCGAGGTCCACAGAAGGACGCCCAGGATAGGTGTGATGACCACGGCGCGGATGGGGAGTGCCGAAACGTGAACCGCACTGTAGGACACGAGCGGATGGATCGGACGCAACAGGCGAGCCGCAAGGGTGCCTTGACGGATCTCCATCGTCAACTCCCAGACGAGCCAGTTGTTGGTGAGGATCCGAATCGCCAGTACAGCCAGGTAGTACGCAACGAAATCTCGCTGATCAAAGCGACCGACTACTCCGTCAGCGGCAACGCCGGTCCAAAGGCCCATCATCACAAGGGGCATGTTGGTGGTGAGGATCCAGATGAGGAACTCAGCTCGGTAGGCCAGCATCTGCGCAACACCAATGCGCAAGAGGGTCGGATAAGCCCGAAGCGTAGACCCGAGATCCATCATGCCGGCTTGGCCTCGGCGAAAAGGCCGCGCATCACATCTTCAAGAGGGGGATCTTCGATGGTTAGATCCGCAACCGGGAGCTGTGCCAGGGCAAATCGAACGACGTCGTTTATCTCATCGATCGCGACCGACAAGACGAACTCGGATTCTGTGTGACGAATGATGGTCGCACCGGGTGGCAGCACTACCGATTCAACCGGGCTTGAAAGGCGGATCGCAACGTGGCGTTCAGGACGCAGGCGGCGGGTCAAGGCACGCAGGGTGTCGTCGTACAGCAAGCGCCCGTTATCGATGACGATGACGCGTGGACAGAGGGCCGTCACGTCTTCCATGTAGTGACTGGTCAGAAGGATTGTGGCACCAAAGGTCTGGTTGTATTTCTGCACGAATTCACGCATTCGGGCTTGCATTGATACGTCGAGCCCGATAGTCGGCTCATCGAGGAACAACACCTTGGGTCGGTGCAAAAGTGCTGCGACCAACTCGCACTTCATTCTTTCGCCGAGCGAAAGTTGACGGGTGGGCTTTTGAATCAAAGCCTTGCAGTCGAGAAGCTCAATCAGCAAAGTTTGGGTTTCATTGGCCTCACGCCTGGGCAAATCGTAGATCGCGCGGTTCATCGCGAAGGTTTCAGACGGAGGCAGATCCCACAATAATTGCTGTTTCTGCCCCATCACGAGGGTGATGTTTTTGAGAAACGCAACCTCGCGGTTTTGCGGGACAAATCCACCCACGCTTACCGTACCGGCACTGGGGTAGAGCAATCCCGAAAGGATTTTGAGTGCCGTGGTCTTGCCGGCACCGTTGGGACCCAGGAATCCAACGCATTCACCCGCCGCGATGTCGAAGGAAAGTCCCCGGAGCGCCTCGACGTTTTTGTACTTGCGGTGAAAGAGCGATCGGATGGCAGGCCCGAGGCCAGCAGGTCGCTCGAATACCTTGTACGTTTTGACCAGATCGCGAACTTCAATCATCTTCGCTGTGCTCTCATGTGCTACGGTTTTGGCCACAGCCAAGCTGCGCCACGCACACCGCTTGAATCGCCGTGCTGCGCTTTGACAAGAGTGGTCGATACCGCGTCGGAAAAAGCATAATCGACCCATCGTTTGGGCACCGACTGGTACAGGCGAGCGAGGTTTGATAATCCACCGCCAAGGACGATGACATCGGGATTCAACACGTTGATGATGGCGGCGAGGCCACGGGCGAGGCGATCCTCGAATCGGGCGATCGCACCCTCTGCCTCCGGATCCACGTCCGCCCGGGCTGCGATTTCTGCGGCCGTCAGCCTTGCTCCCGTGTGCGCGGCATAATCACGGGCGACGGCGGGACCGCAGAGATAGAGTTCATTGCATCCTGTCCGACCACACCAGCAGGCGGGAGGGGGCAACTCTTCCGGCTTTGGCCAAGCGAGCGGATTGTGTCCCCATTCGCCGCAAACGCCGTCCGGCCCAACGAGGATCTTGTTGTCGACGACGATACCGCCGCCCGTTCCGGTTCCGATGATGACACCAAAAACCACCCGGGCGCGCTCCAGTGCGGGTGCGCCGGCTGGCAATGCGGCGGCCCCATCCACGGCCTCTGACAAGGCCATGCAATTGGCGTCGTTGGCGACGCGTACTGGTCGCGAAAGCTTTTCCGATAGATCGCGATCAAGCGGGTGACCGATCAACATCGTCGCGTTGGCATTTTTCACCAGTCCACTTGCCGGCGATATTGTCCCGGGAATACCAATGCCGACGGTACCCTTTTCACCGAGGGATTGTTCTACATGGGCGACGAGATCCGTTATCGCCCTGATGACATTTTCGTAGCGATCGGCTGGAGTCGGCACGCGGTGGCGCAGCAAGATTGCGCCGGCGTTGTCGATTGCCAGTGCCTCAATTTTGGTACCACCGAGGTCGATTCCGATTCGCATCGGCTGCGCAGCGTAGCATTTCGAGCCACGCGCGCGGCGGCCTTAACGGTGCTTGCGCTTGCTGCGTCGCGCTGAGACCGTCGGCGTCTCGCGAACGCCAATCGGGGTCAAAAGCGGCACGTATTCAGGGGGTATTGCGAGCGCCGTGGGTTCCACAATTTCGCGATCATCCCAGTCCGGTGGATGCCGTCCGGCATTCCAGGTTTCCTGTCGAGCCGGTTGTCGCGGTGTCGTGCCAAAGCTCATCCCGTTCAGCGTGAGGGGGTTTTCATGCATGTGGGTTTGCCCTGCGAAAAATGACAGGCGCAGCCACGAAAGGGATGGATTGAGGCCGACGTCGAGCCGCTCGGGTTCGGGCAGCATCACAATGGCAAAATCCTCCGGGCGAATAAAGCGGGCGGGTTTGCGAATGTCATCGTGCGCACGCCAGTTCCCCACGCCCCCGCCTGATCGAGGGAAGATGGCGGGCAAGGGATAGCTGCCGCCGCTTTGTGTTCCCTTCCAGCGCAAGAAGCTGCTCAGCCCACCCACGTAGACCATCACGTGGTCCTCAAGCGCGTCGCTGCCGGTAATACGTATCACGCGCCGGGGCTCGTGAGAAAACTCGTGGAAAAAGTACTGATATCCGGCGACGCGAAACGCCTGGTCATCGTGCAGTTGAGTGGGGCCATGCAGGATCACGTTGATGTGTTCCCAGTCCCCTTCGTGGTGATTGATCCATTCGTTGTACGGATAAAAGAACCAGTACTGGATGGCCAATAACCCCAAAGACCGGTTCCACCAGAACGCGTGGGCGTACTGGGTCGGCGGGTATGGCGTACCGTGGGGCTTTTCAATCGCCGGTGGCACGGCGGGCGCGGTCACCTTTGCACCACCCTGGATTTCACGAAACCGTAGTTGCCACGCGGAAAGACCGCGGGATACGCGATCATCTCCGGGCGCATCGACAAGGTAGTCAATCGGATTGCCGTCTGAATCCGTCGTCGAAAGATCGCCCCAGTCGTTCTCGAGCAATCGCCGATTTCCGAGTGCAATAAATTCGCGAAGTACACGCCCGGTGGTGTCACGGATTTTTCCCGTTAAGGGGGCCCCACCCGCGAAGGCATAGGCGACGGGGACTGGCCAGATATCTCGTGTTGCGAATGCCATCGCGGGGTTGAAACGCCGGGCCAGAATGGCTGTCAGGGGGTTGGCTTCCTCGTCAGGCGTGAGCGGTGAGGGATGAGCGAGGTTGCGGAAACGGGTGCTCCCCGTTGGATTGGAACCCTCCGAGACCGCTTCTTGCGTGCCGCTCGTGCTCTCATCAATCAGGTTGTTGGCAAAGGCCTTCTCCGCTGTCGCCAATACGGCTACAGCCATGGTCAAGCGCGCAAGAGACGCGTCTTTTCTCATAATGAGGTCCTTCTGTTCAGATCGACGGAAAAGGATTCAGGCTTGAGGGCTATGTTCGTTTCGACCTTCGCAAATAATTCGTCAGGAAATCAAGCCCGCGATGCTTGGTACCGACTTACAATGTTGACATGGAAAGATTGTCTGGGCCGGTATCGTTTGCATTCAGACAGTCGGCGTTCATCCGGTTTTGTGCGGTTGGCGCCAACTGCCTGTCGTTGATGGCTTGTACGAAGGTTGTGGAGCCCACACAGGCGGTGCAGGCACCCGCACATGTGGGCGAAGCTGCGCGGATTCCGCAGCCAGTCAACAATCAGGGCAAAGTAAACTTGCCCGCACGCAGCTGGGGTCTCAACCAGGGCGCCGAGGCCGCGCCCCGACGTGTTTCGCTTCCGTCCGGGGGAACGTATACAGGCGCGTCTGCGTCGTTAAACGGTGATCCAGGCGGTCTCAATCGCGAGCAACTTCAGATTGCGCTGCAGGCCAGCTTGCCCAGGCTGTCGGGGTGCTTCTCGAATGCCAGCGATACCAGCATGGTGATTTCGTTCGATGCCGATCCGAGCGGGCAAGTCCGAGGCGTTCGGGTGCGCGGAGCTGTCGACGCCGAGCCGTGCGTGCGCGAGACGATCGAGTCTATTCGGTTTCCTCGCTTCTCCGGAAACCCTGTTGCGATCGACTACCCAATCAATATTTCACGGACCACACAGACCGTGACCAATCCACCTGCCCAGCCGGTGGACAAGCCGCCTGAATCGGTGAATCCGTAGCACCGTTTAGAAACGCATGCCGCGTTTGGCACGGAAGAGAAACCATTTGAGTGTGAGGTATCCTGCGCCACCGAGGGCGATGGTCCCGAGGAGCGGCGACCCGATCGTAAAAAGCGCGATCGATCCGCTCAGGGCGCCAAGGGCATAAAATCCCTTTTTTTTGGCGATATCCTTGTCGCGTAACATCAAACTTCCCATGTGAGATCCTTTCTCGCTGGCACCAGGGCTCAGATGCTGGTTGGTTTCGTGCAGTAACTAAGCACGCAATTGTCTTTGGTAACCTGGTCACATTTGTAGCACGCTGGCGGCTTCGGAGCGTCCGGTTGGTTCCAGTCGGCGCAACTTACGGAATTCCAGGCATCGATACAGTCGGACGCGCGCATCTCCTGAAAAACCAAATTGCTTTCACATACCATCGGCTCGGGCATGCAAAGGGCCTTTTGCTTGGTCACACAATCGGACTCGTCGAGCCAGCTTTGCGCGCCCGGAATCTTCAGGCCGTTGCGGCGGGTCTGATCGAAGCAGTCGAAGTACACATGGCAATCGACCTCGGCCTTATCGAGGCAGAATGAAAGGGGTGTGGCGATTCCGGATACACTGGTTTCGATGCAGGCAAAGAGGGTGATCGCCGCAATCGCGACGCCGATAAGGTGAGGAGGGTGGGCTAGGCGAAACGGGGTGGGGGTGACCATGAGCGCGTTGGTTGAAAGTAGAATCTAGCAAACGCGCTGCAACGCATCGCGCTGCGTTTCGTCGTTTTTTCAGCGAAGTGGCTCTATTGCTTCAGGTCATCCACCGATATGATGGTTGACGCGGGGCTCATGGACGATTCGCAACGGACAGTGAAGAGCGACAACGGGCCCGTGCCCGGTCTTCGGTTGCTTCAAGTTGGAACCCGGGCTCCATCGGTGGATGCTTTTGTTGAGCAGTTCTCGACGTTCTTGGACGACGATTCGATGTTGCTGCCCTGGGCCGAAGGTCTTGTGACGGGTACGGTGGCTCGACTGCTCATGTTGCTGGCGGGTGGGCAACCGGTACTGCGCGGCCGGATCCAGGTGTTGGAAACGATCGACGATACACGGGGTCGATTGATTCGCGGTCGAATGCTCGAGCTTGATGATCCCAGCCACGACGTGCATGGCCGGATGTTGCAGTTGAAGCGACAGCGGGAGCAAATGCTCGCCGTCGAATCGCTGGCACCGCGTGGGTTGCCACCGCCGACCCCAGGATCCGCGAAAGCCATGCCGCCTCCCGTTCCCACGATGCCAGCAAAAGAAGATCGCAGCGTGTTGTTCGCGCTCATCGACACCACGCGATGCGAGCAGGACGAGCTCACACCGTCGGTTACACTCGCCTCCAGCACGGTGACCAGAGGCGGTGCTGCGAATCGTCCGGGTGCGCGTCTGCTTGTTCCACCTCAGACCCGAAATGGCCACGAGACACCGGTGACCCTCGACATGGCTTCTCTGACACCGGAGCAACTCGCGGATGTGGCGCAAGATCGCCCTGTGCCGCATTTGACACCGCCAGCGTTCATGCCGATACGAACTGGAAAACATCCCCGACTGACGGGCAAGGTCATGGTTGCGCGTCGTTCGCGTCTGCCGGCGTGGGCTCAGCAGGTCGTGGCACCACTCGAAACAGCGTGGCAATCCGTATTGCAAAAGGTTCCGGAGCGGCAGCGTCCGTGGGCTGCGCGGGGCGTTCCCTTGCTTGGTGTTCTGGTGTTGTTCATCTGGCTAGGCCGGTGTGGGGGAGATTCGCCTGATCCCGCCGCGCTGGCCGTGGTGCCGGGCCCCGACTTGCCTGCGCCTGTTGTACCGGAGAAACGTGTTTCGCTTGAGGTCATCCCGTCGCTTGAGCCCTTGCCTCCGGCACGCTGTTCGGTGGCGATCAAGACCGAGCCCGAAGGGGCCGAGGTTCACTGGTCCGACAAGGCACTTGGAAAAACGCCGCTCAGGGACGTGGAAGTCCCCTGCGGGAGGAGCCTTGTCGCCATCGCGCACCCGCATTTCGAGCAGAAAGTCCTGACGGTGACCGCAATGGTTGGTCGCCCGCTGGAACTCAACGAATCGTTGCGGCACAAGGAAGCCTCCGTGACTTTGACCAGTACCCCTTCGGGGGCTGTGATACGAATTGGCGACCAGACCATCGGTCGGACGCCCGGACTGTTGCAGCTTTCGCAGTTTGTTCCCGTCGAGGTTTCGCTTGACCGGGACGGATACCAGCCGTGGGCGAAGACGCTTTCGATCGAAAAAAACGAGGTCTCGGTGCACGCGACGCTCAAGGAGGTCCGCGGGAAAAAATCGGCAGGTCGCAAGACGCGGCGTCGCTAGCGAGCGACGCCGAATCCTTCTATGATGGGGCCGTTTTGAAAACGGATGTGCGGTATGGGTGGTGCAAGGGCGACAGTGCATTGGCTTTGACAAGCCTCATTGCGCTGGTTTTTCTGCCTGCTTGCAATCGTCCCGGGTGCACCGGGGCCAGTCTCCAGGAACAGTGCACCGTCCCGACGCCGTGTTCCAAGCTGTCATTTGCGTGTGCCGCGACGAACGCGACCGTGTCGTTCATCGGCCGTGGCGACGCGATGCCTGGCGGTTTGAGCGCGCTTTCCGCCGTCGGCGATGTGTTGTTGCAAAACGACCAGGTCTCAGCCGTGATCGACGCGCTCGACCATCCCCATTTTATCGCACCAACGGGTGGTACGATTCTGGATCTGGGGACCGCAGGCGGGAACAACGATTCCATCAACAACGTGTTCCAGGCAACCGGTCTATTGCCCTGGGATGCCGTGGTTTACACGCAGCTGTTTCCGATCCAAGGGCCGAATTTTGCAGCAGTACAGGTTCGAGGGCACCTCGACGGTCGTCCTGATGTCATCGTTTCGACGCGCTACGAACTTCGACCGTGTGAACCCGGTGTTCGCATTCGCACCGAGATAACCAACGGTGAAGCCGAAGCCGATGGGTGGACTCTGACCGACGGATACTTTTGGGGCGATCGCGAGAATTCGCCGTTTATTCCTTATCCCGGTGCCGGGTTTTCGCACCCCAGCTTTGGTCTGTCCGAGATCAACGACGTGTTCCGAGCCGCCCCATTCGTTGCGGCCTCGCATCACAGTCAGCCATCGGCAACGTATGCTGCCGTTGCCTGCGATAGAGACGCCCTCTCAGGCTTTCATTCCGAGTTTGTAACGGCGGCTGGAACGCCGCGCACAGTGGTGCAAGCGCGCGATCACCTTGTGTTTGAGCGATTCATCGCGGTCGCACCCGGCCGCGCCTTGTCCGCAGGCACCGATATCGCGCTTGAGCTGCGGCGACAATTACACGACGAACCGTGGACAACGGTTAGCGGAAACGTATTACGCGACGCCGGCGAACCCGTGGCATCATTGCAGGACGAGGTGCGGCTCAGCTTGTTGTTCATCGAGGGCAGTGCTGCAGAGCCCCGTGGCAAGCGCATTCCGTGGACCCAGACCACCGTGACAGCAGAGGGAAAGTTCAGCGTTCGTTTGCCCGCCAACCGAAACTACACCGTGGTTGTCGAGGCCTTTGGCCGCGAGATCGCCGAGTATCCCTTTGTGGTCGGTTCGCAACCGGCAGAGCTCCCTGTCATCCCGATTCCGGCCGTCGGAGCGATTACACTCAACGCAACGGTGGATGGCAAACCCGACCACGTGCTGGCGATTGTCGAACCATCCGACGCGGTCACACGAGACGCCGTGAAGGCGAAGATGCACGACACTTTCGATGCCTGTGCGCCGTTGCTGGGTGCGCCGAACGGGCCTTCTCCGGCTTGCAACAAGGTGCTGCTCGACGGCACGGCGACAACCGTCGCAGTCCCGCCGGGTCGATACGACATCTTCGCCACGAACGGTCCTTTTTCGACCCTCGGACGACAAACCGTGGTGGTCAGCGCCGGTGCGAAATCGGAGGTGTCGTTTTCACTTGAGCGATTGCCGATTGCGCCCTTGCACACCCTCTCTGCTGATTTTCACGTCCACGGCGCAGGCTCTGAAGATTCGGCAATTCCCGATCGCGATCGGGTCCGTGCATTTTTGGCGTCATCAACCGAGGTCATCGTCTCGACCGAACACGACGTCGTCAGTTCTTACGGCGAAGCCATCACAGCCCTTGGTGCGACGAATCGCCTGGTACTCGTCACCGGAACCGAATCCACCGGGCACATCTTGTTTCGCTATATTCCGGGCGATACGACGCCACGGGTGATCGGACATTTTAACTTTTGGCCGGTTTCCTTTGATCCGCTTGCGCCCTGGCGCGGTGCTGCCTGGGACGAGCTGGCAGAGCCCGGCATGCTGATGACCCGGATGCAAGCTGCGGGATGGTCAGCACAAACAGGCGTCGCACAGATGAATCATCCCTGGGGATCGTCAGCGTTTGGCCGGGATTACGGATTTGCGCGAGCCATCGGGCTAAATGCCAACCAATCGATCGTGGCCGAGCCCGGAACCAAGGCAGGGGTCTTCCATCGCGTGCCCACGGACTCTAAATTTCGCAATTCCGATTTCCACGCCCAGGAAGTCATGAACGGCACTGAAAACGATCGCTATCTGCAGTACCGATCGCTTTGGTTCGCCTTGCTTAATCAGGGGGTCTTGCGTGCGGGCACTGCAAACAGCGACTCGCACGGTCTTTCCGACAACATCCTCGGTACCCCTCGCAACTTGGTGACCACCGAGTCCACCGTGTTGAACTTTGATTCGATTGAATTCAACGCCGCGGTTCGCGATGGACGCATGATCGGCACCAACGGCCCGGTCGTGACCGCGACCATCGTTGGCAAAGACGGAACCTCGCGCGGACCTTCTCTTCTGCCTTTTGCTCCACCGGTGGATGCCGTGGTGCATGTTGTGGTGCACGCCGCTCCCTGGGTTCCGGTCGATGAGCTCCGCGCGGTTGTGAACGGAGAGATCATGCAAACGTGGCACGATGAGTTGTCCAAGCCAACGGAGCCGCTTGGTCGTTCCGGCATCGAGCGTTTGGTGCTGGATATTCCACTTGCGGATCTACTGCCCACGGGCGACGCCTGGCTGGTATTCGAGGCCGGCAGCCCGCTGCCGCCAAACGCAGACCTTGACTGCAACGGCGTGAGCGATACCGGTGACAACAATGACGACGGTGTTGCGGATTGGCGCGACGTGGATCGCAACGACGACGGCGAGGTGGATGCAAAGGAGCAACCCCGAAAACCACCTGCCGCTTGCTCGGGTCCAGTCGGGCCACTCGAAAATCCCTCCAAAATAGAGCGTTCTGTCGATCCGTTGTATGCCTTCTCGGTCGTCACCCATGGTGCCCGGCCAACGGCATTTACAAATCCCTTCGTGCTGGATCGCAACGGCGGTGGCTTTGATCCGGGAGCGCCCTAGTCATGAACTGCCGAACGCAGATGGCCTTTGCCATCGCCGTTGCGGGGACAGTCCTGGCCGGCAACGTATGGGCTCAAGAATCAGTTTGCGATCAAAGCGAGCTTTCGCAGGGAGCAGTTCAGGCGTCGCTGCGGCCTGGGCAACTGGGCCTGGCGCGTTCAGTTTGTGCTGCGAATCGTCTGGGTCTCGGTCAGTCGGGGTTTTTGTTGGTGGATCTCGACAACTTTTTCGGAAGCATTCGGACGGCGACCGAATTGCAGGGCGAGTATCAACTGTCTCGAACAACCTCGATTTTCGGACTCCTTGAGGCCTATCGATACGAGACCGTGATTGCCTCGGTGGCGGCGGTCGAGTCGGGGTTGGGTCACTCGGCACTGGGTGTCGCCCATCGATACTTCGAGAATGCGGACCTCTCGGCCGCCGTGACCACGCGTCTCGTATTGCCGCCCCCGGTTGGTGTGTACCACAACGTTTCGTCACTGGCGCTGGACGTGGCGACCGGTGTCGAGTGGGCCCTTCGTCCCCGTCTCGCGGTGCATGGCACCGTGGGTTTGCTCTCCTCCGTGGGGATCACACGCGAGGCGGTGCAGCCTCGACTCGGCACCCAGTTGACGCTGGGACTGGGATGGCAGCCCTGGCGAATTTTCGGCGTGGTTGCGGATGTCGTTTCGGGTTTTGGCTATGCGGCTCCAGTCGACGTCGTTGCAGCAGCGCTCAGTTTGCGTTTCTTGCCCGCAAAGCGGCTGACCGTTTCACTCGATGCGCTCGTCCCGGTTGGTGGTCAGGCGCGCGCACTTGCGGCCGGCGCGTTGCGATTGAACTTTTCGTTCTGAAGCCTCTCGATGCCGAACGTGGGCCAACCTTCGCTTCTCTGTCAGCAGCGCACCGAATTGTTCCGTTGTGGTGTGATTCCTCTGCCGGGTAGTGTCCCGCGCGACAACCCACGTCCGATGAGCGTTGGGAAACCGTATGACCGTCAGAGCCTGCGACACTTTCTGTCCGGTCGCCATCCGCATGTCGAATTGGCGCTGTGGGAACAACGCGCACGCCAGGGGCAATTGACCGTCGATGGGCGCGTCGTCCGCGATCTTGAAAGCGAAGTGCGTGCTGGCAATCGGTTGCTTCACACCATACCAAACGAGATTGAACCCGAGGTGGCCGTCGACGTTACCTTCCTTTACGAGGATGATGCGTTGGTGGTGTTGAGCAAGCCCGCGCCCCTGCCAATGCATCCGTGCGGGCGCTACAACCGGAACTCACTTGTGCCGTTGTTGGTGCACGTATTCGGGGAACCTGCCTGGCACCCCGTGCACCGACTGGATGCAGATACCACGGGCCTTGTGGTGCTGGCGAAGACCGCTGCAGCGGCGACCCATCTCGGTCGGCAGTTCGAGAATCGTACAGTCAAAAAAGTCTACCTCGCCCGCGTGCAGGGGATCCCGGAAAGTGCCACGTTTGCCTGCGATTTACCCCTGACCACCGCCCCAGATGCCGAAGGAAAACGCAGCACAAAGAACGGCACACGATCGGTTGCTGCCCACACGGATTTTGAACTTGTGGCGACGATGGGTAGCGAGGCACTCGTCACCGCGATGCCAAGCTCGGGACGTACCAACCAGATAAGAGTGCACCTTGCTGCACTGGGATTGCCCATCGTTGGCGATGCCGCCTATGGGGGCACCGAATCCTTTACGAGCGGGCGGTCGACACTCTGCCTTCACGCGGCCCAGTTGTCATTTCGGCATCCTGACGACGGACGGTGGTTGGATTTCTCCGATCAGATGCCTGTGTTTGCCAATCGAACCTAGAGGCGTTTTACAGATGGCAACGCATCGTCGCCAAGGTGGCTTTCGCCTCGCGCCGTTGCAAGTGCAACCTGACGCGCACGCTCCCGCCGCCCGGCAAGTACCTCGGGGGTGTCGCGACCAAAGCAACGCGGACAACAAACCCCTTGCTCGAACTGCGGGCTTTTCAGCTCGTTCGAGGAGAGGGGTTCCTGACAACCGTAACACAAGGCATGGCTCCCGGGTGCAAGGGCGTGATCAATCGATACCCGTTGATCGAAGACAAAACATTCGCCCTGCCACGTGGAACGCTCGGCCGGGATTTCTTCGATGTATTTCAGGATCCCACCTTTCAGGTGGAACACTTGGGGAAAGCCTTCTTGCAAAAGAAGCGAGGATGCCTTTTCGCAGCGAATGCCTCCGGTGCAATACATGGCGATCTTGGTGTGCCGGGTGGGATCGAGATTCTGGCGGACCCAGATCGGGAAATCCGTGAAGTTGTCGATGTTGGGGTCAGCGGCGCCCGCGAAGGTGCCAAGCCGCGTTTCGTAAGTGTTGCGCGTGTCGACGACAAATACGGACGGATCGCCGATGAGTGCGTTCCAATCCTGCGGCTCGACGTAGGTTCCCACGCGAGCTGTCGGCGAAACCGATCGGTCGCCGATGGTCACGATTTCTTTCTTGAGCCGCACCTTCAAACGGTGAAAGGGAAGTGTGCTGCAAAAGGATTCCTTCGCTTCCAGTTCGGCAAAGGCTGGCATGCCACGCAAATAGCCGAGCAGTGCGTCGATTCCGGCGCGCGGACCTGCCACCGTCGAATTGATGCCCTCCTCGGCAAGCAGGACCGTGCCCTTGATGCCTTGCGCACGGCAGAGTGTCTCGATCGGCGCTTGCAACGTTGCGAAATCGGGCAACCCGACAAACTTGTAGAACGCGGCGACAACCACGGTGGCCATGACGGCTGACTGTAGCATCCGGGGCGCTTCGGTCATGGCTGCAAAATTTGGGTGACTCACGCCGTTGTTATCTGAGGCGCCCGACATTCCTGCCCCGGTTTTGTCGCGTCCATGTACGTGTTTTCAATGGCTTAGCCGTGGCACGATGCGTGCTTAAATGGCCGCCATGAATAGACGCCACTTTTTCGCTGGATCCCTTCTGTCCACTGGCCTTGGTATGTCCGCAAAACCCGCAAGCGGCTGCGGTGGTTTCTTCTGTTCCACGACCCCGATTGATCAGTCGGGCGAGCAGATCTTGTTTTCCATCGACGACAAGAAAGTGACCGCCTACATCCAGATCTCGTACACGGGTGCGGCCAAGGATTTTGCGTGGGTGGTGCCGGTGATGTCGAAGCCGCAGATCCGCGTCGGTACGGCCGACGTGTTTTGGGCGATTCAGCAGGCAACCAACGTTTCGGTTCGGGCTACCATCGTGGACGGAGACGCTTGTGAGGATTCCAATTTCGGCGTCAGGGGGGGCAAATCTTCCGGAGCTGGTGGTACGAATGATTCTGCCAACGAAGGAGATCCATCGGTCAAGGTGGTTGAGCAGAAGATCGTGGGGCCTTATGCCACCACGATTCTCGAATCCACGGACGCGGAAGCACTCGTGAAGTGGCTGGGTGACAACGGATACACCCAGCCGCCCCAGGCGCTGCCGCTCATTCGACACTACGTTGAACAGGGGATGTTGTTCGTGGCGCTCAAGCTCACGCAGAACGCTGCTGCGGGCGATGTTGTGCCGCTTGTGCTTGAAATGGAGGCAAGCGAAGCCTGCGTGCCCTTGGTGCTGACTCGCGTGGCTGCCGTCAACGACATGCCCATCTACATCTATGTGCTGGCAGACGGTCGAGCGATGCCGCGCAACTGGTTTCACGTCGAAATCAATCAACGCAAGCTCGACTGGTTGCAAGGCGGCTCAAACTATCGAGCCCTCGTTACCGCCGCCATCAATTCAGCGGCGGGACATGGCTTTGTGACCGAGCATGCGGGATCGAGCAACCCGCTTGCTGGCCGACTTTACCGAGCCAACGATTTCGACCTACAGCCGTTGCAAAACGCCACCACTGCTGCCGCTCACATTGCTTCGTTGACGTCGATTCCTTGGCCGCCGGCAGCGCAAAATACGTTGCTCACGCTGCTTCGCAAGCATTTCCCATTGCCTGCGAGTCTTCTGTCTTCGGGCATTTCAGATTCGAATGTTTATTTCGCCGCCTACGATCCGGATTATCAAGCGGCGTTGGCGACCATCAAATTCGATCACGCTGCTGTAGTCGAGGAGGTGCAATCACAGTTGATCGAGCCTTTGAAGCGTGAACAAACGCTGCTGACCGGAAAGTCCTATCTCACGCGACTCTTCTCGACGGTCTCGCCCGACGAAATGACCCGCGATCCGCTTTTTGATTTTTCGCGGATGTTGCCGCCGGTCTCGAATAACTTTGTCGCACAGGCGAAACCCTATTGCGGCTCGAGAGGGGATACGAACTACATCATTACCCTTCCAACAGGAGAATCCTATCTTGCCGACAGCTCGGGTGTTGCGCTTGCAGACGGACCCGATGCCGAACACATTTCGCTTGTTGGGAAGAACGGGGTTCCTGTGTTCTATTCGCCGGGGCAGTCAGCCACGGTCGACAAGTGGCTCGACATTGAGGCGGCCGAACTTGTGATACAAAAAGCGCCTCCGACCGGGGCGTCGGTGCACTCTGCTACGCGCTCGCCGTCGAATCTCGACTCGGCCCCCGTTCCTGGCTGGGTGCCGCCCAAGGCCGAAGTCCCCGACAGCAGCGGCTGCTCGACGCAGGGCCAGGGCAGGGGGGCGGACTGGTTCACCCTGGGTGCGGTTGGGGTCGCGGTGTGGGCTGTGGGACGTAGGCGACGGCGTGAGGATTCCGGGGCCCGGTAGACACCGAGCACCGGCACAGCCGAGCGCGTACTGGCGAGCGCATTGCGACCATGGCGGCGGACGAAGAGGCGTTGAGGGGAAGACGTTTTCGAGCTATACGATGGCGTTCCTTTAGCCTTCGGCTCAAGGTCGTACGGCGTCGCGAACGGTTCATGCCGGATCGGCCTTGACGTGGTGTCAGGCGACGAGGCATACATTCGCTTCCCAGTGAAAACAACTGAATATTGCCGGTGTAGCTCAGTGGTAGAGCAACGGTTTCGTAAACCGTAGGTCGACAGTTCGATTCTGTCCACCGGCTCAGGACGTTCGAGATTTGATGATGTCTTGTTATCGCGGGATGGTGGCGCTGGCGCTTCTCCTCGCCGGGTGTACCCATTCGCCGGCACCCACGCCCGATACCGTTCCGTTTTCGGCCCGTCGGGTGGATGACTCGGCAAAGGCCATGCCCATCGCGATCGTGGGCGCGTTGTTGTGGACGGGCGACGCGCAGAATCGGCGCATCGAGCACGGTACAATCATCGTGCGTGCCGGTGTCATCGAAGCCATTGGTGATGCCAGTTTAACCGTACCACACGGTGTTCAGGTGATCGATGCAGGGGGACGGTGGTTGACGCCGGGTCTCATCGATGCGCATTCGCACCTTGGGGTTTATCCGGTTCCGGCAGTAACCGCGCATGCCGATGGCAACGAACTCACCGATCCCGTGACGCCCGACGTGCAAGCGATGCACAGCTTCTGGCCTCAAGATCCTGCGCTCTCCCACGCGCGCGCCGCTGGCGTAACGTCGATGTTGATCTTGCCGGGCTCAGGGAACCTGATTGGCGGACGCGGATTCTCCGTCAAGAATCGACCCGCCCGTTCGGCCGAGGGCATGCGGTTTCCGGGCTCACCCGATGTATTGAAGATGGCCTGTGGTGAAAATCCGAAGCGTGTGTACGGCAACAAGTCCGGCCCCGCTTCCCGTATGGGTAACATCGCACGCGTTCGTGCCGCATATCTGAAGGCCAAGGACTACGCCGTACGCTGGGCGCTATGGGAGAAAGTTCAGAAGGCCAAGGGAGAAAAGCCACCTGAACGCGATCTGAAACTGGAAACCCTCGTTGAGGTGATGGCCGGAAAAATCCAGGTTCAAAACCACTGCTATCGGGCCGATGAAATGCTGTTGATGCTGGATATCGCGCGCGAGATGGGCTTTACCATTCGCGCATTCCATCATGCGGTGGAGGCCTACAAGATCGCTGACGTGTTGGCGGCGCAGGGTGTTGCGGTTGCAACCTGGGCCGACTGGTGGGGCTTCAAGATGGAGGCCTTTGATGGCATTCAGGAGAATCTGGCGCTGGTGCACGCAGCGGGCGGGCGCGCCATCGTGCATTCCGACTCGCCCATCGGGATTCAACATCTGAACGTGTATGCGGCGCAGGGCCTGGCGGTGGGTCAGGAAATGGGGCTCGATGTGAACGAGGATGATGCCCTGAGGTGGATCACCGCCAATCCGGCATGGGCGATGGGCGTGGAGGCGCAAACGGGATCACTCGAAGTGGGCAAGATGGCAGACCTCGTGCTGTGGTCGGGACATCCGCTTTCGATCTACAGTAAACCCGATCGCGTGTTTGTGGATGGGCATCCGGTCTTCGAGCGCAACGCGCCCGCAAGCAAGACGGATTTTGAACTGGGGACCGTGCCATGAATCGGCGAAGTCTCCTGGGTGGATCGGTGGCCGTGGTGGCGGGTCTTGCGCGAACAAGACGGGCAAACGCCGAGAATGCGATCGCCATCACCAACGCACGCATTCACCGCGGCGACGGCACTCGAATCGATGCCGGGACGGTTGTTTTTCAGGGTGATACAATTTCGGCCATCGGGCCTGCGGCTTCCGTTGTCCTTCCTGAAGGCGCACACGTGGTGGATGGCAGTGGGCATTGGTTGACGCCGGGTCTCGTCGATGCGGAGTCGCTCGTGGGACTGGTCGACATCTTTGGTGAACGGGCGACGCGCGAGTCTGCGATGGACGAACGGCGAGACCCGATTCGTGCGGCGTTTTCCGTGCTCGACGGCTGGAATCCGCGCTCGGTCGTGATTCCCGTAACCCGGGTCGAAGGTGTGACCTCGGTGGCGCTCGCACCGCGCGAAGGGCTTGTCTCGGGACGAGGCGCGATGGTTCGATTGACGGGTGATCGTGCGGACAAAGCGGCGCTCAAAACGCCGACGGCGGTGTACATCAGCCTGGCTCAGGACGGACGGCACGCGGGCTTTGATAGCCGCGGTGGTGCACTTCTGGCACTGCGCGAGTTGTTCGACGACGTTCGCCAGTTTGCGAAACGTCGAAACGAGTTTGAGCGCAACGAGATGCGCGCGTTGAGTGCGAGTCGGCTTGATCTCGAGGCGCTCATCCCGGTGGTCGAGGGGAAACTTCCGGTCGTGATCGAGGCGCATCGTGCGTCCGATATCGAAAGCGCACTGTCGTTCATTGTCGAGCAACGTGTTTCTGCGGTGCTGAGCGGTTGTGAAGAAGGCTGGCTGGTCAAGGCCGCGATCGCGCAATCGAAGGTGCCCGTCATCGTCAATGCGTTTGCCAATCTTCCACGCGATTTCGACGCTCTTTCAGCGCATGCGGAGAACGCTGCCCGCCTTCACGGAGCCGGTGTCGAGGTGATTCTTGCCACCCGGGAGATAGGCGATCACGAATCGCGAACCCTGCGTTTTCAGGCGGGAAATGCGGTCGCGAGTGGGTTGCCCTGGGAGACGGCGCTTTCGGCTATCACGGCGCGACCGGCGAAACTGTTCGGTGTTGCGGATCGCATTGGAACGCTCGGCGTAGGAAAACTTGCGGACTGCGTGTTGTGGTCTGGCGATCCCTTCGAGCCGCTGACGCGTCCACGTCACGTTTTCATGGGCGGGGCCGAGATCCCGCGTGTCTCTCGACAGACGATGCTGCGAGATCGCTATCGTGAGCCGAAGACATTGCGGCGTTAATCGGCCAGTGCGTTCGTCACCGGGCGACCACGTTCACGATGCGACCCGGCACAACGATGACTTTCTGAATCGTGACACCTTCAAGGTGCTTCTGTATATTGGGTAGCGCCAGCGCCTGCTTTTCGACTTCCTCTTTCGGTGCGTTGCGATCGATCTCCAGGCTTGCGCGCATCTTGCCGTTGACCTGAACGGCGAGCGTGACGACGGCATCCAGGGTCAGTGCCTCGTCGAAGGTGGGCCAGGGTTGCTGCAACAGGAAATCCTTGTGTCCCAGCAATTCCCAGGCCTCGTCGCCGAGGTGCGGCGCGTAGGGTCCGACAAGCTTGATGAGGGCTTCCAGATCGGCACGCGTGGCGCCGTTTTTCTCAAGCGCCGTCGTGTACTCCATCATTGCCGCGATGGCGGTGTTGAACTTCATGCGCTCGAGATCTACCGTGACACGCTTGATCGTCTTGTGCCGCAGGGCGAGGTTCGTGTCCTCGGTCGAGGTTTTACTTGCCTCGAAGTTTTCGACCAGCCGGTAAACGCGTCTCACAAAACGGCTGCAACCCTCGATGGCCCGTGGATCCCAGGGCTTGGGCAACTCGAAATCGCCCATGAACATTTCGTACAAACGCAGCACGTCTGCGCCGTGTTCGGCAACCACGTCGTCTGGGTTTACGCCATTGCCTTTCGACTTGGCCATCTTCTCGACTTCGGACTTCAGAGCCTCGCCGGTAGAACGAAGGAAGGGTTGCTCGCCCTTGAATTCGACTTCCGAGAACTCGTGGTACCGGCCCATGCCGTCCTGATACGAACGGGCAAGCACGGTGCCCTGGTGGCGCAGTTTCTTGAACGGCTCCTTGGTGGAGACGTAGCCCAGATCGTAAAGTACCTTGTGCCAGAAGCGGGCGTAAAGCAGGTGCAAGACCGCGTGTTCGGCACCGCCCACGTAGAGATCGACGTTCATCCATTTCTTTTCGGCGTCGGGTCTCCAGCCGAGTTCGTCGTTCTGCGCATCGAGGTAGCGGAGGTAATACCAGCAAGATCCTGCCCACTGCGGCATCGTGTTGGTTTCACGTTTCGCAGGACCACCGCACTTCGGACAGGTGGTGTTCACCCATTCTTCAATCGTCGCAAGGGGGGATTCGCCGGTACCCGAGGGCTCGTAGCGTTCAACCTCGGGCAGAGTCAGCGGCAGCTGGTTTTCCGGTACGGGAACGGGACCACCACAGGGTTTGCAGTGGACGATCGGGATGGGCTCTCCCCAGTAGCGTTGACGCGAGAAAACCCAGTCACGCAGTTTGTAGTTGATCGTCTTTCCACCCAGACCTCGCGTTTCAAGATCTTGTGTGATGACACGCTCTGCATCGGCTGTGGTCAGTCCATCGAGCGATCCCGAGTTCATGGCGATGCCCTCGTCGCTGAAGATACCGTCGTCTGCAACGGTTTCGCCGTTGGCGGGCCGAACCACCTGCACGATGGGGATGCCAAACGTCTTGGCGAAAGCGTGATCGCGTTCGTCGTGTGCAGGCACGGCCATGATGGCGCCGGTGCCGTAGGTTGCGAGCACGTAGTCGGCGATCCAGATCGGAATCGTCTTGCCGCTGACGGGATTGGTGGCGTGCGAGCCCGAGAAAACGCCGGTCTTTTCCTTTGCGAGATCGGTGCGCTCGAGATCGCTTTTTTTACGGGCGGTCTCCTGGTAAGCGAGCACCGCGGCCCGCTGTCCCTCGGTCGTCAGTTGATGAATGAGTGCATGCTCGGGGGCCACAACCATGTAGGTCGCGCCGTAAAGGGTGTCGGGGCGCGTGGTGAAAACGCGCAGCGGCTGCCCCGCGGCGTTGCCATCCGAAACTGCAAAGACGACCTCGGCGCCTTCGGAACGGCCAATCCAGTTGCGTTGCATCTGCAAGGTGGATTCGGGCCAGTCGACTTCACCGAGATCTTCGAGCAGACGATCGGCAAAGGCTGTGATTTTCAGGATCCACTGGCGCAGGTTTTTGCGCTCGACTTGCGTACCACAGCGTTCACACTTTCCGCCCGTCACTTCCTCGTTGGCAAGACCGGTCTTGCACGATGGGCACCAGTTGATCGGAATCTGTGCCTCGTGGGCGAGGCCGCGCTCAAAGAGCTTGAGAAAGATCCACTGTGTCCATTTGTAGTACTTGGGATGCGTAGTGTTGACCTCGCGCTCCCAGTCGTAGGCAAAGCCGAGTGATTCGATCTGCCGTCTGAAATTCGCGATCGCCTGTTCGGTGGTGATGCGCGGATGAATGCCGGTCTTGATGGCGTAGTTCTCGGCTGGCAGACCAAAGGCGTCCCAGCCCATCGGATGTAGCACATCGAAGCCAAGCATCCGTTTCTGACGGGTCAGAACATCGGTGGCCGTGTACCCCTCGCAGTGGCCGACGTGCAGACCCGAGCCCGAGGGGTAGGGGAACATGTCAAGTGCGTAAAACTTCGGCCGGCCGGCGACGCCCTGGGCGCGGTGAAGGTTCGTCTGTTTCCAGCGCGCCTGCCATTTGGGTTCAACGGTTCTATGATCGTAAGGCATTGGAGAAGGGCATGATAGCGGGCCTGTTTTCCAACTGTCAAAGCGACAGATCACGCAACAGGGCCTGCAGGACCTCGACGGTGATGGGTCGCTTGCTGTCCCAGAATACGCGAGCCTGTAGGGCGTGCTGGGCCGGGCCTGCGTTCAGACGCTCGGCCATGCGGGCGGCCGCTTCCTTCGTATCGAAGCCCAGGAAGACACAGGTATCGTCGAAAACCACCGGTTTGCCCTCGATGGGGCCCACGAGGCTGAAGTGGGACTGCTTGTAGAGCCCCGAGATGGCGACTTTCCAGGGCATGAAGGTGTAGGGGCCGACGCCAAAGATGGCAAAGCGTGGCCGATTCCGATAAATGGCGCTCTTGCGGGCGTCGAGGGGTGGGCCATGTTTGTTGAGGTACTGCCAGGTGGCGGGCGCTGTTTTTGCGAGCGTCGAGGTGTCGTCTCCCACGCGGTTCTGCGGAACGACGAGGAAACGGCTCGGGCGGTTTTTCCCGGCCACACCCGACAGATCCGAGCTTTTCAGCAGCGGAAAGATCCGATCGGACTCGATTGCTACCGCGGCACCTTCGCCGTTTCGCAGGACACCTTCCTGCAGGGATAGCTCCATGATTCGGGCGCAGTCGTGTTTGATTCCGGAGCGCCAGCGCAGGGGAACGTTGCCGGCCTGAGAGGTGCCGGTGCGGCGATTTTGTGCGAGAGATTTGACCAGCACATTGCCGTCAAAACGCAATACGGATTGGGGTTTCTCGGCCTGTAGATTCGCGAAGACGTCGCAGTGCAAGGGCCACTCGGCGATGGACAACCGATCAATCCACAATAGTCCTGCATCGACGCTGGCTCCGAAGTGCTGTTTGGCATCAATGTGGACGAACGCACAAACCGGCGCTCGCTCGGGATTCTTCTCGCTCGCAAAGAGTTGTGCGAGTACCCGGCGCGCGACCTGGCCCTTGCAAAGCATCGCGAGGCTTCCAGGCTCGGGCCATGAAAGCATGGTCTCGATCATGCTTTCACAGATGTCAAAGTTGCTGCGGCCTGTTTTCGCGGCAAGTCCGCTCATTCCCTTTTGACTTTTTTTGACGGGAAGATTTGTGCTACCCATCGCCATTAGCTGGCTGTTGGTGATCCAGGGCGGATTGCCGAGCACCAGCATGGGTTGGGGGAGTTCACACAACTGTTCTCGCCAGGGGAACGCGAAGAAATTTCCCTCGAGGATTCTGATGCTGCGTGCAGCTCCGACGTTGCGATTTGCTTCGGCGACATACTCCCGACTGAGTTCGACACCGAGGGCCACTTGAAGCTTTGGCCAGCACGCAAGCGCGGCTTGCAGGAACGTGCCGCGTCCACAGGTTGGTTCAACCACGGTCAGCGGCGAGAGCCCGCGGCGCTGCAACCAAGCCGTTACGTCTTGCGCCAGCGCCACAGGGGTCTGGAAATCACCCCGTTCGGTGGGTCCTCTTGCTTTCTGGCGCAATCGTCAGTAGGCCCGCGTGCGGTTGCTCTGCTGAGCCAGTTCGTTGACCCAGTCGTTGCGCGCAAGCGACTCGGCCAGGATGGACAATTCCGTGACCAGTTCACTTCCCGGTATCAGGGCGTCACTCGCATGATCGATGAGATCGCGCGAACTCAGCTGGGAAGGCAAGAGGGCCACGAGCTTACGCAGCCGATCGGCGGTCTTCTCGACAAGTTGCTGGCACTCGGCCACAAGTTTGCGGGCATCGTTGACCGGGAAGAGGTCAAAGACGGGTGACGGATCGTAGGCCTTCAGTTCCTGAGATGTGATGAACTCTGGCATGTGGCTTTGTAGGGTTTCACTTTCGGGAACCACCGCCCGCGGAATGCCCGAATCGAACACAGAAACCGGAGCGTCGAGATCGATCGCAATCTCGACCTCCGAAACCCGCCGCTTTCGCGTGGTTTCGGTCAACAGCGATTGCAGATCGTGATTGGCAGGTTCGAGGTCGAGCGCCCGGTGAAGCGCATCCTGCGATTGCGGATAGCGTCCCTGCTCACGATGGATTTCGGCGAGGGCTTTCAGAAGTGAAATTGCCTTTTCGCGCTCGCCAAGAAGCTCGAAGGTCTGCGTGAGCAGATCGAGGGTTTCGACGTCGCCGGGTGCATCGTCGTAGCACATTTTAAGCCGGGCGAGTGCAAAGCGACCGTTGCCACGCACAATGTAGCCCTTGGCCAGATCGCGGGCGAGCGCCTTGTTTTCGGGCTCCTCCTGCAGCAGGCGTTCGCCAATGCGCAGGAACTCGTCAATGCGCCCGGAGGATTTCAGAAGGGCGGCGGCCGAGCGCAACCGCTGCATGCCTTCGGGTCGTTTGCCAAGGGCAAAAGCCATGTCGACGAACCGCAAGTGAATGCGTGCGTCGGTTGGGTTCATCTCGACGATGCAACGAAGCGCCTCGAAGGCTTCTGCCGAGCGATCGGCGAGATGCGAGGACTGCAATACGTATTCGTATTGAGCGGTCGCGTCCGAGAGAAGTCCGAGGCCAGCGAAGAGCTGTGCCAGATTGCGGTGCGAATCGATATCGCCAGGGGAAAGCGTCAGAATGTTCTTGTAGATCGCCACTGCGTGGCGAAAGAAACCCTGCGCAGTGTGAATGCGGGCGGCCTGTCGGTAGGCGTCGATGGCCGCAGCGCCGTTGCCCTTGCGAATGTGGGCCTGCGCCAGATGCAGGAAGTTCCGTGCGTCGGTGGGTTCTTCGCGTGAAGCATCCGAAAATTCGACAAGTGCGCGATCCACCTGGCCCTGCGCAAGTGCGCGTTTCCCCTGTGAGCGGTGTTGTAAGGGCAAGGTAAGTTTCATGGCGCAAATTCCTATTCGTGCGAGACCAGGGAAATCATTTGGTCCTTCAAGAATCGGTCCGACTTGCGCATCGGTTTAGGCCAAAGAATACTTTTTTTTGAACGCCACTAACCCAGATGGCATTCCGCCAAAAGCTTGACGTGAAACCGTCATTCCGTGTCGTAGAACACCGATTCCCGTTGTTCCATGAAGCGGTTGCAGGCCGCAACAAGTGCCGGATCGGGTGCGATGAAACGCAATCCCATTCCGGCCGCTGGCTCATCTGCCGAACCGTTCGATTCCTGGCGGATCCAGCTGACGACCGTGTGTGCGACGAGCGGGTGTGGGGTCCCGGGTAGGCGCAACTCGATTCGCATTTTTTCGCCGATCTTGTGCAGGTTGTGGGTTGCGACAAAGACGCCACCGGCACTGATGTCCTGCATGATTCCGGTATAAAAGTTGGTATCCGATTCCATGCCGATCTCGATCTCGAGGTCTACACGCTCGGCTTGTCGGCGGTTGCTGATATCTCCCGATATGGGCGGAGGCCCCGCCACGATGGCTCCCAGAAGGGAACGCAACTCGAGGTGTTCGGGTGATACGGCGAAGTCGAGCAACGCCTCACGGGACTCAAAGTCTTCGACCTCGCCGATGATGCGTGCCGAAGTTTGAATGTCTCGGCTGATCACCATACCAAGCCGTGCGGCGGTTCGTCGCACCGCACGTGTCCAGGCCGAAAGATTCAGTGCCTTGCGCTCGCGGGCGATGCGCGCGCCAATGTCGCCCAGCTTGTTGCGGATATCTTCCGGCGCGGCGGAAATTTTTTCGAGGATCGCCAGCACCTCGGGTTCGCTTGATGACACCGTTTTGAGGCCATGTGCCATGCACGCGACGAGGTAGGGTCGAAGGTGTCGGCCGGTTCGCGATGCTGCCGCAATTCGGCTTGGTGTTGCGAATGACAGAGCGCGTCCCAATCGGAAAGCTATTTCAATCGTCTCCGACGATCCAATCAACTCGGGTCCGACCAGCAAGGTGAAGGGCTGGGTTGGCAATAGCTGTATGTCCCGTCCGGTGCCACCCACCATCACCTGTATTCCGGACACAATCCCGAGGCTACGGGAAACGTAGTCGAAGATGGAGCCGAACGGTTCAGGAAAGGTCGAACGCGAAAGCGGTCGCGCACCCGCAAGTCCGGCCTGTTGTGGCGTGACCGACGGTAGCAACCCCGAAGCGGTGAGCGCGGAAAACAGCGTTTCGATGAGGACGTTCTCGTCTTCATGGCGAATCTTGGACCACGTGCTGGCGTCCAACGGTTGATTCAGCCGTTGCAACTTGCGGGGCCGATGGCGATCGGCAATCTCGCGATGGATTGCGGTGGCCGCGTTGCGAATGACCATGGCGGTTGCAACGATGCCTGCGCCGTCGCGCTTGCCGACGCGGCGGTAGAGGTTGAAAAGCGCCGTGCCGAGGGTTGCGTCGGCGGGCTTGAGGTGCCACTCGGAGGCCATCGCGCGCGATATGTCTTTCCAGCGATCGAGTTCTTGAGCGCCGAGCTCGACGACTTTGCGCTGCAGCTCCGCATTGCGGGGTTCGAGCCGGGCTGCCACTTCGTATGCGGTGCGTGCGGCGGCCAGGTCTTCAAACTCGGATTCGTACAGATTGGCTAGCCCTCTCCAGAGGGAGGCAAGGACGGGGACGTGCCTGGGATCGACGGCCTGAATCAAGTGTCGGTACAGTTGTTCGGTCACGTGGAATTCACCGGTCTCGGACAGCAACGTCTCGAGCAATGCGAGCGAATCGAGCCGCGTGGGATCGAGGGCGAGCGTCCGTTCGAGCGCCGCTCGTGCCGTGGTTTCGTCATGTTCGGCGGCCGACATCGCACCCAAAAATGCCTGTGCGTCCACGCATTCTGGATCGAGGGTGATGGCGTGATCAAAAGCGTGGCGTGTGGTGGCTGCCGTCGCCGACTTTGTCGAGTAACGTGCCCAAGCGTACCACGCATTGTACTGCGCCTGGTCGGGTGCGCTTTGTATGGCTTTCTCAAGCGCGACCACGGCCTTTGCGGTAAGGCCCTCCTTGAACAGGCGGCGCCCTTCATTGAATGCCATCTCGCCTTCTAGCAAATTTGCCTTGCGTGCTTCTGCATGCTGGTCTTCATCGTAGGCGCGTCGAAACTTGGGATCCGACAGAACCTGGAAGGCGTGCGAGTAGGTAAATTGAATTTCCTGGATTCGACTGGCACTTTCAGCGTCAGGTGCCGAGATGGTCTGAAGCTCTCGTCGCTTGGTCTCAAACGCTGTCAAAACACGGTTTGCGTTTGCGGCGCGATCGACCTCAAGGATGTCGTACAGGTTCTTGCCGTGAATGCGCAGGAACTCGCGCAAAATGACTTCGGCTTCGGCGGCGCCGATCGATGCCGCCGGCTTTGTGTTTTCCTTCGGATCTTGGGACTCGCTTTGTTGCAGCCGGAGGTTGGAAAGGGCGTCGATCGAAATGACGCCAGATTCGCTCGCAATGTCGAACTCGTTTGAGGGCGCGCCGTCCTCATTTCCGACGCCCGTATCATCCGGATCGAGCGCGAGGGTGGTCGCAATGGCAGCCGAGATCTCGGCCTGCAGCTCAACGCGTTGTCGGAGTTCGGCCACATCGCGCGCGCGCGCGGTCTCGGGATCGGGTAAAGGCCCGGCGTGTGCGGCGGTTGTCGCCACGTCAGACGATTGGGCCTTGAGGGCGGCAAGTTCACACAACAAGAGCGCATCAAGGGCGGCCGCTGCGGTTCCGGCGCCGGGTCCGGTGACAAGGTCCTGGACCCTCGGCTGTGCCTCGAGTGCCCTGATGGCGTCGCTTCCGAACAATTGTGCGAACGCTCCACGGTGAATCATGAGGTGCGGTGACACCTGGACGCGCATCGTGGCATTCCGGCCGATAAACTGCTCGACGAGTCGAGCGGGATCGGCTGTCTTCTTGAGGCCCCAGAAAATAACGCCCGGGATCTCGACTGGATGTTCAATCACGTCCGAAAGAAAGCTTGGGTTTTCGTCGAACGCGAAGGTTCCGTCGGTCCAGCGAAGGGCGTCGACCACGCGCATTTTATTTTGCGCACCGAAAAACGCGAGGATGTCTTCCGGCGTCAACCACCCGAGTTCGATGAGCGTTTCACCCATCTTGGTGCCCTTGTCGCGCATCTCGCCAAGCAGGAAGTTCAGCTGTGATTCCGTGATGACCCCGCGAGCAACCAACATCGAGCCGAGTGCCTCGCTGCGCATATTCGAACGCGACCCAACGGGAACGCCGTTGTGAAGCAAAAGTTCCTTGAACACCTTGCCGCGTTCAAGCCGTAGCACACCCGTCGAGCTCGACTGGAAATGCGATAGCAACTGCCTCGGAACGGGGTGTTCGGAAAGATCGCCTGCAAGCACGACCTCTGGATAGGAAGGAAACGTCATCGATATGCCTGGAGAGAAAGTATCAGGTCCCTCCAACATCGGTTGATCCAATCAATCCTGAATCCAGGAAAGCCGGACTGCGGCAATTGGTCTAACCATTCGTAACTACGGAGTAATTCCGATCTCGATCTGACCGTCCACGACCCGACATGGATAGACGGTTAGCGCGACCGCAGGGTCGTCGAGACAGATCCCGGTACGAAGGTCGAAGTTTTGCTTGAAAATCGGCGAGGCGATCTTGGGAACCCCGTCCCTGTCGCCCACGATTCCGCGGGCCATGACAAAGGCCTTGCTAAAGGGGTCGAATTTGGCAGTTGCGTACAACGTTTGACCGTCTGGCATCAGAATGATGGCGATCTGTTGACCGTCGACGAGGGCCGCAGCGCCGGTACCCGGCCAGATGTCCTGAAGTGGGCAGATCCGGTTCCAGACAACCGTCGTGGGGCGATCACTTGATTCAAGCTGCGTTTGCATGGGGAGACTCATGTGAAAGCCCTTCTGCGCAGGGGAACCAATGTTTCTTTTTCGTGCCAAAAAGCTGGGCGGTGCTGGTCCCGCTCGGGCACAAACACGATTGACGGATCGGGTTCCTTTGCGTTCACGAACGATCGGAACAATTTTCGACGTTCCGGATCCTCGGTCGCGGTCTTCCATTCACATTGGTACGTGGCAACGATGTGTTCCATTTCGACTTCGAGCTCGGCCGCGATGCCGAGGGAGTCGTCCACAACCACGCTGCGCAAATAATCGAGTCCGCCTTGAAGTCCGTTGAACCACGTGGCGGTTCGTTGCAACCGGTCCGCCGTGCGGACGTAGAACATGAGGAAACGATCAATCGTTCGAATCAGCGTGGGCTCGTCCAGATCCGATGCCAGCAACTGGGCGTGTTGCGGTTTCATGCCACCGTTACCGCACACGTATAGGTTGTAGCCACGTTCGGTTGCGATGATGCCGAAGTCTTTGCTCTGGGCCTCGGCGCATTCGCGGGCGCACCCGGATACCGCAGATTTCAGCTTGTGGGGACTGCGCAGTCCCTTGTATCGGTTTTCGATCCGGATAGAAATACCGACGGAATCCTGAACCCCGTAACGGCACCAGGTGCTGCCCACACAGGATTTAACCGTGCGCAAGGCCTTGCCATACGCATGACCTGATTCGAATCCCGCTGCGATGAGCTCGTCCCATATAAGGGGAAGTTCTTCGAGGCGTGCACCGAATAGATCCACGCGCTGACCGCCGGTGATCTTGCAGTACAAATTAAATTTCTTGGCCACGGTTCCAAGCGCGATCAGCTTGTCGGGCGTGATTTCGCCGCCCGCGACGCGCGGAACCACCGAATAGGTGCCATCGCGCTGGATGTTGGCGAGGAAACGATCATTGGTGTCTTGCAAGCCCGCGTGCGGTTTTTCGAGAACGTGGTTGTTCCATGTCGAGGCCAGAATAGACGCCACCGCCGGCTTGCAGATCTCACAGCCAAGACCCTTTCCGTGTCGTGCAATGAGCTCGGCGAACGTCTGAATCGTTTGAACCCGAACGACGTGATACAGTTCCTGTCGACTAAGTGGGAAGTGCTCACACAGATGATTCTTGACCTCGACCCCGCGCCGCTTGAGTTCGGCGTTGAGCAGTGGAGTCAACAGTGTCACACAAGAGCCACAGCCAGTGCCAGCCTTGGTGCAAGACTTGATGGCGCCGACGGTGGTCAAATCCTGTTCTGAAATCGAGGAACAGATGGCGCCCTTGGTCACGTTGTGACACGAGCAGATCATGGCCGAATCCGGCAGGCTTTCGGGCCCAAATCCGGCGGGCGCCTTGCCATCGCTTGCCGGAAGGATCAGGGATTCGGGGTTTTCTGGCAATACCACCGCGTTTTGAACAATCGCCAAGAGCTGGCTGTAACTGGCGGCGTCTCCGACCAGGATGCCGCCAAGTAGATGCTTGCGATCGGCGCTCAGCACCAGTTTCTTGTAAACGCCTTTGACCCCGTCGTAGAGCGAGACCACCTGAGAATCGGGTGTCTTTGAGAAGGCATCGCCGAAGCTTGCCACATCGACGCCCATCAACTTGAGTTTCGTGCTCATGTCGGAGCCCGCAAACGGATCGGTGCGCTGGTCAAGCAACTGACTGGCGACGATTTCGGCCATCCGGTAGCCGGGCGCCACGAGGCCGTAGGTTCGGCCTTGATGCGAGGCACATTCGCCGATCGCAAAAATGTTTTGGTCGCTTGTCCTGCAATTGCCGTCAATGACGATGCCGCCGCGGTCACCCAGCTCAAGGCCGCATTGGCGAGCAAGATCATCGCGGGCGCGGATGCCTGCCGAGAACACAACCATGTCGGTTTCAAGCGACGTGCCGTCGGCAAACACCATGCGCGCCACCTTGTCCGCTTCGGCGTCGATGCTCACGGTGTTCTTGCCGGTATGGACGGTGACGCCGAGGCCCTCGATGCGCTTTTTCAAAAGCGCGCCGCCCACTTCGTCCACCTGCAATGCCATCAAGCGTGGCGCGAACTCGACCACGTGGGTTTTCAGTTCCATGTTCAAGAGCGCATTGGCGGCCTCAAGGCCAAGCAATCCACCGCCGACGACCGCACCCGTTTTTGCATTTTTCGACCACGCCGAAATGGCTTCGAGATCCTCGATGGTTCGGTAAACAAAACATCCGGGATGGACGCGTCCCGGGACCGGGGGGACGAACGGATACGAGCCTGTTGCCATCACGAGCAGGTCGTAAGGAACCTTTTCGCCGGTGGAAGACACGGCGAGGCGCGCGGTCCGGTCGATGTCGACGCAGCGTTGCCCGATGCGGACGTCGAACCCAACTTCTTGGTACTCCTCTAGGGTTGCCAGGGCGAGATCTTCGGCGCCCTTGCCCTCGAAGAACTTGGAAAGGCCCACGCGGTCGTAGGCGAGGCGGGGCTCTTCACAGAAGACGGTTACCTCAAACGCCTCCGAACGTCCTGATTCCATGAGGCATTCGAGCAGGCGGTGGCCCACCATGCCGTTGCCGACGACGAGCAACTTTTGCTTCAAAGCCATGTTACAGATCTATCGTTGAAGCAGTTTCGGCCTCGTAAAACACTGGTTAAATCGCACGCAAACGCCAGGTTGCGAGGAGCGTAGTCTCGATGTTTCCAGCAAGTAACTCGGCATCCGGCGCCCCGGCGAGTTTTAGCGCACAGAGTTTATCGCCCGATCAAGTGTGGCCAGTCGCCTTGCAAGGAACCCGCCCGTGATTTTTTCCGCCGCAAGGTCGTCCACAACGAGGAATTGTTGTGCGGCCGTCCGCTTTCGCAACACAATGACGCCCGTGCTGACGGATTGTACGCCCTGCGCCTGCAATCCGCTCATCCACGAATGGAAGCGTCGGGTTCGCTCGGTGCGCGTGAGTAAAATCGCCGCGAATCGCAGGGCGCGCAGGCTGATGTCTGTGGCGACCCGCTGGCGCAGTTTTCCGCTGAAGCGCAGTGCCAACACTCCGGAGCCCGCCCCTAGATCGAGGACACTATCTCCGACCGAAGGCAACATGGCGCCCGCAAGGACAAGGGTGGCACGCGTGGGTCCCGCGACAAAATGTCGATGCGGCCTGTCCTGTCGATCGCATGCGATGATGTGCGCGCCCTGCAACGACAGTTCGACCTCGGCAACGCAGGTGGTGCCTACTCGGCCCAGCCACTTCTGCCGTTGCCAGGCGTTCAAGATGTCCTCGCCGACGAAACGCAATTGTTTCGCTGCAACCGACTCGCCCAGAAAAAACAAACGAATCAGCACCGACAGGGGATCGTTGTGGCGTGCTCGCCATTGCCAAAGCGAACGCTGTTCATCCGGTGTCACATCCGAATCGGGAGCGCCGAGACAGCGTCCGACCTCTTTCGTGTTGTATCCCTCCGAATCCAGGATCGTGCGCAAGATCAACAGATCCCGATGTTGACGGATTAGTAGCACAAAATGGGCTCGGGTTGTCACGGGATTATCCCGTTGGCGTTTCTTGCATCATCAACTTCAGGCGAAGGATACCGGCCACGGTCATGCTGTCGCGGAACTTGCCCGCGAGCACGCCCTGGTAGGCGGTTTCGAGCGGCAATTTCACAAGCTGCAACGCTTCGGTTTCCTCGGGTTCGGCTTCCAAAAGTTCCAGGTCGCGCGCGAGCCAGATCTCGCCGACTTCATCGCATACCGAGTTCGACAGATCGATGTGAAGAAGGCGATCCCAGCGTTTTGCGCGAAGTCCGACTTCCTCCAACAGCTCTCGCTTGGCCGAGTCGAGTGTCGGCGTGCCGAGCGGACAGCCACCTTCGGGGATCTCCCAACTGTAGCGTCCGAGCGGATATCGGTACTGTCCCACCATCCAAAGGTTGCCCTCGTCGTCGAGCGGGAGGATGCCAACGGCGACGTTCTTGAACCGTACCACGCCGTAGATGCCTTCGTTCCCGGCCGGGTTCAAGACGCTGTTGTGCTCGACCCGGATCCAGGGGTTCTCGTAGCGGGTTTCGGTTGACCTTGTGGTCCAAGGGTTGCGGCTCTCGTTGTCGCTCATGGCGACCGGAGCCTACCCCGCCGCGCGTTCAAGCACAGCCTTCACCTCGGGAAGTTTGGCGAAACTTTCCTTGTCGATCGCCTTGTCGAGGGCGTCCGTGGGCTTGATCTTGCCCTGCTGCATGAGCCGTTGTAGGGCGGCGTCCATGGTTTGCATCCCTTCGGAACCGCCGGATTGCAACAGGTTGGTCAACATGGAGGTTTTCGCTTCACGGATGGCCGAGGCGATGCCCGAATTTGCGACCAAAATTTCGTGAACCGCAATGCGGCCCGAGCCGTCGGCTTTTTTGAGTAGCTGCTGGGCGACAATTCCGGCCAACGATTCTGCCAGCATGCCGCGAATACCCGGTTGTTCACTCGCAGGAAATGCGTTGACGAAGCGGTCAATGGTGGCCGCTGCCGAGTTGGTGTGTACCGTTGCAAACACGAGGATACCGAAACTGGCAGATTGCAACGCGAGGCGCATGGTCTCGGGACCCCGCAACTCGCCGACGAGGATGACGTCCGCGTTTTCACGAATCGCACTGCGGATGGCGTCGCCAAACGAAGGCGTGTCCTGTCCAACCTCTCGGTGCGTGATTTGTGACATCGCGGGCTGGTGCACGAATTCGACCGGATCCTCCACCGTCAGGATGTGGAGAGGTCGAGAGTGATTGAGGTGCGATATCATTGCAGCAAGCGTCGTACTTTTACCGCTGCCCGTGGGCCCGGTGACGAGGACCAGCCCCGAAGGCCGCTCTGCCAATTTGACGATGGCTTCGGACAGGCCCAGATCTTTGGCCGACAAGATCTTGGTGGGAATTGTGCGGAAAACCGCGCCTGGTCCCGTGGTTTTACCAAGGTAGTTGGCGCGAAAGCGCGCTTTGTCCTCGTAGGCGTACGCAAAGTCGAGATCGTGGGTAGTGAGAAATTGGCGCAACTGCGGCTCGGTGACAATCTCGTAGAGCAGGCTCTCAAGCGAGGCAACACCGAGGGTTGGTTCCCCCTCGATGGGGACGAGATCACCCTTCGCGCGCAACATCGGCGGTAAACCCACAGAAAGATGCAGGTCGGACGCTCCGGCCTTCAACATACGGTCGAACAGATGATCGAGTGCGGGCATGTCACGAGCCCTTTCCGAAGAAGTTCTTGAGCGGAGATTTCTTGTCGCCCTCGGATGGGTCGGCTTTGACACCTTTCGGTTTAAACGTCGATGTGATGGGTGCCCCGGTGGCTTGCAATGCCTTGGGATCGCTTGTGACCCGCAACGCGGCCTCAAGGGTGATGGTTTGACTGTCAATCAAGGCCCGTAGCGAATCTTCGATGCGGATCATGCCAAAGGAACGGCCGCGTTGTAGCAGGCTCGGTAGCTGAAACAGCTTGTCGTCGCGAATCAAATTCCAAAGCGGGAAGCTACCCGTGATGAGCTCTGCTGCTGCGACCTGTCGAGTGCCGTCGGCCGTGGGGACCAGGCGTTGGCTGACAATGATCTTGAGTGCGCCCGCAAGCGTGGCGCGAACCTGAGATTGGTCTTCAGGAGGGAACATGTCGATCAGGCGATCGATGGTCTTTGCGCCCGACGGTGTGCTCATGGTTGCGATGACAAGGTGGCCTGTTTCCGCGGCGGACAGCGCCATTTCCACGGTTTCGACGTCGCGCAACTCGCCGATGACGATGACGTCCGGATCTTCGCGCAAGGCGCCCTTGAGTGCAGCGTAAAAAGAGTTGGTGTGGGTACCGACCTGGCGTTGACTGATGACCGACTTCTTGAGCGGGTGGATGATCTCGACCGGATCTTCGACGGTGATGATGTGATCGGCCTTGTGGGAGTTGATGAGATCCACGAGTGCCGCCATCGTCGTGGTCTTGCCGTGGCCGTTCGGTCCCGAGACGATCGCAAGTCCCTGATGGTACGAGGTGACCTTTGCAAGCTCTGGCGGAAGACCCAGCTCTTCGAGGGTAGGGGGCTTGGCCGCCACGAGTCGAAAACAGCCCTTCAGCCCACTCTTTTGTCGATTGATGTTGCCGCGCATTCGTCCTGCGCTTGGCGCGTCGAACGCAAGATCGGCATAGCCGGCATCTTGAAGCTGAAGGAGGCCGCGTGGGTCGAGCAGCTGCAACAGCATCGACTCGACCATCTGGGGCGAAACGTTGTCGGTCATCGGTCGCATTTCACCGATCATGCGCGCCATGACGGGGCGGCCAGCCATGACGTGGAGATCGCTTGCCCCTTGTTGTCGGGCCTGTTGCATGAGCGATAGCAGGTACGGCTCGAAGGATGGTTTGAATCCGGTGCCGGACCAAGGTTGGCTTCCCCGCAACGATTCAATGGACAGTTCGGCCTCGGCCTCGGCCGCGGGCGCAGACGTTGCGACGGGGGGGCGCGCGGGCTCTGCGGCGCGCGTAGGGGCTGGCATCGGCGCCGCGAAAGGCGACGGTGCGGCAGGCGCAGCAGGCGCGGCCGCAATGGAAGCGGGCGCTCCGCCAAACGCGAAAGCCGCACTCATCGAAGACGGAATGCCCGTCAGTATGGGGATGGCGCCTGGTCCCACGACGGCCGATCCCATGAACCCACCGGGTGCCGCGATGGAGGCTGGAGCACCGAAAGACATGGGCATCGGTGCTGCGATTGCGACCGGCGAATGCGACGCAAAAGCCATGGTTGGAAGGGGTGCAGGTTCTGGTTCGGGGGGGGCGGTCTCCGTTTCGGGCCGGGAGATGCCCCACTCGGCCTCGACATCGTCGTCGCTGTCCTCGTGTGCGCCTGTGCTGGCAGGTTGGACTTCGGGCTCGTCGTACGATTCGTCGTAGGATTCGTCGAATCGCCCGGTTGACTGTGATGCGTTTCCTGCGGACGAGGGCGTGGGCGGAAAGGGCATTGCCTCCTCTTTCGGGGGGGGCGGCGCCACGCGATTGGGGGCGGTTGGCGTGCCTGTGAATTCCCGATGCATGCCCGAGCCGGGCCCCATGATTCGAGGCGGCGGGGTCGGCGGGGGCGGCACAGGCGTCTTGCGAACGGGTGTCGGAATTGCGTCCGAAGGCCGCGGATCGCGTGACAGCCGCAACATCGTGATGGGTCCCTTGTGCATCAGGGTCACGAGCAACCGCTTGCCGTCGAGGACGAGGTGTTCCTGTCGGCCCGTTGGCGCAATCCTCGACAATTCACCGGTCGCGATAATCGCCGCCATTTGTTCGCCGGTGACGGGCATCGCGCCGACCGGCCGAAGCTGTCCCGCGACCCGGGCGGTAACCGCCTTGCCGGTTTGCAAAATCAGCTCATCCACGTCGGGTCGATCAAGAAACTTCAGAAGCTGCGCAAGTCCGGCCATGGTCCCGATCTCCTGATGTCGACAGCTTCGACGAAAAACCGAAGCATTTCGGAACATAATAGGCGAAGTGATGTCCAGAACCGTCCTAATTGGCGATATCCACGGCTGTATTGACGAGCTGCAACGGCTGCTCGAAACCGTTGCCGTGACGCCCTCAGACAGCGTCGTTCTTGTGGGGGATCTCGTTGCCAAGGGACCGGACTCCCGGGGGGTGGTTCATTTGGCCCGGACGCGTGGGTTTCAGGCGGTCCTCGGCAACCACGATGCCCACATTTTGAAATGGCGGATGCAGTCGCGCGCGCTCGCCGTCGCGAAGCAGCACACGCACCATTTCGACGTGGCCCAGTCGCTTTCCGAGGACGATGTGGCCTGGTTGCAGGCTTTGCCCGTTTGGTTGCGCCTTCCCACCGAAGAGATCCCTACCCTCGTGGTCCATGGCGGTATCGTTCCGGGCATTGCGCTCGAAGATCAGGACCGGAAGCTTCTCATCAACATGCGCAGCGTGCTCGCCGATGGCACGCCTTCGAGGCGCGTTGATGGAACGCCGTGGGCAGCCTTGTGGAAGGGCCCCGAACACGTCGTTTTCGGTCACGATGCGCTTCGCGGTCTACAGCAATATCCTTTCGCCACGGGACTTGATACCGGTTGCGTCTACGGAGGTAGATTGACGGCGCTCGTGCTGCCCGAGCGCAAGCTGGTTTCTGTTGCGGCAAGTCGATCGTATTGCACGATCGACTGAGCCTTCAGTCGCGAAGGTTTTCGATGGTGAGATCGGCGTAGCCGTCGGCGGGCGTAAACCGGAAAATCTTTCCGTAGAACGCGAGCTCTGCCTGCAAGACGCGTTCAATCGTTTGCGCGCGGCGAAACCCGTGCTGCTCCCCCTCGAAGGAAAGATAGGCGGTGGGCACCGCGCGCGATCGCAGGGCCTCCACCATGGCTTCGGTTTGGCTCGGCGGGACGATCTTGTCTTCCAGTCCCTGGAAAAACAGCGTCGGCGACGTGATCTGCGACGCGTAGAATAGCGGCGAGCGATCGTGATACAGATCGGCTCTTTCGGGATACGGACCGACCAGTCGGTCGAGATATCGCGCCTCGAACTTGTGGGTATCTCGTGCCAGGGCCGACAAATCGGAAACGCCGTAAGCACTTGCCCCGGCCGCAAAGGTCTTGTGAAACGCAAGCGCGCACAAAACCGTGAACCCGCCGGCGCTGCTGCCTCGAATCGCCATGCGTTTGCCATCGACGCGACCCGTGTCGGCAAGATGCTGGGCAGCATGGACACAGTCCTGCACATCACGGATTCCCCAGTGACCGTCGAGTCGTTCGCGGTAGGGCCGTCCGTACCCGGTGCTGCCGCGATAGTTCACGTCAACAACGGCGAATCCACGGCTGGTCCAGAACAAGATGGACGGGGTGTTTTGTGCTGTGGCCGCCGCCGTCGGGCCGCCATGGGCCATCACGATCAGCGGGGGCTTCTCCCCGGCTAGACCTTCGAAACCGTGGTGAAGCGGCGCGTAGAAAATTGCATGTGCGATGTCCCCATCGCTTGTCGGAAAGGCGATCGGGGTTGGCATACTGAGTTGCCCACCAAGGCATTCGAGCATCTCGCCTGGGAGCGACGAACGAACGATCGTTGGTTCGGTTGCGTCGGCCGTCAAACAAAGAACGGAGGTTGGCATCGACGGCGACCCGCCAACGAGCGCGATCGTGCCGTCCGCCGCATGAAGGTGACTCGCCGCCGTGATGCCGATGGGCAGTGTGGTCAGGGCGTTTGAAAGCAAGTGCACCTTGGCCACGAACCAGAGACCGCCACGGGTATAAAGTGTGGCAATGTGCTGCGAATCCAGCTCGGCCCACGTGGCCATCCCGAGTTGCCAGAGCGGCAACCCAAACTCAGCCGATTGCGCAACAAGGGGTCTGGGTCGTTCCTCCGGCGAGGCGCAATAGAGATTCCAAAATCCCGTGCTGTCATCCGCGAAAATCATTCGACCGTCGGAAAGCCAGCCC
>Ga0105046_10000164_pt1 | contig 79906 bp, 61 predicted proteins | sample MAT03_FD_78385 | JGI IMG/M metagenome (GOLD analysis project Ga0105046, IMG submission 78385) | Freshwater microbial communities from Lake Fryxell liftoff mats and glacier meltwater in Antarctica - MAT-03 (megahit assembly) | ecosystem: Environmental > Aquatic > Freshwater > Ice > Liftoff... | reverse complement strand
CTCCATAACCCCCGGCACAGGGGCCTCACGGACCGGCCCTGGCGCAGATCGTCACGGTCTCGCCTCGTCGGCTTGACAACACCGGCGACTTTTATAAGTTCAACGCACACATCGAGCGCACCGTGCGGCCCTGCGACGACCCATGTCGGTCCGCATTGCGACACGAGTGGGATCGATCGCGCACCGCAAAGGACCTGAGGTCGCATGTCACGTAACAACTTCTCTCGCGATGACTCCGGCGAGGGCCAGCCATACATCACGCAGATCCCCGCCCGTGAGCCCCAACGCGACGTCGATCAGGACACCGACCTCCGGGCCACCCGCGACGTCGGCCAGGGATCGCACGTGCAGCGCCAGGACCCGATCCACGTCGATGGCCACGCCGACGCCTCCTACCAGGGCTACGGCGCCTACGCGACCCTCGACGGCAGCCGCGTCGACGACAGCGAGTTTGCCGACCCCGACTGGGCCGGCGTCAAGCTTGAGCCCGAGCGCCCGGTCGGCGCCGACCCGGACGGCGGTCCTCACGTCGGCCGCGGGCCGCGTGGCTATCGCCGCGCCGACAACCGCATCCTCGATGAGATCTGCGAGCTGCTCACCGCCGACCTGCACATCGATGCCACCGAGGTCGAGGTCTCCGTCGAGAACGGTGAGGTCCTGCTCTCGGGCACCGTCGAGAGCCGCCGCCTCAAGCACCTCGCCGAGGACATCGCCTACCGCGTGTCCGGCGTGCTCGACCTGACCAACCGCCTCAAGGTCGGCCCGCTCACCGTCACCACCCGCCCGACCTCCGACCCCACGCAAGACGGCCCGGCCCACAGCGCCCTCCAGGCCCGCCGCGAGGACGCCAAGCTGCGCCGCATGGGCGACGCCGAGGACCAGGCCGACCGCGCTCGCGAGCGCCGCAACCTCCGGGACCACAACCACCAGGGTACGCGCGGCACCTCGTACGGCGAGCGCCTGGGCAAGTTCTGACCCGCGGGCCAACGCCCCCGACGACCGACCGCGGACCCGCGGCCGGTCGTTTTACTTTCGCCGGCTTATGCCAGTTATGCTGGCCTGCGCGCCGGGACTCCCACAATACGCGTTCGCGTCGAAGGCGCCCGGCTTCGCGCCGGACCTCCGCGCCCGCCCAATACCGCCGCAGAGGCCCTCTGCGCCCATGCAGCGTCGCCCTCGTCACTTTGTTGGTCGGTCGTCGCTGGCGCATCCGACGAGGTGGCTTTAGAGAACGAGACAGGAGAAAAACACATGCTTCGCTGGGCCCTCATCTTCTTCATCATCTCGATCGTCGCGGCTGTGTTCGGCTTCGGAGGCATCTCCGAGGCGACCGCCGACATCGCACAGATCCTGTTCTACATCTTCCTCGCCATCTTCGTGCTGATGCTCGTGCTCGGCCTCGTGGCCGGTCGCAAGGGCTAATCAGCCGCCCGACAACACTCGGGATCCGCGACTCACTCGCGCCGCACGGCGAGGCCCGGTACTCCGGTCCTCGCCGTCTTCAATGGTTTCCAATGGTCTTCAACGCGTGACGATCGTCCAGATCGCCGCGTAGTGCACCGCCGCCGCCGCGAACACGAAGCAGTGGAAGATCTCGTGGTAACCGAACACGATCGGCACCGGGTTCGGCCAGCGCAGCGCGTAGACCCCGGCGCCGATGAAGTAAAGCAGCCCGCCTGCCGCCAGCAGCACGAAGTCCTCCGGCCCGACCGTCTGCTTGAGGGCCGGCACACACGGCAGCACCAGCATCCCCATCAGCACGTAGAGCATCGCGTTCAACGCCCGATGGCCCCGCGACCACAGCAGCGCCTTGGCGATCCCGATCACCGCCGCGACCCACATCGCCGGCAACAACCACTCGCCCGGCCCCGGCTTGAGCGCGTAGGCCAGCGGCGTGCACGTGCCCGCGATCATCAGGTAGATGTTCGCCAGGTCGATCTTGCGCAGCCACAAAAAGGTCCGCACCGGCCAGCTCGGCCGGTGATACAGCGCGCTGCCCACCAGCAGCACCACCAGCGCCACCCCGTACACCGCCGCCGCCGCAGTGGCCGCCCCGGGCCGCGCATACACGACCAGCACCGCCACCGCCGGGACCGCCAGCGCCGCGGCGTACAGGTCAAACACCCCGCGCATCCGCGGACGCACGATCGACGAGCTGGCCGAGTGCATGGTGGCGGTCACGGCCCGGGATAGTACGTCGTTCACCACGCCCCCGTGAAGCGGGGGCTCCTCACGTCGCCCCGAGAGACCCGGTACCATGAGCAGGAATCTCAGGAAGAACCGGGCGCCACCGGCCCTCACTGGGCCGTGGCGAACAGCTCGCCGCCATGCCGGCCGCGGTCGTGGGGCGCCGTCAGGTCCAGCTCAGGCCCCACCGGAACGATCCGGGTCGGATTAATGTTCGGGTGGCTGCGGTAATAGTGCTCCTTGATGTGATCGATCCGGCACAGCGCCGCGACCCCGGGCAACTGGTAGATGTCGCGGAGGTAGTTCGACAACTGCGGGTAGTCGGCGATCCTCCGCACGTTGCACTTGAAGTGCCCGAAGTACACCGGATCGAAGCGCAGCAGCGTCGTGAACATCGCCAGGTCGGCCTCGGTGACCACCTCGCCGCACAGGAACCGCTGCTTCGCCAGGACCCCCTCCCAGCGGTCCAGCGCCGCGAACAGCTCGCGCACCGCCTCCGCGTACGCCGCCTGCTCGCTGGCGAAGCCGGCCCGGTACACCCCGTTGTTGATCGGCGCGTAGATCTGGTCGAGCGTGCGGTCGACCTGCGCGCGCATCGACTTCGGATACAGCGTGATCGGGATCGTATGCAGCGCCGCGAACTCGACGTCGAGCATGCGCATGAGCTCGCGCGACTCGTTGGACACGATCGTCGCCCGCTCGCGATCCCACAGCACCGGCACCGTCACCCGGCCGCTATAGTTGACATCGGCCCGGAGGTAGATCGACCGCAGGAATCGGGCCCCGAAGATCGGGTCGGGCGTGCAGCCGTCGCGCTCGCCGAACGCCCAGCCGTCGTCGCCCATGAACGGCTCGACCGCCGTCACCGAGACCGCCTGCTCGAGACCCAGCAGCCCGCGCGCCAGCAGGGTTCGGTGCGCCCACGGGCACGCGTACGACACGTACAGGTGATACCGACCCGCGACCGCCGGGTAGCCCGACGAACCGTCTGCGGTGACCTGGTCGCGAAACCGCGTCTCGGGTCGCACGAACTTGCCCGCCTGATCGGGCTCGTACCACTTCGTCGTCCACACGCCGTCGATCAACATGCCCATGGTGTCTCGCCTCCTGCGTCGCCGCCGCGAAACCATGCCCGCGGTCGCCGGCCCGCGCCAGTCGTGCTCAGGGCACCGGCTCGTCGAAGTGCACCGCCCAGTTGAACAGCGGGTACCCGTGGCGGCTCGGCGTCGCGTCCGAGTCGCGCAGGTTGTTATCCTGCGCCCGGCGTGCCGCCCCAAGTTGCCAGCTCTGAGCGCCGCCGACTATCATCAGGGGCGTATGCGCCCGGATCCACCGATCGTCCCCGAAGCCTGGCGCGTGCTCGACGACTACCCCCGGCGCGCCCACCTCGAGTTCTATCGCCGCTACCCCAACCCCTTCTACGCCCTGACCTTCGAGCTCGACGCCACCGGTCTACGCGCCGCGATCCTCGACGCCGGCGTCTCCACCTACGCCGGGTTTTGTTGGGCCTTTCATCGCGCCCTCTTGACCGTCGACGCGTTTCGCGTGCGCCTGCTCGGCGATGCCGTCGTATTGCACGACACCCTGCGCCTCGGCCTGACCGTGCCCGCCCCGCGCCGCACCTTCAGCTTCAGCGACCTCGACTGGCACGCCGACCCCGCTGTGTTCTTCCCCGCCGCCGCCGTCGCGATGTCTCGCGCCTCGGCGATCACGAAGCTGGTCGGCGGCGAGGCCCCGAACTTCGCGTATTACACCGCGCTCCCCCGCCTCCCCTTCACCGGCTTCACCCACGTCACCCTGCCCGACCCGCTCGCCGGCCAGCCCGAGATCGCCTTCGGCAAGTTTCGCGAGCACAGCGGCCGCGTGCTCGTGCCGGTCGGCTTGCAGGTCAACCACGTCTATGTCGACGGTGTCGACCTCGGCGACCTCTACGACGCCGCCCAGGACTCGTTTCACCGGGCCTTCTAGCGGGTCATCGCGCCAGCGACCTGGCGCACGCGCACGCCGACCCGGGCACCGTCGACGTCGGTCGTGACGCTGGGGCATGCTCGCGGCGATGCACGCCCCCGCCGACACCTTCGAGGACATCACCACGATCGCCGGCATCTGCGAGGTCTGCTGGCACGCGCCGGCCGGCGATGCAGGCAGTGGCGAGCCCGCCCTGCTCATCGAGATCCCGCACGGGGCCACCCGCCCCGCCGACTTCCATGACCTGCGCGCGCGCCTGACCGGCAGCTTGCCCGACCAGCTCGATCACTTCTTTTACGTCAACACCGACATCGGCGCGCCCGAGTGCGCCACCTGGCTCGCCGAGGCGCTCGCCGCCCTCGGCCACGGCGTGCTCGTGCTGCGCTGCGCCGTGCCGCGCACCTTCATCGACTGCAACCGCGTCGCCGCCGGGGCCGTCGCTGGCCTGATGATCGACGGCATGACCCCCGCGGTCGCCAGCTACATCACCGATCCGACCGACCGCGCGATGCTCGAGTCCCTGCACTTTCGCTATCACGAGCTGGTCGCCCGCGCCTACACCCGCGTGTGCGGCCGTGGCGGCCGCGGCATGCAACTGCACTCGTACTCGCCGCGCTCGGTCGGCATCGACCGCGTCGACGCCGACATCGTCCGCGCCCTGCATCACGCCTACGAGCCCGAGGTCTACGCGACCTGGCCCGAGCGCCCCGCGGTCGACCTGATCTGCTCCGGCGCCGACGACGTGTTCCTCGCCGCGCCCGGCCTCGTCGCCGCGATCGTCCAGAACTACGCCGCGATCGGCGTCACCGCCACGCAAAACGCCACCTACCGGCTCCACCCCGCCACCATGGGTTATCACTACGCGCGCGCCTATCCGGCCCAGGTGCTGTGCATGGAGATGAGCCGCGACCTGCTCGCCGACCCCTTCGTGCCCTTCGGCGAGTCGCCGATCAGCCCCGAAAAGGTCGCGCGCATGTCGACCCCCGTGCTCGCCGCCCTGCGCGACGAGCTCGGCGCCCGCGCCCCCTGACCCCGGCCCCGCGGCGACAATGCTACAAGTCGCGGGCATGTCCGCGATCTTCACACCGGTCACCTTTCGCTGCGGCACGTCCGCCCATAACCGGATCGCCCTCGCCCCGCTGACCAATCAACAGAGCCACGACGACGGCACCCTCTCGGCCGACGAGCACGCCTGGCTGGTGCGTCGCGCCCGTGGCGGCTTTGCGATCGTCGAGACCTGCGCCGCGCACGTCTCCGAGGATGGCAAGGGCTTCGCCGGCCAGCTCGGCGTCTGGGGTGATCACCAGCTCGAAGGCCTCACCAAGCTGGCCACCGACCTCGCCGACCACCACGCCCTCGGCCTCGTCCAGCTCTACCACGGCGGCGTGCGCTCACCCTCCGCGCTCACCGGTCAACAGCCGTGGAGCGCCAGCAGCTTCGATGAGGACAAGCCAGACTTCGAGCGCCCCAGACCCGCGACGCAGGCCGACCTCGAGCGCGTCCACGCCGACTTCGTCGCCGCCGCGCGCCGCTCGCTGCAAGCCGGCTTCGCTGGCGTCGAGCTGCACGCCGCGCACGGCTACCTCTTCAGCCAGTTCCTCAGCAGCGTGATGAACACCCGCGACGACGACTGGGGCGGCTCGCTCGCCAACCGCGCGCGCCTGCTGCGGACCGTCACCCGCTCCGTCCGCGCCGCCTGCCCGGCGCCCTTCATCCTCGGCGTCCGCCTCTCACCGGAGGACTTCGGCCACGCCCGCGGCCTCGACCTCGACGAAACCATAGAGCTCGCCGCGTGGCTCGCCGAGGACGGCGTCGACTTCGTCCATCTCTCGCTGTGGGACGCGCACCGCAACACCGCAAAGTACCCCGACCAGCACGCCATCCCGCTGTTTCGCCGGGCCCTGCCCGACGACCTGCGCATCGTCGTCGCCGGCAAGCTGTGGACCCGCGCCGACGCCGACGCCATGCTCGACCGCGGCGCCGACCTCGTCGCCCTCGGTCGCGCCGGCATCTTGAACCCCGACTGGCCGCGCCGCGCCGCCGCCGACGACTACGCCCCGGAGCGCGGCCCCCTGACCCGCGCCGAGCTCCACGCGCTCGCTATCGGTGACTCGTTCATCGCCTACCTCGAGCGCTTCAAGCTCGTCCGCGACGACTGACCCACTTTCTACGCACTTCAATTTCTACGCACTTCAATTTCTACGCACTTCACTGCTCACCTGGCGCTCACTTCCCGCCGCGACGCCGCGGCCAACATCGGGCCAACTGCGCCGGGATCTCGGCGAGCAGCTCGCGCGCCAGATACCCGAGCGGCCCGATCTTGCGGGCCAGCGCATCGTACATGGCCTCGCCATCTCACCCGCGTGCGGCGGATCGCCGTCGCCAACGCCGAGTCCGTGCAGCTCGCCTACACCAAGCCCTGAGCGGCCGTGACGGCGCATCGCCCGGTGATATGCTCACCGGGCGATGCGCGACGACCAGCCCGAACCCCTCCACGTCGCCCGCAAGCTCATTCCCTCGCTGTTGCGCCGCGGGCACCACCTCGCGGTCGCCGGTCGCCAGCTCCAGGTGCTGGACGACCTCGAGCTGCCCAGCTTCGCGGACCACGTCGCTGCGGCCGGCCTCCCGCCCTTGCGGGCCCGCGCGATCGATGTCCTCCAGATCAACCTCGGCAAGCGCTGCAACCAGACCTGCCAGCACTGCCACGTCGACGCCGGACCCGATCGCCGCGAGGTCATGTCTGACGCCGTCGTCGACGCCTGCCTCGCCTTCCTCGAGCACGCCGACATCCCGACCCTCGACATCACCGGCGGCGCCCCCGAGCTGCACCCGCGCTTTCGCGAGCTCGTCGCCCGCGCCCGCGCGGCCGGCCGCCGCGTGATCGACCGCTGCAACCTGACGATCACCCGCCTGCCCAACTACGCCGACCTCCCCTCGTTCCTCGCCGAGCACCGCGTCGAGATCATCGCCTCCCTGCCCTGGTACCGCGCCGAGCAGACCGACGCGCAGCGCGGCGACGGCGTGTTCACCGACTCGATCGCCGCCCTGCGAGACCTCAACGCGCTCGGCTACGGCCTCGAGGGCAGCGGTTTGGTCCTGCACCTCGTCACCAACCCCGCCGGCGCCCTCCTGCCCGCCTGCCAGGTCGCGCTCGAGCGCGACTGGAAGCGCGAGCTCCAGCGTCTGCACGGGATCCGCTTCAATCATCTCTATACCCTCGCCAACATGCCGATCTCACGCTACCTCGAGTTCCTCGAGCGCAGCGGTCGACTCGCCGCGTACATGCAGAAGCTCGTCGACGCATTCAACCCCCGCGCCGTCGCCGGTGTCATGTGCCGCGATACGCTCTCGGTCGGCTGGGACGGCAAGCTCTACGACTGCGATTTCAACCAAATGCTCGAGGTCACCGTGCCGGGCAATATCCTCGATATCCTCGATCCCTCCGCCCTCGCGACCCGTGAGATCCGCACCGCAGCCCACTGCTTCGGCTGCACCGCCGGCGCCGGGAGCAGTTGCGGCGGCGCGACAACGTGACACCGTGGCTCTCGGCGTGAGGCCGGGTCATCCCCAAAGCAGTCCGCTGCTGCGCGCCCACGCCTGATCGCTACTTCTTCGTCATGAAGTACGTCGAGGGCCATCCGAGCAGCCCGACTTCCGCCACGGCGACAGCGACAGCGACGGCGGCAAGCTCCCGCCCGAGCTGCGCCACATCTGCACCCGCGGCCTGCAAAAGGACCGCGCCGCCCGCTACCAGAGCGCCAGCGAGCTGATCGCCGACCTGCGCCACTACCTCGACGGCACCTACGCGGTGAAGTGCATGTTCACCTTTACCAGGCGAGCGCTCCGCGAAGGCGGCCGCTTCGTCGACCGCCGCCCCCGCGCCGCCCACACGGTATTCTCCCTGTTCGGCGTCGGCGCCCTGATCTATCTCCTGATCGCCTGATCTCGCGGCACCCCTAAAACTGGTTCCACAGCCACTGGTTCGTCACCTCGTGGTGGAACTGCACCTCGGCCGACTTGATCATCGTCCCCAGCGCCCGCGGGCAGCGCTCCGCCGACGCCTGCTTGACCTCGGCGAAGCGGGCCTGCACGCCCTCCCCGAGCAGCTCGGCGATCACCCGGCTCGACTTGAACAGGCGGATCGCGTCGTTGATGTTGTCGGGCAGGAAGCGGGTGCGCGCGCGCTTGCTGGCGACCTCGGCGGCGTCGGGCTGCGGTCCCTCGAGGCCGCAGCGCAGCAGCGTGTATACCGTCATGTACGGGTTCACGTCGGGCGCCACGCTGCGCACCTCGATCCGCGACGATCGCTCATTGGCGATCGGGATGCGGACCATGGAGCCGCGATCGCTGGCGCTGGCCTTGATCTGGTTGGGCGCCTCGAAGTGCGGGTCGAGCCGGCGGTACGCGTTCACGCTCGGGTTGAGCACCAGGCAGATATCCGGCGCGCTGTTCAAGATCCTCTCGGTGAAGTTCCAGCCGAGCGCCGACAGCCCGCTCTCGCCGGCCTGGTCATGGAACAGATTCTTCTTATCGCGCAGCAGCGAGATGTTGGTGTGCATCCCGTTGCCGTTGATCCCCGTGACCGGCTTGGGCAAGAAGCTCGCGCTCATGTCGAAGTTCTGCGCGACCTGACGGCACAAGAGCTTATAAAGCTGGACCTGATCCGCGGCCACGCACGCCTCGGTGTGCGAGAAGTTCATCTCGAACTGCGACGGCGCCACCTCCGGGTGGTCCTTCTCGTTGCCAAAGCCCATCGCCCGCTGCACCTCCGCCGCCGAATCGATGAACCGACGCAGCGGGTCGCCAGGCAGCGAATGGTAGTACCCGCCGGTCGAGATGAAGTCGAAGTGCCCCGTCTCGTGGTAGCGGCGCTCGGCGTCGCGGCCCTTGAACAGGAAGCCCTCGACCTCGTGCGCGAACTGGGCCACCGTGCCGTCCTTGGCGAACAGCGCGTCGCCGTAGGCCTTGAGGCGCGCGCGCAGGTCGGCGTGGTAGGGCGCGCCGTCCTGGCTGCGCACCTCCGCGAACACCAGCACCTTGCCGGGCCCGAACACGTCGGAGGGCAGCCAGTAGAACGCCGGCCAGTCGATCGCCAGGCGCAGGTCAGACTCCTGCTGCGCCGAGAAGCCGCGCACCGACGAGCCGTCGAAGGTGAGGTTGTCGGCCGAGCGCAGCAGGAACTTCTTGTCGTAGTCCAGCATGTGCAGCCGACCCTCGAGGTCGGTGAAGCACACCGTAATCGCCTTGATCCGCTTCTCGTCGGTCAGGTATTTGACCCGCTCCTCACGGACCTTATCGATCGGGGTCCGGGCCAGGCGGGCGTCCTTGACCTCCAGGTTCATCTCCTCGAGCCGCTCGTAAGGGATCTCGAGGAAGTCGCGGAGCGCAGGACGAATAATGGTTTCCGGATTCGGCACGGAGGCTATCTGTCACAGATTTTGTACTTCACGCAACCATTTTTAAGTTAGATAGCCACCCTGCGGATCTGACGCTCCGGCTGGAAGCCGGCGCCCCCGCGCCAACTGCGCAGCCGTCCCCTGCCGTGGTGAGCAGCTCCACTCGCCCGGGTGACGATGCGTCGGACGGGTCTTTGGAATCCGCCGTGGCCATCGCAACAAACCCACATGGTCTCTCGCATCACCCTTCTCGCCGCGATCTCCGGCGCCCTCATCCTCGGCTGCAAGGACCCGGAGCCCGGCACCGACACCGCCACCGGCACCACCACCGGATCGTCCACCTCCACCACGATGCCGACCAGCGTCGACCCGCCGACCACCGATGGCACCGACGCGATGACGACGATCGGCACCACCGACGGTACCACGGGGACCCCGGGCACGACTACCGGCGGCTCGATGAGCGGCTCCACGACCTCGCCGACCACCGGCGAGACCACGATGGAAGCCACCACCGGCCCGGTCGGCCCCTGCAAGCCGATCGCCTGCGACGGGAAGACCTACGCCTGCGGCGACTGCATGGACAACGACGGCGACGGCAAGGTCGACCTGCTCGACCCCGAGTGCATCTCGCCCTGCGACGACAGGGAGGACACCTTCGCCACCGGCCTGCCCGGTGACAACATGGACCCGTGCAAGCAGGACTGCTTCTTCGACGGCAACTCCGGCAACGACGCCTGCGACTGGAACCTCGCCTGCGACCCGCAAAACCCCGGCGGCGACGACTGCCCCTACGACCCGAACAAGACCTGCGAGCCGATGCAGCCGGCCGAGTGCGCCGAGACCTGCGCCGTACCCAAGGGCTGCGACTGCTTCGGCTGCTGTACGGTCACCGTCGACGGCGTCTCACAGGACATCTTCATCGGCGACGAGACCTGCACCCTCGCCGAGATCGAGACCTGCCAGGTGTGCACCAAGAACGACGACTGCGACGACGACTGCGTCCCCGAGAACTGCGAAATTTGCTTCGGCGGCGAGCTCCCGCCCGGTTGTGACGACCCGACCTGCGAGGGCGGCACGCCCTGCATGCTCGACAAGGAGGGCAACTCCGACTGCGTCGAGGGCACCTACTGTCAGACCGGCTGCTGCATCCCGATCGTGCCGGGCTGACGCGCGACCTGCCGCGCGGCCGGACGCTCCCCGGCCGGTGCTACTGTCCCCAGGGACAGCTTGCTGGCGGACGGTTCATCCGCCGCAGGCCAGCGAATGCACGGCCACGCCCTCGTCGTAGATCGTGTGGTCCGGGAAGCGATCGCGCAGTTGCTCCTCGAGCTTGCGGCCGACGCGAAAGGTCGCGCGCTCGTTTTGTCGCACGATCGTCAGCGCGTTGCCCCCCCGGGTCCGCCGCAGCGCGTCGACCAGGCCCGCCCCGCCCTCGGCCAGCCAGTCGCGCAGCGCATCAGCGGCGGCAGGCGCCTCGCCGCACGCGCGCCACTCGCTGCTCAGCGGATCGGTGCGATAGCAGCAGCGGTTATGCACCACGCCGTCGACCAGCGCGCCGTCGATCTCGATCTCGAACACCGAGAATTGATCGACGAGCTTCTTGAAGACGTCCTGCCGGCGCAGCACCTCGGCCCCGCCGGTCGCCCCGGTGGCCGCCGCCGCCTCCGCGGCCTGCCTCAGCCGCGCCAGCGCCGAGTGCAGCTCAACGAGCTCCTCGCGGGTCGCTACGAGCTCGCTGCGCAGCGCCTCCTCGCTCTGCTGCCGCGCCAGCTCCGTCACGACCAGGCCAGGATCCGCGGCCCGCACGACGCTCGCGGCGGTCCGTAATGCGCTCACCTCGCCCCGCAGCGCGGCCAGCTCGTGCCCCGACAGATCAAGCTGCTGCTCCTGAATGGTCGCGAACACGAACAGCACGACCATAAAGACGTCGAGCAAGGGCAGCAGGTCGAGGCCATGCCGCCGACGCCGCTTCACGGCGGCTCCCGTCCGGGCCCCGTCGCCACCGGCGCCTGCTCGAGCCCGATGAGCAGCGCCTCGCGCACGTGCTGCGAGGCGCGCTCGAGCAGGCTCTCGCACGCGCCCGCGACGATCGATAAACCAATGGCGCCGATCAGGCCCCAGAAGGTCGTGCCGAGCGCCATCGGCAGGCGCGCACGAAAGCCCTCGAGGTCGGTCGGATCGGAGTTCACCAAAGCGAACACGGTGCCCAGGATCCCGAGGTGTACGGCGAGCTGCGCGAAGCGTTCGATCCAGCCGAGCCGCTCGCCGAGCCGGATCAACGTGCGCGCGGCCGGCTCGACCGTCTGCCCGCTCATCAGTCGGGCGATCTCCTCGAACGAGAGATCGACCACCGGCGCCGACTCGAGGCGCCTGCGGATCGGATGATTATCCGCCAGTTGCGCGCCGATCTTGCGCAATACCATCAGTCCGCCGATCAGCAGATCACGCTGCCGCGCCGCCCCGCGCAGCCAGGCCAGCGAGAGCGCGAGCATCATCCCGACCGCCACGACGACGACGATACTGAAGGGATCGAAGAGGGCCTGCCAAAACACGGCTGCCCCCTAATCCGCGATCACAGTGACCTTGACGCCGCGCCCTTGCAGGCAGGTCCGCAGCGCGTCGACCGTGTGCTGCGCGCCCATCGTGGCCAGGACCTCCACCGCGCCGCCGCCGAGGTCCGTACACACCGCGTCGCAGCTTCGCGGGATCTTCTCATCGCCGAGCCGGCAACGCTCGCCTTCGACGATCACGCGGGCCCGCGCGGCCGCGTCGGCCGACTCGCCGACGATCTCCTTCGCGATCGCCGCGCCCTCCTTCACGTCCTGCTTCACGCCCGCGCCAGAGCCCGCGCCAAAGCCGAGGCCCTGAAAGCAATTGCCGAGGTAGGCGCCGACCAGCGCGACCAGCAACGCCAGCAACGCGAATACTGCGGGACGGGACTTCCTGGCGGGCGGGCTCACGTCGCGACCATGCCGCACCCAGGCACGGGTGGCAACCACGCCCATGCGCGCTCGCCGCGCGCTCTGCCGTCCACGTCGCTGCAGCGCCACCGTCCTCGACTGCGAGCCCGGACCGCGGACTGTCGCGGACGATCGTCACGCGGGAGATCCCAGGACCGGCGGCTCGGCGCTGCGCAGCGGGCTCAGCTCGCGTCGGTCACCGTCAGCTCGTCGAGCTCCTCGTAGAACACCTGCGTGCGCGGCTTATCGGCGGCCGTGCGCATGGTCGCGGAGTGTTCGGCCAGAGCGGCGTCGCGCAGCGGCGCGTCGTGAAACGCCTGCCACGCGGCGCGGCTGGTCCAGCGGGCGATCGCCACGAACTCCTGCGGCGACCCGGCGTCGCGCAGCAGCAGGCTCCCGTGACAGCCCGCGACCCGCTCGCGCAGCGTGAGGGTGATCGCGTGCCACGCCGCGGCGAAGGCCTCCTCCTGGCCCTGCGTCACTGTCCAGTGGTAGATTACTCGTATCATGTTTCGTCCCTTCAGGCCGTCCGTGGTCGCCGCGGATCCGACGGAGCCTATCCAGCCTATCCAGCCTATCCAGCCTATCATGGGATCCGCCGGATCCGATACGAGGAGCGCCGCGTCGTGATCGTGCAGCGTGCCGCCGGTGAGGAACCGCGCTTTGTCATGACCCTCGACGATCACCTCGAGGTCGCCAGCCAGATCGCCGCCGCCTTCGGCAACCAGTCGTTCGCGCGGCCCGAGCCGTGGCCGCTCGTGCAGTTCGTCGCCCGCCACCACGACGCCGGCTGGGAGGATGTCGACGCCGATCCGCCGCAAAACCCCGAGACCGGCCTGCCCTGCTCGCTCGGCCGCACGCCGTGGCCGGCTCTGCTGGCGATCCCGGCGGCCTCGGCCGAATACAACGAGCGCCACCATCCGCTGTGCGGCCTGCTGGTCTCCATGCATTACACCGGCCTGTATCGCGGTCGCTTCGGCCTGGTCAGCGCCCACGCGATCGCCGACGTGCCGGCCCAGTGGCGCCCCGAGGTCGATCGTATGCTCGCCCACGAGGACGCCCGTCAGGACCGCCTGCGCCGGGTGCTCCAGGCCGACCCCGAAGCCGTGATGCACGCATACTTTTGCTTGCAGTTCTTTGACCTGCTCGCGCTGCACTTCAACCTCAATCCACAGGGCGCGCCGGTGGCCGGCAGCTTCGCGCGGGTGCCGACCTCGGCCGCTGCCAGCGTCACGATCGCCGTCGCCCCGGCCCTGCCCGGCGGGTTCACGCTCTCGCCCTGGCCGTTCGCGGGCGACGAGTTGACGCTGCGCTGTCGCGGCGCGTATCAGCGTCCGCGAGGCGACGCCGAGGCCGGCGAGCAGGCGTTCACATTGCGCGCCGTCTGACCCTCACCCGCTCAAGGCGACCCGCAAGGGCGCGCTCAGCTCGGCCGCCGCCGCCACCCGATGCGCCCCCGACATCGCCGCGATGAACTCGGCGTTGAGTCGCAGGCACTCCGCCTCGAGCACGCCGACCACCACCTCGATGCCCGCCTCGCGCAGGATCGCCAGCCCGCGCCCGCCGACCAGCGGGTTCGGGTCGACCATCCCGGCGACCACGCGCCGCACGCCCGAGCGCAATAGGGCGTCCGTGCATGGGGGCGTGCGACCGTAATGGCAACAGGGCTCGAGGTTGACGTAGAGCGTGGCCCCGGGCGCGCGGCCGCCGAGCTTGCGCAGCGCGTCGACCTCCGCGTGCGCCAGCCCGGGCCCCGCGTGCCAGCCCTCGGCGAGCAGCGCCCCGTCGTGTACGAGCAGCGAACCGACCATGGGATTGGGGGCGGTGCGGCCCTCGCCGAGTCGGGCCAGCTCGATGCACCGCTGCATCCACCGCGCGTCGATAATTGCGTCGTTCATGCTTCCCTCCGATCAGCGCATACGCGCCAGGGCGGCCAGCGCCGGGACCGGCCCGAGCGCGAGGATCTTCTCGTCATGGATGCGAAACAGGTGCGCCGCGCCGGACCGGCCGAAGGTGATAAAGTCCAGCGGGTAGCCCGAGGGGTTGTGCGCCGGGTCGAGCCAGATCAGGCCCTTCGAATAGTCCATCTGATCGGCGACCTCGTGCAGGACCTCGCCGGTGTCGAGCTGACACAAGATCAGGTTGCTCGTGTAACTCACCAGCACCAGATAGCCGTGCTTGCGGTCCCAGATGAAGTCCTCGATGGTGTTGCCGACGTGCGCGACGCGCTGCGTCACCGTGTGGGTCGCCCGGTCGAGCACCTGCACGGTCTCCGTGGCGTTGAACAGCAGCGTGTCCGCGTCGAGCCACTTCATCCGCTTTGGCCGGGCGCTGTCTTCGCTGACCGAGACCTCCGAGAGGTCGTCGTCCGAGAGCAGCGCCAGCAGACCCTTGCGCGCGCCGACTGCCAGCAGGCCTCGCGCGGGGTTGTGTGCCAGCGCCCACACCGGCTGGCCGCCGGTGGTGAACGCCGCCAGCACGTCGCCGGTGTCGAGGTCGAGCTTGATCACGTTGCCGCTCTCGCAGGCGCAGAACACCTCGGGCCGGTCGGGCACCACCGCGAGGTCACGCACCGCCGAGCGCAGGTCGGCGAGCAGGCGCGGCTTACCATCCTCGAGCACGTAGACCTCGCCGCTGGTGCGCCCGAGCACCACCCGCCCGCCGGGCTGCGCCGCCATGCGCTTGGTGTATCCGGCCGCGGGGATCTCGAGGTCGAGCATGTCGATCGCGAAGGTCGCCACCCGCGAGATGGGGTCCGCCCCGGGCGTGGTAATGCGCGTCATCATGCGACCCTCGCCGACGATGAGGATCGCGCCGTCGTCGGCCTGGGCGGCCGTCCACAGCGCCGGCGGCGTCTCGCGGATCATCGCCAACTGCGCCCCGGTGTCGATGTCGGCCTTGATCAGCGTGCCGTCCCGCGACTGGATCAGCCCGATCGTCGGGGCCCGCTCGAGCACGCGGATCCACCGGCACTTGAAGGGGGCCTGAAACGCGACCCGGACCAGCCCGCAGGTCTCGGGATCGATCTCGTAGATCCGGCGGTCGAAGCTGGCGATGAAGGCCCGTCCGCTCGCGCGGTTGTACGTGACGTGCTCGAGGTCGTCGCGCGTGAACGACTTGCCGATGTGGGCGTCGCGCTCGCCGCTGATGTCGACCCGCGCGACATACAACATGTCGCTGGCGATCAGGTACACGCTGCCGGTCACGTGCTCCATCCAGTGGATCCCGCTGGTCCCGAACTGCCAGCGCCGGATCGCCTCGCCCTCGCGCGACACCATCAGCTCGCCGTCGATCGACCCGCTGAGCACGAGGTCGGAGCCCTGCGCGTAGCGGACACTAAACACGTCGGCGTTGCCGTGCAGGCGCACGCAACTGGCGACGCGGGTCGTGCCGTCGTCCTCGAAGTCGATCTCGACGACCCCGCCGTTGGCGGTGCGCGTGACCAGACGACGCCGAACGTCGTGAAACCCGAGCGCCTGGCTGATCGACTGGACCCACGGGACCACGTAGGCGTCGTTGCTCGGTCGGAGGTCACGAAGCTGGATCTTGCACACCTCCACCGGCGACCCGCCATCGGGCGCCGTCCGCCACACCCCGACCGTGCGGTCGCTCGACAGGGTGGCGATGTACGGCAGCGTCGGGTGGGCCTTGATGGCGTGGATGCAGCCCGCGTGCGCCTGGATCCGACCGACCACCGTAAACTCGTCGATACCGACGACCGAGATCTGACCGGAGATATCGCCCGCGTACATCCATTGTTCGGCGGCGTCGATGCAGAAAGATTCGAATTTCATGGCGCTGATCATGAGAGCTCCGATGTGCACATTCGGGTCGCCAGCAACGGCTTTCCGTCGGGGTGAAACGGCCGTGCCGCCGGAGCGGCACGGCCGGTGATATCCGTGCGGCTAGACCGGCACGGACGCGTGGATACGGAAACCCTCGATCACGCGGGTGCCGAGCTTGTGGGTCGCCGACGGCGTGATGCCGTCGCCCTTGGTCTCCTTCTGCTTGATCAGGTTCTGGAGCACCCACTTGCGCTCGTCGTTCGTGAGCTCCACCCCGGTCGCCGCGTCGAGGCTGTCGAACGCCGCGCTGACCTGGCCCAGCAGCTGCTGGCCCTCCTTGGTGTCGCTGAGGGCCTGGAACGCCTTATCTACCTTGTCGAAGTCGATCTTTCTACCTGACATCTTTTCACACTCCTGAAAGTTGGTCGCTATACGACCGGCACGAGGAAACTACAGGGATGGCCCGCGCGTCAAACCCTATTTTCGCACGCATTCGCGTGTAACGGCATTCACAAATCTGTCTATCTTTGCGCGCGCGCAGATCGTGCGCACATTCCCTGCGCGACGACGAACATGAACCGAGGTGTCCAGACATCAACGCGCTGGGGCGCACGGGACCCAGTAGCTCTCGCCGTCGTACGAGGACGCGAGGAACACCCCCGGATGTCCGCTCGCCGTGATCGACGAGATGCCCGCGGCGGTCGGGCGCTGGGCGGCGGTCCACCGGTCCTGCGCCGGGTCGTACAGCGCGACGGTGCCGTTGTACGAGCCGGTCGCCACGACCCCCGTCGCCGGACACACCGCAACGCACTTGATCGAGTGGGTGTGCGGCGTGGCGACCTCGAGCCGCGTCTCGAGCGTCCAGATCCGGAGCTCGCGGTCGCGGCTGACGCTGACGAACCTGCCGTCGGGCAGGCACGCGGCCCCGTTGCTGATCTTGTCGTGCGCGCGCTCGATCGTGCGGATGCAGGTCAAGGTGGCGAGATCGTGGAACGCCGCCGCGCCGGTGGCACACACGCTAAACAGCGTGCCCCCGGCGGCGGCGAGGCCTTTAATCGCGTTGCCGTGCAGGGCCACCCGCGCGAGCAGCACGGGCGCGCCGTCGGGGCCGACGCCGAACACCAAACCCTCGCCCGTGTAGGTCCCGATCACGCAGCGCGGCTCGCCGTCGACGACGAAGTCGACCCCGCAGTTGAGCGGTGAGGCGTTGCGAAACAGCGGCGCCCCCGTACACGCGTCGAACAAGACGCCGAGGTGACCCCCGGTGAGCACGCGACCCGACCACGGCTGGAGGAAGTTGCACAGGCTGCCCATGCGGGCCACGACCTCGCCATTTCGCCGCACCACGCCCGCGTCGCCGACGCAGTAGGTGTCGCCGTCGACGACCCGGACCGCGTTGCACCCGGGCGTATCCTCGACCTCGCGCAGGTCCCAGCGCTCGCGCGCCGGGTGATAGCTGGCGTAGGCGCTGCCGAAGGTGCCAAACACCAGCTCATCCGGGCTCGCGAAGGCGCACGCGCGCAGCCACACGCAGGCGGGCGCCTCGGTGACGTGGGTGAGGGTCACGTCGCCGCCGCGGGTCGACCACAGCTTGACGCTGCGATCGTAGCCGGCGCTGAGCAGCGTGGCAGATCCAGGGTCGTGGACGAGGCGCTTGATGCCCGCGCGGTGGGCCTGGACGCGCCGCACGACGCCCGCCGCGATGACCACGATGTCACCGTCATCGGTGCCGACGTAGATGACGCCGTCGTCGCCACAGACCACCGTGTCGCTCTCGACCCCGCCGAGGTCGATCGTGCCGAGCAGCGAGCCGTCGGCGCTCCAGCGGCGCACGGTGCCGTCGTCGCTGCTCGACACCAGCGCGCGCCCGTCGGGGCTCCACTCGACCGAGATCACGTCGGCGGTGTGCCCCGTCATGGTCGCCAGCAAGCGTCCGCCGACCGCGAAGATGCGGACCCGATGATCGCGCGAGGCGGTGGCGATCCGGGTCTCGTCGGGCGAGAACACGGCCATCTCGACGTCGTCCTCGTGGCCGTCCAGCACGGCGCGTAGGCGCAGATCGGGGATCGACCACACGCGCGCGGTGTGGTCGCTGCTGGCCGACACCAGCGACGCGCCCGACGGGCTAAAGCGGCACTGGTTGGCCAGGTGATCGTGGTACGCGCGGGCGACCGCACGCTTGCTCGCGGCGTCCCAGAGGATGATCTGGTTGTCGTAGCCCGCGGTGGCGACGTGGCGCGCGCCGAAGCTGGCGATGCCGCTGACGGGAGAACGGTGCTGGATCATGGCGGGTCCTCGTGGATCACGACGCGAAAGCCGACAAAGCGAAATTCCGGCGCCGGGAACGGCCCGTGCCGCCGCGCGCAGCGGGCCAGATCGCCGCCCCGCGCGAACGAACCGCCGCGCAACACCCGATAGCGCCGACCGAGGCGCAGGCTGAGGTCGTCCTCGATGTAGCGCCCGCCTGGATATGGCGCATAGACATCCGCGGTCCACTCCTCGACGTTGCCCGCGAGGTCGAACACGCCGAACTCCGACGGCGGGTAGCGGTCGACCGGGGTCGTGCGCCCGATGCCGGCCTCGAGGGTGTTGCAGCGCGAGGCGTCGAACTGGTCGCCGAACGGGTACTCGCGCCCGGACGGCCCGCGGGCGGCCCACTCCCACTCGGCCTCGCCGGGCAGGCGACCCTCGCAGCCGTGGCGCGCGCCGAACCACGCGGCGTAGGCCACGGCCTCGTCGTGGCTCACGCCCCACACCGGGTGATCCGCGGGGTCATCCCGCAGCAGCGACTCCGGGGGCTGATGGCCGCGCTCGCCGATGAAACGACGATATTCGCCGTTGGTCACCGGATAGCGGCCGATCGAGAATGGCGCGACCTCGACCGGATGCCGCGGATACTCCTTCATCAGCCAGTGACGAAACCGCTCGACATCGTATGTGGCATCGACCAGGCGCTCGCCCCAGAAGGCCGCGCACGCCGTGATCTCGGGCATGTCGGAGCCCATGTGCAGGGTGCCGCCCGGGATGCGCACCATTGTCTCTACGCGCGAATGCATGCGGACCAGGGCGGCGAGGATAGCGCCCGGGCTGGCCCATATACAAGGATCAAGATTGCTCCGCGACGCGCAGGCATCGCGCGCACATCGTCCGCGCGACAGCGAGCCGCGCGCGAGCACGCCTATTGTTCATTACCCCGACCGTAGATTCATCGCACTATTAATCATAGTATTTTTGATTACACATACTTTGATCGGCAGGTCACAGGGACGCCCCGGCCCCAGCGGCCGGGTGCGGCCCGGGCGACCGCGAAGTTTTATAGACCGGGGTCGGGCGTCCACACGTTGAAGCGACGGGCGTGGCCGCACGCCGTCCGCGAGCCTTTGACTTTTAAAGGAGCATGACCATGGCCATCCATCGATCCCAGCGCGACAACGCCGACGCCTTCGACGACCTCCTCGGCCAGTTGGTCGACGAGCTCGCCCTCCAGCCGACGATGGAGCCGGAGCCACCACCACCCGCGCCGCCGCCACCGATCGCGGTCGCACCGGTGGCCGACCCCTACCCGCTTTACGAGCCCGCGCCGCGCCGCAGCAACGCCATGCCGATCGCGGTCGGTGGTGGGCTCGCGTTCGCCGGCATCGCCATCGCGCTCGGCCTGTGGCTCGCCGGTGGCGACCCGGGGCAGTCGGTCACGCAGCGGGCCGCGATCGCGGCCGCCGCGGTGCCGAGGCCCGCGCCGCCCGTGGTCGCCTTGCCGGTCGCCTCGCCGGTCCCGCCGGCAGCGCCGGTACTGCCCGCCGGCACCGGACTTCCGGGCCTGCCGCAAGACCCCACCGCGCTCGCACAGGTCGTGCCGCCGACGACGGACACGTCGCCCACGCCGACGGCCAACCCCCAGCCCAAGCGTAAGCCCGCCCGCAAGCCGGCCACGCCGGGCAAGCCCAAGCCGGCTCCCGGCAAGCCGACCGTCATCGATCCGTTCTGACCGAACCGCGACGCCCACGCGGTTCGGTAGCGGGCGGACGCGCCCACCGGGCCTGTCCTTGAGCACACGTGCTGGGTCGCGGCTTTGGCTATGCTGTGGGCCCTCGTGGCCGACGCCGACGACACGCCGCCGATCCGTACCCCGGCGCAGCCCGCTGACGCGAACGGATCCCTGCGCGCGCGCACGTCGAGCACGTCGCGCCCGTCGAGCACGTCGCGCTCGTCGCGCTCGTCGCCCCCACCCTCGTATCCTGCCGCGCTCAACCAGCGAGCGCCCGGCATTGAGGACACGCTGCTCGCCGAGCAGCGGCCGTCCGCCAGACATTCCAGTCGGTCCGCCATGGGCTCGGAGCAGACCCTCGCGCTGCAAGGCGACGAGCCGACCCTCATCGGCGCGAGCGCGGACGGGGCCGCCCCGAAGACCGACCTGCGGCGCGACATCCCGGCGCGCATCGGCCGGTATCTCGTCATCGGGCCGCTCGGCGAGGGTGGCATGGGGCTGGTGTTCGCGGCCTATGATCCGCAGCTCGATCGCAAGGTCGCGATCAAGCTGGTGCGACCGGCGTACACCGAGTCGAGCGGCGGCGAGGCTCAGGCCCGGCTGGTGCGTGAGGCCCAGGCGCTGGCCCGCCTGCGCCACCCCAACATCGTCACCGTGTACGAGGTCGGGGCGTTCGGCGACGAGGTCTACGTGGCGATGGAGTTCGTCGACGGCGTGACGCTGCGGACCTGGCAGTTCGAGCACGCCCGCAGTTGGCGTGAGATCGTGCGGGTCTATCAGGCGGCCGGACGTGGGCTCGCGGCGGCGCACCGAGGCGGATTAGTCCACCGCGACTTCAAGCCCGACAACGTGCTCGTCACCCGGGACGGCGAGGCGCGGGTCCTCGACTTCGGGCTCGCCTTCAGCGACACCAGCAAGCCGGCGATCGGGCACCACTCGGCGCCCCTCGACGCGCATCTCACGATGACCGGCGCGCTGGTCGGCACGCCGGCGTACATGTCCCCGGAGCAGTTCAATGGCCAAGGCATCGACGCGCGCACCGACGTGTTCGCGTTCTCGGTCGCCCTCTACGAGGCGCTGTACGGGGCCCGCCCCTACGCCGGCAACACGGTCGCCGAGATCTGCGTGGCGCTGCACGACGGTCGCGTCAGCCCGCCGCCGCCCTTCATCAAGGTCCCCGGCTGGCTACGTCGCGCCTTGCTGCGGGGCCTGCGGACCGACCCGAAGGATCGCCTGCAGGACATGGACGCGGTGCTGCGGGCCCTCGGCCGTGACCCCGCGCGTTACCTCGTCGGCGTCACCGTCACGCTGGTGATCGCCGGCATCATCGCCGCGCTGGTGCTCGCGCTGCGCTCGGCGGAGGGCCAGCAGTCGCTGCGTGACCAGGGTGCGCGCGCGCGCGCCGACTTCGATCACGCGCGCGCGGTCGGCCTCGAGCGCGACCTGCAAGCCGTCGATCGACGCGCCGCCGATCGCTTCAACGCGTGGATCGTCGCCGCCGCCCGTGACCGCGTCGAGGCCGCGCCGATCGAGGCCATCGCGGCGCTCAAGCAGTTGCGCGACGACGGCGGCGGTTGGACCGAAGCGCGTGGGGTCGCCGTCGCGGCGCTGGCCCGCGGGATCCCGAGCCACGCCTGGACGACGGCCGCGCCGGTCAAGGCCCTCGGCTTCGCGGACGAGGATCGCCGCGTCGTCACCGGCGACGCCGCCGGCACGCTCGCCGTCCACGATCGCGAGTCCGGGGCGGTTCAGGCGAGCGTGGCACACGACGCCGCGATCACGGCGCTCGCGGTCGTCACCCGCAAGGCCGAAGCGGGCCCACGACCGCCGCTGCGGATCGCCGCGCTCGCCAATGGCGCCGTGCTGCTGTGGGACGTCGCCAGCGACACCACCCGACGCCACGCCGACGGGGTGATCCTCGCGGTGGCGCTGGCGCCCGACGGCGAGCGCCTGGTCACCGGACGTCAAGACGGTCGTCTGCAGATCCATGACTGGTCCGGCGCGCTGCTCGAGAGCTTCGTCGATCACGCCGCGCCCGTCAGCGCCGTCGACTGGGCCGCCGATGGCAAGTGGCTCGCGTCCGGCAGCGAGACCGGCGCGGTGATCCGCTGGCAGCTCGCGACCGGCACCCACCGCGAGCTCGGCACGCTCGGCTCGGCGGTCCGCGAGCTGCGCTTCGACAGCGCGAGCGGTACCTTGTATGCCGTCGCGGCCAACCACGGCGGCCTCGTGTGGTCGCTGGCCGACGACGCACCCAGGACCCCGCTGGTGCGCGCCCGGGCGATCCGGGCCAGCGAGCGCACGCAGTTGCAGCTCGGCACCGAGGCTGTGGTGCTGCGGGCCGATGGCGCCGAGGAGCGCACGCTCGCCAGCGACGGCGCCGTGACGGCGATCGATCTGGCGTCCACGGCCCGATGGGTCGCGCTGGCGAACGCTCACGGCGTCGAGATCTGGGACGCGCGCGCCCGTCGCGAGCGCAGCTTCCGCGGGACGGGCCTGCGACTGGAGCGGTTGGTCTGGTCGCCCGACGGTCGCTGGATCGCCGGCGCCACCGAGAACGGCGGCGTGCAACTGTGGCGCGCGGAGACTGGCGCTCACGCGGTGCTTCGCGCCACGGGCCCCGTGATCGAGGCGCTGCTCTTCACGGCCGACGCCAACACCCTGATCGCCGCTGACGATCTGCCAAAGATGGTCGGCTGGGATCTACGCACTGAGCCGCTGACGCCGCGCGAGCTGCCGCTCGCTAACCCCGGCGTGGCCTATATCCACGCTCAGGCGCTGGCCGACGGAGGTCTGTTGCAGTGGCACGCCACCGACTACTGGGCGGCGATCCACGCGCTCTCGCCGGAGGGTGAGCCTCGCTGGCAGCTCCGCGAAGTCGACGGCTTGGTGCTCGCGTCGCTCGGCGCGGATGGCCAGCGCCTGAGCCTCGCGCCGCGCCGCGGTCGGCCGAGCTTCTGGCGGGTCGAGGGTGACGTGCTGGCGGCGCTGCCGATCGAGATCGGCGGCCCCGACCACCGCTGGAAGGCGATCGCCTCGACCACCGACGGCACGCGCACCCGTCTCGCGGCGGCGATCGAGCAGACCACGCCCGACGTGACCACCGGCTTCGTCGTGTGGGAGGTGCCGTGGGACGCGGCGACCGCCGGTGAGACCCCCACGCCTTACGTGTTGCACGCGCTCGACGATGTCCGCGACGTCATCACGGAGGACACGGGCGCGGCCGTGCTGGTGCGCAGCCGCGACCGCGACCACCTGTGGCAGCTCGCCAGCGGCGAGATCGATCTGCTGCCGGCCTGCTTCGCCGACCTCCACGGCTTCACGCTGGCGGCCGACCGCCGCTCGGTCGTGCTGGTCGGCAGTGACCGCGCCAGCGCGCGCAGCGAGGCCGCCTGCTTCGTCGACCTCGAGACCGGCAGTCACCACCGACTGCGCATCAGCGGCGACCCGTGGGCGTGGGACGGGCGCCGTAACTTCGCCAGCGTGTATCACGGCACCGAGATCGACCTCGCCGTGGACCCCACGCCGGATGACCCCGCGGAGTTTCGCCGCTGGCTCGCCGGGCTCACGCCGCGGACCCTGCGGCTCGCCGATCTCGCGCCTCAGAAGTGATATTTCAGCTCGTAGGGCACGCAGGCGAGCTCGTCGATGTTCTCCACCTTCACTGCTTGCAGTCCCGACAGGTCGTGCTCGCTGCAGGCGGTGGATAACGCGCTGCGCACGGCGGCCCATGGCCGCTCAAAGCCCGCGCGCGCAGGTGCGCAAGAGGACGCGGCCGCGGCGGTCGAGCTGGTGCAGGACTCCGGCGGCAGGTGGTCGACCCGCCCGGGGGCCCTTGCGATCGATCGCCGGCGATCGGACGTCGTCGATCTGCTGGCCAGCGATCTCGATGGCGATGGCGGGGTCGAGGTGCTCGCGGTGCTCGGCCCGTGGATGGCGTACGAGCTGCAGGTGCTCCGCCACGACCCGATGAGCGACTCGCTGGCGACGGTGACGCGCCGACGCCTGGGCAACATGTCCGGCGCCGCGGTGGTGTACAGCGGCGCCGACGGGCCCGAGATCGTGGTCAGCAAGACCGACGAGTATCCGAGCACTACGGTGTTCCCGCGTGACCGGCCGTACGGGGAGCCGGCGGGCACGTACGTGTTTCGCCTGGTGAACGACGCGCTCGTGCAGACCGCGTACGCCTCGGCGCCGGTCCTGGCCGGCGGCGCGCGGGTGCTCGACGACCGGCCGCTGGTCGGAGACCTCGACGGTGACGGCCGTGACGAGGTGATCATCGGCCGCCAGATCGCCGACGCGCTGAGCTCGGTCACCCGCGACGTCACGGTGATCTTCGTGCGCGGGCCCGGTGACTCGCTGGCGCCGGTGGTGCTCGCCGACGTGAAGCCGGTCGCGGCCCTCGACCTCGATGGCGACGGTGACGACGAGCTGGCGGCGCTGGCCCTCGCCGCGGGTGATGAAGCCGCGGCGCGCCGCGAGCTCATGCCCTTGCTCGAGCGCGCCGACTCGACGATGTTGATCGCGGACCACCTGCATGCGCGGGAAGACCTGCGGCCGCTGTGGTCGCTCGCGCCGCAATGAGGCCTGCGCACCGCCGGGACACGGGGTGCCGGCGATCGGTTCACAGGCGGGGCTGCCCGACGTCGGTGCGAGACGCAGGCAGGTTTCGCATGAACTACGAAGAGAAGCGCGTCAAGGTGTCGGAGCTCGGCACAATCTCGGGCACATCGCCCCTCCTCGTCGAGATCCCCGGGACATCGGGCCCACGCAAGCTGCACCGATTGGCGGCCGAGCCGTTCAAGGTGATGGCAGCGGCGATCAAGCGAGACCTCGGGATCGACGTCAAGGCGGCCTCGGCGTGGCGACCCCACCGCTGGACCTCGCGCCAGCAATACGAGGACAAGCTGATCGCCAAGTACGGGTCGGTCAAAGCCGGTCGCAAGTGGCTGGCCTTCGACTCGCCGCACGAGACCGGGCTCGCCGTCGACTTCGGCGTCGGCGGCCTCGAACCAGTCAGCAAGACCGCCGACAAGCAACGCACGACTCCCCTGCACCTGTGGCTGGTCACGCACGCCCACGAGTACGGCTGGCACCCTTACAAGAACGAGCCCTGGCACTGGGAGTACCCGCTGACGCTCGCCGCGTTTAGGACCGGGGAGCCGGGCGCGGCCGACGAGGCGACCGGACCGGTGTCGTTCGGCGGCGGCGAGGATGAGGACGAGGACTTCGTCGAGGAGCTCGACCTCGACAACATGCACTGGTTCGCGGGCGAGCACGGGGAGCACGCGCCCGCGAGGCACGCGACCGCCCTGCACCGTGATGAGGCGCTCTCGAGGCCGGAGCGGACGGGTGAGGTCGAGGGCGAGGTCGAGGTCGGTCCGAGCGTGCGGGTGCGCTTTCGCGTGCGCTGGCAGCTCGGCTGACGCGAGTCACCACCGACGCCCGGGCACCGACCTGGACAGTACGAGACAGGCGCGCGAGACCCCCCGGATCCAGCAGAGGCCGGATTGAACGGCGTCGGCGCGGCGCCGGGGCTGGCACCGGGGTTGCTCATGTCGATCGCATGAGCTCCGGCGATGACGACGATTTTTGGCAGCAGTGGATGTGTGAGCGGACCCTTTTTCGGCGCATGTGCGGGCGGTGGCTGCACGGACGCCCGCACGACATCGAGGATGCGCTCAGCCTCGGCGCCCTCAAGGCGTGGAGCTTTCAGCAGGCCAGTCCGAAGGTGGTTCGCCGGTTTCGGCCGTGGGTCCTGCGGATCCTGTACAACGTCTGCGTCGATGTCCTGCGGGCGAACGCGCGCAAGGTCGCGTTGCCGCCCGATGACGACGGCCCTTCCCTGTCCATGGCGCCGACGGCCGCGACCCCGACACCGGAGAGCGCGCTGCACGAAACGCAGCTCGCGGCTGCGCTCGAGCGGGCGGTGCATACCCTCCCGGTCCGGCTGCGCGACGCGTTCGAGCTGCGCTTCCGCGACGCGTTGCCGTACACGGAGATATCGGTGGTGCTCGACATCACGCCGGGGAACGCGCGCAAGCGGATCCAGCAGGCCCGGCAGGGCATGAGCCCGTTGCTGGCGCTGACCAACCCCTTTCCGGCCTACAGGGCGCAGGCCGACGCCTACAAGAATGCGCTGACCGGAGACTTCGACCTGTTCGCCGTGTGGCCCCGACGCGAGAAGAGCGCGGACTTCATCGTCCGCGTCGGTGGGATGGGGGCCGGCGACGTGGCGAAGGAGAAGGCGACGATCTACAAGGCCGAGGCCGCCGACCTGATCGGCAGCACGACGGGGAACATGTCCTCGGGTGTGTATGACATCGCCGTGCGCCTCAGTACGACGGGCCGCGGCGCAGGCTGTGAACGCCGCGGGGGCTACGAGGCGCTCTTGCGGGCCGCGACGGCGCCCGAGGCGAGCACCGCCGGGGCGGCGCCGGCCTTCCATTCGACGAGCTGCAGCAGCGCGCCGCCGGCGGGGTTCTCGTGGATCACGAGGCCGGTGAAGCGGGTGGTCAGCGGGGCCGCGGGGCCGCGGGCGGGGTCGAGTGAGGGGTTGCGGCGAATGCTGTCGAGGAAGCCGAGCCACGCGGCGTCGCCGTCGCTGGCCGAGGGCAGGCGCATGAGGTGGATCCACGTGCCGGTGTTGACGAAGGTGAGCCCGGGCTCCTGCTTCCAGCGCGCCGAATGGGTGTGCCCGAGCACGACGGCGTTGACGGCGAACTTGAGCGCGAGGCGACGCGCCTCGGACCACTCGCCGTCGTCGGGGGCCAGGTCGAAGTAGCGGTCGCCGGTGGTGCCGGTGAGGACCCGCTGGGTCGCGGCGTACAGCTTGAGGCCGGCGCGCGCGAGCTTGAAGCGGGCGCCGTCGAGGACCTCCTCGTCGGCGAAGGTGGCCGCGCCGGTGTCGTCGACGGAGGCCTCGAGGGCGGCGCGCTCGTCGGGGCTGAGGCCGGCCTGGTCGAGGGCGTCGGCGATGCCGAGGTTGCCCTCGCCCTCGTCGCCGTCGCCGAAGGTCATGCCCTCGCCGCTCTTGCGAAACAGTTGCCATAGCAGCGTGGCGGTGTTGCCCTTGAAGATCAGGCGCATCGAGGTCGGGTCGACGGCGAGCGCGGTGAGCACGGCGCCCTGGAAGTCGGGCTTGAGCAGGTCGGCGAAGCGCATGCCGAAGCCGCGCTTGAGCGGGTTGAGCAGCGTCTTGACGAGCCGCGAGCCGGGCGGGTAGCGGTACTTCGCCGAGCTGCCGGAGGTCGGCAGGTTCTTGTAGTCGAGCCGGTTCCACGGGTCATTGTGTTCGCCGTGCGCGAGCAAGATCCGGGCGCCGCCGACGTCGATCACGGAGGGTTCGTCGCCGCGCTCGAAGACCAGCCGCGCGGCGACCTCGGCAGGTTGCGCGAGCGCGTCGCGCAAGACCCCCTGCACCTCGGCGAGCGCGACCTCGGCGTCGTGGTTGCCGAGCCGCAGGATGACCTCGCCGCCGGCCGCGAGGACCTGACCGAGCCCGGTGAGCACGGCGGCGGTCGAGGGGTTGGCGACCAGGGCCTGGGCCTGCGCGGTGGCTCTGGCGGCGTCGAGCTCGAGCGGGTCCTCGTTCATGAGGAAGTCGAAGGTGTCGCCGTTGAGGATGACGCGGGCGCGCTGGCTGGCGGCGGAGGCGAGCACGGAGGGCAGGACGGCCTCGCCGGCGAAGATGTCGTAGCCGGTGCCGTTACCGAGATGAATGTCGCTGAGGACGATGGTGATCATGACTTCTCCTGAGGGGTGCCGGCCGGGCCAGCGTTGGCGTAGCTTCCGCGCGAGCGGTCGAGCTCGAGCGCATAGGTGTCGTAACTGCCGCGCTTGACCTGGCGCCGCCGGTCCTTGACCAGCTCGGAGAACTCGGCCTCGAGCGCGGGGTGGCGGGCCCAGGTGTCGGGGCGGTGGATGTCGAGATCCGGGTGGCGGCGGGCGAGCTCGGCGCTGAGCTCGAGGAACCATGGCTGCACGTACGCGGGCATCCAGTTGTAGAGCCGCACGATCAACGCCAGGCCGTACTCGGAGGTCAGGAAGTCGCCGATCCGGCGCTCGCCGTTCGACCCGCGCAGGACCACCTTGCGGATCGCATTTTGCAAAAAGTGATCGATCCAGAACTGAACCTGGGCGATCTGCACCGAGAGGTCGTTGCCCGCGAGCATGAAGGCGCCGATCAACAGCGGCGTGCGCCGCACGTGGGCCCAGGCGTCGTCGCCGGTGAGCTCGCCGGCGGACGTCTCGACGACGACGTGCCAGCCGACGTGGCGCTCACCGGCCGGGGTGCGGCGGGTGAAGTACGGGCCGTGCGCGACGGTGAGGCCGTTGGCGACGAAGAAGCGCTCGAAGGCCGGGCGCGTCGCCGGGTCCTCATGCATGGAGGCGAGCAGGGCGGCGAGCGTGCCGGCGCGGCCGGCGAACTGGGCGACGCCCCACGAGACGAGCTGGTTGTCCCAGGTGTTGACGGCGCCGAACAGGCCGCGCGACTCCTTGAGCGCGTTGGCGCGGAAGATCTTGATCGCGCCGGGCGTGTGGCCGCGAGCCCGGAGGTCGGCGTCGTGCAACAGACCGCTGTCGCCGCCGCGGTAGCTGCAGACGCTCCAGGCGTCGACTTTGTTAAAATAGCTGAAGCGGACCTCGTCGTCGGCGCTGCGGACCACGTGCACCGTGGACTTGCCGGCGTCGACGGTGTGCACCGTAAATTCTCCGACCTTGCGGTCGTCGAGCACGGGCGCGAGGACCGGCTCGTTCGCGATGACGGGCTCCTGTGCGGGCAGGTCGGCGACAGCAGCGGCGCCGCCGGGGCACTTCGTGCCGGTCGTCGACTCGAGCGCGGCGATCGTGCGTGGGCCGGGCACGCCGTCGGCGGTGAGGCGGTCGGCCTGGCGTTGAAAGGTCTTGAGGGCCCGACGCGAGCGCAGGCCGAGCACGCCGTCGACGGTGAGGTCGGGGTCGATGAGGCGACGCAGGCAGCTCTGCAGCCAGTGGGCGCGGCTGCGGGTGTCGATCGGCTCGTCGGCGAACATCAGCGGACCTTCGGGCAAGTCGCGCGGGTCGGTCTCCGACTCCTCGACCTCGTCCCAGGCGGCGGGCTCGTCGTCGGTGGCGAGCTCGCCTTGCGCGGGCGCGTCGGTGGCGAGGTCCTCGAGGTCCTCGAGATCCTCGAGCCCGGGATCGTCGGCGCCAAGCGGCTCGACCGCGTCGCGCTCCTCGTCCTCGAGATCACCGGCGAAGAACTTCACGCCGGCGCCGATCATCTTGACGCGCGCGAGGCCGTAGCCGACCGGCCCGGTGTCGCCGAGGATCTGGACCCCGAGGCTCTGGCTGGTCTGGACGCCGACCCCGGCGCTCACCGAGCCCATCTCGAGCTGATGCAGCGCGGAGGCGCTGCCCTGGAAGTCGACCCTGGTGCCGGCGCCGCGGGTGGCGAGGAAGACGACCTCGTGGCCGGTATAGAGCTGCCAGACGATCTTCCACGCGAGGTGCTTCCACGCCTGACCGTCGACGGTCTTCGCCCGCGAGAGTCGCAGCGCCAGCGCGCCGAGGTTGCCGATCTGCGTGCGTTCGACGCGACGACACTTGAGCAGGAAGCTCCCGCTGCGCGTGAACTCGATGCCGAGGGTGCCAGCGACCTCGCCGAGCCCCGAAAACGCCAGGACCGCGGCGCCGGCGACCAGGCGCACCTGCTTCATGCCCTCGGAGACGAGATCGAGGCTCGATGGCTGGCCGCGCTCGACCTCGATCTTGAGCCCGAAGTCGGCGATGTTGCCGAGGCGCTGGAAGCTCGCGCCGTCGCTGACGCCGTAGTCTCCGAGCTGGATCGGCGTGAGCACGGGCGGCCACACGGCGCGGCAGTCGAGCTCGGCCTTGAGAAATTTTCCGAAACGGTCGGCGATACCCATGGCTGCTTACTCTCCTCCCGTGAGCGCGCGCCGACCGATCTCGCGGTAGCGAGCGGTGAGCTGCGCGAGCGCTTCGCGCGACAAACCAACGCGCGCCGCGGTCTTCGTGGCGGCGAGGTCGGCGAGGATGTAGTGCGCGACGGCCTCCTCGAGCGCATCGAGCGAGGGGGCGTCCGCGGGGCTCGGCGTCGTGGGGGTCACGGTCGGTGCGTCCGGCGAGGGGATCGCGAACGACTCGGCGGGCGCGGACGCAGGCGCCGGGATCCGCGACGCTTCGGGCGTCGGGATCATCGACGCTCCGGGCGCCGGGATCCGCGACGTCGGGCGAGCCTCGGGCGCGGGGCTCGGCGCTGGACGAGGTTCGGCCGCGGCAGTGGCCGTCACGCTCGTGGTCGACACCTCTTGCGGTCGGCGCGGCGCGGCGGTCGTGGCGAGGCCGGCGAGGTCGGCGTGGGGCAGGCGGGCGGCGGGGTCGCCGAGCAAAACGTACGCGGCGAGGTCTTGCCGCAACATCCACAGGTGGCCCTGGCGGGCGGCGTCGACCTGCACCGGTCGGCCGGCGGATCGCTCGCGGGCCTCCTGATCATAAAGACTCGTCAGCTCGACGTTGGTCTGATCGAAGAAGCGCAGCAGCTCGCGCATCGACACGCCGACGCGGTCGCGCTTGAGGATCGAGCGGGTGATCGCCATGTAACGGGCGGGTCGGTTGGTCGCGCCCGAGTCGAGCTCCTGGAAGCTGTAGGTCCACGCGAGGTCGATGTGGCCCATGAACGCGAGCGGACCGTTGGGGTTGGCGAGCACGGCCTGTGGGACCGCGGCGGTGAACGGTCGGTCGTGCGGACCGGGCAGCCCCGCGAGCACCGCCTCGGGCTTGCCGCGAAACTGTCCGGCGGCCGCCAGGGCCTCGAGCCAGTGCTTGTAGGCGCTGACGTCCGGGGTGCCGGCGCCGTAGCAGGCGAGCATGAACCACACGCCGCCGGGCATGAACGTGCGGCTCGCGAGGTCCTCGCCGGTGATCTTGCCCTCGCGGCCGAAGCTCATGGCACCTTGCCGGCGGCGCTGCTCCTCCGGCGATCGCCAGCCTCCGCGCGGGGCTCCCTCCCCGTGGCTGAGCGTGAACAGCACGCTGGGATCAGGGTGGGCTGCGCGCGCGAGCAGCTCGTCGGGCGAGGGCGTGACCGGATCGCCGAACTCGAGGATCTCGTTCGCCGGGTACTGCCCGGACTGCTGGCGCCGGCGCACGACCTCGACCCCGGGCGCGACGAGGGCACGGTGGCCGACGGCGGTCGCGGCGGTGCCGTCGTGCACGGTGAAGAACAGCGAATCCGGCTTGGCGACGCCCGCGGCGGCCCGCTCCCAGCGCAGCAGCTTGTCGACGTAGGCGCCGTAGTCCTCCTCCTTGTCGAAGGCGAGGCGACCGACGTATCCGTCGCTGGCCTGCACCTGCTGCAGCGCGAGTGGGACCTGGTCGAGGTCGCCGAGGATCAGTTGATAGCGCGGGACCTCGATGTTGAGCTCGGCGCCGCTGTCGAACTCACGCTTCTTCCACCGCATCGCCTCGTCCTGGGTCAGCCTCTGCGGGACGCGGTACACCTTGACGGCGTCGCCCTGCTGCGCCTGACGGTGCTCGATCAGCGGCCGGATCAACGCGAGCAGGCGATCGCCCTCGGGCCCCTGCGGTGCGATCACGCCCCAGCGCTGCAGTTCGATGTCGTTCGGGTCGCCGCCCTCGTCCCAGAAGTGGCCGGCCTCGTCGGTGGCGCCGCCGACCTGCTGGTCGCGCGCAGTCGACTCGGCGAGTCCATCGGCCAATACCGGCGCGTGGTCGTCCGCATGGACCATCAGGAGGTTGAGGTCGGATGTGCTCGTCGTCATGCTGCAGGTCATGACGCGGCCGGAGCCAAGTCGTGAACGCGTCGCGGGCCCGTCACGCTCCGACGTTGAGCGATGGCCGAAATTTTTCGCCCTCACCTCGGGTGGCGGCGGCCCTCACCGCCCGGCGCTCTCGCTCTCGTAGGGGGCGCAGGCGAAGCGGAATGGACGCCACCGAGAGCCGTGACGTCTATGAGCTCTTCACCGAACGTCACCGCCGAGGATCGATCGTCGTGGCCTCCAACCGCGGGCCCGACAACGAGGCCGCCCGGCCCCACACGCCCAGCCGGCGAAATGCGCCGGATAGACCTCGAGCTCGCCGGGCAGCGTCAACAGCTCGCCGTGGCTGTCAGCCCGGCGACCGTACACCGTGTCCCCCAGGCGGCGGGCCGCCCCGGTGCTCAGTTCGGCCCTGAACGCCTACCCGTGCATGCCCGAGCGCACGCGTCGGCGCACGCGCTCGGGTGCCGGCGCGTCCCACTCGCCGCAGGTCGGGCACCAAGCACCAGACTTCACGGCCATCCCGGTTGCGGGGAAATCGTGTCCACGCGCGCAGGTGAAGCGGAGCTGGTCGTTGTGGTTCTGGTAGGCGCGCGAGCGGCACTTGCCCCCTCGCTCGACCGCGAGGGCGCGCATGCCGTCGATGGTCCCGCGATGGAGATGGGCGCATCTCGGACACCACGCGCCGCCGCGGATCGCCTTCGGCATCGCGTCCCATTCATGCCCGTTATGGCACAGCCACCGCAACTTGGTGCCGATGTTCACGTAAAACTCGGAGAGGCAGCGCCCGCCCCGGCTCGCGGCGACCTCCTGCATATCGACGATCGAGAGCCGCTGGTGCACTGGACGACCCCGTGATGACGCGAGCCAGCACTCGCGACACCAGCGGCCGCTGATCAGGCACGTCGGGCTCGTGCTCCACTCGTGGCCTTCCTGGCAGCGCACACGGACCGCGGTCGAGCTGCCGTGATACGCGTCGGCGAGGAGGACGCCGCCGCGGCGCTCCACGGCCCGTTGCAGCCGCTCCAGCGTGCCGGGGGGCACGTAGCGGCAGCGCTTGCACCAACCGCCTTGCCGTACGCGGTGGGTCGTCGACTTGAACACGTGGCCGACGCGGCAGCGGAAGCGGAGCGGGTCGAAGACGGACTTGATCGTGGTTGACAGACATACGCCACCGCGCTCGGCCACCATCGCCTGGACGTCGGCGATGGTCTTCCGCGCCACCCCGGCGCAGTGCGAGCACCATGCGCCTGCCGAGATGTTGGACGGCTTCGTCTCCCACTCGTGACCCTCAGCGCATCGCCAGCGCATCGGGGTGCGGGAATTCACGTATTCGGTGGCGAGGCAGAGCCCGCCGCGGGCGCGCGCGAACTCGTGCATGTCGTCGATCGTCAGCACCATGCCGGCGCAGCGTGGACACCAGGTCCCGCTGGAGATGCTCCCGGGGACCGCCTCCCACTCGTGACCCTCGGCGCAGCGCCAGCGAAGGTGGGTCTTGGCATTCCCATACCTGGTGGAGAGACAGCGCCCGCCCCTGGCGCGAGCGATGGTCTTGACGTGGGTGAAAGCCTTCCCGCCGACGAGGTGGGTCGCGTCGTAGCAGGCTGGGCACCAGGTCCCTCGCCGGACCGAATTCGCCGTGGCGTCCCACTCGTGGCCCTCGGCGCAGCGCCAACGTAGCTTGACGTGGGCGTGTCGGTACTCGCTCGAGAGGCACGCTCCACCGAGTGACCGCGCGCGCGCGCGGTGGCACTCGAGCCACTCGCGCTGGCGTTGGTTCATCGACCCGGGGCGCGGAGCGATGCGCCGTTTCTCGGCTGACATACAAGGAAACTAACGCTGACCGTTGCAGGGGGTCAAGCTGGAGCGGGAGAAGATCCAGGATGACGTCCGGCCGAATCGCTCGAGTCGTCCCTCGGCCCACGCCGACCTGCCCTGGGGCTCCTCCGCGGCGCTGACCACTTACAAACGCGACGTCCGGGCCATGGCCGTGCGGGTGACCCGCGCCTCGATCGCACATAGCCGACACCACCGGCCGAGTTTCACCGACGCCGGGACCGCCTCCCACTCGTGCCCCACGGCGCATCTCCAGCGCAGGTGCGTCTGCGAGTTCACGTACACCCTGGACAGACACCGCCCGCCCCGCTCACGCGCCAGAGCGTGCATCTCCTCGATCGTCAGCCGCAGCCGTCCCGCACAATGCGGGCACCAGCTTCCGCGTCGCACGCGGTTGCCGAGCGCGACCCACTCGTGCCCCTCGGCGCACCGCCAGCGATAGTCCGTCATCACCCCGTGGTACTCCCGCGACAGGCACTCGCCGCCGCGGGCGCGTGCCAGCGTGCGCAGCGCGTCGATCGAGCCCCGACGCACCCCCGCGCACTCGGGGCACCAGTGACCCGCCTGCACGCTGTACGGAACGGCCTGCGACTACCTCGCGGCCGTGTGCGCCGAGTTCATTACCGGCGAGGGCTTCGTCGTCGACGAGGTCAACGACGCCCTCAAAGACGGGCTCTCGCAAGCCTTCGTCGTCGATGATTTTCACATCGACGAGGTCGGCCCAGGTCCGTTGCGCGCCGAAGCGCGAGCTGGTCTCGGGGCTGTCTTTCGGCTTCCAGCGACCGCCGACGCCGTCACACACGAGGAACAGGCCGAGGACGTCGTCCCCGAGATGGGCGCCCTCGTTGCGCTTGCGCCGACGACCGGTATTGGTGTCGGCGAAGTCATGGCGAGTGCTCGGCGAGCCAGCGCTCCAGCGCGAGCAGTTGCGGGCGCGCGTTGAGCTCGCGCAAGCTGTCGCGCGCCTGCACGGCGAGGGCCAGGGCCAGGGGTCGGTCGCGCAGGTCGGCGGGTGCGTCCCACAGGGCGCGGGCCTGGACGGCGCGGGCTTCGGCCAGCACGGCCGGTTCGCCGGCCTCGGTGATGGCGACGGCCCTGGCGGCGAGCGGCAGCGCCTCGGCCGGGCTGCCCTCGGCGAGCGCGACCTCGGCGAGCACGATCAGGGCTTCGCCGACGCTCGAGTGCGTCGGTCCGAGGGCTGGTTCGAGGACCGTCAGGGCGCGGGTGAGCTCGCCGCGGGCGGCGGGCAGGTCCCGGCGGGCCAGCTCGATGTGGCCGAGGGCGATGCGGTGCAGCGCGGTGTCGAGGTGGTCCGGGCCGAGGGCCTTGGCGTCGATCCCGATCGCACGGACAATCGCCGCGCGGGCCTCGGGCAGGCGGTCGGCGGCGAGGTCGAGCAGCGCGAGGTTGTGCAGGCTCACGGCGATGTTCGGATGATCGAGGCCGAGGGTCCGCTCCCACACCTGCATCGCGCGGGTGTAGAGCGCCCGGGCCTCGACGGGGGCGCCCATGGCGTCGCGCAAGTTGCCGAGGCTGTTGAGGCACGCGCCGACGGCGGGGTGCAGGTCGCCGTGACGGCGCTCGAGGATCGCCAGGGCCCGCTCCTCGGCCGCCAGGGCCTCGGCGTAGTGGCCGAGTTCGCCGTGGATCAGCGACATGTTGTGTACGGTCTCGACGATGCCGAGGTCGTCGGGTCCGAGGGTCTGCTCGCGCAGCGCGAGCACCTGTGTGTAATGCGCCAGCGCCTCGGTCAATCGGCCCTGTCGGAAGTCGATGCCGGCGAGCTTGTGGTGGATGTCGTGGATCGAGGGGTGGCCGGGGTCCAGCAGCGGCTCGCGCAGCGCGAGCACCCGCTCGTAGAGCTCGCGGGCCTCGTCGAACCGGCTCTCGCTGGTGCGCAGGCCGGCGAGCATGTCGGAGTATTCGGCGGCGTACAGGCCCGGCGTCAGCTCGAGCGGGCGCAGGGCGATCGCGGCGAACTGGGCCCAGCGGGCGCCCTCGGTGGGGCGCTGCAGCATGTCGCCGACGAGGGTGGCCAGGCGGATCGCGGACTCGGCGACGACGCGCGGGGCGCCGGCGTCGACCGCCGCGAAGTACGCCCGCTCGAACGCCGCCTCGGCCTCCGCGTACTTGCCAGAGTTCCACAGCAGGCAGCCGATGCGGTAGCGGGCCGCGGACGCCAGCGAGTCGGCGCCCAGGGCCTCGGCGGCGACGAGCGCCTTGTGGGCGGCGATCAGCCCGGCCTCGCTCTTGCCCGCCTGATGCAGGCTACGCGCCCGCGCGAGCAGGACCTGGACCGCGCGGTAGGAGCCGTCGAGCGCGACGGTTGCCCGCGGCTGCAGCGCCAGCGCGGCGGGGTCGAGGCAGGGCTCGACCCGCTCGAGGCCCGCGGCGAGCCAGACCGCCCGCGAGAGCGTCGACTCGTCGGCGCGGCCGAGCTCGTCGACGACCGACTCGAGCTGCAGCCGGCGCTCGTCGAGGCAGGTGAGCGAGCGGGCGGTGGTCTCGGGGTCCCAGCGGGCCTCGACGTGCGCGTGGGTGCAGGCGGCGGTGCGGGCGGCGCTCCAGGCCGCGGCCTGCCGGTCGAGCCACGGCAGGGTCCGGTCGGCGATGCTCGCGGCGTGGGGTGCCCCGGTGGCGAGCATCGCGGCCCGTACGCGGGCGCGGGCGTCGTCGTCCCACAGCGCGTCGATGTCGGCGCCCGCGGCCGTGCAGGCGGCGACGCGGATGTCCTGCACGCTGGCGTGCCAGGCCGACGCGGCGGCGGCGAGCGCCGCGGCGACGGCGAGCACCACGCCGGCGCTGCGCAGGCGCAGCCGGGTCTGGCCGCGCTCGAGCGCGGCGAGCAGCGCCTCCATGTTCGGCCAGCGCTCGCGCATGTCGACCGCGAGGCCGCGCTGGAGGACCCTGCGCAGCCAGGGCGGGACGTCGCGTCGCGGCGGCGGGCGCACGCGGCCGGCGAGGATGTTGGCGGCGAGGGTGGGGCGGTCGTCACCGTCGAAGGGTCGCTCGCCGAACAACGCCTCGTGGAGCGCGACGCAGAACGCGAACTGGTCGGTGCGACCGTCGAGGGCGGCGCGGACGTGCTGTTCGGGGGCCATATAAGCGGGCGTGCCGACCACCGCGCCGGCCTCGGTCAGGGAGCTCGAGAGGCCGGAGGCGCGGACGGACACGTCGAGCTCGGGGTCGCCGGGGTCCTCGAGCACCCGCGCGAGCCCGAAGTCGACCACCCGGACGCGGCCGTCACCGTCGATCATCGCGTTGTCGGGCTTGAAGTCGCGGTGGACCAGACCGACCGCGTGCGCGGCCGCGAGGCCGCGCGCGGCCTGGGTGTAGGCCGCGAGCACGGTGCGCCACGACCTCGGCGCCGCGTTGGCCCACGAACGCAAATTGTCGCCGTGCAGCAACTCCATCGCCAGGTAGACCTGGTCACCGTGCACGCCGGCCTCGTAGACCTGGACGACGTTGGGATCCGACAGCCGGGCCAGCGCCTGGGCCTCGCGCAGCAGGCGAGCGCGGCCGTCGGAGCCGTCGCGGGTGCCGCGGCGCAGCAGCTTGAGGGCGATCTTTCGATCGAGCACCTCGTCGTAGGCGCGGTACACGACGCCCATCGCCCCGCGGCCGAGCGCACGCAGCACGACGTAGCGGCCGATGTACAGCTGCGCCGCGAGATCGTCGAGCACGGGCGACCGGGCGCCCGCGACGTCATCGGGCGTTGTGAACTCGGACTCGCGTGGTGCCTCGATCTGGTCGTCCATGCCACCAACATATCAGTCAATGAGGGAGCCGCGAAGCTCACCGAGGAATGCGCGTCCGCGCGGGCGAGGGTCGATATCTCATCTGCACCGGTAGTTATCGCCGTTTATCCGGCCATAACGACCACGGCTGCGCGGCTGCGCGGCTGCGACGGCGCCCGGGCACCGCCGGGCATTTGCCCGGCCCGTCGCGCCGCCGGATGCCGCGGCCGCGTCCGGGCCGGACTATGGTGGAGAAAATAAGCCGCTCGCGCGAAATTATCGGCGGCGCCGTCGTGATGATGAAACGCCTGGCATATGCTCGCACCCGCCGGCCGCGGCTCATCGGTGGTGGCGACCCGTGGTGTCGGGCGGTCCGCGAGTAGTATTACGACACCGGGCCCCGCCGCCGCCGCCCGCGAAGCCCCATGAGCAGCACCAGCGCGCCCGCGGGCCCGGCCGGACCCGTGTCACCGCGACAGCCGCAGCCCGCGTCGCCGCCGTCCGCCGGCGCACCGCCAGTCGTCCCGGTGCCATCCGGGTCGCCCGCGCTGTCGCTCGTGGTCGTCACGCCGCTCGAGGTCGGCGTCGGGTCCTCGCCGCTCGCGTCCGCATCGCTCACAGCACTCGCGCCGCTCGTGTCACTCGCGCCACCGGTGTCACTCGCGCCACCGGTGTCCCCGGTCTCCGCGTCGCCGCCGGTGGAGTCCTCCGGCGTCGGGCCCCACGGCACGCCCGGGAACGGCGCCGTGCGGGCGACCGCGAACCATCCCGCGGTCATGCCCGCGGGCGCCGCCTGCAACGGCTCCTTGAGGAACACGTCGCCGGTGCCGGGGTCGACGTTCATGCGCCCGGTGTACACGATCGACTGCCCCTCGACGCCGGCGATCTGGCGCACCGCGACCGCGTGGGCGCGACCGCCGGGTCCGGTGTCGACGAAAGAGGTCACGTACAGCCGCTCGTCGAGGCCCGGGCTCAAGATCGTCAGCGCCGCGCCGTTGCCACCGTCACCTTCGAGCAGACCCAGCGGGTCGAAGGTGTACGGCAAGACCCGGCCGTTCTTGGCCGCGACGATGTACACGCGCCCCTCGCCGTCGGTCTTGATGTCGCCCTCGTCGGCGAACATGAATAGACCGCTCTTGTTGTACGGCGTCGCCGGGTTCGGGTCGATCGCGGCATACAGCGCGCCGCCGGCGAAGGCGCCGCTGGCCGCGTCGTAGCGGCCGTAAAACCCGCGGTTGGCGTCGCCGCCCATGCGCGCGCCCTCGTTGTATTGATCGATCGCGTCGAGCTCGAGCATCGTCGCCAGCACGAGCGGGTCGCGGCGAAAGATCGTGTTGCCGCCGGCCATGTAGCCGAGCGCGTACAGCTTGCCGTCGGCGCCGAAGTGCAGCCGACTGATGAACGAGTCGGCGACGTCGCTCGACGCGAACACGTCGGCGTATGGGAAGTCGTACGCGACCCACTTCTGCTGCGCGCCGTCGGGGCTGTGGGCGACGATGAAGGGGACGGTCAGGCCGCCGTTTTGGCTGGTGTTCTTGTAGCCGCCGACAAACACGGTCGCGCCGGACGGGTCGATCGCCAGGTCGTTGCTGCCGCCGTCGCCGCGCTGGACCGAGAAGCCGCCCACGCTCGCCCCGGCCGGGTCGTACACGGTCACCTTGCCGGGCGCACCCTTCTCGCCGGCGACCGCCGCGGGCCCGCCGATGTCCCACAACGCCGCGACCGCGCCGCCCGGCGCGACGTCGACGCGAAACGCGGTCGCGCCGTCGGTCTTCGCCCACACCAGGGTCGTCGCTCCGGCGTCGAGCTTGAGCAGGCCGCCGGTGAGCGCGGCGACGTAGAGACTGTCCTGCGCGTCGACGCCGATCTCGCGGACGGCGTCGCCGACGCGGGTGACCGACAGGACCGACTTGCCGTCGGGCGAGAGCCGGATGACCGCGCCCGCGCTCGTCTCGCTGGCGCCGTTGAGCTGCAGCGAAGCGACGCCACCCGGCGCCGCGCCGCCGAGGACCGCCCCGAGCACGACGGTGCCATCGGACAGGATCGCCGCGGTCGGCACGGTGCCGCCGTCGGGCCCGCCGAGGTACGAGGCGCTGCTCCACCAGTCCGCGGCTGACGCGACGCCCGGCGCGGCGAGGGTGGTGCAGATGAATGCTGTTCCGATATCGATAAACTTCATGGCCGAGGCGCTCCGTTTCGCGTTCGAATCCAGCGACGGTAACTGGCGCGTAGGCCCGCCGTCAATATGATGTTATGATGTTATGATGTGCCCGCGCGTGGCCGGTGCCGTGGGCACGTGCCCGAACGTGCCCTGGGGGCTGGCAGCGACGCTTGACACGGTCTTGGTCCCGGCGTTATGCGATCGTGGTCGGTGGTCACGTCGCACGATACGATCCACAGCAGCGGTGGTGGATTGAACGCGTCGGGTCCGCGGCGCATTCCTGGCCTGTTGCGGCTGTGGGGGCCGAGCGGCGCGGTGCAACGGTTCATCGCGGCGCTGCGGCGGCTCGGCCCCGGCGAGCGCGTGCTGCAGCAAAAACGGCACCTCCTCGAGCCGCTCGGCCAGCGCGGGCAGCTCGACCCGCGCCGCGTCGAGGCGATAAAACAGGTCCTCGCGGATCTGCCGCGAGACCAGCGCGTCGCGCAGATATCGGCGGGTCAGGACGCACACGCGCAGCCCTCGCGGCCGAGAACGCCGAGCAGGACGCCCTGGGCAGCGCAGGGCGAGCGCCTGCCGCTGCCACTGGGGCACAGCAGCAGCAGGTGCCCCGCAACTACTCAGCGCACCCCGCCCGCGCAGGACTACAGCGCGATCTCGTGCCTGCGCGGCAAGGGCGAACCCGAAGGACAAGCGCGTAAAAATGAGTTAGTTTGAGCTCATGTATCACGGTTTAATTAGCCTGGTGAGCGTGCTCGGGGTTCTTGGAATTTGCGGGTGTGCGAGCGGCGGCGGGGAGAGTGATGGGAGGGAGACCGGGAGCGGCCTCTCCGAGGTCAGCGCGAGCGCGGCGCCGACGACCAGCGAGGGGGCGACCAGCGCGGGGACGACGGGCTCGTCGGCGGCGAGTACGAGCGAGACAGGGGCGATGAACGAGACGGGGTCGATGACCGAGACGGGGACAGAGACCGACACAGGCGATCCTCCGTCGCTCGGGGCACGGGTGGTGATCTACCAGCTCGTGGTGCGCCACTTCGGCAATACGAACCAGACGCGGGCGGTGAACGGGACGCTCGCGCAGAACGGCGTGGGGCGCTTCGCAGACGTCGATGAGGCGGCGATCGCGGGCCTGGTCGACCTGGGGGTGACCTATGTGTGGCTGGCAGGGGTGCTGCGGCAAGCGACGCTGACGGACTACTCAGCGCTGGGAATGCCGGCAGACGACCCCGATATCGTCAAGGGGCTGGCTGGCTCCTTCTATGCGATCCGTGACTATTTTGACGTTTGTCCAGATTACGCGGTGGAGCCGGCGGCGAGGTTGGCAGAATTCGATGCGACGGTGGCCCGGCTGCACGCGGCGGGGCTGCGGGTGCTCATCGATCTCGTGCCGAATCACGTGGCGCGCTCCTACGCCTCGGTGGTTCGCCCAGAGCTGGATTTCGGGGCAGAGGACGACCAAGGGGCGCTCTTCCGCCGCGATAACAACTATTTTTATCTGGTGGGGCAGGGGCTCGGATTGACGCGGCCGGGGCACTATAATCCGGCGGGAGCGGACTTCGACGGCGCCTTCGAGCCGGAGGACGGCGGCCCAGGGCGCACCGCGAAGGTGACAGGCAATAACCAGATGTCCGCGACGCCGTCCGCGAACGACTGGTACGAGACGATCAAGCTGAATTGGGGCTATGATTTCACCACCGACAGCGCCGAGTATGTGCCGATACCAGACACCTGGCTGAAGATGGACGAGATCGTCGCCTATTGGCAGAGCCGCGGGGTCGACGGTTTCCGCGCGGACTTCGCACACTTCGTACCGAATGAGGGCTGGCAGTGGCTGATCTCGCGGGCGCAGGCGCGCGACCCGGAGGTGTTCTTCGTCGCTGAGGCCTACGAGGACCTGGAGGGGCTCTTGGCCGCCGGCTTCGACTCGGTCTACTTCGATGAAGCCTACGACGACCTCAAGCGGATCTACCAGGGGAAGCTGTCACAATCGGGCTACGCGGCGCGGATGGGGGCGCTCTCGGAGGCGCAGCGGCCCAAGTACCTGCAATACCTCGAGAACCACGACGAGCGCCGGATCGCCTCGCCTGTGGTCGTCGACGGCGGCGCCGACGACTCGGGCTTCGGCGCGAAGGAGGCTGGCTACAAGCTCGCGCCGCTGTCTTATCTATATAGCAGCGGTCCGATCCTCATTTATAATGGGCAAGAGGTCGGCGAGCCCGGGGCGGGGGTCGAGGGCTTCGGGCAGGAGGACGGGCGAACGTCGATCTTCGACTATTGGTCGCTGTCAGAGCTGTCAAAGTGGGTGAACGGCGGTGCCCACGACGGCGGGCTTCTCGCGCCCGATCAGGCCGCCTTGCGCGGGTTCTATAAGGACCTGCTGGCGCTGAGCCAGGATGAGTCGGTGATGGGCTCGGGGTATTGGGGGCTGGACTATTTTAATAATCCACAAAATTTCCCGGACTGCCCGGCGGGGTTCTACTCGTTCGCGCGCTTCGTCCCAGGCTCGGGGCGGGTGCTGGTGGTGGTCGCTAACTTCACGCTGGGGGGCGCGGCGAGCGGGCCGCTGCGGCTGCCCGCAGAGTTGTTGGCGCAGGCGGAACTCGGGGGGGCCGTGACGGTGCGGCGGGTGCTCGATGAGGGCGGGTCCGTCGATCAGGTGGTGTCCCAAGGGCCTGCCGAGTCGTTGATGAGCGCAGGCTTCGTGGTGTCGCTCCCGGACCAGCGCGCGCAGGTCTTCGTCGTCGAGGAGCTCTGAGGCTCATGAAGGGCGAGGGCGCCGCTCGGGCCACACCCAGACGCGCCGCTCGTAGAATCGGGCCTGCCACCAACTGAGGGAAGAAGGCCGTCCTTGCGGTTGCCGGTGTGGTCGTGGATCCGCTTGAGCAGGGTCATCACCTGCGAGGGGACCGGGACGTTGCGCTGGCCCGTCTTCGTGTCGGGGAGGTTGAGGCAGCCGTGCTGCCAGTCGACCATGGGCCAGGTGAGGGTGAGGATCTCGTCGCGCCGCAGGCCGGTGAGCGACGGCAGTTGCAGGGCCCACACACTCATCCGATCGAGGTGCCCCTTGCGGCCCGGCGGGATCTGCAAGCCGCGCAGCAAGGTCTCCTCCACGTGCCGCCGCTCTTCGGGCGTCAAGAAGCGCTCTCGCGTCTTCAGCTTGAACAGCCGGATCTTGTGGTTGGGGTTGTGCATGGTCGACAGCGCTGCCCACGACGCAGACCACGTAGTTGGCCGAACCCTTGATGTGCTTCAGGCTGGCGTGCAACGTCTGCACGTCGTTGCGGGTCACGCTCTCGAAGTCACGCTCTCCGAGCACGGGCAAGATGTGATCGGTCATGTGCTTGCGGTAGTTGATCGCGGTGCTGGCCTTCAGATAGACGTCGACGTACTTTGTCCGTTCGTGGTCTGCCGCGGTCATACGCAGATAGGTCTGTGTCCGCGCGGGTATTCGCTTCAGCGGGGACGACCCGCATCCATCGCGGCCAGCTCCTCGGCGGCCCGCTTCGTGTCGGGATGATCGACGCCGAGGGTGCGCTCGCGGATCGTCAGCGCGCGGCGCAGGCCGACCTGAGCCACGCCGCGATCTCCAAACTCTGACTGCGCACCCGCGAGGTTGATCAGCGCCGTCGCCACGCCGGGGTTGTCGGGCCCGAGCGTGGCCTCGGCCAGCGCCAGCGCCTCGGTCAGCTCGACACGCGCCGGCGCCAGGTCGCCGCGCGCGCGAAGTACCAGGCCCCGGGCGCTGCGCAGGCGGACCTCGAGCGCCCCCCCGGGGCCGAGCGAGTGCATGGTATTGCCGGCGAGCTCGCCCCACCGCAGGCCCTCGTCGAAGCGGCGTAATCCATAGCCGACGACGAATACCAGCTCGGTGCGCGCGCGGGCCAGGGCCGCCCGGTTGTCGCCGCGTTCGGCCAGCAACGCCGCGTCGAACAGGCTGCGCTCGGCGGCCGCGTACTCGCCGGACAGCGACTCCAGCGAGCCCAGCAGCACCAGCGCCTCAGCGGTCGTGTGGTCGTGGTCCAGCGCGCGCGCCTGGGCGGCGGCCTCGCGCGCGCGCGGGATCCCGCGCCCGATCTCACCGGCCTTGAGCAGCGCGCTGATCTCGTCGAGCTTGCCGGCCAGCGCCTGGACCTGCACCGCCGTCGCGGGATCGGAGGGCGGCGTGGTCAGCAGCGCGAGCACCGGGCGCGCGCGACACTCCTCGAGCGGCCTCAGTTTATAGGACGCCTTGACCGCGTTGCCGATCACCGCGTCGGCGTCGCCGATGAACGCGTCGGTCAGCGCCCGCAGCTCGCCGAGGCTGCGGTCCAGGCAGGCCATCGTCAGATACGGCCCCTCCGACAGCTCGCTCGCCGCGCCCGCCGAGGTCTCACCGGCCAGCGCCGCGTGGCAGGCGAGCTCGTGGCCGTGCACCCACGCCAGCGCGTAGGCGTCGAGCTGCGCGGCCACCTGGGCCCACAGCGCACCGGCCTCGGCGACCTCCGTCGCCAGGAAGGCGCGGCGCACCGCGGCCCGGCGGGGCTCGCCCCACACCGCCTCGGCCCGCGCCGCCCCGCCGGCACACATGTCCGGAGGGACAGCTTCCTCCGGCGCCGACCAGCGCCCGCCGAGCGCCGCGCCGACGCCGAGCGCCAGCACGCCGAGCCCGAGCCACGCCAGCGGTCGCCCGCGCCTGACGCCCTCGAGCTCCGACAGCAGCGCGTGCATGTCGGTGAAGCGAGCGCGCGGGTCGACCCGCAGTCCTCGTAACAGCGCGCGATGCAGGCGACCGGGCACCCGCATGCGCTCCGGCGCCACCACCACCCCGGCGAGCACCTGGGCGCGCAGGGTCGGCCCGTCGCGCGCCGGGAACGGCGGCGCGCCATGCAGCGCCGTGTACAGCGCCACGCAGAAGCTAAACTGATCCGAGCGCGCCTCGGTCGGCCGCGCCTGCCACTGCTCCGGCGACATGTAGAGCGCCGTGCCGAGCATCGCCCCGGTCGCCGTGATCGACTGCAGCAGCGCGTCGCCGGTCGGGTGATGCGGGTCCGGTGGCGCCTCGCTGGCGACCCGCGCGAGCCCGAAGTCGAGGACCCGCACGCGCCCGTCGGCGCCGACCAGCACGTTCTCGGGCTTGAAGTCGCGGTGTACCAGGCCGACCTCGTGCGCCGCCGCCAGCCCGCGCCCGGCTTGCAAGTACACCTCGAGCAGCTCGCGCCACGGCCTGGTCTGCTGGCGTTGCCACTGCGCCAGCGTCAGGCCCTCGACGAATTCCATCGCCACGAACACCTGACGGCTGACCTCGCCGACCTCGTAGATCTGGACCACGTTGGGATGAGACAGCCGGGCCAGCGCCTGGGCCTCGCGCAGGATCCGTCCGCGGGCCTGGTCCTCCGATCCGGTGCAGTGCAGCAGCTTGATCGCCACGCGACGTCCGAGGTCGGCGTCGTCGGCCGCGTACACCACTCCCATTCCGCCGACACCGAGACGTCCGCGAAGCACATAACGTCCGACCCGCACCGGCTCGCTCGCGCCGAAGATCCCCGCCTGCACCTGCGCGAACATTCGCTGGAATTCCAGCGGACGCGGCGCGGGTGTCGGCTCGGTCGAAGACATCGGGGGCCCGGTGACGAACGCCATGATGGTTCGCTTCGGTCTGGACACTCCTATCGCAGAGGGAACCACCATGTCTTCATCGTCCAGCGAACACTCCGTCCTCATCGCCCTGCGCGAACTCGACAGCCTGGAGCACCAGCGCCGTGAGCAACTCGCCGCCCGCGAGCACGCCCGCCTGGCCTCCGAGGCCGCCACCCGGGCCGAGGCCGAGGCCAGCGTCCGCGCCGAGCTGGCCGCGAAGCAGTTGGCCGAGGCCGCCGCCGAGGCCGCCGCCGAGGCCGAGCGGGCCCGCCGCGCCCACGCCCTGCAGCTCCGCAACCTCGAGATCGAGGCCCAGCTCCAGCACGAGCGCGACGCCCGGCTGCTCGCTGTCCAGCGCGAGATCGACGGCCAACTTCGCAGCCACAGCCGCCGCGAGATGGCCGGGCAACGGGTCGTCGGCGCCGTCTTGCTGGCGATCCTCGGCCTCGCCGGGGCGATCGGCGCCATGATAATGACGCAGCCGCGCGACAGCGTCGTGATGCGGGCCGTCGCCAGCGCCCACGACCTTCATCGCATGGCTGCGCTCGGGGAGTACGCCGCCGCCGTCCAGGCGATCGAGCGGGACCTCGGTCGCCTGCGCACCGACAACGAGCGCCAGGAGGCCGTGGTCGAGGCTGCAGCCGCCCTGCGGGCGATGATGTTGGCGAAGGCACAAAAGCCCGCGCCCGCGACCGCCAAGCCGACCGTGCGGCCGCGCCCGACCGCGAAGGCCGCGCCCGCCGACGGCAAGAAGTCGTGGCAGGTCAAGGTCTGCGACCCCAACGACCCGTTGGCTGAAGACTGCTGACCTGCCCCTCAGGACATGTCTCAAGTGCCCGGTGCGACGCCGAGGCGCCCGCGCAGCTCGCGTGCCCAGTCGTCCAGGCGATCGACCGTCGACTGGCGCAGCGCGGGCGTCTCGGCCAGGCGCTCACACGCGGCGATCGTCAAGAGCCTGGCCTTGCGCAGCCGGCCGTACATGCCGGGCTCGGAGATGCCGTGCATCGCCGCCAGCTCCCCGGCGGTCAGGCCCTCGAGGTGGTACAGCTCGAACACGATCTGGAGCTCCAGCGGCAGGCTTCGCAGCGCCTGAAGCAATATCTGCTCCTCGCGCCTGCGCGCCACCTGGCTGGTGAACGAGGCCTGCAGATCGGCGACGCTGTGCTCGAGCGGGTCGAAGCGCTCGGCCTGCTTGCGCTTGCGGCGAAAGTGCGACAGCAGCACGTTGCGGGCCGTCCCGAGCATGTAGCTGCGAAACGCCGCGTCGCCGCGGAAGCGCTCGCGGCTCTCGCACAGCGCCAGGAAGGTCTGCTGGATCAGGTCGGGCGCGTCGTCGCCGACTTTGTTGTGGAAGAACCGACAGACCGTATCGAAGTGGCGGGCCAGCAAGGCCTCACCCGCGCCGCGATCGCCCGCGCGCCAGGCGACCAGCAGCGCGAGGTCGTCGTCCTCCACGGCGCCCACCGCTACGCGCCGACGCGACGCCGACGAGTCCACAGCAACAGCCCGAACGCGAGGCCCGAGACGCCGAGATCACCGACTCCGCGGGCACCGCCGCCGCTGCTCCGACATCCGCAGCCCTCGTCGCTGCCATAGCCGTCAGGCAGGGCCGCGCCGCCGGGTCCGCCAAAACCTTCGGACATGTCCCCGGAGTCCTGTCCGCCGGGACCGGTGGGCTCGCCGTCGGCGTCCCCCGCACCGCTCTCGCCAGCCGATGCGCCCGTGTCCGCCGTGTCCGCCGTCGTCGCAGTCGCCGTCGTCGCCGTCGTCGTCGCCGTCGTCTCGCCGTCGGACACGCTGCCGACTTCACCGCTGCTGGTGGTGCCGGGCTCGCCGGTGGTCGTGCCATCGGGCGGCGCCGGATCCGGCTCGAGCACCATCACGCGGACCTCGAGCTGGGTGTCCGGCGGGCCGCCGCCCTTGGGCGCGTCCGAGAACCACGTCACGCCCTCCTCGACGAGTCCGAAGGTCTGGAAGTACTCGCCAGGCACACCGCCGGCGAGGTTGAAGCTGAAGCGACCGACGCCGCCGCTCGGCGTATCGGCGTCGGGCCCGGTGATCCGGGTCGGCGAGATCCAACTGACGTCGTGCAGCGGCGACGCGACGTCGCGCGGCGTCGGAGCCAGGAAGGTGTTGCCGGTCCAGGTCGCCGTGCCCTCGTTCTTCAGGTCGATCCAGGCCGCGAAGCTCTCACCCGACTTGACCTCGACCCCGGGCATCGACGCCAGCGGGAACGACTGCCCGACGTAAGTCGCCTTGTAATCGACCTGCCCGCACGGGCCGCTCGCCGCCGGTCCGCCGCCCCACCACTCCCAGTGCCAATTCTCGCTGGCGACCGTCTCCTCCCAGCCGTAGCTGCCGCCATGCGTCGCCATCCAGTTGTAGACCCCCGCACCACCGGCGTTGAGGTCGATCGCGTGGCCGCTCTGGTGATTGCTGTAGCCGGGCTTGGCCGCCAGGTTGCAGTTGTTGCAGTTGCAGTTGATGTAGCAGTTGTATAGATACTGCTGCTCCGCGTTGGTGCGAAAGCCGCTGACCACGGTGATATTGACGCCGTCCTTGGCCGCCGCGCCGCGCATCAGCAGGAACGCGTTGGCGGTCTGGACCTCGACGGGCTTGCCATCGACCTTGACGACCGTGATAGCGAAGGAGTCGCCCTTGACGTAGCCGGTGTCCTTGCTCTCGGCGCAATCGTAGGCCGTCAGCGGGTCGATCGGCGCGGAGGACCAGTACGCAGGATCTTGCGGCTCGTCCTCGTGGTGCTCGTCGTGCGGGGGCACGATATTGAGGCTCTCGAGGTCCTCCAGCCCACGCGACTGCACGGCCCCGGGCGACGGGTCATCGCAGGACAGCATCACCAGGGCCGTAAAGCAGACAAACAGCGCACGCATGGGCATCTTCGCTCCTGATATCCCTTCTACGCTTGTCTCACACATCTCGGCAAGGCCCGTATGCGATCGGGTGATGCCTCAGGCGTAAGTCTCGCTGCGCTGGTAGCGTTCGGGCTCCGATGTCGCCCCGTCGCCCCGCACGTCCCTCGCCGCGCCCGTTCGATCTCGCCGCGGACTCGACCCCGGGTCCTGGGGTCGCGCGACACCTACGGTCGCCAATGCAGCTCGCTGCGGTCACCTTCATCGCTTCGATCACCTGCCTCGCCTGTGTGCCGACCGTACGCACGCCGCTCAAACAGGCGCTGCCTTCGGTGCTCGGCTCCGAGGCCGCGAGCGCGCCGCTGTGTTACGGCGATCCCCTCGTCATCGACATCGGCGGCGCCAGCACCACCGCCGTCGCCGGGACGATCGCCGACTTCGACGGCGACGGCCGCCCCGACCTCGCGCTCGCCACCAGCGGCCCCGGCGGTCACGCGGTCACCTTCGCGATCAACGACGGCAACGGCGGCCTGCGCCTGACCACCGGGCTCAAGTTCCCGATGACGCCGACCGCGATCGAGGCCGCCGACCTCGACCACGACGGCGCACTCGACCTCGCCATCGCCGCGATGCCGGCCGCCGGCAGCCGCGACGACGCCGCGGTGCACGTGCTGCTCGGCCGCGGTCAGGGTCAGTTCATCGCCGGCGCCGTGCCCACGCGCGTGCGCCCGGTCGGGCTGTGGCTCGCCGACTTCACCGGCGACGGCGTGACCGACATCCTCGCGCTCGACGACGGCGGCCGCGAGGTCGAGCTCCTGATCGGCGACGGTCGCGGCGAGTACAAGCCCGGTCCGCGGTCGAAGCTGCCCGGCAAGGTCGCGCCCGAGGGCCTGACCGTCGGCGACTTCGACCTCGACAAGCGCCTCGACCTGGCGATGTTGTACGACCACGGCGGCAAGGCCGAGGCGATCGTCGCGGTCGCACGCGGGGACGGTCGCGGCGAGTTCAAGCTCGCCGCGCGTCGGGTGGTCGGCCGTCATGGTCGGGCGCTGGTCGCCGCCGACTTCAACAGCGACGGCCTCGCCGACCTCACCGCCGTGGCCGAGACCGCCGGCGCCGGTGCCACCTCGATCGCCGCGGTGCTGCTCGGCGACGGCGCCCTCGGCTTCACCGCGATCAGCTACTTCGCGCCGACGACGGTCGCCGACGTGATCGTGACGGACATCGACCGCACCGGCGGGCCCGACCTCCTGACCACCTCGCAGGCCGGCGACGCGCTCAACGTCCTTCGTGGCGACGCCCGCGGCGGCTTTGCGCAGGGCGTTCCGGTCGCCACCAACAGTCCCCGGCAGATCGCCCGCGCCGCCGACCTCGACGGCGATGGCCGCCCCGAGCTCGTCACCTTCGGTCCCCAGGCCGCCGGCGTCACGGTCTTACGTCCGCGACCCTGCCGCTAAAGCTCAGGTCGCACGCTTCTGGCGCGCCTGACGGTGGTCATGCAGGATCTGGATCAGCAGGTCGGGCTCGACCGGCTTGGTCAGGTGGCGATCGAAGCCCGCCTCGAGCACCGCCTCGCGATCCTTGTCGAGGCCGTAGCCGGTCAGCGCGATGAGCAGGGTCTGCGACGCGTCCCCGCTGGCACGTAGCCGCCGCGCGACCTCGAAGCCGTCGATCCCCGGCAAACCGATGTCGACCAGCGCGACGTCCGGTCTCAGCTCCGTGACCTTGGCGATGCCCTGGATCCCGTCGGCCGCCTCGTCGACCTCGTGACCGATGCTCTCGAGCAGGTAGCGCAGCATCTCGCGGACGTCATCGTTGTCCTCGACGATCAGGATGCGCTGGCCGGTGCCCTGCGGGTCGTGGGTCGCCTGGACCGTCGCCTCGGGCGCATCGACGACCGGCTGCTGCGCCATCGGCAGGCGCACGATCATTCGACAGCCCTGCCCCGGCCCATCGCTATGGGCCTCGACGCTACCTCCGTGCAGCTCGACCAGTCGGCGCGCCAGCGTGAGCCCGATGCCGAGGCCGCCCTGGGACCGGTCACGCGCGCGTTCGCCTTGCACGAACAGGTCGAAGGCGCGACGCAGCAGCTCGATCGGCATACCGATGCCTGTGTCGGCGATCTCGAGCACGACCTCCCCGTCGACTTGCTGGACCGATACGTGGACACGCCCGCCGGCGGGTGTGTATTTGAGCGCGTTGCCTATCAAGTTGCCGACGATCTGCTCGATGCGCGCCGCGTCGCCGTGGATCATCAGCGGCTGGGCCGCGCAGGTCACCTTATGATCGGCGAGCTTGCCGGTCTCGCGCAGCGCCGCCATGTGAGCGTTGACCGCCTCGCCGACGTCGAGCGGATGCAGGTCGAGCTCGATCTTCCCGGCGACCGCCCGACCGACCTCGAGCAGGTCGTCGACGATGCGCGTCAGGTGGCCGGTCTGCCGGGCGATCACGCCGCGGGCGCGGGCCGCCATCGCCTCCGGCGCTTGACCCTCGAGGATCCGCACCGCCGTCGTCAGCGCCCCGAGCGGGTTACGCAGCTCGTGCCCCAGCATCGCCAGGAACTCGTCCTTGGCCCGATGCGCCAGTTGCGACTCGGCCAGCAGTTGGGCCCGCTCGCGCTCGGCTCGCTTGCTCTCGGTGACGTCGCGGGCGATCTTCGAGACTCCGATGATGCGCCCGAGCGAGTCCTTGATCGGTGAGATGGACAGCGAGATCTCGACCGGCGTGCCGTCCTTGCGGATGCGCAGCGTGTCGAAGTGCTCGACCGGCTCGCCGCGTCGCAGGCGGGCCATCGCCTCGGCCGCCTCGGCGGCGCGCTCCTCGGGGATGATGAGGCTGACCGAGCGACCGAGCGCCTCGGCCGGCGAGTAGCCGAACATCCGCTCGGCCGCGTGGTTCCATGAGGTGACGATCCCGTCGAGCGTCTTGCTGACGATCGCGTCGTCGGAGGACTCGATGATCGCCGCCAGATGCCCGCGGTCCTTGTCGGCCTGCTTGCGGTCGCGGATGTCGCGGGCGACCTTCGCGGCGCCGATGATCCTGCCGCTCGCGTCACGGATCGGCGAGGCAGACATCGCGATGTCCACGAGGTGTCCGTCCTTGTGCCGACGCACCGTCTCGAGGCGCTCGACCGACTCACCCGCGAGGACCTTGGCGATCACCATCGCCTCCTCGCCCCGGCACTCCTCGGGGATGATGAGCGTGATCGGCTGGCCCAGCGCCTCCGCGGCGGTGTAGCCGAACATCCGCTCGGCGGCCCGGTTCCACGAGGTGATCACGCCCTCGAGCGTCTTGCTGACGATCGCGTCCTCCGACGAGTCGACGAGCGCTATCAGCCGCGCGCGCGAGTCCTCGGCCGAGGGGTCACCGCCGATGTCCTGGCGAATGACGGCCGCAGACTCCGTGATCGAGGGTGCCCCTTCGACGCTGTCATTCGGCTCATTCACCTACCCCGCCTCCGTGGGCGCGGGGTACCAGGGCGGTCTGCATGCGCAACGTTAATCCCGGTCTCGCGGCAGGCCACGGCGCGCGCCACATGAACGCGCCGGGGCCCGGATGCGAGCTCTCGACCGCTCCGCGTGCTCGTCGCCTACTCCGCGCGCGCCCTGACAGAACCAGTGCGCAGCCTCCGCTCGCTACTACGGGCAGGTCGCGGCCCGCAGACCCTCGCAAATGCCCTCGCAGTACTGATTAACCACGCCCTCCTCGAGGAAGTCACGAAGCTGCTGCTGGGCCGCGAGTTCGCGGCGTGGGCACTCGTGCGGGTCGGCGTCCTTCGACGGCGGCGTGTTGTCGATCGGCTCCTTGGGCACATCGGTGTATCGCCACTCGACGTAGGCCGAGCCGGTGAAGCCGGGCGGCTGCTCCTCGACGCCCCACACCGGCTTGGTCTGCGGCGCGACCGTGCTCGCGCCGAACGCCCGGGCCTGGATCTGGGCGCCGACGTTGCTCACCTGCGCGTCGCCGATCGCCACCTGCATGAGCACCTGCTTGGCGCCGACGTCGGCGTTCGGCTCGCGGTTCATCGCCCACGACCAGCCAGCGCCCTCGCCGGGATCCCACAGGTTCTGGAACACCGCGATCAGCAGCATGATGTCGCGGTGGTCGCCGTAGGCCGACTTGAGCAGCATGAAAAAGTCCTCGAAGTTGGCCGAGCGCGGCAGCAGCAGCACGTAGGGCATGCCGCCGACGCCGAGCACGCCGCGGTCGACGTCGGGGCTGAGCGCCAGGTAGGCCGCGCCGAGGATCCCGCCCTGCGAGTTGCCGTAGTAACTGCGCTTCTCCGGGTCGATCGCCGAGTACGCCCCGCCGGCCCCCTTGAACATCACCAGGGGGTCGCTGCGCAGCTTACCGGTCGCCATCCGCATCGCCGCGATGAACTCCGTGAAGCCCTGCATCGAGCGCTCGGGGATCGCCGGGAAGCCGGTCGGGTCCTGGGTCAGGATCTGGATGATCGGCACGACATCCTCGCTCTTCATGCCGGTCCAGTCCGACGCGAGGATCACCCAGCCGTTCGCGTTGGCCATCTCGCCGAGGTAACCGGCGTTGGCCTCGCCCTTGCCGCCGAGCAGGCCGTGGCCGTACTGGACGACCCGTCCGGACCTCGGCACGTCCTGATCGATCAGCGAGCACGGGATCCGCAGCAGCACCTCGACCTCCGTCGTCCCGTTGCGAAATGGCATGCCGTCCGGGTCGCGCGTCAGCAGCGTGCCGGCCTCGTCCGCGGTGGTGTACAGCGGGGTCGTCATGTCGACCACGATCGTGCGGCCGATGTTGACGTTCGGGTCGGTGCAGTCCTCGTCGACCGTCGACTTGATCACGTAGTCCGGGCCGTCCGGACCGACCGCGTCGAGCACATCGTCGCGCAGCCACTCCATGCGACCGATGCTGTTGTCGCGTGACACGGTCACGAAGTCCCACGCGATCTGCAGCTCCTCGCGCGCGAACCCAGCATCCTTGAGCACAGGAAAGATGTCGACGTTGTAATGGAAGCGCTGGCCCTCGACGCTCATGTCTCCGCTCGCCAGCTTGTCGCGCAGCGCCGCGAAGCCCTCCGAGGCCGCGACCAGCCCGCCACCCTGCTTGGCGAGCCCACGCGCCGCGAACACGTAGCGCTTGCCGTGCCGCAGCGGCGTCGCCGGCTGCACGACGATCAGCCGCTGCTCCGCGACATCGGTGCGCATGTCGAGCTCGACGAAGTGCGCCACCCGCTCGCCCGTCTCCGCGTCGAGCAGCACCGTCTTCACGTCCTCCTTCATGTAATCCGCGAGCGTCTCGGGCGTCAGCACCCCCGCGAGGTCGACCTGCGCGAACGAGAACAGCAGCGCCCCCAGCACCGATACCCCGTCCTTCTCATTGAGATACATCGGGTCCATCGCCGTGCCGCCGTTGTTGGTCGGCAGCGCCGCGGACGTGTACGCCAACTGCCAGCCGCTCGGCGTGTCCGCCTCGCGCATGTGAAACAGCGAGGGATACGGCAGCGCGCACATCGTCGGGTCGACCGGGTTGCACTCGCCGAGCTCGAACGGCCCGCCGGTCGTCGGGTCCTCCGCGGTGTCCTCCCCGGTCTCGCCCGTGGATCCACCTGTCGTCGTCTCACCGGTCGTCGGCGCGTCCGTTGTTGCGTCCGTCCCTGCGCCGGTCGCCGAGCCGCCGCTCGAGTCGTCGCCCGTGCCGCCACCGTCGCCCTTGCAGGCCGCGAGCACGAGTCCGAGGGAGCAGGCGAGGAGCAGGTTTGGATGTCGCATCTTCCTCGACCCATATCGCGCCCGCGCCCACCCTGGAACCATCGACGCGTCGCCACGAACGTGAGTCCGGACACCTGCCCCCGCCCGGTTTGCCCGGGACCAGCGCCGATACAGTGCTGCGATGTCTCGCTACTTCGCCGTGGTTTCCACCCCGATCTCCACCCCGATCTCCACCCCGATCTCCACCCTGGCTTCCACTGGCTGGCACCTCGCCGCCACCCTGCTCGCCCTGACCGCCGCTTGCGGCGACGATGCGATCGACAGCGCCGGAGAGACCACCGTCGCATCCGCCACATCCACCCCATCCACCCCATCGGTCAGGCCGCGGGCGGCGGCGCCGGTGACCCCGCGATGACGATCTCCGTGCCGACCGAGCAGTATCGCAGCGCCTACTCGTTCCACGCCCCGACCAACTACGAGAGCAGCTTCGCCAACATCACCGCGCCCGTCGGCGCCGCCGTCATGATCGACGGCCAGGCCGTCGCCGGCTTTACCCCGATCGGCGCGACCGGCTTCAACGTCGCCCGCGTCCAACTGTCCAACGCCGGCGACGGCGACCACACGATCACCGGCGACCAGGCCTTCGGCGTGCAAGTGTACGGCTACGGCCAGTACACCAGCTACTGGTACCCGGGCGGCCTCAACCTCAACCTCATCCCGCAGTGACGCGCCGGGCCCGACTCGGCGATCCCCGCGCAGCAGTGACCGCGCGCTCACGCCCGGGCTGTGCCGGCCTCGCATGCCTCGGCTCCGGGCTGCGTCGACGATCCTCGGTACATTCCGGGCCCGCGCGCCGGGATCCACGGCGGCACGGGTCCGGCTTTGCGTCTATAGTCGCCGCCATGCTCGCTACGATCGTCAAGCCCGCCCCTGCTCGTCGCCCGTTGTTCGCGGCCCTGCTGGCGGTGGGGCTGCTCGCCGCGCCGACCGCCGCAGTCGCTGCCGAGCCTGCCGAGCCCGCCGAGGAGTCGCCGAAGATCTCCACGCGGGTCACCGCCAAGGGCGTCGTCATCGCCGAGGTCCGCGTCGACGCCAGGGCCTCCGCCGTGCGCGAGCTGCTGGCCGGCGCCGAGCGAGCCCACGGCCTCGCGTCGACCACCCTGTCGGTCAAGGCCACCACCGACGGCAAGTGCGAGCGGGTCAAGCTCCAGACCCGCGGCCTGATCACTCCCTTCTCGCTCGAGACCCGTCGCTGCCCGACCGCGACCGGCTGGCGCGAGACCCTCGTCACCTCCGAGAACTTCATCGAGTACTGGAACGAGTGGACCGTGAAGGACCTCGGCGACGGCGCCCTCGTCACCTTCAAGACCCGCACCCTGCCCAACGTCGCGGTGCCCGAGTCGCTGATCCTCTCGCAGACCCGCCGCGTCCTCGGCAAGCTCATGAAGAGCGTGCTGGTCGCGCTCGGCGAGTCCTGAGCCGAACCGCTCGAGCGGTCAGCTTGGTCCGCCAGGCACGCGGGGCTGTCCGCGCCCTGCTACAGTCGCGCCCGTGCACGCCCTCCAGGGCCTCGACCCGCGCGCCCTCGCCCGCCTGTTTCCCGAGCTCAGCGACGCCGAGGCGCGCCGGGTCGCCTCCGGCGTGGTGCGTCATGGGCCGCGCTTGTTGGCGAGCCCGGTCCCGCAGTTGCGGCGCGCCGGCCTGGCCGCGCTGCGGGCCCGTGCTCACGTGCCCACGCTGGCGCTCACCTCGGAGCGCGCCAGCCAGGTCGACGCCTTCGTGAAGTACCTGTTCGCCGCCCCGGACGGCGCCGCGCTCGAGAGCGTCCGCATCCCGCTCGCGCAGGCCGACCGCTTCACCGTCTGCGTCAGCTCGCAGGTCGGCTGCGCGCTCGCCTGCGCCTTCTGTGCCACCGGTCGACTCGGCCTGCGCCGCAACCTCGAGGCGTGGGAGATCGTCGAGCAGGTCCGCCTCATCCGCGAGAAGCTGCCGCCCGGCGGTCGCGTCCGCGGCGTCGTGTTCCAGGGCATGGGCGAGCCGCTCGCCAACCTCGATCGCGTGCTCGCGGCGATCTCGGTGCTCTCCGATCCCTCCGCCCTCGCGATCGACGCCCGGGCGATCACCGTGTGCACCTCGGGCCTGCCCGCCGGGATCCGTCGCCTCGCCCGCGAGTCGCCGATGGTCCGCCTCGGCCTCTCGATCGCCAGCGCCAGGCCCGATCTTCGCCGCCGCCTGATGCCGATCGACGCGGCTCATCCCTTGCCCGAGGTCATCGATGCCGCCGTCGAACACGCGCGCCTCACCGGCCTCGCCCCGATGTTCGCCGTGACGCTGCTACGCGGTCACAACGACACCGACGCCGACGCGCTCGCGCTCGCCGATCTCGTCCATGATTTCACGCAGCGCTGCGGCCTGCGACCCCGGCTGTCCATCCTGGCCTACAACTCGATCGCCACCGAGGACGACCCCTTCACCCGCACCGACGACCCCGCCGAGTCTCGCTTTCGCGACATCCTCGCGGACCGCGGCGTGTTCACCCACCGGCGCTACAGCGGCGGCGGAGACATCGACGCCGCCTGCGGTCAGCTCGCGGCCAGAGCCTGATCACCCGGCTCGCCGCCGACCGAGCTGGTCGAGCTGGTCGAGCTGGTCGAGCTGGTCGAGCTGGTCGAGCTGGTCGAGCTGGTCGAGCTGGTCGAGCTGGTCGAGCCGGTCGAGCTGGTCGAGCTGGTCGAGCCGGTCGAGCTCGTCACGCTCGTCACGCTCGTCACGCTCGCGTGGACCTGTTGCGCGCGCCGCAGATACGCCACGTAGCAGATGACTGGCACCGTCAGGCGGTACGCCGGGCCGAGCCAGTCCCACGCCGTCAGGGCCCAGTGCACCGGCCCCGCGAAGCCGCGCAGCACCACCCGCAGCGCCCGCTTGGTCGCGAAGCTCGTGACCCGCTTGCGAAGTTGCTGCGCGCCGACCTTGCGCATCGCGCGCGCCAACTTACCGGCCCCGAGCACCCGGTGGTCGGCGTCGACGCGCGTCAGGAACGGGTCGATCGCAGCGTAGCCGCGCAGTCCACTGACGAAGAACTCCCCGGCGAAGAAGCCCGCGAGCAACCGCTCCTGCAGGTCCGGGGCGAGCCGGTCGAACTCCGTGTCGAGCACGAAGCGAACGACCCGCATCTCCAGCTCCAGCACGCCTGGTGCCGGCGCCTCCGTCAGCTCGAGCTCATGCAGCGCGTCGCACACGATCTGCACATAGCTGGGGCTGCCGCCGCCGATCCGCCCGGTCACGCTATGATTCCCGCAGCGAATGATCTCCTCCACCACCGCCGCGACCCGCTCCTCATGGCTGTGCCTGGGCGCACCGATCCGGAGGTTGCGGAGGTTGCGGAGGTTGCGGAGGTTGCGGGGGTTGCGGGGGTTGCCGCGGATCCGGGGGTCGAGCCACAGCAGGCCCGAGGGCGGACGCCCGAGGAACTCGATCAGGAGGGCGAGCTCGGCCGCGCTACTGGCCGCGAGCACTGGCGTCAGGTGTTCATCGCGCATGAGGACGCCGCCAGCTTACGCGATCCACTCCGCTCTGGCAGCCATTGAGTACGCCGCGCCGCTCGGGCAAGATCGGCGCTCTCGTGCCCACGCCCGACCTCATCGCCACGCCGAGCGCCCTGACCTCCGGGCTCGGCGGTTCGTCCGAATGGCCGAGCAGCGGAGCCGGCGCCACCGAGGACGATCAGGTCACCGCGATCGGCTCCGATGCCCCCGGGTCCGACCGTGCCGCCGCCGATGAGCTGGCCCCCGGCACCGCGATCGGTCGTTACATGATCCTCAGTCGGCTCGGCGCTGGTGCGATGGGGGTCGTGTACGCCGCCTACGACCCCGAGCTCGACCGCAAGGTCGCCCTCAAGCTCTTGCAGCCGCGCGGCGGCAGCTCGCTCGACAGCCGGCTCCGCCTGATGCGCGAGGCCAAGGCGCTCGCTCGCCTCTCGCACCCCAACGTCGTCGCCGTACACGACGTCGGCACCTTCGCCGAGCGCGTGTTCCTGGCGATGGAGTTCGTCGACGGCAAGACCCTCGGCGCCTGGCTCAAGGAGCGCCCGCGGCCCTGGCAAGACGTCCTGGCGATCATGTGCAAGGCCGGTGAGGGGCTCGCCGCGGCCCACGCAGCCGGGCTGGTCCACCGCGACTTCAAGCCCGACAACGTCCTGATCGCCCACGACGGCCGGGTCCGCGTCCTCGACTTCGGCCTCGCCCGCAGCGCCACCGAGGTCACCCCCGAGGAGCGCGACCCCGCGGCCGCGGCCGTCCTCGCGTCTGTCAGCAGCGAGCGGCGCGAACAGTCGCAGATGGAGGCCGCCATGATGACCCGCACCGGCGCGGTCGTCGGCACGCCGGCGTACATGTCCCCGGAGCAGCACCTCGGCCGCAGCGCCGACGCCCGCTCCGACCAGTTCTCGTTCTGCATCGCCACCTACCAGGCGCTCTACGGCGTCAGGCCCTTCGTCGGTGAGCGCATGTCGAGCCTCGCGTTCCAGGTCCTGCAGGGCAAGATCTCGCCGCCGCCGACCGGCACCGCCGTGCCCATGTGGCTGCGCAAGGTCGTGCTGCGCGGCCTCCAGGTCGACCCCGACAAGCGCTACCCCGGGATGCCCGCCCTGCTCGCCGACCTCCACCACGACGACGGCAACAAGCGCCGCCGCGGCTGGCTCATCGGCAGCGTCGCGCTCGCCGCCCTCGGCCTCGGCCTTGGCCTGCGCGCCGCCGGCAGCGAACCACCGTGTCAGGGCGCCGCCGATCGCCTGGTCGACGTCTGGGACCCCGCCCGCATCAGCGAGCTCGAGCACGCGTTTCGCAGCTCGACCCTGCCCTACGCCGCCGACACCTGGACCGGCGTGCGCGTCAGCCTCGACGCCCACGCCGACGCCTGGACCCGGATGTACAGCGAGTCCTGCGCCGCCACGCGGATCCGCGGCATCCAGTCCGACACCTTGCTCGACCTGCGCACGCGCTGCCTCGACCGCCGCCTGGTCGAGTTCCAGGCGTTGACCGAGGTCCTGCGCCGCGGCGAGCCGGCCGCGATCGAGAAGGCCAGCGAGGGCGTCAGCCGCCTCACCAGCATCGACACCTGCGCTGACACCGACGCCCTGATCGCCGTCGTCGCACCGCCCGTGGGCGACCAGAAGATCGCGGTCGATCGCGTCGCCGCCGACGTCGCCCGCGCCGGCGCGCTCGAGCTCGCCGGCAACTGGTCCGAGGGCCAGGCCCTCAGCGCCGCCGCGATCCTCGACCCGGCCGCGCTGGCTTACGCGCCGCTCGCCGCCGAGGCCCTGCGGGTGCACGCACGCCTGCAACGCGAGCTCGGTGAGCCCGCCGCCGCCGCCGAGAGCCTGCTCGCCTCGGTCGACGCTGGCGCCCGCGGGCACGACGACCGCGCCGCCGCCGAGGCCTGGATCGACCTCGTGTTCGTCGTCGGCTTCGACCTCAACCAGGCCGAGAGCGCCGCCGCCTACACCCGCGCCGCCGCGGCCGCGGTCGAACGCGCCGGCGCCGACCCGCTGCTGCGCGCGCGCCTCGACGCGAATATCTCCGCCGCGCAGGTCCGCCTCGGTGGCCTCGCCGATGCCCTCACGGCCGGTGAGCGCGCCCTGCCCTACTTCGAGAAGTATCCCCAGGCCGACCCGAGCCAGCACCACCGCCTGCTCGGTAACCTCGCCCTGATCCATAAGGCGCGCGGCGAGCTGCCCAAGGCCCGGGACAGCTTCCAACGGGCGCTGGAGCTGGTGCGCCGCGTCTCGGGTCGCGACCACCCGAGCGCCGCCACCGTGCTCACCAACCTCGGCGCCCTCGCCGTCGACGAGAAGCAATACGACGAGGCCCGCGCCTTCGCCGACGAGGCCGCCGCGGTCCGTCGCCTCGCCTTGCCTCCCGATCACCCCGAGCACGCCGGCACCGAGGAGTTGTTCGCCGGCATCGCCGAGGCCCGCGGCGACACTGCCAGCGCCGCCGCCCACTATCGTCGGGCCCTCGAGATCTACCGACGCGGCCCGCACCCGCAGCCGTCGCGCCTCGCCGCCCTGCACAACAACATGGCCAACCTCGCCGTCGACGAGGGCCGCCTGATCGACGCCATCCCCGACTACCGCAGCGCCATCGCCGGCTTCTCCACCGTCGCCGGTCCCGACAGCGTCTACACCGTCACCGTCGAGGGCAACCTCGCCGAAGCCCTGCTCGCCCTCGGCCGCGCCGACGAGGCGCTCGCCCTGGAAGAGCACGTCGTCGCGGTCCGCGAGCGTGAATCCGACGACGACTTTGAGGCCGCCGCGGCGAGGGTACAGCAGGCCCAGATCATCCACGCGCTCGGGCGCCGCGAACCGGCCATCCGTCTCCTCGAGGCCGCGCTCGTCATCCTCGAGACTGCTCCGGCCGAGCATCGCGGGCGCCGCGGGCTCGGCCGCTACACCCTGGCCCGCTGCCTCGCCGAGCTGCGCCAGGACCGGCCGCGCCAGCAGCAACTCACCGCCCTCGCCGCCGACGACCTCGCCACTGCCAGCGATTACTTCGCCCGCCGCGCCCTCGCCGACCTGCGCACCTGGCTCACTTCGCCGCCGGCGCGCCAACCCGACGCTCCGCCCTGAGATCGTCACTTTGTACATGTCCCGAGGGACATGTCCCGAAGATCGAAACGGCGGCCCATGGCCGTGCAACACCCCTCCACGGGCACACAGGTCACACCGCAGCAAACTTGCGGCTCCGAGCCCCCAGTCGTGCCTGCTGACCTGTGGGACACTGTCGCTATGCCTTCCATCAGCATCCTCGGGACTGGACGCATGGCCACCACCCTCGCCCGCTGCTGGCTCGAGAAGGGCAATACAGTGACCCTCGGGTCGCGTAACCCCGAGCAGGCCAGGACCCGCATCGGCGCGCTCGGGGAACAGCTCGCGGTCACCGACTTCGCCAGCGCTTGCGCCGGTGCAGAGGTCATCGCGCTGGCGATCCCCTGGCACGCGGTCAGCGACGTCATCGCGGCCGCCGGCAACCTCGAGGGCAAGATCATCATCGACACCACCAACCCCTGGAGCCCTGACAGCGACCACCTGGCGCTCGGCGTCGACACCTCCGGCGCCGAAGAGATCGCCCGCCGCGCGCGCGGAGCCCACGTCGTCAAGGCGCTCAACGGCATCTTCTGGAAGAACCTGCGCGACCCCACGTTTAGCGGCCTCCCAGCTTCGATGTTCTACTGCGGCGACGACGACAGCTCGAAGAGCACCGTCGCCCAGCTCGCCCTCCAGATGGGCTTCGACCCCATCGACTGCGGCTCCCTCCCTCGCGCCCGCATCCTCGAGTCGATCGGCCTGCTGTGGGCCCGCCTGGCCTTCGAGCAAGGTATGGGCACCGACATCGCCTTCACCCTGGTTCGCCGCTAGCCAAATTGCTCGGCCGCTGGCACATTGGGTGACCGCTGCCCGCGCGCTCACGCGCCTGTGCATACGCTTTCGCGATTTTCTCCTGCCGCCTCCCCGGATAACGTTGGCGCGCTGGCCCTTTTCGTTCCCCTTACCCGAGAGACTGTCGCCCCATGCAACGCACCACCCTGAGATCCTTCGCACTACTCACCGGCCTCGGCCTGCTGCCCGCGTGTCCTGCCGACCCGGCGACGACCTTGGATCCGGAGACCGGGAGCTCCGGCAGCACGTCGGCCGATCCGACCAACGAGACGACCAACACCACGCCGCCGACGACCAACACCACGCCTCCGGGTGAGACCACCGACGAGCCGACCACGACCACGCCGACCACGACCACCGACCCTGGCACCACCAGCGACCCCGGCACCACCAGCGATCCCGGCACCACCACCGACCAGACCACCGGTTCCGTCGACAACCTGTGCAGCCGCCTCGGCGGCGCCGACGTCGGCATCCCGGAGCTGGTCGGGAACTTCCTCGGCAAGGTCCTCGTCGACGACAAGATCAACGGCTACTTCCTCAACAGCGACATCGACGGCGGCGCGCTCGGGACCTGCGTCGTCAAGCAGCTCGGCGCGCTCGCCGAGTGCGAGGGCGTCGTCTACGACTGTAAGGACATGCTGGAGGCCCACGCCGGACTTGGCATCTCGCAGCAGGACTTCGACGACTTCGTCGTCGACTTCGTCGCCGCCTACGACGAGCACGTCGCCACCCACCCCGACCTCACGGACGCCGACAAGACCACGATCGGCACGGCGCTCGGCGGTATGGCCGGTGAGATCGTCGAGGACCTGACCAGCGACAAGACCGTGTACCAGCGCGTCGGTCGTAAGCCGGCGATCAAGGCGCTCATCGGCCAGCCCGGCGAGGCCACCAGCTTCGTCGACAACGTCCTCAACGACGCCGTCATCGCCAGCTTCTTTATGATGGGCACCGACCCGGAGCGCCTCAACACCTGCCTGACCCGCCAGGTCGCCAGCATCGACGGCCCGATCAAGTACGGCCTCGAGGTCGACGCGCCGCTCCCCGCCGACCCCGGCGTCGCGTCCGACAACCCGTGCCGCGACATGAAGACCGTCCACGCCGGCATGCAAGACGACATGATGCAGGGCATCACGATCGAGGACTTCATGGCCCTCGTGATGGACCTCGACACCGCGATGGACACCTTCATGGTGACCGACGACGACCAGAACACGATCTTCTCGGTGCTCGGGCCCATGTGCGACGACATCGTCGCCCTGCCGAACACCTGCCCCAACAACTTCAAGACCGACGCCATCGAGGCCGTGGACTTGAACCTCGCCATCGACAACATGGCGATCAACGGCGCCTGGGACGACAAGTACAACGGCAAGCTGGATTCGATGCTGTGCGTCGACCTCGACGTCGCCGACGACGGCCTCAACTTCGTCGAAGATGTCCGCCTCACGGTCGGCATGGACCATAGCTACATCGGCGATGTCACGATCAAGGTCGTCGCGCCGGACGGCAAGATCCTCACCGCTCTCGGCCGCCCCGGCGCCGAGCCCCCGCTCGCCGACAACGGCGTGCCCTGCTGCGGCTTCCCGGCCAACCTCGGCGCCTTGTTCCCCTTCACCCTGAGCAACGCCGCGACCATCTCGGGCAAGGATATGGGCAAGGGCGTCGCCGACGCGCAGTTCGTCTGTAAGGATGAGAACCCGCCGATCGACCCGTGCCAGTTCAAGCCCTACAAGGGCGGCGGCCCCGGCACCGACTTCAGCGACTTCAAGGGCGGCACCACCGTCGGCACCTGGAAGGTGTGCTTCGGCGACAGCGGCAAGGGCGATTTCGGCAAGGTGCAGACCATCAAGCTGACCCTCGACAAGGTCAAGTACGGCCCCTGAGCTCGACCGCACCCTTCAACACAGATCCCCCGCGAGGCCCGGCGACGGACCTCGCGGCGTCTGTTTAAAACCGACGAAGCGCCGAACACCACCGGGGTACGCCGTTCACCGGCCACCGGCTCGCTGCACGCTCGCGCACGCCCGCGCTCGCACGCGTTGCACCGCTTCTCACGATGCATATTCCCGGCTACTGTGGCGCCTTGAAACCCGTGGGACCCCTTATGCACCATATCAAGCTTGCTTCGCTCCTCGCGCTGGGCGCCCTGACCTCCGCGCTCGCGCTCACGATCCCGAATTACGCCGAGGCCTGCGGCGGCACCATGTGTGACACCGGGCCGAACGCGATGCCCGTCGATCAGACCGGCGAGAACATCCTGTTCGTGACCGACGGTGAGTTCATCGAGGCGCACATCCAGATCCAGTACGACCCGAACACCCCGGCCGATAAGTTCGCGTGGCTCATCCCCGTGACCGCGCTGCCGGAGTTCTCGGTCGGCTCACAGGTGTTCTTCGACAACATGCTCAACGGCTCGGTGCCCTTCTACGGGTTCCAGAACTCCCAGGAGATCTGCGGCGAGAACCCCAACGGTCCCCCGCAGGACTCCGGCAGCGATCCGGGCGGCGTCTCCACCGGTGCCTCGTCGGACGGCGAGAGCGAGGACGGGGGCGACTCTCCGGGCCCGGACGTGCTCTACAAGGGCACGGTCGGCGCCTTCGACATCGTCGTCCTGCAGGACGACAACGTCGACTCGCTGATGCAGTGGCTCGGCGACAACGGCTACCAGCAAGACCCCAACGCCGTCCCGATCCTCGAGCAATACCTCAAGGAGGGTCACCTCTTCGTCGCGTTCAAGCTCGTCAATGACGCCGAGACCGCCGAGATCCACCCGGTCGTGCTGCGCTACAAGGGCGTCGAGTCGTGCGTCCCGATCCGCCTGACTCGCATCGCCGCCAAGGAGGACATGGACATCCGCGCCTTCTTCCTCGGCGATGCGCGCACGATCCCGACCAACTATCGCCACGTCCTCGTCAATCCGCTCAAGCTCGACTGGATCAACTTCGCCAGCAACTACAAGGAGGTCATCTCGCTCGCCGTGGATGCCTTCGGCGCCGAGGGCAACGCCTTCGTGACCGAGTACGCCGGCCCCAGCAACGTGGTCCAGCAGTTTGGCATCTACGAGCCGACCTGGAAGTCCGCCGCGTTCACGACCGCCGCCGCGATCGACGCCGCCGACCTGCTCATCAGCCAGGGCCTGCTGTTTTGCGACAGCGAGTTCGACAACTTCTGTAACTACAACCACCCGCTGCTCGCCGGCCTGCTCGCCAAGTACCTCCCGGTGCCCCAGGGCCTGACCGACTTCGAGTTCTACAGTTGCGTGTCCTGCTACGAGGCGCAGATCGACCTGATGGCGTGGGACCCCGCGCTGTTCGCCAACGACCTCGAGGCTCGCGTCATCGCCCCGGGCAAGCACGCGATCGACCTGCTCAACACCTTCCCGTACCTGACGCGCATGTACACCACGATCTCGCCGGCGGAGATGCTCGAGGACCCGATGTTCCGGCAAAACCCGAACCTGCCCGAGGTCCCGTCCCTGCGTAACGCCCAGGCCCTGCTGCGCTGCGACGGCCACGCCAACTGGACCCTGCCCGACGGCCGCAACGTCTTCGTCCCCAACAACGGCCCGTGGCCCGACTTCGACGTCGAGCTCCCCTACGAGGAGGAGGTCCAGCAGACCGCGATCAAGGGCGCGCCGATGACCCTCGTCAACAACACCGCGGTCATCAACAAGGCGCTCGACGACTGGAACAAGAAGATGGACCCCGTCGAGGGCCAGCTCCCCCCGGGCGCCGATGACACCACCGGCTCCACCGAGACCGAGACCGAGACCGCCAGCTCGGGCGGCCTCGGCGGCGACGACCAGGGCTGCGGCTGCGATGTGAACAACGGCACCGGCGGCGTCATCGCCAGCCTCGGCCTGCTCGGCCTGCTCGGCCTGCGCCGCCGCCGTAGCTGAGCCCTCCGCGCCCCAAACCCAAACGGCCGGCCCCGCAAGGAGCCGGCCGTTTTCGTCGTCCGCCCGCTCGTGGGAGCCTCAAGTTCTGCCGAGGCCGCCCGACAAGTCACCGCGACACCTCCCGCGCAGCCCCGTCGGAAGGCGAACACGACCCCCGCACTCCTCACCCGTCTCCCCGCGAAGGAATCTCCGGCAGGACATCCGTCCCCGCCGTCCTAGCCGAACGAGCGCAGGTCGCCAGCCGGCGCGCTCGCCAGGTAGCTCTCCCACTTACGAATGGTCAGCGCCTGAAACTCATGCACCGCCGGATTAAGCTCCGCGATCGGGGCCCCCCAGTGCTCGTTGTACCCGGCCTGCTCCGCCTCACAAGCGACCCCGTCTTCCATCAGCAGCGGCTTGAACACCAGCGGCTTGGCGATGCCGAGCACCGGCTCCATCACTTGCCTGGGCATCTTGAGCGGCAGGAACGGAATTTTAAACCCGTCGAAGTAGAACAGGAAGAACGCGCGGGTGGTCTGCTCATCGATGGGGAGGCAGAAGCACCAGTCTTTGATCTTACCGTCCGTATCGCTCCACTGATACGGATATTGGTAACAGAGCTTCATCGCGTTGGTGTTGGTGCGCTCGCGGTCGACGAAGATGCGCATCAGCGGGCCGTCGGCGACCTTGGTGTCATATTCGACGTATACGCGGTCGCCGTCGACGCGCAGGTCGGTCAGGGTCGAGTCGGTGAACGGCCGGAACTTGCGGTGCAGGTACGCGTGGGTGAAGTCGCTGACGTTGTCGATGATCATCGAGTGGTGGGCCTTCCACGTGAAGTCCACCAGCAGCTTGGCCCACGGCTTGGGGCCGTCGAGCTCGGGGATCGACGGCATCGGCACCTCGGCCGCGCGCTCCGGGTCGCCGAAGAACACCCATACCAGGCCATAGCGCTCCTGCACCGGGTAGTGACGCAGCGTGATGTTGGGCAGCGGCTTACCGAACAGCTCGTGGGGCACCTTGCACAGCTTGCCCTCGCCGTCGTACTGCCAGCCGTGATACGGGCAGACCACCTGGCAGTCCTCGACCCGGCCGAGCGACAGCTTGAGCTGGCGGTGCGCGCAGCGGTTCTCGATCGCGCGAAGCTGGTTATCCTGGCCGCGGAACACCGCCACCGAGCGCCTCCAGAACACCGCCTCGATCACCTGACCGGGCTTGATGCGCTTGCTGTACTCGACCGGATACCAGTAGTTCGGGTCGAGGCCCGCCGCGCGGACCTTTTGCCGGCGGTTCTTGGCCTGCTCGAAGCTCGGGGGCGGCGCACGACCGATGTGGACGAGGGGCTTGTTCATGGCGGTCTCAGGCTCGGGCTCAGGGACGACGCTCGAGCCGACGGTACCGGATCTGGCACGGTGGGGTCGGTCCGGCGATCAGGTTGGTGTAGTCGACGGGGTAACTGGCGTCGAGCAGCTCGAACTCGAAGTTGCGCAGGAGGTGACTCCACAGCGCGCGCAACTGCAGTTGCGCGAACACGATGCCCATGCAGCGGTGGCGGCCAGCGCCGAACGCGATGTGGCCGTAAGGTGACTTCTTGTCCTCCTCGCGACCCGGGCCGTAGCGGTCGGGATCGAAGCGATGGGGCTCGGCGAAGATCTCGGGGATCCGACCGCTGACCGCCGGCGAGGCCAGCAGCATCGCGCCCTCGGGCACTTGATAGCCGCCGAACTCGAAGCCCTTGAGCACGCGCCGCATGACCAGGTGGATCGGCGGGTAGAGCCGCAAGGCCTCCTTGATCGTGCCCTCGAGCAGCTTCATGTGCTGGAGGTCGTCGTAGGTCAGGTGTTCGCGGTCGCCGAGGATCTGCTTCTGCTCCTCCACCAGGCGACGGGCGATGTGCGGGTGCTGGCCGAGCAAGATCGCGATCCACGAGAAGGTCACGCCGCTGGTGTGGTGGCCGGCGAACATGATCGTCAGGATCAGGCCCGTGATCTCGTCCTCGCTCAGCGCGCGGCCGTCGGCGTAGCGCGCCTCGATCAGCGTCTGAAGGATGTCCTCGTGGACCTCGGGTTCGCTGCGCCGCGCCGCGATGATCTTCCCGATCAGCTCGACCATCTTCACGCGCGCCCGGTCGCGTCGACGCATCGACGGCAGCGGCAAGTACGGCGCGAAGAAGCTGACGACGTTAATGCCGCCCTCGAGGTCGTGGTAGAGCTCCGAGAACTCCTTCGAGAGGTTGTGACGCATCTTCTCGCCGAGCAGGCAGCGGGTCGAGGTGTACAGCGTGACCTCGTTGCCGACCTCGAGCATGTTGACCACGCCCTCGTTGCCCCACTTGCCAAACGTGTGCTCGGCCTCGGCGACGAAGCCGTCCGCGTAGGTCCGCAGCCGGGAGTCGCGCAGCGCCGAGTGAAAGAAGCCGAGCTGCTCCTTCATGATGTAAGGCTCGGCGTCGTAGGCGATGCCCTTGCCGAACACCGGCGTCATCAACTGGTAGGCCTCGCGCTGGCTGACCTCCTCGTCCTTGAGCCGGAAGTACTTCTCCTGCGCGGCATGGCCGGTCATCGCCACACCGATCGCGCCCGGCAGGCGCAGGCAGAAGATGTCGCCGTACATCGCCCGTCCGCGCTGGATCATCGCCACCGGGTCAGTGCGCATCTCGACCGCGTGACCGATCACCGGGAGCCCGCCCGGCAGCATCGGCGGCAGTCCAGGCGTATCAAGCTTGAGCGGCTGTAGCGCCGACCACAGGGTCGCCGCCGTCTGCTTCATGGTATCCGGCACGGCAAACATCGCGGCGCACGGTAGCCGACGCGGCGCTCGCCCGGACGACGATGCGCGGCGCCGAGGCGTGAGAGAAATCCAGGCCGGAGCGGCGCCGCAGAGCGCAGAGGCGCCGGGCCCCGCGCGAGCTTTCAGATACATATCGCCGCATGCAAGCCTTCGCGCTCACGCCGTGGTCGCTCGCCGCGGCCCTCGCCGGCTACTGCGGCTTCTTCTTCGCGCTGCTCCTGGCCAGCCGCGTGCTCCCGGGCAAGCGCGTGCTGGGCTTCGCGCAGCCGGACGGCCAGCGCAAGACCTACGTGCTCAACGGCATGGCCCTGTTCGTGCTGACGCACATGGTCGTGATCGCGGGCACGCTCGCGCTCGGCCTCTCGCTCGCGCCGCTGGTCACCACCCACTTCTGGCCGCTGGTGATCGCCGCCAACCTGTTCTCCGTCGCCTGGTCGCTCCTGCTGTACGTGCGCGGTCGCGAGCGCGGCGCGCAGCCGTCGGGCAAGGGCCTCGTCCGCGACTTCTGCATGGGCGTCGAGCTCAACCCGACCTGGAAGGACGTCGACCTCAAGGTCTTCGCCTACCAGCCCTCGCTGATCGGTCTGGGCCTGCTGGTCGCCGCCTTCGGCTACGCGCAGCACCAACAGCTCGGCCACCTCACCCCGCAGATGACGCTCTACCAGGCGTTCTGGTGGCTCTACCTGTTCACACACTACCGCGACGAGCCCGGCGTGCTCTCGATGTACGACGTCATCGCCGAGAAGTTCGGCCTCATGCTGGTCTGGGGTGACCTCGTGCTGGTCCCGTTCTTTTACTGCATCGCCGGCGGGTACCTCGTCGGTCAGTCGACGCCGATGTCGACCCCCGCCCTGCTCGGCCTGGTCGCCATGTTCTCCCTCGGCCTGTGGATCTTCCGCGGCGCCAACAAGCAAAAGCACACCTTCAAGATCGACCCGACCGCGAAGATCTGGGGCAGCGCCCCCAGGCTGCTCGGCGGCCGTCTGCTCGTGTCCGGCTGGTGGGGACTCGGCCGCAAGATCAACTACACGGGCGAGCTCACCGTGTACTTCGCGATCGCAGCGACCGCGGGCCTCGGCCACATCGGACCGTTCCTCGTGCCCCTGTGGCTGCTCTCCCTGCTGGTCCACCGCGCCTGGCGCGACGAGCAGCGCTGCAGCGCCAAGTACGGCGAGCTCTGGACCGAGTACTGCCGGGTCGTTCCGGTCCGCATGCTGCCGCTGCCCGGGCTCCGGCGGTTGCGGGCGCTGATCGCCGGGAGTGACCGTACGCTGCACTGAGCCGGCGATCGGCGAGTCCTGGAACGCGCGAAGGGCCAGCGCTGCGAGCAGCGCTGGCCCTCCTCAGATGTAGCGAAGGACGCGGTGCTCAGCCGCCGGCGGCCTGGCCACACTTGGCGGAGGCCTTCTCGATCCACGGGTCGAGGGCGGCGTCCTTGAGGTTGTACTTCTTGACGTTCTTGAACACCTGCTCGACCTGGTAGTCGCAGATGTATTGCATCGTCGGGACGACGGCCGGGAGGATGTTGTTGCCCAGGTCGACGTAGCAGGCCCTGGTGACCCCTGCGAGCTTGGTCTTGGACCAGTCGTTGGCGATCTTCTCGAGGTCCTCGACGGCCATGCCGCACTGGAAGGGCACCTCGTTGGTCTTGGCGTCGAGGTTCTTCTTGGCCTCGGCGATCGCCTCGGTCGCGCGGCGCGACGCGTCGACCTCCTTGCACAGCGCCTCGGCCTTGGTCTTCGCCTCGGGGGAGACCTTCTCGGCGGTGAGGGTGAGGTCGAAGCACTTGCCCTCGGGGTCGCCGCCCTTGTCGCGGATCGCCTGGAGGTCAGTGGTGGCCGTGTCGAGCGCCTTGGTGAACAGGTCGCCGCACAGCTTCTTGACGCCCTCGTCCTTGATGTCGCTAAACTTGCAGGTCGACAGGGCGTCCTCGAGCTTCTCGCCAGTGGCCAGGGCCGCCTCGATCTCCTTCTTGACCTTCTTGGCGTACTTGGCGTCGCTCAGGGTGTCCATGCACTTCTTGAAGTCCTCGCAGCCGGCCTTCTGGGCGCACTCGAGCTCGGACTTCTCGACCTCGGCGTCGCGGTCCTTCTTGTCGCGACACTCCTTGAGCGCGAGGTCCTTCAGGCCCTCGAAGAGGGCCTTCTGCTCGGCGGGCGCGCACTCGATCTGCTTGTTGAAGACGATGGCGCAGTAGTCACCGCCGCCGCAGCCAGTGGTGGCCAGGGCGCTGACGAGGGAGGTGCCGAAGCCGAGGGCGAGCAGGCCGGAGCCGAGAAACATGCGATGCATCGTGTTCATGAGGGTCGAAATTCCGTGGTGGTCCGTGGTGCGCCCGCAGACTGAGTCGTCGGCATCAATGGCCATTCGAGTCGGGCGAATTCGCGCCGCGCGTACTACCACGAAAATGACCCGTCTGTAAATCGGCCCGCGCACCGCGACCCTGATGCGCCGTAAAACGACGGTTCACGGGATCGGCTTACTTGCGCCGGGCGGCGGGCCGGACCGACGACGGGCCGGTGGCCGCACCTGGCTTCCAGGCCACGTCATGCCGCACGCCGACGTAGGTCGGGAAGCGGGGCACGCCGCCGTCGCTGAGCTCTTGATAGCGAAACGTGATGATGCTGCCGACCGGCGGAGGGTCTCCGCGCTCGGCGTCGGTGAGGCCGCTACCGACGGCGAAGCGGGTGCCGTCTTGCAGCTCAACTGACAACGCGCCGAGGCGACCGCGGTGACGACCGGCGCCGTCCTGGTGACCGACCACGCGGGCCTCGCTGTCGAAGAAGCTCTTGACCTTGAGCAGGCTGTGCGAGCGACCGACCTCGTAGGCGGATCCGGGTCGGCGCAACATCAGGCCCTCGCCGCCGAGCGCCTCGACGCGCGCCAGCTCGGCCCGCAGGTGATCGACGCCGGTGCATGGCACGTGCGCGAGCGCCTGCGCGTACGCCGGCTTGTCGCTGGCCATGAACGCATGATAGTGGGCGACGCGATCCTCGAAGCCGCCGCCGTGGCCAGGCGCGTCGAACACGAGGAACCGGATCTCCTTCCACGCGTCGCTCTGGTCTTGCCGCCGCACCACGCTCACCGTGCGCTGGAACGCCTTGCGCGCGAGCCACAGCTCGCCGTCGAGCGGGAAGTCGGGCAGGCCCGCGGTGAACCACGACGGCGCGTAGTACTGGTTGCCGAGCCGCGACAGGAACCGCTGGCCGTCCCAGTAGGCGCGCACGCCGTCGAGCTTCTCGCTCATCCACCACCCAGCGAGGGCGGTCTCGTTGTCCCAGACGTGGGCCAGCAGCAGCGGCGGTGCGATGGCGGCGTCGGATTCGGCGGCCCCGCTTGAACTGGCCGAAGAGACAGGTGCTCGCGCCGGCCGCGAGGCGGTCGCGGCCTCGCCGATGCGGGCCTGCTCCTGCGCGTCGCCGCGGAGCTTCTTGAGGTGCTTACAACTGCGGCGCTCGGGCGGCGCCGACTGGTTACGCCACGCCGGGCAACTGCACGAGTACACGCCGCCGACGTTCTTCAACACGTAGGGCTTGGCCCCGGAGCCCTGCATCTCGAAGGTCGCACCATCCGCCAGATCCGTCATCGTCTCGCTCCTGTGGAGCCCGGAGCGTAGGGCGTTTGTTGCAGTTGCGGGGGATCAAGCCTCGCGCCGCGGTCGGCCCGATCACGGCGCGGGCACGAGCGCCTCGAGCTGCGAGACGCCGAGCTCGTCGCCGCTGAGCAGGCTGCGCTTGAACGCCAGCACGGCGAGGCGCGGGGTCGCGCCGTCGAACAGCGCGTAGCCGCGCTCGATCACGCTCCACTCCTTCTTGCCGATCCTGCCATCGAACACGCAGGCGACGACCAGCATCTGCAGCGCCACCCGGCGCTCATTCCAATCGAGGCGCTGCATCAGCGCGAGGGCCCGCCGCGAGTCGTCGAGGTCGTCGGCCTCGCACTCACCGACCCGATCCTTGAGCGCGTGGATCAGCTCGACCAGGTTCGGGTGAAAGTCGACGCTGCGGACCACCGCGGTGGCGATCGCCCGGAACAGGGCCTCGCGCAGCAGAGGCGAGGGCGCAGGCACCTGGGCCAACAGGTGGGTGACCAGCTCGCGCGCCGCCGACGGCCCGATCGCCCGCAGCCTCGCCTCGCGCAGCACCCGGCGACACACGAAGGCGTCCCAGGTCGCCGTGACCGGCACCGCGACGAAGGGGATCCAGCTGCGCAGGCCGGCGCGGCCGAACGCCCGCACCAGCAGCTTGCGCAGCAGGAAGTTGCTCATGCTGACCTTGGCCTTGTAGACGACCGTGGCGAGGAACAGCCGCCAACGCGAGGCCTCGCGCCGCGGGTTGATCCCGAACAGCGGCCGCGGCGGGTTCGGGATCTCGAGCGCAGCGCGGGCCAGCACGGCCGCGAAGATCTCGTCATCGTCGTCGCCGCTGGCGTCATCGGGGCGAAACAGCGCGACTCCGGCGGCCTCGGCGAGGCGGTGCACCGAGATGATCGCGTTCCAGTAGATGAACGAGAGCTCGACCACCGCCACCGGCAGCGCGATCAACACGGTGACCCCGAGGTAGCGCAGGGTCTCGCCCCAGGTCGCGTCGGCCGGCTCGTCGCCGAGCAACGGCCGCGCGAGCACGCTGACCACCGCGCCGAGCGAGGCCGCGAACGCCCCGGCCGTCGCAGCGCGCAGCACCGCGTTGCGCTCGATGCGTCGCAGCGCCCGCCGCTCCTCGGGATTGAGAAAGTGGATCGCGTCGCCGTGCAGGGGCTTCACGCCGATCCCGGCGCGCCGCTTGAAGTACCCCACCGCCAGCTTCTCGACCTGACGCCGCTTACCCAGGTGCGCGCGCGCGGCCGCGACATCGCGCGGCTCGTCTCGTGCGTCGGGCGGCGCCACGCTGACATCATACCGAATATCCTCGCAGGCCATGACCGCCGCGACCTTGACCGGGCTGCCCAACTGCCTCGACGACCTGTCTTTTAGCGAACGCATGCGCGCAGCCGCGGCTGTTGCCCGTAGCCACGCCGGCGACCCCGCCCTGCCCCGCACCATCGACGCCCTGCTGGCGGCCGGCGCCCACGAGGGCATGCTCGCGGTCGTGATGGCCCTCGCGGTCCGCGACCGCCCGCGCCTGGCCGCGGCGATCGGTCACAGCTCGCTGCTGGTCCGACGCGCCGCGATCGACGCGATGCTCCGCACAGAACCTGTCCCCGAGGACAGCCTCACGCTGCCGGCCCTGGTGCACGCCCTGCCGCCCGCGCTGCGCCGGGCCCTGCTCAAGGCGATCGTCCGCGGCGGCCGGCGCAGCGTCGGCCGAGCGCTGTTCGCCGAGGTGCTCGAGCGCCACGGCCCGCGTGAGGCCGCCGTGCTAATGCCTGTCCTCGAGGACAGCACGCTGCGCGCCCAGTTGCCGGCGCTGGCCCACGCGGTCGGCAGTTGGCGCAGCCTGTACCTGCGCCACCCTGCGATCGTCATCGATCACCTCGAGGCGCGGCTCGCCGAGGCCGCGCCGCGCGACCAACCGCGGGTGTGGCAGCAACATCATGCGTTGCTCGGCGCGCTGGCGGAGCTGCACGCGGCGGCCCTCTTCGATCTGCTCGATCGCTTCGGCGAGACCTGCCCGGTGCACCTGCTGTGGTCCCGCCTCGGCGAGCTGGCGCGCGCCGACGGCGAACGCCTGGTCACGCTGCTCGAGCGCCCGCGCCTGCGTGACATGGCCGGGCGCGCCGGCCTGCCGCGGCGCCTGCTCAATCAGATCCGCCGATTCACGCTCGCCCAGCGGGGCCGCCTCGCGCGGCTCCTCGGTGAGCGACCCGAGCTGCTCGCGCAGTTGCTCAAGGTCGTCGCGCCGTCACAGCGCGAGGCGCTCATGAGCGAGGCGTGCGGCGGTCAGGAGCTGGCCCAGCGGATCTGGCCAGATGTCCTTTTGGACAGCTTGCCGCGGGCGCTGCAACGCCGTGAGGCCGCCCGCATGCGGACGCTCGCGCCGGTGCGCGCCGACCCGGATCGCGTGCTGGCGCTGTCCGCCTACCTCGACCTCGCGACCGCTGAGGCCGCGCTGGGCCCGGCGCTCAAGGCCGCCGACGCCGAGCTGCGCGGGCAGGCGATCGCCCGCCTGATCGCAGCCGCGGGTCGTGAGGGCGCGGTGAGCACGACCCTGGCCCGCCTCGCGCCGCGCCTCAAGAACGACCAGGACCCGGTGCGCCTGCGGGCCTTCACCGCGCTGGCCCTGGTCCCGCCCGCGGTGTTCGTGGCGGCCGACGCCGACTCGCTGCGCGCGCTCGTCGTCGCCGCCACCGAGGCTCGTGACACCAGCCACGCGACCCGCCAGCAGATCCAGCAGCTCGCGTTTCGTCTGCTGCGCACCCACGCCGGGATCGCCGACGACGCGCTGTTCCAGGCCGGCCTCGATCTGCTCGTGTCGCTCGCGGGGCAGACCCAGACCCTGAGCCTGCCCGACCTCTCGCGCGGCCTGCCGCGGCGCACCGCGCCGGAGATCGTCGCAGCGCTCGGTCCTCGCATCGCCGCCGCCAACGCGCGCGAGCAGCCCGCGCTGGTGCTCTCGCTGGCGACCGCGCTGGGCCGCCGCGCCCACGGCCTCCAGGCGCTCACCGATCTGCTCGAGCCGCTGCGCGACAGCAAGCCCGAACACGTCGCCACGCGGGCGATCACCTTGCTGCTCAGCGACCCCCGGACCCGTGACGAGCGCGTGCGGGCGCTGATCGCCTGGGACCGCAGCGTCATCGCTATCAACCCCGTGCTGATGCACATACACCTGCGCCGGCAGGCCTGGCTCGACCCCTACCTCGACGGCACCGCGGTCTCGGGCCGCTTTCGGACCGGCCGCACGGTCTTCGTGCTCGGGCTCGCGTCCGGGTTTCACCGCTGGCTGCCCCGGCAACAGCGAGCCTTCGCGCTGCTGCTGGCACGCGCTGGCCAGGACAAGGGCCAGGCGAACCTCGGCCGCGCGACCGTCATCGCCCGCCTCGCTCGCCTGCCGACCACCGCCGTCGCCGACTTCGACCCGTACCTGCAAAGCGCCGAGGTCCCCGTGATCGAGGCGGCCCTGGGCGCGCTCGCGTGGATCGACGCGCCCGCCGACGCCTTGCCGTTGCTGCTGGCACACCTCGACGGCGACCGCGCGCGCGTCGCGATGTACGCCCTGCCGCGCGTCGCCCGTTACGTCGACGGCGCCACCCTGGCGGCCGCGCTGCTCGACCTGATCACCGGACCCGGACGCAAGGTCACCGTCCGCAAGGAGGCGCTGCGCCTGCTCGGCGAGCATCGCAGCGCGGCCAGCGTGCCGGCGCTGCTGGCCGCGCTCGCGCGCCCCGACCTCCACAAGGATGTGGCGATCGCCGTCGGGCACGCCGCCCGCAGCCTGCTCGATGACCCGCGGGCGCTCGAGATCCTCGCGTGGCTCGCCGCCTCACCCGAGCCCGACATCGCCCGGAGCCTGCTCGACCCGCGCCCGGAGCTGTTGCCCGCGCCGGCGCGCCCTGGTTACGCCGCGCTGATCCTCGGGCTCACGCGTCACCCCGACCTGGCGGTCCGCCGGGCCGCGACCGTCGTGGTCCCCACCTGGTCTTCGGGACAGGAGGACACGATCGCCGACTCGCTGGTGGCGACTTTGCTCGACCTCGCCGGCGGCGACACCTGGTCCGAGGCCTGCGCCGCGCTGGTCGAGGTCGCCGCCGACGGTCGCGCGGGATCTGCGATGCTGCGCGCGGCGGCCGGCCTGGCCGACCTCGCCGACGACCCGGGCCCCGATCCGCACGAGCGCGATCTGCCAGCCTACCAGCGCCTGCTCGCCCTGTGCGAGGCGCTGTGTACCGCCGAGATCGATCGGCGACTCACGCTGCGATCCCTCCACGCGAGCCTCGCCGACGCGCTCGCCGCCGACCTGCTGTGGCCGCTGGCCTGCGCCCTGCGGATCTCCGCGATCGACCTCGGCGATCCCCACGCAGCCGCGGCCCTGATCGACCTCGCCGCCGACGCCCGCGCCGACCTATTCGTCGCTGCGCTCGTCGACCGTCTCGAAGGACAGGTCGAGGATTCGGTCGCCCGCGCCGAGCCGCACGGCCTGCTCGCGCTCGCGGCGGTCATGGCCGCCGGTCCGCCAGTCGCCGCGCGCCTGGCCGTCGTGCTGGTCGCAGCGGCGGGCGCCCGCGCGGCCTGGTCGGCTCCTGCGGTCGCCCAGTTGCACGCGCTACGGACCCACACCGACCTGCGGACCCGCCACGCCGCCCGCCAGGTCTTCAGCCGTCCGGAGGCTCCTGCCTCCGAGTAGCCCCTACGTGCCCCGCTTGGTCCAGAACAGCGTGTCGCTGTAGGTCGTCATGCCGACGTTGGCCGGGCAGGTCAGGAGCGGCTGGCCGTCGCAGGTCACCGCCGCCTGGCCGAACACCGGGTTACGCGGCGTGAGGAGGCAAGCCGAGCCCGTCTTGGTCCACACCGCCTCAGTGGGCCCGGTGGCGTCGAGGAAGGCGTTGATGTTGTACCTGTCGCGCACTTGCAGCGCGACGCCGGTCTCGGTCCACGACATGCCGTCGTAGCAATAGTCGCCGCGGACCATGCGAGTGGCGACCTCGAAGTCCGACAGCGAACGCTCCCACGGGCGGTAGCCCCACACGATCGCCTTGCCGACCGCGCCCGAGGTGCACGCGAGGTACGCGGTCTTCGAACGCGCGACCATGTCGCCGGTGGCGGCGTCCACGGTGATGTCCTTGACCGGGATCGCGTTGTAGGTCCCGCTCGAATCGGCGTCGCAGATCGGGGCTGCCACGCCGTTGCTGTCGAGCGTCATGAAGGTGTAGCGCGCCTCCTTGCCCGAGATCTGCGTGAACGATTCGATCCAGATCTCGACCGGGGTCTCGACCGCGCCATCGACGAGGTTGAACTGCCAGCGCGAGCCGATCAGATCGACGCCTTCGTAGGAGGTCTTGCCGACCTTGCCCTTCAAAGTGCCGTCTTTGACCTCCGGGTTGGCGGCCAGCCACTGATTGTTGGGGCGCTGGAGCAGCAGGCCCGTGAAGCGGATCCCGTCGTGGACGGCGCCGGTGGTGTCGAACTCGGAGAACGTCTGGGTGCCGATCAAGCTGGTGTTGAGCCAGATGCCGCCGCCGGTGCCGGGGCGCAGGCTGACCTCGCCGTCCTCGACACCATCCTCGGGCGCCTCCGGATCACATCCCAGCGCGAGGCCAGCGGTCATTAACACAACGGATACGAGAGAGGTGAATTGAGCTTGCATGGGGTGGGTCTCCGCCGCCCCGGTATTCGGTCGCGGTCTACGGCTGTCTGTGGCACGCCGGCATGGGCCTGCCATGCCGATCTTTCCGTTCACTTTTCCCGCCCGCGACCCGGACGCGGTACTGCTTTTTCGCGGCCGCGATACGCGACTCTCGGCAGCAATGCCAGCGCGGCCAGACTGCCGACCCTTCCAGCGATGAACGTCACACCTCCCGCTCCTTCTCCTCGAAAAGCCCGTGGGCCGGCCTGTCGCGTCGCCGCCGAGAGCTCCGCCTAAGTGCGCAGCAAGCACCGGTTTTGGCGGCTCCCACGCCGACAAAGCCCCGTGTCCACGAGGGACACAGGGCTCGTGTAGGACCCCTGGCGCGGCCTACTCGCCGCCGACGAGCTTGGTCCAGAACATCGTGTTCGGATAGGTAGCGAGCGTCATGTTCGCGGCGCAAGTGGGCAACGGCGCGCCGTTGCAGGTCACCTGCGGGGCGTTGTACGCCGGGTTGCGCGGCTGGCCGATGCAGGCCAGCCCGTCAGCGGTCCACACCACCTCGTTCGGGTGCTCCTCGTGCAGGAAGTCATTGACCGCGAAGTTGTCGCGCACCTGCAAGCTGAGCCCGGTCGTGGTCCACGAGACGCCGTTGAAGCAGTAGTCGGCGCGAACCATGCGCGAGGCGACCTCGAACTCGGCGAGCGTGCGCTCCCACGGCTTGTAGCCCCACAGCATGGCCTTGCCCACCGCGCCGGAGATACACGCCAGGTACACCGTGGCCGGCCGCGCCGTCATGTCGCCGGTCTGCGGGTCGACGCTGACGTCCTTGACCGGGATCGCGGCGCGGAAGCCGTCCGCGTCCGAGTCGCACACGTAGTTCGGCTCACCATACTCATCGAGGGTCAGGAAGGTGTAGCGACCCTGGTTGACCGCGTCCTCGCTGTACTGGGAGATCCACAGCACGACCTGGCGCAGGCCGTTGTCCTCCTTGGTCCCGTCGATCGGATCGTCCCAGTCGTAGTCGTAGTCGGGGATCGCCAGGTTCCACTGCGAACCGACCAGGGCGGCGCCAGCGTAGGTCGTCTGCCCGACGTGCGCGCGCAGTTGGCCCTCGACGACTTCGGTGCTGTCGGCCAGCAACCATTGATCGCCGGGCAGCTTGATCTTGACGCTGGTCAGCGTCACGCCGGCGTGGAGCTGACCGGTGAGATCGAGCTCGGAGAACTCCTTGCTGCCAAGCGCGCTGGTGTTGAGCCAGATGCCGCCGCCAGTACCAGGACGCAAGAAGGTGGCGTCGTCCGCGGTGACCTCGCCCAGCTCCGGGTCACACCCCAAAGCAGCGCCAGAGGCCAGGACCAGGAGCGAAACGAGGCATCGTGAAGTCATGTGCAGGTCTCCGTGGCACGCCGGACATCGGCTGCTGCCATTGCTGGAAACTGACACATCAAAATGTGCTCCGCATCGCTTGAACTGGCGCCCAGCACTGTCACAGCCGACGCTGCCGCGTCGCGCACCGGGCAACTGTGGCGCCTGCTGCGAGCTGCGCCGCGATCGCTGCGCTAGCGCCAATGTAGGCGCGCACACCGGCGTACGCCACGTCACACGAACAATTAATCTTCTACGCGAACCCATCGAGCCGTCACCGACGCCGACTGCGCGGTGGGCGGACACCCCCAAGAGGCTCTAAGGGGGCTACTGGACCCTGATCTAACACTCACGATGGTTCTGGAACGCACCCACAAGATTCGATGAATCCCGACAAAGGTAGCGAACAACGAGAAAGCCCCGCGCCCCACCACGGTGAAATCGTGGCCTTGCTTGACGCGGTCGCGGGCCAGGCTCGGGAGCTCCGCCTGGGTCGCGCCATGACCCGCGCCGAACGGCTCCCGTTCCGCTCGAGCGGGCCCAACGGCGGGCGACGCAGGCGCCCTGAAAGCGGCTATCTTGTCGATACCAGGGGGGTGCCTGTCGGGCACGCGAGTCCAACGAAGGATGAATTCCAGGACACGGGCGTCGCAGGCGTCACGCGTACGGTCGCCAGTCGTCCGGACCTTCGCGCGGGCAAGCAGCAGCCCGAGGCCGGCACCGGGCGACGCATACCGAACGCGTTCGACGAGACCATGGTCGAGGCCGGACGTGCGCCGGTGCCCGCCTCGAAGGTGACGAACCACGCACCGACGCCGCTCCACGTCTCGGCGACCCAACTGCTGGCCCGCATCGGCCGCTTCACCGTGCTCGAGGGCCTCGGCGAGGGCGGCATGGGCATCGTCTACGCGGCCTATGACGACCAGCTCGACCGCAAGGTGGCGGTCAAGGTCCTGCGCAACGAGACGATGCGCAAGGATCCGCAGGCCCGCGACCGCATGCTGCGCGAGGCCCAGGCCATGGCCCGCGTCTCGCACCAGAACATCGTGACAGTACACGAGGTCGGCGCGCACGACGGCGAGATCTTCATCGCCATGGAATTCGTGCGCGGCCAGAGCCTCGGTAACTGGCTGCACAGCGCCCCGCGCACCTGGCGAGAGAGCGTCGCCGTGCTCGTGCAGGCCGGCCACGGTCTGGCAGCGGCCCACGCAGCGGGGCTGATCCACCGCGACTTCAAGCCG